>JABAHS010148538.1_pt2 | contig 19357 bp, 19 predicted proteins | sample 7062111 | NCBI WGS metagenome assembly JABAHS01 (sample SAMN14534600, study PRJNA622989) | marine sediment metagenome | biome: marine biome [ENVO:00000428]; feature: marine pelagic biome [ENVO:01000023]; material: deep marine sediment [ENVO:00002113]; isolation source: pool of 4 deep marine... | reverse complement strand
AAAAGAGTAAAGATCCAGTCAAGGTAAAATTAAGATTTTGTCCAGATCACTACAAGGTATACATGGAAGAAGTAATTCCTGCAATGCCGCTAAAGTACAAAATTCTAACAAAGATTGCATTGAAGATCGGCGCAATACAAGTTGAGAAGCTAAAGTACATGGAGTCGGATTTGTGCTTTTACTGCAGATTCGGTTCTGGAGGTCATGATAAGAAAAGCGAACTCCCACCTATTGGTTAAACCGGTCCAATCAGGATTTTTGGTTTATTTGGGGTATCGTGATGACATCGTTTTCCACACAAAGGGCATTTTTTTCGATCCAAGAATATGCATTGGCAAATGTGTGATTCCAGATAAGATTCAGCTGATTTAGTATATTCTCCGGTACCATTACAAAATGGACACTGAGATCCCAATAATTCTATGGTACCATTTCCTTTGCATACAGCGCACTTGTGTTCTTGCAATATCTATTAACCCTCACGATGCATTAAAAAACTTAAGTTAAATTTTTTCTGCCCAACTGTACAGAGTCTAGTTAAGCTTATACTTGTAGAAAAATCAAAAATGATGTGCCAATAGAAGACGTTCATGAATTTGTGCAAGAGTTAGAAAAAGCAGGTGAGCTAAAAAAGATATCCACAGAAGTTAATGCAGACCTAGAGATTGCAGAGATTTTGCGGAGAGTAATGTACACAAATGGTCCAGCAGTACTATTTGAAAATGTAAAAGGATATGACATACCAGTTTTGGGAAATGCGTTTGGTTCAATAAAGAGATTGGAGCTAGGTCTTGAAACTTCAGACTTTACGGAGATTGGACAGAGAATTGTAGACATGACAAAGATGGACATTCCATCCGGTATTTTCAACAAAATCAAAAAACTACCAGAGTTGTCAAAAATGTCTGAGTCGTTTCCCAAGCTTGAAAAAAGCGGCCCTGTAACTGAGATAAAAGATTCAAATCCAAATTTTGAAACACTTCCAATCATAAAGACGTGGCCAAAGGATGCTAACAAATTCATTACATTTGGTCTTGTTGCAACAAAGCATCCCGAAACAGGGATAAGAAACCTAGGAGTGTACAGAATGCAAATCCTAGATGACACTCATGCATTAATGCATTGGCAAAAACACAAACGAGGCGCGCATCATTCTGATATAAAAAAAGGAAAACAAGAAAAGATTGAAGCTGCAATAATAATAGGTTCAGAACCTGCTACTGTATTTTCTGCAGTGGCTCCTGTTCCAGAGGGATTGGACAAGTACCTGTTTGCTGGAATCACAAGAAAAAGAGGAATCAAAACAGTAAAGTGTCAAACAATAGATTTAGAGGTTCCAGCTAATGCAGAAATTGTTTTAGAAGGTTATGTGGATCCAAGTGATCTAAAGGAAGAAGGACCTTTTGGGGATCACACAGGTTACTATACTCCAAGGGAGCCATATCCTACCTTTACTCTTACTGGCATGATGCGGAGAAACGATCCGATATATCTCACAACAGTAGTTGGAAAACCAATTCTAGAGGATGCCTTTATTGGAAAAGTTGTCGAGAGATCATTTTTGCCATTGATTAGAATGTTTCATCCAGAGGTGGTAGATTTTTCAATGCCAGCTTCTGGTTGGTTTCAGGGATTTGCCATAATTTCAATAAAGAAGAGGTATCCAGGTCAAGCAAAAAAAGTCATGATGGGTTTGTGGGGAATGGGACAGTTGTCCTTGACAAAAATGTTCGTTGTAGTAGACAATGATGTAAACGTTCATGATATGAATGATGTTTTATGGGCAATTACAACAAGAGCTGATCCTGCAAGAGATACCACAATTATTGACAATGCTCCAACAGATACTCTTGATCCGGCCTCACCACTAGTTAATTTGGGTTCAAAATTAGGTATTGATGCAACACAAAAGAGTTCGGAAGAAGGTTTTCAAAGAGAGATCCAAGAACAAGTAGAGGTCGATAAGGAAACGAAGAATTTGGTAGACTCTAAATGGTCTACGTACGGATTCTAACGAACCGTTACAGGCTTGTAAAAATTATCTCGCTCTTCTGCTGTGTATCCTATCTGGTTTATTGACTCTATTATTCTCTTATCAGTAAGCTCAGTTGAACGTGCTCCAGTACATGAAACTACTTCTTCTCCGATTAGTGTGCCGCCAAAGTCATCGGATCCATATTGAAGTGCAAGTTGGGCCATTCCAACTCCGTTTGTTAGCCACGAAGACTGAATGTGGGGAATCAAATCATCAAGCAGTATCCTAGATATTGCAATCATTTTCAATAATTGAAGTCCGCCTGCTCCGTATGATACCACGTTTTCTTTTTGTAAAAGAGTGTTGTTTGGTTCAAAACTCCAAGGAATAAATGCCATGAAACCATTAGTTTTCTTTTGTAAGTTGATAATTTTGTCAAAGTGTTCGGTAAGATCATTGTATGATTCTACATGTCCATACATTAACGTGGCAGATGCTGGAATCTCTATGGAATGTGCTTCTTCCATGATTCGTATCCATTCACTAGATGAAATTTTTTTCGGACTAATGATGTCTTTAACAGAATCAACAAGAATCTCAGCTCCTGCTCCAGGAAGAGACTGTAGTCCTGCCTCTTTCAGTCTTTCAAGGACTTCCTTTGTAGAAGTTTTCTCTACCCTTGCAATCATATCGATTTCTGATGCGGATAGACCATGCACACCTACTTCTGGAAATTTTTTTCTTATCATCTTAAATGCGTCTTCATAATATTCTAGTTTGAGGTTTGGATTGTGTCCTCCTTGTATCAGAACTTGTCTTATCTTAAACATGTCCCACGCTGTTTTTATTCTACTTTCAATTTCATCCAGAGTCAAGGTGTAAGAGTCTTCTTCACCAGGGGATCTGTAAAAAGCACAAAACTTGCAATCGGTCACACAAACATTAGTATAATTCAAAATTATGTTGTTCACAAATGAAGCCTTTTTGCCAAACCTCTTTCTAGTAAGATAACCTCCCACCATCCCCATGAGATGAACTTCGTCGGATTTCAGCAATCTTAGACAGTCCTCAGAAGTTGGCCTTATTTCATTGAGAGATTTTTCCAAAATATCTCCTATTTCACTTTGATGTAGTTGCCTCGTAATTTGACTCAATGAACTTGATTGTGATGCTTGTTAGATGATATTTAATCCTTGATAGGTGGTTAAAATCGACAATTTTACAAGAATTCAGAGTCATGCACGACCTCGGTATTTTTTTAAGGAGGACTCAAAGATAGAGTGCATCATGGTGTCCGGACACCAATTACGACTCAATCGATTACTAAGGAAAGGTAAGATGCTATGCATTCCAATGGATCATGGTATCTCTACAGGCCCTATTGAAGGTCTAGAGGATCCTCATTCAATAGTATACAAATGTGAAAGTCACGGCTTGACTAGTGTCATAATTAACAAAGGAATAATCAAGTCATTACCAAAACCTACCAAAGTAGGAATGCTAGTCCATTTCTCAAGTAGTACATCATTGTCACTTGCGCCTAACAGGAAAATGTTAACAGGTACTGTAGAAGAGGCTCTACGTTTAGGTGCCGATGGAGTATCTCTTCACATAAACATTGGTGGAAAAGAAGAACCTGAAATGTTAGAACAACTTGGTATGGTTTCTGACGAGTGTAACAAATGGAACATGCCACTTTTGGCGATGATGTATCCAAGGGGTGAGAACGTCAAGGATCCACACTATCCAGAGATTGTAGCACACGTGGCAAGAATCGGAGCGGAATGCGGAGCAGATATTGTAAAAACCATTTACACCGGAGATATTGATTCGTTTTCGAAGATTGTAAAGAGTACACCTGCACCAATAGTAATTGCAGGGGGTCCAAAAGCTAGAACTGACATGGATGTATTACAAATGACAGAAGACGTTATGAAATCAGGAGCTATCGGAGTTACATATGGAAGAAACATCTTTGCCCATAAATCACCAGAAAGAATGACCAGGGCACTTGCAGCAATTATTTTTAAAAAGTCATCAGCAGAAGAAGCAGTGAAATTACTTGAGCAAAAGTAAGGAACTAATCATAACTCCAAAAGTATCAAAGGCACAGTTGCCAAAATTCCTCCAAAAATTAGAAGATGAAGGGATTAGATTAGTTTATGCTAACCCAAAATTAACTGGAAAATCAAAACTCAAAACTGTTTATCCTTCAAATTCCGCAAATTATGTAGTAGATAAATCCATTAAAAAACAAAAAGGAAAAAAGATTGGTCAAAAGTTTAAAGTTATGTCCAACAAGGACATAGACAAGGTCTTAGAGTCAGCAAAAAAAGGCCTTGATTTTGTGTTAGTTGAAGTTAAAGACTGGAAAATCATCCCGCTAGAAAACATCATTGCCAAATTGCATAAAATAAATACAAAGATCTTTGCTATAGCAAGAAATCCAGAAGAAGTCAGAAAGATGTTTTCAATACTAGAAGTAGGCGTAGATGGAGTAATATTTAGCACAAATTCCATCAATGAAGTAAAAGAAGCTTTGGTATACTTGGGTAGTAGGGCATATCAATTAAAACCCGCAAAAGTTGTAGAAATAAAGGAAGTTGGAGACGGAGAAAGGGTTTGTGTAGATACAGCATCAATGTTACACAAAGGAGAGGGTATGCTGATTGGAAGTAGATCAAACTTTTTGTTTTTAGTTCACAACGAATCTGTGGGATCATCTTTTACATCTCCTAGACCCTTCAGAGTTAATGCTGGTGCTGTTCACTGTTACACACTACTGCCAGATGGGACTACAAAATATCTCTCTGAAATGGAGACAGGAAGCGAAGTTTTGGTGTTAGATAAGAAAGGAAAGGCTAGAAGAGCTACAGTTGGTAGATCCAAAATAGAAAGGAGACCAATGGTTATGATCAAGGCATCTGTTGCAAATGAGATGGGTGGAATAATCTCTCAAGATGCAGAAACAATTAGATTCGTTAGACCTAACGGAGAGCTTGTTTCTGTAACACATTTGAAAAAAGGAGACCGTATACTAGTCCATGCAAAAGAATCTGCTGGTAGGCATTTTGGAATGGAAGTATCAGATGAATACATAATAGAAAAATGAGATACAAGACATGTATTACAATCGGACAAAAAACTCCAAAAAAACTTGTCCAATTTGCCAACAAAGCTTTACAAAAATCAGAATTTGTCGAACTAAGACTAGACTTTCTTAATCCAAAAGATGTTCCACGTACACTAGAATTACTAAAAAACAAAAGAAAGAAGTTAGTGTGTACACTAAGGCCAAAAACTGAAGGAGGTAAATTTTCTGGTTCTGAAAAAGAACGTCTTTCTATAATAAAACTAATCTCAGAATATGATCCTTATCTACTAGATGTAGAATACAAAGCAATTAGAACCAACCATTCCCTGAAAAAATACTTGAGGAATTCAAATTTGTTGGTTTCTTGGCATGATTTTAAGAAAACTCCTCTATCAAAACAGCTTTTTAGACAATTATCTCAAATGAGAAAGCAATCAAAAAATGTAAAGATTGTAACTACTGCAAAGACTTTAAACGATGTTGCAAGAATACTGTCACTTTACAGCAAAAGCCAAGGTCTAAATTTAATTGCATTTGCAATGGGAGATATTGGTAGGATTTCAAGGATTTTATCAATATACTTAGGAAGCCCTTATGCCTATGTATCCTTTGGTAAAGCAATTGCTCCTGGTCAGCTTAGTCTTGAAGAGCTAAGGAAAATATTGACTTTAAATCCGAAACAGGTTTAGAGTTTAAATCAATCCCTTTTTTTGAAAGAGTAAGATGGTTAAAACATATGCTGTAATTGGCGATCCCATTGACCACTCTCTTTCTCCCTTAATTCACAATGCGGCGTTTAGAGAGCTTGAAATGGATTGTTCATACATAGCTTATCGAATTCCAAAATATGAACTAGCAGAAGGCATTGTAGATCTCAAAAAGGTACAGATTGCAGGTTTCAATGTAACCATACCACACAAAGTTGAGATAATGAGATTTCTTGATAAGGTTGATGAAAGCTGTAGTATAGTTGGTGCATCAAACACAGTTGTCAATCAAAATGGTCTTCTAAAAGGATATAATACTGACATGGATGGGTTCCTAAACCCCATAAAAAAAAGAAACATTGGGATAAAAGGCTCCAAAGTATTACTATTAGGAGCCGGAGGTGCAGCAAGAGCAATAATTGCTGGTTTTTCAAAGGAAAAAGCATCAGAGATAACCATCGCAAATAGAACATTAGAAAAAGGTACGGAGCTAGCCGAATTTGCACAGAAATTAGGCATTAAATCAATTGGAATAACATTGGATGAAGTTCAGGAGTCTGCATCTGAATATAATTTCATAATAAATTCTACCTCAATTGGACTAAATAATGAACCCGCACCAATTAGTTTAGAGTCTATCAACAAAAACAACATAGTATATGATGTTGTGTATAGTCCAATGAACACGAATTTTATAAAAAAAGCAAAAGAAAAAGATGCAACAATAGTTTATGGTTATGAGATGCTTTTGGGTCAAGCAGCTCTCTCGTTTGAAATTTGGCATGAGGTAAAAGCACCATACGATGTAATGAAAAAAGCACTTCTTGGGGGATTTTGATGAAAGTTAAAGCTACAGTTCACGGTGCAATTTCTATTGTAAACGCAATAGCAACAGGAAAAGGAGCAACTCTTGGAACATCACTTAAAGTAGAAGCTTTATTGGAGTCGCAAAAGGGAAAAGGAATAACCATATACTCTGAAAAAAATGAAAACATTAGCTCCAAGCTTATTAACAAAACAGTAGAAAAGATTGTGCCAAAAAAAGAACTTGAAAGAACAAAGTTATGGATTAATTTAACTTCGCAGGTTCCCACGGGTTATGGTTTAAAAAGCTCTAGTGCGATTTCAACTTCAGTTGCACTTGCTTGTTCAAAAATTTTTAATCCTAGTATAAGCGATAAAAAAATACTTCTTGCAGGAGTAGAGGCGTCAATTGAAACCAAAGTTAGCATAACAGGCGCATATGATGATGCATGTGCTTGCTATTATGGAGGATTCAATGTAACAGATAATTACAAAAAAAAGATAATCCATTCTGAAAATGCACCAAATGATCTAATTGCCGTTATCTTTATTCCTAGATCTAGACATAGAGGTAATGTTAGAAAACTTCATCTTTTAAGATCCATATTTGAACAAGCGTGGAATCTAGCAAAACGATCAGAATATTGGGATGCAATGACACTAAATGGTTTAGCTACATCAGCAATTCTTAGTTCTCATCCAAAAATTCTATCTGAATTACTAGACAACGGTGCTTTGGCTGCCTCTATTTCCGGCAACGGACCGGCAATAGCTGCTGTTTCAAAAAAGGAAAACATCACTAAAATGAAAAACGTTTTTGACTCCTATGATGGCAATATCCTAACATCTAAGATAAATAATTCAAAGGCAGAAGTTCATGAACTGTAAAGTAGGAAAATCACAAATTTCTGGGATTATAACTTGTCCTTCAAATAAGAGCTACACACACAGAGCTATTTTTATTGCTGCTTTGGCTGGAAAGCCAAGCACAGTTAGTAATTTCCTCCTATCAGAAGATACTAAAGCCACAATTTGTGCGTGTGAAGCTTTAGGGGCATCTCTGGAAATCTCTGGTAGAAGGCTTTCTATAAAAGAACCAATTGGAGCAGGCAAAATAGCAGATATTGTTAATGCCGTAAACTCTGGAACTACAATAAGAATTGCAGCTGCAATAGCGTCTCTGTTAGATAAAAAAATAACTCTAACGGGAGACGAATCACTAAAAAAGCGGCCAATGAAACCTCTTCTTGATTCACTGACCGATTTGGGTGCAAAGTGTAAATCACAAAATGGTACACCCCCCATAGAAGTCAAAGGAAAAATAATTGGTGGCAAAACTTCTATTGCGGGAAATGTATCTAGCCAATTCATATCCGCTCTTTTGATTGCAGCACCATTAATGAAATCTGGTTTAACAATAAACATTAATGGTAATTTAGTTTCTAAGCCTTATCTAGATTTGACTATAGCTTCACTAAAAAAATTTGGAATTTTTGTAAAAGAGATTGAGAAATACAAGAAATACGAAGTACTTCCACAAAGGTATGAACCAGCAGAATTTACTGTTCCTTCAGATTTTTCTAGCTTAGCACTTTTATTATCTGCCGCAATTTTAGTTGGAAAAGATCTAGTAGTTAAAATTAACTCTGAGGATCTACCTCAAGCTGACAAAAAATTCTTAGAAATTCTTGAGAAGTTGGGAATAGATGTTAAAATTAAAAATAATACAGTTTCATTGGGCAGTATTAATTCTATAAATGGTGGAAAATTTGATTTGTATGAAAATCCAGACTTGTTGCCGCCACTTTCAATACTTTCTTTGAAATCAAAAAAATCAATCGAAATTCACAATGTTAAACATGCAAGATATAAAGAAACGGATAGAATTTCAATACTAACTAAACAGTTGTCAAAAACAGGTCTAAATATAGTTGAAAAAGAAGGAGGTTTGATTTTAAATCCGGTTGCAAAACTCAAAGGAGCCAAATTAGAATCATCGGGGGATCATAGACTATTCATGGCGTTTTGCATAGTTGGAATGCACATAGGCGATTGTGTCATCACAGATGCGGAATCAGTAGGTGTGTCCTATCCTGAATTTATCTCAGATATCAAAAAAGCTGGTGGCAAATTAACCATCGAATAACAAAGGAATAACTGCAACAAAAACCTGTAAAATTTAATAACTTAGCATTGATATTGTACAAATTTCATGATAAATCGTCAATTTTATTATTAAAATTACATTTTAATAATAGACCTGGATTTTAACCAATTCCTGAATCAAGGAATTATAAGCATCAACTAATCATTTACGTCATTGCCATCTAACTCCATAGGGGAAAGATTTGTACTAACTAGCTTTGGGGAAAGTCATGGAAAATGCATTGGTGCAGTAGTAGATGGGTGTCCAGCAGGTTTAGAGTTTGATGAAAAAGATGTTCAAAAAATGTTGGATCTTAGAAAACCCGGCCAATCTAAAGTTTCTACTCAAAGAAAAGAAGGCGATATTGTTGAGATTCTATCTGGAGTATTTCGTGGCCATACAACTGGCGCACCTATAACTATGATTGTCTGGAATTCTGATCAGAGATCAAAGGATTATGAAGAATTAACAAGAAAATTACGTCCAGGTCATTCTGACTATCCTGCGATGATAAAGTACAAAAAATTCAATGATTACAGGGGCGGTGGAAGATTTTCGGGTAGACTGACTGCAACACAGGTGATGGGGGGAGCAGTGGCACGAAAGCTTCTCAAGAAAACTTTGAAAATTGAAACTAATGCGTTCACAAAACAAATAGGAAAAATAAAATTAAAAACAGATCTAAATTCTAAACAAATTAAATACATTTATTCAAATGAGGTTAGATGTCCTGATGAAGAAACAGCAAATCAAATGCGCAATGAAATTTTAAATGCACGTAAAAAAGGAGATTCATTAGGAGGCATCATTGAATCAATTACAACTAATATTCCGGTTGGAATAGGTGAACCAATATTTAGTTCGCTAGAATCCGATATTAGTAAGGCAATATTTTCTATACCTTCTGTAAAGGGAATTGAATTTGGTTCTGGTTTTGCAGGTTCTGAATTACATGGATCGGAAAATAATGATCCATATGTCTTGGAAAAGGGTCGGATCGTAACTAGAACAAATAATTCTGGAGGCATTTTAGGCGGTATTTCAAATGGGATGCCAATAGTATTCAGAGCTGCATTCAAACCTGCATCATCTATTGCAAAAAATCAAAAAACAATAGACGTACGTACCAAAAAAGCAGTAACACTCAAGGTGAAGGGCAGGCATGATCCATGTGTGGTTCCAAGAGCCCCTCCAGTAGTAGACTCTTTGGTATCAGTCATTATTGCAGACCATGCCTTAAGGGGCGGTTTCATAAAGCCGGTTCTATAAACCATGTCTGAAATTAATGATCTTAGAGACAAGATAGACAAAATTACCCTTGAAATGATACGTCTACTAAAAAAACGTCAAGAAATTTCAAAAGAGATTGGAGAGGTAAAGAAGAATCTTGGAAAAGGGGTAACCGATGAGTCTAGAGAGTCTTTCCTGAGAAAGAAGATCCTCAAATTGTGCGAAGAAATAGAACTGGATAAAAAAACAGGATCAAAGTTATTGAATTTCTTACTTAATGAATCAGTAATCGAACAATCTAAATCTAAACAGACTCATCTATCCATATTTCTCAAAGCGAAGAAACTAGAATCCCAAGGCAAAAAAATAATCCACATGGAGGTTGGTGAACCAGATTTTTCACCCCCTGTAAAAGCGGAAAATGCATTATCTAAGGCATATCAAAAAGGATTTCGAAAGTACAGTAATTCAAAAGGAATAACAGAATTCAGAAACAGGATTGCAGAAAAAATTCAAAATGATTTTGGAGTTAAGACAAGTTTTGAAAACATACTGATAAGTCCAGGAGCTAGATTTTCTGTATATTCTGCAGTAATGACTCTTCTAAAACCAGGAGACGAGATGATTGTAATTGAGCCTGCATGGCCAGCATACATTGGATGTGCACTTACCGCTGGAGTAAAAGTCAGAACGATTCACACCACACTAGAGGAAGACTGGAACCCATCACTTGAAACGATTGAAAATACAGTTAATGCTAATACGAAAATGATTGTATTAAACTATCCAAATAATCCCACAGGTAAAATTCTACCGCGGAGAATTTTTGATGGCGTTATAGACATTGCTGCTAAAAACAACCTATACGTCTTAAGCGACGAAATTTATTCAAATTATGCATATCGTGATTGGAGGAGTGCGCTGGCATATGAGTATGAAAACACTATAATCACTCAGTCATTTTCAAAATCTCATGCGATGACCGGGTTCAGGATTGGTTATGCGGTAGCAGCTAAACAAATACTTGATAAAATGACCAAATTATCTGCACTGTGCCTGACAAGCGTGGCCGAACCAATCCAATATGTTGCCATGCATGCAATAGATGCAGACATTTCCAATAATTCTCAAATAATGAAACATAGATTGGATCTACTATCCAAAAGAGGAAGGGATATGGGTTTGAAGTTCATGAATCCTAATGGTGCAATGTATCTATTTGCTACAGTAGATCAAGATGATTTTGATGGAACGAAATTTGCTAATACTTGTTTGGAGAATGGATTAGCAGTGGCACCGGGGGAGGGATTTGGAAGCTATAATGAATTTTTTAGATTATCTGCGTGTCAGGACGAAAAGACACTAATTGAAGGGATGAGTAAGCTCAATCATATTCTGAGGGAAGATAATGGCTAAAAAAATTACAATAATTGGTGCTGGAGGTAAAATGGGGCAATGGTTTGCCAAGTATTTTTCAGAAAAAGGTTTTGAGGTAACTGGCTATGATTCAGAGTCTCCAGTTTCTGGTAAAAAAATCATCAAATCGGATTCGCTAGTAGGAAGCATATTAAAAGCAGAATATGTCATGTTAGCTACACCTACCAGAAGGACCCCAGAAGTAATCAGACTTATTGCAAAAGAAATGAAAAGAGGTACATATCTTATTGATATTTCATCTGAAAAATCAAAGACTGTTTCATCACTTTCCAAAATGCCATCGAAGATAAATCCAATTTGTGTACATCCTATGTTTGGACCAGGTGCAAAGAAACTAAAGGGTCAAAACATAATTTCAATCCCAGTAAAAGATGCAAAAAAAGAGTTAACTGTAGCAAAGAATCTATTTGAAGGAGCCAATTTTGTAACAATAGATGCAATAGAGCATGACAAGAAAATAGCAGTTATTCTTGGGTTAACACATCTAGTCAACCTTGTATTTGCAAGTATAGTCTCAAAAGATGACAAAATAGCACTTACCGAAAAAATGTCTGGCACCACTTTTACTGCGCAAAAAATTCTGGCAGAAAGTATTATGACCGAATCACCAGATCTTATAGAAACTATCATAGCAAATCCAGAAATAAGAAGAGTAGGGGAGGAATTCTGGAAAGATTTTGGCAGGTTATTAACATCTGTTCAGGAAGCTAAAACTGAAGAAGTGATCAAATACATCACTGGTTGTCAGGAAAGACTCCGTGAAAATACTAACTTAGAGGAGTCCTATAAAAAACTCACTAAAATGGTAAATGCAGTAGAAAAAAAGAAAAAATAATGCGTGCCACGCGAATAGTAACTTCTTTTCTAACTGACGAGGAAAAGATTTTGATCCTAAAAAGAAGTAGGAAGGTGAAAACCATGAAAGAACTTTGGGCAGGGATTAGTGGAATAATAGAAAGTAATGAAGAGCCATTAGAAAGAGCTAAAATTGAAATTTATGAAGAAGTTGGCATTCCAGAAATCAAGATTACTTTAAAAAACTCTGCTGATTGTATGACAGTAAAATCTCCACAATACAAAAATCATGAATGGAAGATATTTCCATTTCTCTTTTCGGTTAAAAGTCCCCAAATAAAATTAAACTGGGAAAACATGGATTACAAGTGGATAAAACCTGAAGAAATTACAAAATTTAAGACAGTACCCAGTTTAAGGGAAGTACTATTCAACTTGTTGTAGGTCCTCATTCTTTTTATCATATTTTCTTTGTTGTGGCAACATAACATAGACGCATGCGCCTCCACACATCGTACAAGGAACATTATTGCCAGGATGTTGGCCTGTTCTACTATGAATTTTTGCAGCTTCTTCTGGATCTATTGACAGGGCAATTTGTTTTTCCCAATCAAGTGTTCTTCGTGCTTCGCTCATCTCCCTATCCCACTTTATTGCCTTATCTCGAATCTTAACCAGATCTGCAGCGTGAGCCGCTATCCTGTAAGCTATCAACCCGGCTTTTACATCATCTACATTTGGAAGAGCCAGATGTTCTGAAGGTGTCAAGTAACATAAAAGATCCACACCCTCACTTGCCGAAACAGATGCACCAATTGCACTAGCTATATGATCATGCCCCGAAGCTATATCCGTAACTAGTGGGCCAAGTACATAATATGGCACATCACCAATTAATGATTTTGCTAATCTAACATTTGCAGCCACTTCGTTTAGTGGAACATGGCCTGGTCCCTCTACCATTACTTGAACATCATTTTCATGAGCTTTCTTTGTTAATCTAGCCACGTTTATCATTTCTTGTATTTGTAACTCATCATGTGAATCCAAGATTGATCCTGGGCGTAGTGCATCGCCCAAACTAAAAGTTACATCATATTTCTTTGCCATTTCTGTCAAATAATCATAATGAGAAAAGTATGGATTTTCCTTGTCATACTTCAGCATCCAAGCTGCAGTAATTGTTCCCCCTTTACTTACTATACCCCCATAACGTTGAACTTTCAAAATGTGTTTTGCAATATCCTTGGTTATTCCGGCATGAATAGTAGTATAATCAACACCATCCTTAGCATTGTTTTCAAAAGCATTAAGAAAGTCATCTTCTGTCAAATCCATTGGATTTTTATGAACTTGGACGCCGTGGTTATAAGCTTCGTATATAGGAACCGTTCCAAATGTTATTGGAGCAGACTCTAAAAGCTTTTGTCGGATATTTCTAACATCCCCTCCATCGCTCAAATCCATAATAGTATCAGCATGATACTTTATCGCCACTTTGGCTTTTTCAATTTCATCATCTAAACTAGCATTAAGTGTAGAAGTTCCAATATTCACATTTACCTTAGTTTTAAGACCCTTACCTATACCAACACGATGCACTTTTTGTTTTCTAGTATTATTATTGGGAATAATTATAGAACCTGAAGCAACTTTGGGCAATAACCACTCAAGAGAAACATCCTCATCTTTTACAACAAGTTTCATTTCATCTGTTGCAACACCTCTTCGTGCAGAGCTCATCTGAGTAACCATTTAAAATCCTTACAACGACGTATGATTTAAACAATCATTATATTTGTATGAATTGTGGTTTAGATCCAAAGTATCTTCCAAATTGACTCTTTCGTTTCGAATTTTAGATATTTTTTGTAAAAAGTGTTTTCGAAATTTGATCAAATTGAACGTTTTCAAAATTTAATTTGATTTCCTACAGTTTTTTGAAAGCTTTATTTCTCCTATTAAGATGTATTTTCTGAGGACCTCGTTCTCTTTTTCTAAATACTCAATTTTTGTCAATACTACCTAGGAGGGCTCCAGGTTTCTTCAATTTCAGAATTGCCCCCATCATCCGTAGTTATAAGATATTTTTTGCCACATTTGAAGCACTGCCAATGAAATCGTTCATTAACTTTAGTTTGATAGTACATCGGCAGTAAGCAGTTGCTGCAAATAACAGAATCAGGACTTGGCACCATCGGCAGATCCTTTTTTACACTCACCATGATTAAGTAGCACATTGTACTATATCAATAATATTTGTAAAATCAAAATGACCACAAATCCATAAAAGATTAGAACATAAACTCCCCCTATTTAGTTAAAATATTGAACGTTTTATCAATTGGCGGTTCAGATCCCTCTGCTGGCGCTGGTATACAGCATGACATTAAGACGTTTTACAGTCTCGGGTGCTATGGATTAACGGTAATTACTGCAATCACTAGTCAAAATACATCTAATTTCTCTGCAGTCAAAGCATTACCTCCTTCTACCATAAGAAGTCAGATAAGATCAATCCTTTCAGATTTTGATATTTCTGCCATTAAAATTGGAATGGTTCTGACAAATAAAACAATAGTTGTCTTAAATTCAGAACTAAAACAATCAAGAGCTCCAATAATCTTAGATCCAGTACTAAAATCTACTACAGGTGGTGTACTCCTCAAAAAAAACGCATTAAAGGATTTCAAAAAATTATTAGTACCAACAGCATATGCCATAACTCCCAATGTAGAGGAAGCTAGTGTTTTAAGCGGAATAAAGATTAATGATAATAGAGATTTAAAAGAGGCATCTTATAAAATTCAAGAGTTAGGAGTAAAAAACATAGTAGTAACAGGATATGAGACTTCAAAGACAAAAATTTCAGATTTTGTCCTATCTGGAGATGTTTCTTTAACTATGAATAGCAAAAAAATTCAAACCGTAAATCATGGAAGCGGGTGTACTTTTTCTGCAGCACTAACAGTAGGTTTGACAGAAGGAAATAATTTTTCAGATGCTGTAAGATTCGCAAAAGAATACACAGTCAAATCGATATCGGATGTAAAGAAAATAGGAAAGGGCATTCCCATTGTGGAACCATACAATGATCCAACAAAATTAGAATTAGAACAAGGAATAAAAAAATTCTGTAGACTCCACAATGTTGTAGAACATATTCCGCAGTGTCAAACTAATTTTGTTTATTCAAAACCCAAACCAAAAAAACTAGATGATTGTGTTGGAGTACAAGGAAGAATCGTAAAAACTGGAAATTATGTTACAGTGACCGGCAGACTCACTTACGGTGCCTCAAAACACGTGGCAACCGCAGTTTTGACTATAAACAAAAATTTTCCTAAAATCAGATCCGCGGTGAATTTGAAATTCGATCCCAAATTAATCAAGATGTTTCAGGATAAAGGATATGCCGTAAAATCTTATGATAGAAGAACAGAACCCAAGAAAGTTAAGAAAAAAGTATCCTCTATTGAATGGGGAATAAATAATGCCATTAAAAATTTGAAAAACCCATGTGATGTAATATACCACAAAGGTGACTTTGGAAAGGAAGCAATGATTCTAGTATTCGGAGAAAATCCAAAATTAGTAATTAAAAAATTATCAGATGTTTTGGATTTTTAAATTTTGCATTTCATTACATGCTTGCACATAAATACTGACTTATAGAAATGATGACGTGAAATCGATAATATTAGCTGGTGGTCTAGGAACACGACTTCAACCATACACAACGTTTCTCCCAAAACCAATGTTACCCCTAGGTGAAAAACCATTATTAGAACATCTCATTGATTGGAATAAAAAAAATGGAATTAAATCCATAATATTATGTGTTAGCTATCTCCGTAAAACAATAGAAGATTATTTCGAGGATGGAAATAACTTTGGAGTAAAGATAGAATATGCTACTTCAAGTAAACCACTAGCCACTGCAGGTCAATTAAAAACAGCTGAAGGACTAGTTGATGATACTTTTGTATGCATGTATGGAGATTCGATTTTTAATTTCAATTTGAGAAGCATGATAAAAAGTCACCGGCAAAAAAAGGCGTTCATAACCATGGGCCTCTACGAATACAAAACCAATCTTCCTTATGGCGTTATTGAAACAAATAAGAACGGTAAAGTAAAAGCATGGAATGAAAAACCAGAAATTAAAGTAAACATAAACATAGGCTGTTATGTCATGGAACGAAATGTTATGGATTTGATACCGAAAAGTAAACCAATCGGAATGGATGAGGTTGTAAAAAAATCGATGACTAGAAAAAAAATAGTAAATGGTTTTCTAACAAAAAAAGGCTTCACCGATATTGGTGATAAATCATCGTATAGGAAAGCCTACCAACAGTATCTAGAAAAATTAGGAAAAATATGATCCTAAAATGGAAAAAATTAAGATTAGAGAAATAGAAGAGGGAGATTTGTTCAATGGTTTTTTGGAATCTTTGGATTCTTTGCGGAAGGCAAGCACAATAGATAAATCCAAAGCAGTTAAAATATTGAGACAAATTCTATCTTCTTCAAACCACCATATTTTTGTAGCAATTTTAAATCAGAAAGTAATTGGTTCGATTACCCTGTTGATAGAGAACAAATTCATCCATGATGGAGGTTTAGTTGGCCATATAGAAGATGTAGTAGTGAATAAAGAATACCAAGGGCAAAAAACCGGAGAGAAATTGGTCAAATACGCCTTAGATTATTCTAAGGAGAGGGGCTGTTACAAGACAATTTTAGATTGTGACGATGATGTCAGACCATTTTATGAAAAATTAGGCTTCAAGAAACACGCTCACGCTATGCGGTTTGATCACGTTTAAAGATATTTTTTGGGTTTCTTTCGCTTTCGTACTCTAAATAAAAGAGCTCCAACAACCATAACTGGGATCGAAACTACCATGAATACTGGAGGAGACATGGTTACTGAGCTGATCAGGTATTCTGGATTCATTTTATCAATCAAAGTGTTAGTATATGCCATTCCAACTAATAGTATTACACCGCCTCCTATGATCATGGCACCAATAGGTCTAGAACCATAACGTCTAGACATCAAAAACGAAACACCTGCCAAAATACACGCTGGTGCAACACCAATTGAAATGTATTGCAAAATTTTGGGATTGGGTTCAAGAAGTATATCTTTTGGAGTTTCAATCATAAAGGTGTAAAGAGTAATCATTTCTCCGACAAACATTACAAATAAACCTAGACTAGCTAGCGCAATGTATTTTTCAACAGCCAATAGTATTAACAATCACAGATTGTTAAATAAATGATTCAGATTATACTATACCTACCAAGTTGGCAAGCTCTTTTCTACATGAAGAGCCTAGTTTCTCTGCTGCATTTTCTGGAGAGATGTCGTTTAGGTATACACCATATCCTCTTTCCAAACCAGATAATGATTTTGTAATAGGATAAACTTCAATATGCCAATGAATTTGTCTACTGTTTTTCTTTTCGGGGGATAAGTGAAATACCAAATTGTATGAAAGATTCTTGATACTTTTTGATAATCCGCCAAGCGTAGCTCGTAAGATAAGTGAGAGATCATTGATTTCTTTTTGTGTTATTTTTGAAAAACTAGTAGTATGTTTTTTTGGACAAATCCAAAACTCGTATGGATAGGTAGGAGACCAAGGACAGAAAGAAATGAAACCTTCAGTCTGCAGCACTTGCCTTTTGCCTCCTGTCTCTTCATTTACAGTCTGACACATAGGACATACACCTTTCTCATTGAGAATTTTATGAGAAGCCTCGGCTTCTTGTTCAATAGAGGGCGGAATTGTTGAAAAAGTAACAACATTTAGGTGAGGATGAGGATTTTGGCTTCCAGCAGCTTCTCCCTGATTTGCATAAATGGCTACATAAGTCACTCCTTTTTGAGTATAAAGCCATCTAAGCCTGTCCTGAATCACTACCAAAATGTTGGACCATTGTTCTACGCTAATGGTGGAAAATGAATCCTTTTGTTTTGGAGAAGCTACTATGATATAATGATAACCATATGCAGGTTCGCTATAATGTGGTCTGTCACTATAGGTATTTTCCGCTTCAATGGAGACAATTGGATTTTTACTTTCAAAAACTCGAATGGACCAATCACGGACGAATTCATCCTCACTGTCTTGCAAACGTTGTAACATTCCATCTTTTGCAACCAAAGACAATACTGAAGGATTAGTCATAGATTCATTTCCTGGTAAGAAGGGAGATTTTTTTGGATCCGAAACTTTGTTATTATTGCTTGAAACGATCATGTACCTTTCAGAAACATAGTCTTTTCTCATCCCCCCCATGTTTTAACGAACGGCAATTGTATGTTTTAACCTTTACGTACCTGCTATTACATTCATAAAAATGATTTCATGAAAAAATAATTCCAAAAAATTAGAAAATATATAATTTTAATTTGCAAGCTTTAAAGCAGACAACATTAAGTCGACTTTTAGAGAATTAAGATCATGGAAAACTCTAGCGTTCATATGATTTACGTATTATTGGATGGTGTAGGTGATTTACCACACCCTGATTTAAATGGACAAACACCTTTAGAATACGCCAACACACAAAATCTTGATGCGCTTACAAAAAAAGGGGTTCTCGGAGAAGTAATTTCAGTAGGCAAAGGAATAGCACCTGAATCTGACATCGCAGTATTCAATATGTTAGGATACAAATTCAGCCATTCTGAATATGCTGGAAGAGGAGTAATTGAGGCAATTGGTGTTGGAATTGATTTTAAAGATGGCGATTTAGCATTGAGAGGAAATTATGCCACCTTAAACGATGAGGAGATAATTGTTGATCGCCGTGCAGGCAGGCATGTTGAAAGAGAGGATGCAGAAGAGATTGCAGAAGAGATTGAAAGCAATATAGAATTTTCACGCAGAAATACTTCGGTTGTAGTTGCCCCAACCATAGGCCATAGAGTAACTGTACGAATTAGGGCAGAAGATGAAGCATTATCCTCAGAGATAACCAATACGGATCCAGCATATTCAAGGATAGACGGGATGGGAATCGCAAAAGCAGTAGGAGACTTTCTTAAGATTGAAAAATGTCTTCCATTGATAGAAGAACCACAAGCAAAAGTTGCAGCTGATCTAGTCAACGAGTTCACACAACAATCAATCATGATAATGAAAGACAGT
>JABAHS010146994.1_pt4 | contig 19368 bp, 13 predicted proteins | sample 7062111 | NCBI WGS metagenome assembly JABAHS01 (sample SAMN14534600, study PRJNA622989) | marine sediment metagenome | biome: marine biome [ENVO:00000428]; feature: marine pelagic biome [ENVO:01000023]; material: deep marine sediment [ENVO:00002113]; isolation source: pool of 4 deep marine... | reverse complement strand
GCCGACAAGAATGGGGCAACGAACATCGCACTTAGAGGCTTGGGAAAGATCTTGGATACACAAGATCCTCTTTCCAAGCTCGGGGTGGCCGTGGCACTGCCCGAATCCTTCCTTGATGAGGCGATCTCTGTCATCGACAAGTTGCTGAAAGCGAAGGAAACCTTAAAGTCTTCCGCTGGGGATGGCTAGCTGTGCTGGCTGTAGGTGGAAGCCCCTGCCTTTAGGCAGGGGAGGATGTCACATGTCAAGTTGCTCTAGTGCCTTTTTTACTTCAATGAATCGATTTCTAATTGTAACTTCTGTAATTGAAGCTATTTTAGCTATTTCTTTTTGTGTAGTATTTTCTTCATTTCTTTTTGCTGCGGTATAAACCGCCGCTGCGGCAATGCCATTCGGGTCCTTTCCAATGTTTACAAATTCGGTTTTCAATATTTTAGCTATTTTCCTTGCAAGAACAACAGTCTTTGAGGTTAATCCAGCTTTTTTGGCAAAAAGAATAGCGAGGCCTTCAATCGATGGAGGTGGGACCTCAATCTTAAGAACTTCTATCATTTCCATGTAGCTCTTTATCACGTCGCTTTTGTTCACTTCCCCTTCCTCTGCAACTCTTTCAAGGGGGAAGGAAATTCTAGCTTTTCGACATACCAAATAAACTAACGCAGCAGCAATCGAAGGAACTCTATCTTTTCGAAGGGACTTTTTTACCATTGCTTCCTTGTAAAGTTTTATAGCTTCTCCTTTTATAAAATGAGGGAGATGAAGCTTATTTACCAAGTCGTTAATGATTGAGATAGCGAGTTGAAGGTTTTTCCTGTCTGTTTTAGTTTTAGGGCTTAATCGGGACGAGAAGCTATGTTTGCCCTTTCTTACAGCGTTTTCATAACTATAAAATTGTTCTTGCTCAGAGGATACAATATTATCTTCAATAATGCCACCGCAATCCATACAAACGAGTTTGTTGTCTTCAAAATCAAGGTGAATAGAGCCACAGTAGGGACATGTTTCTTCTCCTTCCTTGCTTTTCCCCGAGACTAACTCTTCAGGGGACAAAATAATCCCGATGTAAGATATCTAAGATTCAAACAGACAAGCGTAATAAAAACCTAGTTAAAGACTAACACTGTTCCCTTTTTAAAACTTCACTTGCTAGGAAGCGTTTTTGTTATAAGATCAAACGTTCTATCGCGCAATTAATTAACTCATTTACTTCCCATTGGTTGGCATCATAGAGAGAAAAATTTTCTAACAGGGGGGAATTACTTCGCTAGTAGGTCCCTGAGTTTTAAGAAGGTNNTAAGTACGCAAAGAAAAAAGAGGGCGCAAGGTGGCCAGTATCCCTCTTTGAAGTAGTTGTTCAAGAAATGGAAAAGACTTACTCCCTATGTTTTCGAATTACCCAATAAATGAGAACAATGACACTAACTCCCACGCCGATACCAATGATAACCCTAATAAGCAGGGGTTCTAGGTCACTCACTTCCTCCGCTTCTATTAAGAAACTAACAGAAATCGATGTTTTAAGTTCCATCCTATTTACGGCTTTTATTGTTACCTCGTGGGTTCCTGAAGNNATTAGCTACACCCGTCTCTCTAACTTTATGCCATTCCTTAGAATCTAACCTGACTTCATAATAAGCAATTCCACTCTCTATGTCACTTCCGTTCCATATCACTTCTACCTCCTTGGTGTCTTTAGGGAATTGCTTTCCCTCCGTAGGAGTGAGAATTGAAAGCGATGGTGAAGTGGGATCTTTAAGCCATAAGGTGAGAGACGATTGAACTTCATTCAAGGCATGGTCAAGAGCTACGATACTTACTTTTACAAACCCATCATAGTCGTGTAGGGTTTCTCTTATGGAAGCATTAGGAAGTGTAATATTAACAAGCCAAGTGGTATCGTTTATGTTTATCTTCTCTGCGTCGAAGGTTGTTATCGATTCGAGTGTTACAAGCGCCTCACAGGGGGGGTTATAGTTTAGACGGTGGTCGTCATGTACGTAAAATCGTAAGTTCAATGCTTCGAAGGTCCAATTCTTGGTGCTACCATTTGTGTAATCAGGATTCGTTATCTTTGCCCTTACCGTTGGAGGTTTTGTGTCGACGTGTTGTACGGTTAATGTACGGTTACTATAACCTAAAATCCATCCATCAGGGAAGGTAAGGTTGGCCCCCAACCATAAGTTTCCTTTGATCCTTGGCTGAAGCACATGTAAACAACTCTCCCCTGGATGGTTCACACTGAAGGAGTACATACCCAAGTCATCACTTGCCACACCAGTCACTTGAGAGGCACTTGCAGTCACGTTTATGGTAACGGTAATGTTTTCCTCTAACTGCAGAGTGAGAGGAGTACCACTGATGTTATGGACATAGGTGCTCCCCCTATTCGCGAGTTGAACCATGTTTTTAATGAGGTTTGAAGAACTCTCCTTATAACCGGGGTGCTCAAATCGTTCATTGTCGAACATGAAGTTACTTGCCATTGCCAGGACGCCTCCATTGATGAACTGAGAAAAGGCCATAACTGGATGTCCTCGATGTTTGGCGATAGGTAAGGGCATCGGAGTACGGAGATTGAGTTCCCCCCCACGGTAGGAAATTTTATTGACTCCTTTTGTTAGAACATGTCCTGTGGCCTCTTTCGTGGGGTGCAAAGTAACCTCTTCATGAGAGAGCCATCCAGTGAACTCGATACCAAAGTGTCTAGAAACCTTATTGAGATGGGTATGGTTAGTTGATTCACGACCCATTGCCACGAGGAGAAGGTACCCTCCCGTTTTCACATAGTTTTTAAACGCTGTTATGTCTTCTCTTGAGAAACCTGTTGTGTTCCTTCCTATCACCGTTCCGTTGTTGCTCCAAACGGGGTAGTAGGATGCTGTGTCTGGCATGAAGACGAGATCATACTTGTTGGGATCAAGTAACGTTTGAGGGCTTGTACTGGCACTGTAGTGCCAGACATCTACTGAGGCATTTAGGTCTACCAATTTTTGGTAGAGATGTCTGTACTGACCGTAAATGAAGTCGTTCATCCAACTTGTGTGTTTCATATCCCAGAGCACGGTTACTTCTGGCTCTCGTAGATAGAACTCCATCGGTACTTCCACGAACTTCGCTCCGTCAGTGAAGTTTATCCCTCCCAGGTAATACTCTTCCCCTACATTTTTCAGGGTAACGTTGAACTCCCAGAGGGTAGTGGAGGCAGATGCATCAACGGAGGCCATACTATGGATTTCCAAGGCAGTTGTAATGTTGCCATAGTAGTTCACGTGAAGGGTAGTATTGTAGCTGGAAGCTACCGTAAAGTTGAAGCAAAGCGTTTGACCCATGAAAAGGGTCTGGTAATACGGATAGAAACTTTTGGAGACGTTGGTTAGCCCTATTGGGATGTGAGAGGGGGTGATAGCAAATAATTCTGGCCGTTCACTGTATGTATTCAAAAGATTGTAGGCACGTGTTAAGTTGATAACCCCTGTACCTGCATAGATATCTTCAAACCGTTTTCCAGAGCTCGTAACAGGTTCAGCTGTCTTCATGAAAGCGCTTTTGATGATTCCAGGAGTATCGGTGGTTATTCCGTTCTCTGCAAGGTATTCTACGAATAATGCCGCGGCTCCTGTAACGTGAGGAGCCGAAAAGGAGGTTCCAGAAACTCTAGTAGAGGTATATCCGTTGTCTAATGTGGTAGAGTACACGTAAGCGGGGGCAGAAATATCTGGTTTCACATTAGCTCGTACAGTTGGCCCAATAGAGCTGAAATAGGGGACCGGCCCTGATCCATCGTAGCCTGTCCCTCCAACGGTAATGACCTCTTCTGCACTACCAGGCGTTCCGATACTCATACTCCATGTACCAGTTCCTCCCTCGTTTCCTGCTGCTACAACGACGGTGATCCCTTCCTGTACGGCCGCGTTAACAGCTAAGTTTTCTGGATCGTGGTACCATGAAGCCCCTCCACCCAAGGAGAGGTTAATTACATCAGCTCCTTGTTCAACAACCCATTCTATGGCAGCGATTATGCCTGCAGGGGTTGCAGTAGGCTCTTCCCCACCAGGAAAAACTCTAGCACTCATTATTGAGGCCTTTGGCGCGACACCATGTCCTTTCTGATTCTTCCCAGATCCTGCGGCAACGCCTGCGACCATCGTTCCATGCGGATGTAAGTTTTCAGTAGGAGAAAGATCGACATGGTAGCCGTACTTTTCCTTCACGAAGGATTTTTCGTTGGTAATTCGCCCTTCAAATTCCGTATGATGAGCGATGCCCGTATCGATAATGGCTATTTTGGCGTCTGTTCCCTCGTACCCCTCATCCCATAAATAGCCAGCTCCGATAGCAGTACTACTTTCTAAGGAGGCTGGTTTGACACCTTGTTCATCGCTTACTCCCAAAGGAGAAAAAGAAGGCAACGGAATTTCTCGGTTAGGAACGATTCCTTCGATCAATGGATGGTTCTGCAGTTGCCTCTTCTCTTCATTAGATAGTTCAACCAGTAGAAGAGGTATAAGATTATATTCGTGAGTTACATCTATGTTCCTCTTTTTTTTGAATTGTTCTTTAACACCATGGTTTTCAAGGAGGATTAAGTGCTGTAGTTTCATATCGGAGATAGCTTGGAGGGAATTACCGCTCCCTCCAGAGGGATTCCTATTTTCTCCCCCCAACAGGGAAACAGTATTGTCACTGGTTGATTTTCCCGTGGTCTCAATTATTTTTGCGCTATTCCCAAGTACCGTTGATTGGAACAAGAGGATCATTACCAAGAACGCATACCATCTTTTCCTAGACATACCTGAAAACCTATAACAAAACGCAAATTATCTTTTTAAAACCTCTGCTCCTCATTGTCTATTTCGTCTAATTTTGGTAGCACTTCTTGCATTAGGAACGATGTATTAGAAAATGAGAGTTGAATAAGCTTGTTCGTGACCCGTTGGGTTCTCTTACGCTCTTGTGAGAGGACTTGTCCCTCACGAAGGTGATTACATCCAGTGAGAAACCTATCAAATCCCCTTTAGGGACTATACTGCTTACCTTTTACCCGTTTGAGGACCCTATCACACAACCAACAGATCAGTACCCCAATGAAGTGACTTTAGAGGTGCGGTCGGAGGTTGTTTCTATCCTCAACAGCGCGGAATAGGAGTAAACCGTACTCCAATAAAACGAACTCGAAAGTGAAGTAACGGGCGGAGAAGGTAGGAAGAAAAAAGAAAAAAAGATGCTAATCGTACTGTACTCTCGGATCGAGTAACGCGTAAGAGATGTCCGCAATCAAGTTGGCTCCCAATGTCGTAAGGGCAATGAAGTAGAATATCGTCTGGGCAATGGGGTAATCCATCGGTTGAAGAACCGCCTCGATGAGCATCGAACCCACTCCAGGAAGACTAAAGATTTGCTCTGTGATAATCGCCCCTGTCCACATCGTAGCTACTGATAGTACGATCGACGTCCAGATAGGAAAAAGTGCGTTCCTGAAGGCGTGTTTATAGACCACTGCCCGTTCATCTAACCCTTTTGCTCTTGCCGTGAAAATGTAATCCTCCGTAATGACATCCGTTAGGGAATTCCGCATGAGGTAGATCCAACCTCCCACGGATACGGTGACTAACGTAAAGACGGGGAGCGTGAGCATAGCGACCATCCCTAGAATCTTGTAAAAGGGGTCTGTGGCGAACAGGTTAGGAAGGGTTGGCCCCGCTTGGGGCGGGAAGATCGGGACGACCATGGCGAAAAACCACAAGAGAAACGGTCCTAACCAGTAAGACGGTAAGGAGTAGATAGAAAGTCCTCCCACAGTAAAGGCTTTATCTTGTGTGGATCCTGGCTCCTTTCCAGCCCTCACACCTAACCAAATCCCTATCAGTATTGTAAAGAATGTGGAAGGCCCTAGTAAGAGCAACGTATACGGTAACCGCCGAGCCAGTGCCGGTGCAATTGGATGGAGGTCATCAGGATTTGCGTTATATCCAAAGTTGAAGGTCAGCATGTTTTTCATGTATTGAAAGAAGTAACCCATTCTCTCAGCAAAGCCAGCATCTTTGGGGGGTAGCCCCATGCTCTTTCGCAGTTCTCTAAAAAGCTCTTCCTTTTCTTCGGGGGTCCATTTTGATGACTGCTGAAGTCTCCTCCATCCATAGACCTCTTCTGGACTTCGACCTGTGACATAAGCAGGGAGCCTAAACAAGAAATAGAGGAGAGAAACGACGATGAGCAAAGTGATAAAAGTAGTTATTAGTCTCCGGATGAAATATTTCTTCAATCCCACTTCTCTTCATCTCATGTAGAAGTAATGTATTTTCCATTATTTTATATTAGCTAGTATTTTATTTATAAATATTTTCAACCCACTACTCGGTTTGCATTCTTTTTCCTAGCTACTGTCTCCTACATTCTCGTCCTGCCTACAAGAACTTGCTTTTGAAGACTGCAAGTTCCAAGAACTGGTAGTTCATCCTGTATAGTTGCTCCCCAATCGTTTAATGCTCCTGATCTAGTGTTTCGTTTCTCCCAACGTTTTCAGGTAAACACTAGGCTACCTTTTGGAGAAGTAAGAGGCAACCACCATTGACCTACAAGGGAGATGCAAAGGCAGACTCCCAAAAAGAAAAAAGAAAACTATAGAGCGCGGAGCGCATATTAGCGGTTAAACAAGATGTAAACAACAAGATTTGCTAGCGGAGTGAAAAGTAAAAGCCAGTTGGAGGGGGTGTGCCTCATCACTTTCAGCACGTGGCCAGATATATCTGATCCCATGAAACTGAGATAATGAGTCAGAATTGCAACCACGAAACCCCAAGCAAATAGCGACACACCTAGCACGGTGGCACCTATGTACTTACGGTACTTGGATATCTTTGCTCGTATGGTTTCCATCGTTTTCAAATATTCCTCTACCTCTGCTTCTTTTAGTTTCTCTGCGGTATAAAGTGCTCTAACGACACTATTTAGCTCTTTTTCAGTGAAAGATACCTTTCGAATCAGGTAGAGATATAACAATGCCGTCACAAAGTAAGCAATACCCAAGTAGGTAGAAACTGGTGAAAGTACCATGGGAGGAAGCAGACCTTCACTCGAAGAGATCTTTATCATTGAGGGCATGAAAGCTAAGATAATGAGGAGGGGCCCAAGAAAACCTCTCTTCCGCCAAAGACTTGGCCAATCTTCTTTCTTTAGCATGAGATTTAAAAACCAAGTGTAAATAAGGAGGATCCCAGTAACTAGGGATAGGTAAAACCCAAATCCTGGGCGAAAACTTCCGTTGAAGGTCATTTTCACAATACCGGTTTCGTCTTTGGTCCACACGAAATAGTTGAAGACATTTTTGTAGTAATTCAAGAGGGAAAGCTGTTCAGCAGTAAAGTTTTCGTTGATTCCTTGGTGGTTCAGGTTTGCCAATGGGATCTCCAAGGGTAACTTGAAGTAGAAGAGAGAGAAGATAACACAAACCCCGATCACTACCATGCCTTCAATCAAAATGATAAGGCTGTAATGCTTGTCCAAAACCTCTTTAAGCGGGGGAGGAAATACTTGACGAGTATTTTCGTGAAGGAAGTAGAGAGAAAGGACAAGATTCAAAACTGCAATAACGAGAAGAGGCGTTCCAATCATTATAGGAAGCTGTAGCGACTTCACATTCCACGTTTCTTGTATGTTATATTGAGCTTCGTCTGTATTCACATCAGCAGAGGTTGAAAATTGTCCAACCCCCAGACCATTTAGGATGTATTTGAATTCTGCGGTGATCCTGTCCCCACCATCCCAGTGCCAATCCAACGATACCCACGGTAGCATCACTCCAACGATTAACAATCCAGAGATAAACAACAGAGCAATACCTAAACTTTTTCTTGGCTGAGTTTCGTTCGTACTCACTTTCGTCTTAAACCCTTTATCATTGTACCGAATTTACCGCTCTTTTTATTTATTTATATTTAAAAAGTTAACGAAGTAGCGGGAATAAAACCGACCATCTAGAAGAAATACTTTAAAAAGAGGACGTTCGGAGCTGTTCCTCTAGACTAATCACGCGATTCCTACGATTTCTGCATTCCCTTAACGTCCTAAGCACAATCATTATCCCTCGCATTCTTTCGCTCAACTCTGATAATAGGAGGCAGAGTAGCGTTGTGTGAGACGGGGAAGAGGAATTAAAAGGGTGATACACAACGAGGAAAAAGAAATAAAAATAAAATGTAAAGTTTAACCCTCTCTTGCAACGACCCGCTGTGTTGCCATCCCTATGAATACGAGGGCGGTGCAAAATAGGAACAAAAATAATCCAGGGAAGAGTACAAGCCACCAAAGGGAAGATCCGCTTGGGTTTGTTTGTTCCCCACCACCGAGGACAACACCACTAATTCTTTGAAGTAATCGTCCAAAGGAAGGCCATTCTGGTCCAAGTCCAAGAAAGGTCAAACCAGCTGTTGCGTAAATCACACTTTGTAAACCTAAAACAACTTGATACGTTACCAAGCCAATGATGTTGGGAAAAATGTGACCGAACATGATGTGTAAATTAGGGACGCCTGATGCTTTTGCAGCTTCTATATACGGCCTCTCCCGTTCTTTTAAGACCTGAGAACGTATGAGACGTGCAGTTCCCGCCCAAGTTATGAAGGAAAGTGCGAAGAGTACTCCCCAAACTCGGGGTATGCCAGACTCTCTGAACAGTGCAGCCAGAACTATTAGTATGGGAAGGGTCGGTAGCACCAGTAGAGCATCTACCACTCGCATAATTCCTTCATCTACCTTTCCTCGATAGTAACCCGCAACCAGGCCCAGTGATATACCAATAGACAGGGAGATGAAGATAGTAGAAAGCCCAACTTTTACATCGTTCAAGAAGGCTTGTCCAATCAGAGTGAATAAGTCTCCTCCATTAGAGGTAGACCCGAACACTCCAGAATAGTAACTCCTACCAGTAATCTTCCATTCATCGAGCAGTAAGTTATACGATCCCCCCTCCTCCGTTCGTAGGTAATCATTTTTAATGGCAAAAGTTGTAACGAAGTTGAGTTCGAGTTTTGAGAAACTTTTAAAAAGGAAATACGTTTCTCTGAACCTTTCTGGTCGCTCCTTTTTGGTAAAGTCCTTCGAGGAAAGTTTAGGTACAGAGGGAGACCATTCTATGCCGTAGTTTGGATGGTATTCTGGCTCAATCCCAAGCTGTTGTTTAAGTACCTCAACCATGGTTGGAACAGGTAACACCCTTGACTTAACGTAGACGAAAGTTTCTATTCCATATATTCTCCTGAAATGAGTGACATTTGCCATGGAGAAAAGGAATTTGTACTTAAAATAAGAATTAATGCCGTTGGGAGGGTCCTCTTTCTCCCAATTGATGTCTCTAGAGAGTAAGACTGTTGCAACTGGACCTTCCGAATCGGAATCGCTTTCAGGAAGTGTTTCTCCTGTGTCAGTCATGGTAATGTTGAGGTACCCTTCTTTCGTATTTAGGTTAACCTGAGGTCTTAGGATGCTTTCATTTGTTGAGCTCCAGCTAGTAAGAAGGTCATACCTTTCCTTTGGAGACTGCTCGAAGTCAAAATTCTCCTGTATACTTCCCTGATCAAAATTTTGGTCGACAAGTAGTTGATCTGGGAAGGAGTTTGGATCAAATGAGGCTAACCATGCAGGTTTTGCTGATTTTGGGTTATCGCCCCCAACTAAAGTTGTAGAAGGATCGCCAAAAACGACCCCTGCGAGACTCATCGTAGCTACCGTGATAAGCAGGCCTATTCCCACCAGGCCTATCTTTTCTCGTTTGAATTGATACCAGAACGATTTGAGCCTGTCTATAATTCGTTCGAATCCTGACTTCATGGCGCCCCTCTCACTACTTTGTCCTGTAATAGTGGATCTGCTCATTAATCTTCACCTTTCTAATTGGTGAGTGGGTTTTTGATGAGACTATTACTTAGTTGTTACATTTAATTAGTATACCATCCTTTAAAAATATTCCAAATTAATTTCCTTATACTTTAGTAAGCGTATTAAAAACGTCGATCCATAACCTGAAGAGCTACCGTCATTTGAACCACTGACTACTATAAAGCTGAAAAACGAACTTCTAGGTTATAGTTTATTCATAACTTGGAGGTTTTACCATTGTATCAACCTAATTAACCTTACACCATACCAATTCGTAGGTTCCTATGGTGTCTTAGTTGAGGATCACACAGACTAGTTGCAGGCTTAAGTTATTAGCATTAGGAACCGTACGATTTTCTTTTACCTCTTTTCAAAATTTATAGAAGTAACCTAATGAAAGTTGTAGAAGGAAAAAGTGACTTTACGTTAGAACTAATAAATATGTATAGATGTCTCACGGATGTTTCACGCGTTGTGGAAGCTCCTCGAAGGTAAATTACCTAGTACTAATTCAATGAAGAGGCATTAACTTTAGGTTAATTATCATTTTGGGTGGCCCTCAACTTGAAGAATCATCGAGTAACACCCAGAAGAATAAAGAAATAAGCCAAAACATTACCCTAACCGATACATAGCCACCCACTACCTTAGACCGAAAAGGGAGGGATATATATATCAAGGTTATTTATTTAGTTAAACATCTTACTAAAATTGAAGCAAAAAACACAGAGGATCAGAATGAAAAAACATGCTATAGTACTATTCCTTATCCTCCTTTCTCCTCTCGTTGTGGTTTTTCAGGCTTATACGCCCTCCAATGGGACGGTGAGAGTGGAAGGAATACAAACTCAACAAGAAGTCGAAGTGGAAGGTGGCGGTACGATTAAACTACCACTCGGTGAAGAAGCAAGACAGATAAACCTCATGCAAATAAGCAGTGCTTACGATGATTCGCTTGTAAATAGAATGTTCGAGTTTCTTATCGCAACTCACCCAAAGGATCCGTACAACCTATCTAGGTATACTGGTGTGATGTTAAAGAACTTCGAGAAGGAAATACTTATCGATCATACCGTGACGCTTCGAAATGGAACTTCCTCCGCAGATATCCCTGGGTGGGGAAATACGTTAGGTGGCCCCGTAAATATGACGAAGTGGACTCTCGTTCTAAGAGACGGCTATACGTGGCATGATGGCGAAGACATTACCGCTGACGACCTCGTCTTCAGCTACCAGCTCATGCAATGGATGTCGTACTTTGGAGACTCCCAAAATTTGGATCAGTTATTTGGCCCCTCAAACATGGGGTACGTGACCTGCAAAAAGATCAATGATTCAGCCGTAGAAGTCTATGAGACGCAACTCGGGTTCTATCAGTCTCGATTGGCCCTCTTCATTCAACCAGTTCCCAAGCACGTCTTTGGAAAGGCTAGTATGTGGACTAGAAATTCATCGAGAAACGAAACGTTTGATGTAGACAACTGGTGGAATCCTGGGTGGGATGTTCCAACCACAACAATCAGGGCTTACGAAGCTCACGGCCCAGACGATCCAATCCTTACTGGAAGTGGTCCGTGGATCCCAACCTATTGGGATGCTACCGTTCCGGAGAACGTTAGAACGTACCTCTTTGAACGATATGAGAACTACTACTGGAGCCCGTACAACGAGGCAGGAGCAATCGAACATGAATGGATGAACCCTGAAGGAAACTACGATACCGTATATGACCCAGACGATCCATACTATTGGGGCCCATACGCGGATAATCTTATGTATCGAGTCATAAGAACTGAAACAGCAGAATGGCACTCCTTTGCAAGAGAAGAAATCGATATAGCAGCTGGTCAGGCTGTCCTCGGTCACGTAAGAGAGATTACCGAACTTGACTATCCCATTCTCACGGCTGATGACAACGACATTGGTGGCTTCTCGATCCAGTGTAACGGATCCTACCTTACCAGACATCAGAAGTTCAGGTTCGCCCTTGCACATGCTCTTGACAAACGAACTATCGTTGATCGCATCTTCTCTGGCTATGCCACACCTGTAGACCACCCTGTTTCTCCAGCGTACGGAGATTACTGGTACTGGGATCCTGTGGAAGATGGGGGCTACACTAACTTGGCTGACCCCCTACCGGATCAAGCGAGAAGCATGATAGCAGAGAACCTAGATAAGGTAAATGACGATGGTGGGGAGTACTTGCAAGGACCACCAAGTGCAGGCTGGACAGATAGCGATGGCAACGTTATGGTAACCCATGACTACCGAACAGGAGACCCGCTTGCCTTAGAAATGGCAGAGCTGATCCAAGGCGACCTCAAAGACGCTGGTATCAAGGTGGAACTCAGAGGAATGAGTTGGGGCGAGCTAGTTGGCAACCTCTTGGGTGGTTCGTTCATGCTTAGTCAACACGGCTGGAGTGTGGGTGGGCTTCCGTTGTTCGATCTCTTCTGGAACGAGTCGGCCTACTATAGTGTTTACCAGTGGGATCATCCAGAATCCTACTATGTGAACACCTACAAGTTCCTCAATGCGAGAACACAGGACGAGGCCGTTCCTGCCGCAAGGAAATGTCAGGAGGACCTATATTTCGGTCAGCCATTCTTGACAATAGAAGCAGATCAAGTGGTAGAGACTTACAGAATCTCAAAGTGGAGAGGTATTGTATTTTCCGTCATGGGCGGATTGACGGCGGACTCCTACAGGAAGATGGCACTGGTAGTCGGTGGTAAAGGCCTGAATTACGCCGAAGGCTTCGATCATCCAGATGGAATGGAGGTAAGTGGAACCTTTACGTTCAATGGATCCGTTGCTGTTGAATCTCCTTTACCTGCTACCATCGCAGAAATATGGATTGACGACCAAGATTCAACATATGTGACTATGAATAATGAAACTGCACGAGAAATCCTAGGAAATATCTGGTCGATTTCCTATGAGGTAGATACAACCGAGCTAGCAAATGGATGGCATACCTTCCATTATGATGTCCTAACAGAAGAATTGGTAGATTTGTTCCCAGCATCTCACTTTGCACTTTCGTTCTATGTCGATAATCCAGTTCCGCTCACACAGCAAACATTAGCAATGGCGGCAATCTCTGGAGTAGTTGGTGCAGTGGTAGTTGGTGCAGTCGTTTACATGGTAATGCGTAGAAGACGTCCACCTGCAGAGTAGGATATCTCTTCATTCTTTTTTCTTTTTTCTCTTCTATTTTTGCTTGACAAACTATCGTAGCCTCGGGTCTTCCCTTCAGATTCTTATCAATGTAACGGTTTGAGCCTCATTAGAGGCTTCTCCCTCAGTAGAAACGAAGTTGGTGAGAGTAGAGGAGTCTTCGTTCTTATTGAATCTAACGGTTAGTTAACTGAGGGTATAAGTGAAGAGATGATCAATCGTTTGCAATCTGATGGTCGATTAATGTTTAAGGAGAGGAGTGCCCGTAAACAAAGTTTCGTAACTTCCATCACTGGTGGCTTTTGCAAGAAAGGTTTTCCCATTCAAAGGGTTTCCTCCCTCTGGTTAAGGAAGTCGCCGCTTAAATCGTTCGCTCATGTCCCCATAGAGTTCTCTTAGTCGAGTAAATTCTTCAGTATCGTAAAAGGCACACTCCTTACGGGTGTATTGCTTTGCTACTTCTATGCAGAATCTGGTTGCTTGCTCTAACCCTATTGGGTAATTCGCCCCCGTAGCACTTCCCGCTATGGGAGAACGGGCAGTAGTTGCGACTCCTACCACTGGGGCGTTAGTTTTAAGCCATGGCTGCACTATACTATTGATATGGCTGATTCCAGTGCCGTATGGTGTCACGTCTTGAGTGGTAATGGGAACAACACAAGGTGCCCTCCCACTAACTCGCTCATAGATGTCTAAAATTTCATCAGGAAGTTTTAACACCCATCCCTCTTTCACAGGGGGCGTAATAGCAAATCCAGACCATTTAGCCACTCTGTTAGCTTTAGTAGCATCAATGGAAAGCACAGCATCCATCCGAGCATCCACTTCGATCTCCAAAAGTTCATAGAGATTGATAGGAGATCCCACGAAGGGAACAGGGTCATGGGGGAGGATGGGTGCTGAGGGGGTAACATGCGTGGAAATAATGACGTCTCCAGGCAACCGTTCGCATCTTCGGGACATCTCTCCAAATACCATCATACATGCTAAAGCAACGATAGCACCATCTGCATCGGATACAAGTCCTATTTTCTTTGGTCGCACGCCTACGCCTCCTAGACTCCCAATGATCCCCAACGTTCGTGGCTTTTCACTTTTCTCCCCCTCAGTTTGCCTATGTATGCGTACTTTCACGATTGTCGTTGTCCCCTTCTCTCCGGTGAGGTCTTTTACCTCGTAGTCCGCAATTCCAATGCCCGTTATTTTTTCCTCAATTTTTTGGAGAGAAAGTTCGGGGTCATTCAGAAAGTCGATACTACGAATAACATGTTTGAACCAAGACATTTTTCCCGCCTCTGATAGTAAAAGGTGTTCATGTGAACAAAGTTAATGAACGTTTTTATTTCCTTAATATGCCCGTCCTAGGCTAGGGAGCAAGTTTGAGTCATGTAGGACTGATTACTGTCGGGCAATCCCCAAGGCAGGACATAACAGGCGAAATAAAAGAAATATTATCAGGAGAGATTACAATCACAGAGAAAGGAGCGTTAGACGATCTAACAAGGGAAGAAATAGAAACTTTAGCTCCAACTGCCTCAGAATCGGTACTTGTTACCATCATGCGGGATGGGAGGGAGGTCAAGCTTGCCAAGAAGGAAGTCCTTCCTCGAATGCAGCAGTGTATCAAAGAACTTGAGGAAGAGGTGGATCTAGTTGCCCTCCTTTGTACTGGTGACTTCCCGACCCTTTATTCTACAAGAGTTCTCCTTCAACCAGCTAAACTGATGTATAGTACCGTGTTAGCTTTGGGATCAAACGTCCATGTAGGTGTGGTTTTTCCTTCTGCTGACCAAAGTAATATGATCGAGGAGAAGTGGGAGAAGATACGAAATGTTACTCTCATTCCTTACTCTCCATACCATGGTAGTGAGAAAGAATTAGAAGGAATTGCGTTTGAGCTTAAAGCTAAAAATGTGGATCTATTGGTACTTGATTGTATGGGGTATTCTGCAAGTGTTAAAACGACACTACGAGAAATAGCTGGGGCCCCCACGATTCTACCAAAAACCTTATTGGCTAGGACTTTGAATGAACTATTGGGCTAGGGTAGAGCCTGTAAGAACACGTTTCCGAAGGAGTTCTTAGGTTTGATGGGAGACTTCCCTCCACAAAAAGGTTCTCAAGAAAAAATCTTTAATGATCCTACGAGAAAGACTTTGGTTTCTTCGGTTAGGTAGGGAAAATAAAGACAGTACCTCTGGGTAACTTAAAGGGTAAGTTCTGTGAGATGATTCCTTAAGGAAGATTGAGTAATTCTTGAAAAGAGACAAATGATACAAGGAAAAGTAAAGAAGGATAAAATTGTGGTAAAAAAGGAAACGAACAGCGAATGGCGAGTTCTTTGGGGAAAAGGCATCGGAAAAAATAAGGATATGCGCCTCGAACTCAAACCTGTGGAAGCCTTGTACCTCCAATCTAGGAATAACTTGAAGATTATTGGGGAGAAAGGAGAACTTACCAGGGAAGACTTAATACATAAATTTGCAAAGAGGAAGAAACATTTTTGGAAGAGGTACCTCCTCTATGAGGATATGAAAAAGCGTGGGTATAACCTAACTTTAAGAACGGGGAAAATAGAACTTTATAAACGTGGAGAGAGCCCGCTTTCATCAAAACCCATCGCTGTCATGATCCCGATCCCAGCTCTTGGATCCATAAAGTTAAATAGCTTAATCAAGGAGGTGAAACAAGCGGAAGAGAGGGGACTTGATCTAGCATTAGGAATCGTGGATAGAGACGGCACCATAACGTATTACAAAGTCAAAGAAGCCTTCGAGAAAAGTACAACCCTAAAATTAAGACAGAAATCAAATCTCTCTTGAACTAGAAAAGGTGGGAAGACTGGATAATACTAAGAAAATAGAGCCAATGAAACGTTGCCCTCCTGCGTGTCGATTGGGAATCTTCGCCTCAAGTTTCCAATCAATGGTGGTGGGAGGCGTTTTCGATCATCTCCATCTCGGCCACAAGTGCCTCATTCAAACGGCCTTTCAGTTTGCTAAAAGAGTGCACTTGACAGTTATGGGATCGGAATGGATAAAACAGGAGAATAAGGGCTACTCTAACGGCATACAAAGTTTTAATAAGCGTGTAAAATACTTAGAGAATTTTCTCGATACTTTCGGCCTTTCCGAAAGGGCGATTGTTAGTAAGATCACCGATCCCTATAACTATGGAGTATCTGGGGAGTATGCGCACAGTATAGACTCCATAGTGATTTCCACAGAGGAGGGAGTAGGACGGAGGACTAAAAAGCTCAATCAATTAAGAATAGAACGGAAGCTCCCCCCCCTCAAGATCCTTGAAATTCCACTTATTTACTCCCCTACAGGAGAACCATTTTCTTCGACTACCATCCGGGAGGAACGAAAAGAAGCTGGGGGAAAAACTCCCTCAAAATTCAGTGTCGCCGTATCAGATCAAGTGAAATCAGAACTTAGAGAGAAAAAAGGAAAACTGGTTGATTCGGTCGAAGATCTACCACCACCGCCTAAACATGTGATCGCTATTGGCGATGTAGTAACTGCAGAGTTGGCTAAAAGGGAATATCCTATGAGCATAGCGATAATCGACCAAAAGGTACGACGGAGGGATGTGTCCCCACTCCGCTTAATGCATAAAACTACGGAAACCAAGATCGAGGCCCCTCCCTACTTCCCATGCGAGAATCCTCCTGGGAAACTCACTCACGAAGCTTGGCACTGCCTTAAGGTTGCATTTTCTCAAAAACAACCAATCGTCCTCCGAATTTACGGAGAAGAGGATTTAATGGGAATTCTTGCTACGGTACTTGCTCCTGAAGGGAGTTTAGTTGTGTATGGCCAACCTCCTATCAGTGATGAGGAAGGAATGATGTACTTTCGTGTTACTGAGGAAAAAAGAAGTGAAGCGATGAGACTTCTTAAAGAGATGAAGAAGACCCTTAGGTCTAGAACTTATAATGACTTTACGTGAACTTTAAGAAGGAGGGGGAGACCTTGGCTAGAAACTTTTCGCCGGAAAAGGACTACAGATTGGCTTTAGCAGTTTGGGCGACGAATCAACTCAGTGATCTTGAAAAGAAAGGAGGTATTCCAGGGGTTCGAAAACGCGAAGGCCTCAAGATACTTGAGAAAATGGATTCATGTCTTCTAAACCTCAGAGAATCAAACTTTTCAAAACAACAATTACTTCAAAGTCCTGCGTTTGCTGGCTTTTCAGATTTGCTCTCGACATTTATGTCTAAACTTGGAAATAACTGGTTTCGAATTGCGTATATGAAAGATCCTTACGCTGCCAAACTCTTACGTTTTGGCCTCTTCAATTTAAGATCACTGGGAATTAGACTAAGAAAAGCAGATGATGAGGCTCCCGCTAGTGCTGTCAGAATTCGATGCTCTAGAATCTTAAAGATCGAAGATCTTAAAGGGTTAGACGAGTATTTTGCTGTTTCGGCAACAGATATGGAGATTAAATATGATCTAGCCATAAAAAAATCTTATAATGTAAAGCAGGGAGATACGTATGTTCTCTCTCATCTTCCGCCCAAGAAAATAGGGCAATTAGTGTCTGAGGCAATTTTCCTTAGAAAAAGTGACACCCTCTTGAAAGGCACCCCCGGAAATATTGGAAAAAGACCTTCTGAGATTCCAGAAGAGGCTCTTGGAGAGACCAATGAACGGGTAATTGATCTTTTAGAGAAGAATTTTCTCCTTTAAATGGATACGTCAGAACAGAACAAGGAATAGACTTTTTAATCATGATATAATGTCTCTTAACGTCCAAAACTCCTTCTGTTAGGTGGGAAGGATTTTTAGGGGGAATTTAAAAATAAGAAGTGGGTGATCCACTGCGCTTTAAGAAGCCTCAATTGAAACCCTGGGAGTGGTGTAAACTTCTCTGAAGGCTTCTTGTTTTAAGTGAAGTTAAACAACTTGAGAAATCCACTTGGTGGACTTCAAAGCAGTATGATTGAGGATGAATCGGATGACGAGAAAGAGTCGAGGGGTGTTGGTTGGTAGGTTTCAACCCCTCCATAACGGGCATGTTCATGTCTTAGAACGTATCCTCGAAGGAGAGGACGAAGCAATTATAGCAATTGGTTCCGCTCAAGAGAGTTTCACCCTTGATAACCCGCTCACTGCGGGAGAACGAATTGAAATGGTAAGAGCGTTCCTGGAAGAACGATCTCTCTTAGATAGGGTACTAACCGTGCCGATTCCAGATATAGAGGAGAACCTTGTTTGGCCTGCTAGAGTAAAGGAATATACGCCAGTATTTGACCGTGTTTACTCTGGAAATTCTCTAGTTCTTAATCTGTTTCGATCGTTTGAGATACCCATCGTAAAGCTTGATCTTATAAGAAGAGACGAGTATGAGGGAACTTCAATAAGAAATAGAATTGCTAATGGAAAAAAATGGCAGCAACTTGTTCCTGTGTCCATTTTACCAGTTTTAAAGCGAGTTGGCTTCAGTAAAAGAATAAAAATGCTTTCATCTTGGCACAAAGAAAGAGGGACTGATGATGAAAATTGATATGATTAAATATGAAGAGCGGGCGGGAGGAGAAGAGTACGCGGAATTTTATATGGATGGCATTCAGCATTACTACCTTAACTCCCTCAGACGGAGTGCGTTGACTGAAGTTCCCGTTCTCGCCATCCATGATGTGATCATCCATCAAAATACTTCTAGCCTCTTTGATGACGTGCTATCCAATCGACTAGGATTGATTCCCCTTACTGCAGCTCCTTCAGAAATTGATGTGTTAGGAGAGTGTAGCAAAGCGGGCCTAAACTACGAAACATCAGTAAAGAAATGCTCAGCTAGGTTGAAATTACAGAAACGTGGCGAGAAGGAGGGAGTAACTGTGGTGTATGCTAAAGATATCGAAGCTGTGGATAAGGATAGTGTACAACCAGTTAATGGAGACATACCAGTGGCTAAACTGGGTAAAGATCAAGAAATTGACGTTGAAATGATTGCCAAAGTAGGGAGAGGGAAAGATCATTCCAAATGGAACCCTACAGAGACAAATGGCTACAAGCCTCTTCCAGGATTCTATGTGAAAGAAAGTTGCACGGGATGTGGAGAGTGCGTGGAAGCATGTCCTAAAGAGATCCTAAAAATGAAGGGTGGTCGACCCTTTTTGACGGAAATTGGAAGGTACGAATGTGACTTAGGTCAGATCTGCACGAGAGTGTGTCCCGAAGATGCACTTATGCTTGCTCCAGCAGAAGAAGCTTTCATTTACAAAGTTAGCACGGTTGGACAGCATTCTTTGGACAACTTGCTTGCAGCATCTTTAGATGGACTAAGCCGTAAGGCTGTAGA
>JABAHS010145007.1_pt4 | contig 19384 bp, 18 predicted proteins | sample 7062111 | NCBI WGS metagenome assembly JABAHS01 (sample SAMN14534600, study PRJNA622989) | marine sediment metagenome | biome: marine biome [ENVO:00000428]; feature: marine pelagic biome [ENVO:01000023]; material: deep marine sediment [ENVO:00002113]; isolation source: pool of 4 deep marine... | reverse complement strand
CATCTCTTCTTCTGTTTGCGGAAACAGATGACCATAGCCCAAACGATTGGCCAGTTCAGCCATAATCAAGTAGTCATTCCGAGCTTCCCCAACCGGTTCAATCAGTTTCTCGCGCAAACGGAAAATCGGTCCGTAAACCATATAAGAATCGATTTCAAACATGGTCGTGGCTGGCAGTACCACGTCTGCGTAGGCCGCATCAGCCGTCATCTGCCGGTCGATGGAGACCTGGAAATCCAATTTCGACAAGGTTTCGCGCCAGATGGAGCTTTGGGGCCAGGAGGTGAGAAGCGAGGCGCCATGGATAATGAGTCCCCGAATGCGGTAAGGCTCACCGTTCAGCACCGAATCCACCAATCCGCTTGCGTGGGATTCGCCTCGATAATTGCTGTAAATCGGCACTTTGTCTCGCGCAACCGCCAAATCCAGGTTCGGATTCTCTTGATTGCAGGATTTGTTAATCGGGAAATGGCTGTTTAACATCGCCAGGCCAATTCCACCGGGGACGTCCAATTGACCGCCCAGCGCAAACAGCGACATAACCGCTCGGATTGCCTGAATTCCGCTGTTGGAATACTCAAGTCCGGTGTACATGACGGGACAGGCACCGGTGGCATTACAAATGCGGTGAGTTAAATCACGAATGGTATCCGCTGGCACGCCGGTGATCTTCTCCGCCACTTCGGGCCGAAAATGTTGAACATACGTTTCCAGTTCCTCAAAACCGTGGCACCAGTTTTCGGCAAAATCTTCATCATACAAATCGTCTTCGATCATAACTTCAATCATGCTCAGGGCAAGGGCGCCATCGGTGCCGGGTCGGATGCGCACCCATTCGGCGTCGGTTCGTTTTGCCGTGTCCGTATAGCGTGGGTCGATGACCACGATGTCTGCGCCGCGTTTGGCTGCCGCTTCCAAACGGTGCATGTCCATGGGCGGCGAATCAGTAGCCGGGTTGGCGCCCCAAACCACCAGCATCTCGGCGTTTTCCATGTCCGTGAACATGTTGATGAGCATGCGACCCATGGTCACGTGCGGCGCAATCATGGCAAAGGAGACGTAACACAGCGCCCCAACGCCCATGGTATTTGGGGAGCCAAACGGAAACAACACATTTGAAGCTGAAGATACCGCGACCCCTTTGGGTTGGTACATATCGCACAACGACAACTCGAAGGCCCCGCGTCCGGTGTACATTGCCACAGCTTCCGGCCCGGACTTCTCTTTGATCTTATTTAAATTGTCGACGATGATATCATAGGCCTCATCCCAGGTGATGCGCTCGAATTCGTGCGTCCCCTTCGGCCCGACACGTTTCATCGGATACTTCAGACGGTGTTCGGAATAGATGATTTCCGGGGCGTGTTGGCCACGACGACAAATCATCCCCAGAGGATGGCTGTCGTCGGGTTTGATGTCCACCAACTTACCGTCATCAAAGCCGACTTCCACCCAACAACCGGCGGGACAGATACCGCAAATGCCTTTTTCCCAATTCAATTCTTTATTTTTTTGATCTATATTTGTTTGCATGGGTTTCTCCCTTCGACAATTTTATATGCTCGAAAACTACGAGTTGAAATAAGTAACTTGGGGTTGGCGAGAATCGCCTAAGTGTAAATCAGGAACGGAAGTGCAGCTTGTTTGACTGTGGATATAACAACAATGCACGTCTATTTTTGTTTTTGGTGGGCTTACGTGTATGATATTCAAATATGTCAATATTTTAGCAGTTTGTCAAGGACAAACTTGGATAATTTGAGCAAAAACGGGGTTGGGTGTACTTCAAACGAGACGTTTGAAGTACGGGCCAAATTTCACTGTCCGTCCGACATAAAGATACCGGACGATCTTAGCGATCCATTCATGACTTAGGTGGCTCAAAAAGTTGATTGATGATCTCACAACAAATTTCGAGAGTATTGTGGATGCCCGGGTGAAGCAGGGTGCTGCCGTGTGCCAACCTGTTTCGCATCTTGGGTAAAATTGCGGACAACATGCGAACATAACCGCCTGGTTTAGCAGGCTTGATTTTTTCGGCATAGTCTGGAATGATTTGAGAAAGGCCATCGATGGTTTCTTGACGGCGTTTCATTTTTTCACGATAGCCACTAAATCCTTCATCACGAATCCAGCCGTGCTTAACGGCATGTGTTAGAAGTCTTTGCAGTTTTTTCTTTGTTCCTCCGCCATGCCGGACTCTCAATGCCAACTCAAGAGAGGCATAAGCCTGCAATTCCGCAACTTGTCCCAGTCTATAAACAAACCAAGTGTACAGATAGAGATTGCGGGCTTTCTCGAATTCGATGAAGACATCATCCGGGACACCATCGTGTAGTTTGAGTTCCTCAACATTTCGATAGAAGTCTTCAATCGTAAGCAAACGTATTTCATGACGCTCTAAGTCATAGACTTTGCGATCCTTATATCGAGCGTCGGGTTCACAAATTTCCTCGAGTTTCTTCAGGCAATCAGCTTCGCCAATGTTTGGTCGTGTCATATTAAAATTTTAGTAAAATGTCTGAAAATGAATTCGCGCTGATTTTGATGGTTTCACGCAGGAAATCCAATGGGACATTTGTCCCAATCCAAGCCCAATGCAGGGCAGAAGTTCTCCTAAAGTCGCACCTGCTCGTTGGGATGAATATCCAAAATCCCATTGTCCGTCCGGCATAAATATACCGGACGATCTTAAAACTAACAGGGCTTGCTACCCGGCCAACTCCTGCAACTCATCCAGCATGTTCTCAATCACGGTAAAACCGCCTTGCCAAAAACGGGCCTCCAAAAAATCCATGCCGACAGATTCCACCAGCGTTTGCGGCCAGGTCGAATCCCCCGCAGCCAGCAGTTCACGATACTTCGGTACAAAAGCTTCGCCTTCCTGTTCATAACGATTGTAGAGCGCCAGGACAAAGAGCGCCCCGAATGTGTAGGCGTAGCAGTAAAAGCGCGTGTGAATGAAATGCGGAATCACCGCCCAGTACCATTTCTCCTCCGGGAAAAAGTCGATGACATCGCTGTACATTTCATCGCGGTGTTTTGTCCAGAGAGTGCAAAAATCGTCGGCGCTGAGACGCCGTTTGGCGCCCTCCTGATGTGCCGCCAACTCGAACTGAATGTACATAGTCTGCCGTGAAATCGTGGCAAAGAAATCCTCCAGCTTTGAAGCCAAAATCTGGATATGCGTTTCGCGATCCAGGTCTTCGGAACGCAGTCTGCGTGTGAGCAGCATCTCTGCAAAAACGGACGCCGTCTCGGCCAGCACCAAAGGCGGATGAAATGTCAACGCTGTTTGTTTCTCACTAGACAATACCGTATGCAGCGCATGTCCCAATTCGTGAGCCATCGTATAGACGCTGTTCAAATTGTCCACGTAATTCATCAGTACATAAGGGTGAAACTCCGGTGTCACACTCATACAAAAGGCACCGCCGCGCTTACCGGGGCGAATCTCGGCGTCGATCCAGTCATCTGAAAAGGCCTTTTCAATGATGTCGCCAAATTCAGGAGAGAAGCCTCGGAAACTGTCCAGAACCAACGCTTCGCCCTCTTCAAATGGAATCACTCGCTCCGATTTAGTAATGGGAGCATACAGGTCGCTGCCTTTCAATTTCGGCATTCCGAGCAGCTTGGCTTTGAGCCGGTAATATTGCCGGGCCAAATGATAATTCTGAGTCGTGACATCCATCATGGTTTCTACAACGTCTTTGCTCACCTTATTGCTCAAATAGGATGGTTGGATGGGGCTTTCATAGCCACGCATTTCCATTTCAATGCTGTGGTCTTTGATCAAGTTGCCAAAAACATTGGTGAAGATTAAGCCATTTTCACCGAATTTCGCATCGTGGGCAATTTTGGCGCGTTTTCGCAAGTCAGCATCTTGGTTCCAGAGCAACTGCCTCACTTCGCTGGCGGTCAATTTCTTCTTCTCACCGTCAATTTCTAGCTCCCATTCGAACTCCGCAGTAAATTCATCAAATAGGTTCACGAAAGCAGTTTTTCCGCTCAAGTTTTTGTTGTTGATAATCTGTTCAGATTTTTCATCCAGTGTGTAGGGCGTAAAAAGGCGCAACGATTCGACGTAATGGCGATAGTGACCGAGTTTGCCACTGGCATAGATTTCCGACATTTTGTCGTCCGGAATTTTCTGAATTTCGAGAGCAAAAAATAACACGCTGTTCTCGATGCGAGTGTGCGCATCCTGCACTTTCGCAACCAACGCCTTGTATTTGTCGGAGCGACCGTCGGCGGCAAAGAGAAGGTTGGCCATGGCGTAGGGGCGATAAATGCCTTCGATGATGCTTTCAAAGGACTGCAGAGCTTGCACCAATCTGTCTTCGGTACAATCCTCCGAAGCGATCTTACCATGAAACCTCTTCTTAAACTCTTTGCCCGCTTCGATGGCCTCATCGATGTCCTGATGAATTTTGGGGTCATCGTCTTTTGCATAAAGATCGTTGAGTTTCCAAACAATGCCTTTCGCTTTTTCCATATTATTTACCTTTCCGTTCTAATTTAAATCGATTCAGGAAACGTTTTTCAAAAATGGATGGCGTTTTTCTCACGACTGCACGTTCAGCCAAACGCACGTCTTCCACTGAAAACAGAGCTTTCGGGTTGTAATAATTGATAGATTTTATGATGTTCGGCAAATCCTTACGTTTTATGAGAGAGAAAATAATCTTCACAGGTCCAAACGATCCCTGACCATCAACGGTGGTAATGCCGTACCCCTCTGATCTGAGGTGCGAAATTAGTTGACTGGCATCACTACGGGTAACGATCCGGACGATCTGAATTCCGATGGCCATTTTGTTCTCAACGTACATCCCCAGGTAAATGCCCGCGGTATAGCCGGCTGCGTAGCCCAGAAAACACCCGACGTTATTCAAATTCTTAAAAACAGCACTGATGGCCAGAAGCCAAATTGAGATTTCGAAAAAACCCAGAGAGGCCGCCATCCTCTTGTACCCTCGAGTGGTAAAAATAATCCGCAAAGTGCCGATCGTCACGTCACAGATGCGAGCCAAAAAAATAAGTACAGGCAAGACCAACCAGAGATAGACTTCTGATTCGAAAAATGACCCATCAATCATGGCAAGCCTCGAATGTTGTTTCGTGTTCAGTTAATTCTAAATTAGCTCGGAATTGAACCCTAAAGTAAGTAATTCTAGCATTCAGTTCAAGAGTCCCTGATACATAATTTAGAGATCGCATCATTCCACTATGAAATAATGACAAATAACACAAAATAACTGTGCCAATTTTACAGGGACTGTTTAATTTTGACAGTTACTGTCTAGGACTTGACGGAAGTGTTATGGCAAGATGTGCTCGAATTAAGTATTTGTAATTAAAAAGCTTAATTTCAGGAACACGATTCATGGCACAGTCTTTGTAAATTAAAAGGGTGAAAAAGGGAAATGAAATTTGAGAATTTAAAAAAACAAAAAAACAAAACAAAGGAGGTGTGAATTATGGCTATCGTGAAACGTTTGGAAGATCGTCCGACAGTTGATCGTCCGTGGAATGCAATGGAACGATTCTTTGATGAAATGTGGCGAACTCCATTTTCGCGATTCCTTAGGACCCCATCCTTGTTCGATACAGATACCGAATGGTTCGGATGGCATCCTATGGCGGATATAGAGGAAACAGATGACAGCTACCTTATTCGAATGGACTTGCCCGGTATGAAGAAAAAAGATATCCACGTGAGTATCGACAACAATGTTCTCACGATTGAGGGCGAGAGAAAGCGTGATGAAAAGAGCAAAGACGAGAACTATCGAATCATGGAACGCTTCTACGGCAAGTTCAACCGGAGTTTCACACTCCCGTCCAGTGTGGATGTCAAATCGGTAGATGCCGAATTCAAGGATGGCGTTTTGGTTGTGAACTTAAAGAAGAAAGAGGAGTCGAAACCGAAGGCTATCGAGATTCATTAATGGAATTGCCAGTGCAACCCGCGGAGCAACTGAAACGATGAGAACTGCAACCTTTTAAAATCAGGCGGTGGACGGGAAGCAGGATGCTTCCTGTCCACAACCAAACGTTAATTAGTTGAAAGCTCTTTGGTGATCTGGTTAGCGCTGGGCGCCAAGGGGCTTTTTTTGTGCAAGTAGAAAACTAAACTGGGTTGGCCAAAGAGTCACGAAACGAAGTCAAACCAAGACTAACTGGCTGCAGCCCGACTTTTTTGGTCAGTTCGGTGTTCTCAAAAAGGAGTGAAGCGATGTTCAGAACAACGGTGTTTTACGACAATTTTACAGAATCCGTCGCTGGTAACTGGCGGTTGTATGCAATCATCGGAGCCAGTTTGATTCTGGCGGGGATTCTAATCTTCATTTTTCCCGAATTGCTGGCGTATTTAATCGCAGCGTTTTTACTCTTCAATGGTGTGCTGTTTTTTGGTGTCGCCTTCAGACTGAAGAACTTACGACGCCAATACAACCGCTGGGTAGACGAATTTTGGGAACCATAGAAAGGGTTCGCTTAGGAAATCTGAGGAAACATGACATCTGCATTAGTCGAGTTGCAAATTCTGTTTCTAAATAGTTGGATTCAGGCTAATCTTAGATGGATTAACGACAGAGGAGACAATAAAAAAGAGCTATTTTAGAACAATCAGTTAAAAACTTGAAAGACAAAATGGAAGACAAAAAAGACATCAGGTTAGACGAACAAGACATCAATCAATCAAGTTCGGAAAGTCACGAATCGTCGAGTTTGGAAAATTGGGAGGAGAAATACCGGCGAGTTGCTGCTGATTTTGCAAATTACAAAAGGCGAACAGAGGCCGAATGGGCGTCTGTAAGACGAAGGACCGAAGAGCGACTCTTAGAAAGTCTTTTGCCAATCTTTGATGATTTCCTTCGTCTGACGAGCCACAAAGCTGAAGACGAACAAATAGCCGAAGGCGTCGAGGCCGTTCAAAAGAAATGGCTCAGATGGCTTGAAACTCAACACGTAGAGGTCATGCATCCCAAAGGCGAAGAGTTTGATCACGAATCGCATGATGCGGTTCTGCATGAGCCGGTTGACGATCCCGAATTAGACGGAAAGGTCGTCCATGTTATCGATTACGGCTATCGACGTAACGGTGAAATTCTCAGACATCCGAAAGTAGCTGTGGGTCGTTACGTTGGTCAAGAAGGCCACAGACAAGAAGACGAATATGACGGAGAGTGATCCTTAATAAGATTTCAAAATTTCACTAAACTGCCATACGTCCAAAGCGGTTATTTGATCAATTTGCACTTACTAAAGCCGATGGACTAAAAAATTGCGTACAAATAAGGAGACAATCAAAAAATGACATTAGATAAATTTACACTCAAAGCTCAAGAGGCTGTGGCAAAGGCCCAACAAATGGCCTCCGAGACTGATCATCAGCAGATTGAGGTCGAACATCTGCTCAAGTCCATGCTTCAAGACTCCGAAGGCGTGGCCACGGCAATCTTGAAAAAGCTGGGAACCAATGTTGGTCTGGTGCGCAACCGCTTGGACGAGCAAATCCAAAAAATCCCAAAGGTTTCCGGTCCGGGTGCAGTCGGACAAGTTTACATATCGAACCGGCTGAACAATTTGTTTAACGTGGCCATGCAGGAGATGCGCCAACTTAAGGACGAATACGTGAGCACCGAACATCTCCTTATTGCCATCGCAGATGAGAAAGGTGGGGCGGCAGCGGATATCTTAAAGCAGCAAGGGGTGACCAAGGACGCCATTTATAAAGTCTTGAAAGAGATTCGCGGCAGCCAGCGCGTGACCGACCCGAACCCGGAGGGGAAATATCAAGCGTTGGAGCGCTACGGTCGCGACGTTACGGATTTGGCGCGGCGTGGTAAACTCGACCCCGTCATCGGACGCGATGAAGAAATTCGGCGCGCTGTGCAGGTTTTATCGCGGAGAACCAAAAACAACCCGGTGCTGGTGGGCGATCCGGGTGTGGGAAAAACCGCCATCGTGGAAGGCATCGCTCAGCGTATTGCCAACGGTGATGTCCCGGAGTCTTTGAAAAACAAGAAAGTGATCCAGCTTGAAATGGCCAGTCTCGTTGCTGGCGCCAAGTTTAGAGGCGAGTTCGAGGAAAGGCTCAAAGCGGTCTTGAAGGAAATCGAAGAGGCCGAGGGGCAAATCATCCTCTTCATCGATGAGTTACACACGGTGGTTGGTGCAGGTGCCGCTGAAGGTGCGGTCGACGCCTCGAATATGCTCAAACCCATGCTGGCCCGTGGACAGCTCCGTATGATCGGCGCGACGACGTTGGAAGAATATCGCAAATTTATCGAAAAAGACAAGGCTCTGGAGCGCCGGTTCCAAACCGTACTGATAAATGAGCCTTCCGTAGAGGATACGATTTCCATCCTCCGGGGTCTCAAAGAACGCTACGAGGTTCACCACGGGGTGCGCATCGCCGACGGTGCGCTGGTTTCAGCGGCCACATTGTCGCATCGATATATTGCCGAGCGGTTCTTGCCCGACAAAGCCATCGACTTGATCGATGAGGCAGCTGCCAGATTGCGGACCGAGATTGACTCCATGCCCGAAGAAATCGACGAAATCGAACGGCGCATCAAACAATTGGAGATCGAGCAAGTTGCGCTTAAGAAGGAAAAGGATTCGGCTTCCAAAGAGCGGCTCAGCAGGCTGAAAGAGGAGCTCAGCAATCTCAAAGAAGAATCGTCGCAGTTGAAGGCTCGCTGGCAAGTCGAAAAAGACACCATCAAGCAAATTCATGCCGTAAAAGAACAAATCGAGCATACCAAACAGGAAGCGGAGAAAGCAGAGCGCGAAGGCGATTACAACAAAGCCGCCGAATTGCGCTATGGAAAATTAGGGGATCTGGACAAAAAACTGAACGAGTTAAACAGCAAGCTTCAAGAGCTGCATCAAGGGGGATCGCTTCTAAAAGAGGAAGTTACCGAGGAAGATATCGCCGACATCGTGTCGCGCTGGACTGGGATTCCGGTGTCGCGAATGCTCGAAAGCGAACGCGAAAAACTGCTTAAAATTGCCGATCGACTCTGCGAACGCGTTGTGGGCCAGGACGAGGCCATTGAGGCGGTATCCTTTGCGGTGCAACGTTCCCGCGCAGGATTGAGTGAAGAAAATCGACCGATTGGCTCATTCATCTTTCTGGGTCCTACCGGCGTGGGAAAAACAGAGCTGGCGCGTGCGCTGGCCGAATTTATGTTTGACGATGAAAACGCCATGATACGTTTGGACATGTCGGAGTACATGGAACAGTTTAACGTGTCCCGACTCATTGGAGCGCCGCCGGGATATGTTGGCTATGAAGAAGGCGGCCAATTGACCGAAGCCATCCGGAGGCGACCTTATTCGGTCATCCTTCTGGACGAAATCGAAAAAGCACATGCGGAAGTGTTTAATATTCTGTTGCAGGTCCTTGACGAGGGCCGGCTCACGGACAGTCAGGGGCATGTCGTGAATTTTAATAACACCATCATTATCATGACTTCAAACTTGAGCGCCGAGTTGATTCGAGAGCGCTTTCAAAACATCACCGATGAGAATCGCGACCAGGTTTATGATGAAACCCGGCGTGAAGTTCTTCAGCTATTGCAGAAACAGTTGCGTCCAGAATTCTTGAACCGAATCGATGAAATTATCGTCTTTCATCCGCTCACGCGCGACCACATTCATGAAATTGTCGATATTCAGTTTCGGCGCATGGTGCGCAAAGCCCTGCAGCGCCAGGGATTGGACGCCGAAATAACCGAGTCTGCCAAAGATGTGCTTTCAGCACAAGGCTACGATCCCGTGTTTGGCGCGCGGCCGTTGAAACGGTTGCTGCAGCGTCAGATAGTGAATGAAATCTCAACTCGGATTCTGGCCGGAGAAATTGAACAAGGCGATCTGGTTAAAATCGACGGTAAGGACGGAGAACTGCAGTTTGAGACCGCTAAGCAAAAGGCAACGGCAGTTGGTGAAGCTTAAGGTGATATCGTGACCAAACTTAACCCATTGCCGTCAAGCTAAGTGTACAATTTAGTGAGGAAAAAATAATACCATGAGCGCTCGCGTGGAAAAACTGATTCAATGGCTTCTTGCCTTAGGTGCAATTGCGGCGGCGCTCACCCTGCTTTATGTCATGTGGCCCTTCTTTTTAGTGGCGGCGGTCATCGCGGCCTTGAGTTATACGATTTCGTATTTCAGAAAGAAACCTTCAACACCCTAATCCTGGAAAAGTACCAAACAGGGAATTTTTATCAGATTTTCAAATTCCTGGCTCTTCATCATTTTGTTGATTTTTGCACCAACAATTCGTTCATTGTTGCAACTTCGACTTTCCAGAAGCCGGGAATGGGTGATCTGTATCTAATCTATCACGATGTCAAACACCTTGCAAAAAACCAAAAAAAAATTGGAAAAGCTCGCTAACGTTCTGGATAAATGCGGGACGCTCTTAATCGTCACACACGATTATCCGGATCCGGACGCACTGGCCAGCGCCATGGTGCTCTCCTATCTCGTGCGCAAACGCTATCGAAAACGGACACGTATCGCCTACGGCGGACTCATAACGAGAGCTGAAAACAGAGCCATGGTTAAACAGCTCAAAATCAAGCTGACTCATGCCGACAAGATCCGCTGGAATCGGTATCGCTGCGTAGCCATGGTTGATACACAGCCACCCTTCGGGAATCACAGTTTGCCGGAAGAGATCAAGCCGACTATTGTCATTGATCATCATCCTAAAAAAGAAGCTCTGCAAGTGGACTTCGAAGACATTGAGACCGAGACAGGTGCCAGTGTCATCCTGCTTTTGCAATACTTGAAAGCCGCAGAACTGGAGCTTCCCGTAAACCTGGCGACGGCGATTACGTATGCAATCCGGAGTGAAACTCAGGAACTGTCACGGGACACCACAAAAAACGATATCAACACCTATTTAGATATTTATCTCAAGGCCAATAAAAGGAAACTGGCCAGAATATACAATCCCAAACTGCCCAAGTCCTATTTTGTGCTGTTGCACAGGGCTTTGCAAAACGCCATGGTTTTTCGCCACCTGGCGCATGTCCATCTTGGCGAAGTGGAATCTCCGGAATTTGTGTCACAGGTTGCAGACATACTCCTGCGTCATGAGCGCATTAGCTGGGCACTTGCCACCGGCAGATTCGATGACGAACTGTTCATCTCTCTGCGATGTGGTCGCCCGAATTCGAATGCAGGCAACACGTTAAGGCAAATCGTCGCAAATTTGGGAGTTGCCGGTGGTCACGCCAGGATTGCCGGCGGACAGGTTCCCCTGAATGAGCACCAAGATACCAGTTGGGAAGAGCTGGAACATCAGATCATCGAACGATTTTTGCAGAAGCTGAGATACGCCAAAGAGGCGGAATGGAAACCGATGCTGGTAAGAGATGAAACGTAGAACAAACGTCTCGTTTGTTTTGTCTTCAAAGAGGCAGATAAGGTCATCAGGAGAGAAGCATGAGAAACCTATTTGAAAAAATCTGCACCCCGGAAAGAGACGTCTCGCCCACCGTATTGAAAAGCGTGCTTGAGATTTGTGTTGAATTGGCTCGAGAGGGACGGGAAGGGCGCAAGATCGGCACGCTGTTCACGGTGGGTGACGAAGAGCGTGTGCTGAGGTATTCCCGGCAGTTGATTCTGGATCCGCTTTATGGGCATCCGCCGGAACTAAAACGCCTCGACAACGCCGACATGCGTGAAACGGTGAAAGAGCTTGCCCAACTGGATGGCGCATTTGTGGTTTCAGGGGAGGGCATTATTATTTCCGCTGCCAGATATCTCGAAGCTCCGGGACGCGGCGTCCGGTTGCCTCTTGGTCTGGGCACAAGGCACATGGCAGCCGCGGCCATGAGTCAACACACGCGAGCTGTGGCGCTCGTGGTCTCCGCAAGCTCGATAGTGCGAGTCTTTGACGACGGTGAAATTGTCGGCGAAATTCTGCCAGAGCTGTGGTTGATGAACCAATCCAGCTCGTACATCCACGAACCGCAGGTTGAGGAAAATAAGGACGAGAAGATTACGGTTGTGACCAAGTCGAGAGAATCTGATAAGAAGAAGGAATAACTACACCTTCTCTTTCGTCTTTTGATAATAAGGACCTTTCCAAACAAACCAATAAACTACGCAAAACTTCAGGAGTCACTCATGGGCGAACTCATCCACACCTCAAAAATCAAAGTCTACCAGGACAAACAACCCGTACGACGGGCATTTATCGAAAATTTCGAAGAGCCGGTTTTGTTCGGGGTGCATGGCGGCATCAAGCATTTTTATGGCATCGAGCCTGAACAGGACCACCCGGCGACGCTCGATTATATGATCGCCGCCATCGGCGGTTGACTGACCGGCACCTTAGGAGGCGTGCTGGAAGCACGTGAGATTCCGAGCTACCCGGATAAGTTACACTCTGACGTCGAAGGCGATATTGAAAACGTGGATGGCGTCATCCGAATTACCAAAATTCGAGTCCACTATCATATCAAGATTCCGAAGGGGAAAACGGAGGCCACGGAGCGTTCTCTGAGCCTGCACCAGGATAAGTGTCCGGCCGCCACCAGCGTGAAGGGTGCCATCGACATTTCCTGGACGGCGGACTTCGTGGAAGAAACCTGAGTCTGTAAAAAATACACAGGCGTTCTGACCTAGTTATGGTTGGGTAATAAGTGTATAATTAATAGCTTAGCCACCATTTTTAAAAAATTGGTCGATTTTTGGCCGCTTTTTCGTGTAAGTTTTATATGCTTGCACAAATGACTTTCTTAGACTTCCGCGAAGATCTGTCGTAAATATACTCTTTTAACTGACCAATAAACAACGGCTACGCTTGAGCTCAGGAAGTGAGACTCTGCTCCCTGGCACAGGTTTTGCAATTTATTGCCCTGGAAAGGAGGGGTGGAGGGACTGTTCCTCCATCCCACAGTTTAACCCCGAAAAGGGATGATGTTATGTCGTTGCGGGACGTTGCGGAGATGAGTCGGTTCACCTCCGCAACGATTTTTTTGTTCCTCCCCAATACTTCCTGAACAAATTCTATCATCCTTACATCACCTAACCCGATCCGAGTCGGAACCAAAAAGTAAAAATAATTTTAGGACAAAATCATTTAGACAAACTTATCAAAAAGTCTCGACTATTGCAACACCACTCCTTTCATCTAATTTTACGGCAGAATGACTTCAGTCAAGATTCCAGGTGAAAGAGGGACAAATCATCAAAGTAAACATGACATCCAATCATTTTGACTCTAATTATTTTGACACATAAGCTTCTTTCTGACAATACCCCGCCAAGTCTTTCGCTGTAATGCTATTTATTTAGGATTTGTGAAAATCAGTGTAATCCGTCTCACCAATGTTCAAAAAAACTTTTTGCATTTTACACTTTGGATTTTTTTTTCAATCATTTTGTCTTTGATTTAAGCGCCTAAACAACTCCCCGCAATTCTGTCTAACTTGATATTTAACCAAACGCTCATTATCTTCTTTTAAAGCATTAATTAATTCATGCGATTTTCGGACTGGACAACTTTCGATAAGCTGCGATCGGACGCCCCCACAGAGGGCGGACTGTTTCAGTTAAAAGTCAAAGGCGGGCTGCTAACGTACCCCGACGGCAAGAGCGCCATGTTTTACTACGGCTTCGCTGGCAATTTGAATCAAGGTTTGCAGAACTTTCGCCAAAAAATCTTGCCGCTGCTGGAAGTCAACGAGGAGATGCTTTACCTGCGTTGGCTGGCAACCGAAGACAGGGAGGCACGATTCCAAAATCATCTGAACTCTTTCCACTCGCAATTTGGTACGCTGCCCCTGGGCAACGAAATGCTGCTCCAAAAACAGAGTCAGCAAGAAAAGCGTGACTCCTGAACTGGCACTCTTGCACGCGTCGCAGCCTTCCTACCCTTTGCTTGGTTTTCATTTTGCAGACTGAACCCTCTCGGCCAAAATCGATCAACCTAGTCGCAACCCAATTTTGGCGATCTTTTTAGGCGTCGGATGGACACAGCGGCAAAGCCGCAAATTTACCCGCGTTGACATGGATGAAACGCGGAATAACTGTCTAATAAGTAATAAGTTAATCGTGCATGCGGCTATGGATGATTGCACAATTCAAAATCAAACGCCGGTTACCTCTTTCTCAAATCGTTTAAATCCGTGTTCAATCGGTGTGAACCAGTGGCTAAAAAGATTGTCATTTTTTAAGATCAAAGTCTTTACCAAAATAGCTGAACGAAAACGGGCTGTTGCTATCATTCCCAATATCTTTTATTCGGGAATCTCCTACCTAATTCCGGGAGATTCCGGCTCAAAACAATGCCGGAATGACGTGCACTACCGAGTTTTCGTTCAGCCACAAAATAGAAACCTCTGTCCCTTTTTAGTACAGATTCATCTCGATGTAAGACGATTGCTTGCGTCTGTTGAGATCATTTCAATTTAAGTTTGCCCATCAATCTCAACTCGCAAGTCATTTAAAGTTATAATCAGATGACAGGAAAGACCTGTTTCGTTCAATACGAATTAATCGTCTTCTTTGGTGCAATCACAAAAAAACTGCCCCTTGAGAGAAATGGCGGAATGAGGTGTCTATATATTACTATAAGACGTGTACTAAGTTTTTCATAGTTCGGAGGGTTTAATGTCCAGTCCTTAATAAGATCTTTATCCGGCCATGTGTATTCCGACCAGCGTGTTCGGTAGTAAATCGATCTGAGCACAACTCGTTTCCAAAGCATATCTCCCGGGTATTTCTCCAAACCCAACTTAGGCAGTTGGTTAACCATCTCGCCGTAGTTTCCCGAACTCGCGTAAGCTCTCCCATTTAAAGTTGACGTGTGACTGTATTTGAGTCCTCATTAACCAGGTATAGTTACATGGACTGTAAGCTCATTCTCGTCGTCGATGCCGACGAGAACACATGCAGGTTAATAGAGGGGGGAAAAGAATGGACATCTGCAAGTTATCTGTGTGCCTCAGGGGAAACGTGCGATCGAACTGGCGAAAGAGGGCAACGTCGACCTTGCCATCCTGGCCAGACGCTTACCTGATGTGGATGGGCTTGTCGTACTTAAGCTCTCATGCAAGAAATCCCTTCCCTGCTGATCATATTTGTGGCTTCCTCACAACTTCCCTGGTAGAGCTAGTTGGCCTGCATCTACGTTCGAGACTCAGATTATGCGTAAATTGTTTAGTTGATTGCACTATTCGCTCGAACGCCTCCTCCAAAAATCCCTTGCTTTTTTGTGCCGAAACCTGTAATATTGCTACCAATTCTTACCTTCACTCACCTAAACCGGAACCGACCATGAAGAACAGACGAGGATTAAGCCCAAAAGCGTTTGAAACGCTTAAAGAAGGTGAAGTCTACGAGCCGTATGTCTCCGATGCCGAGAGTCCACTTGAATTTACCGTAAAAGCTGCTGTTGCTGGAATCTTGTTTGGAATTCTATTCGGTGCTGCCAATGCGTACCTGGGTCTGCGTGCGGGATTGACCATCTCCACCTCCATTCCCGTGGCGGTGATGACCGTTGCCGCTTTTAAAGCCATGCAGGCGGTGGGCCGAAAAGCCAGCATTTTGGAAGCCAATCAATCGCAGACTATCGGCTCGGCATCGAGCTCGGTGGCCAGCGGCGTGATTTTTACCCTGCCGGCGTTGTTCCTCTGGGGGTTGGATCCCACGCTCGTACAGATGACCCTACTGGCCATGTTCGGAGGATGTTTGGGAATCCTCTTCATGATTCCCCTGCGTCGGTTCTTGATTCAAAAGGAGCACGGCCATCTGCCGTATCCGGAGGGAACGGCCTGTGCCGAGGTGCTCGTGGCCAGCGACACCGGTGGCGGACACGCCCGCAACGTTTTCCTCGGACTCGGACTCGGGGCGTTTTTTAAGTTCATCACGGGTTGGATTCGGATCATTCCCGATGATATCCACGTAAACATACCCTTTCTGAAGAAAGGTCAGGTCGGGTTGGACGTGTCGGCAGCTCTATTCGGAGTGGGCTACATACTCGGGCCGCGAATTGCAACCGTGATGGTGGGCGGCGGCTTGTTATCGTGGCTGGTGATCATCCCGGCCATTGCCTATTGGGGAGAGGGTCGCACCATACCGCTGTATCCGGAAACCGTCAAACTCATCCCGGACATGACCCCCGGAGAAATCTGGACGCGCTACATTCGGTACATCGGGGCCGGGGCTGTGGCGACCGGCGGTTTGGTTACCCTCATTAAAAACATCCCCACCATGATCGAAAGCTTTAAAATGGGGGCGCAGCAGTTCCGGGCGCGCTTAGACCAGAGTGGCATTCGTTTGCCACGGACCGGTCAGGATCTTCCCCTTTCCGTCGTGGGCATTGGCTCCGCTCTGATTGCATTGGCGATGGCCGTTGTCCCCCATGTATTTGGCAACCTCGACACGTTCGCCATTCGACTGGCTGGCGCTGTTCTGGTGGTCATCTTTGCATTCTTTTTCGTCACCGTATCATCTCGAATCGTGGGTTTGGTGGGCGTCACGTCCAACCCGACGAGCGGCATGACCATCGCGTCGCTGTTGGGAACATCGTCCGTCTTTCTGCTTTTCGGCTGGACAGATGACGTTGGCAAAGTGGCGGCGCTGACCATCGGCTGCGTCATCGCCATTGCCGCTTCCATCGCCGGCGATACGTCGCAGGATTTGAAAACCGGCTTCTTGCTCGGAGCGACGCCCCGCAAACAGCAAATTGGTGAGTTGGCCGGTGTCTTGACCTCGGCAACATTTGTGTGCCTGGCGGTGTTACTTTTGGATAGCACGTATGGCTTTGGCACGCAAGAATTGCCTGCGCCGCAAGCCACGCTCATGAAAGTCGTGATTGAAGGTGTGCTGGAGAATGCCTTACCCTGGATTCTCGTGGGCATCGGTGTGGTCATTGCCCTGGCTTGTGAACTGGTCCGCATTCCGAGCCTGCCGTTTGCAGTGGGTGTTTACTTGCCGTTAAGCACGTTTACGCCTGTCTTTATCGGTGGCATGTTGAGAATGCTGCTTGAGAAAAAAGCCACGACGCCTGATGAAGTGACGTCTCGAAGAGAAAAAGGTGTCCTTCTGGGATCGGGACTCGTGGGCGGCGAGGGAATTTTAGGCATCGGTATCGCCGCCGTCGCTTTTATTCAAGGGACGGCCCCGGCAGGAATCGGATTTGGGTGGGCCGGACCGTTCGCGCCGTTTGTGGCGCTGCTTGCGTTCGCACTTCTGGCTCTGGTTCTGGTGCGGAGCTGTTTGCGGTAGAAGAGAGTTTGAATTTTAAACTCAAAACTTACTGAAGTCCTTCTTCAAATTCACTCAAGCCTGCGTAGCATTCCCACCGGGCCTTTGTTGCCATCGGGAAAGAGCACCTGGTATTTTCCGATGTCGCCTTCAGCTTTGAAGATGAAACTAAAGCTTGAGCCAATCTCCTCGGGGTTTCCGGAGTACAGCAGCTTGACGGTGATCACGGAGTCGTGAAAGGTGTACGTTCCGGCCCCGGTTATGAGGGTCGAATAGGCCTCGGCTTTTTCGGCGTCTGTAGGTTCACTTCCGACAAAGCCTTTGCGATTCTTTTCGGTGAGTATCCAGGTGAAGTGATGTTTTGAGTAAATGGCGAAGCCTTCGGATTCGTCGAGAAGATATTCCCAAACGCCTTCGATGGGTGACCCCGGTTCGGCAGCATTTGATTTTTCCTGAGCATAAGCATGTGACACGAGTGCAAGCAAACCACAGAACAAAAGCGCAAATCTCATGATCCCTCCGTTTCTATGTTGGTTTGAAATAGAATAGCTAAATTGCCACGAAACATCCTTCGCACACCGTTTCAAAACTAAGTGTCGAGTTTGGAAAAGTCAAAAGTGAAGGGCGTCGAGCGAGAAGCGAGTTTTATCGTCCTTCGCCCTAAGCTGTACGCTCAACATTGGTACATAGCAGAGCTACATGCTAGACGTCAAACCTATCACTAAGCTGAAATGGATTATTGGGTATAAACAACCTTTCGGCTTCAGACATTCCGATGAGTCTGAATTTGGTGAGGTCAGGTCAGCGGTCCGATGCTATTTCACGTACAGCATCTTCAAGATCTGCCGTTCCTGCCCGGAGCTGAGTTTCGCCAGGTAGAGACCGGAGGCTAGGCCTTGGCCGGAGTCATCGGTGCCGTCCCACTGCACCGAGTATTCGCCGGGTTTCAAACGCTTGTCCACCAAAATCCTTACCTTCCGACCTAAGATATTGTAGATTTCAAGCTTGACCTGAGTCGATACAAAATTTGAGGAAATTCGGTAACGAAGAATGGTCTCGCCGTTAAACGGGTTGGGATAATTTGGGAGCAGAGCAAACCGGTCGATCATGTCCGGGGACTTCGAATCGGCTACCGGAGTGGCCAAACCCGACAGCCAATGGAGCACGTTGTGCATGACATCTTTACGGGTTGCAAATCCGGGTCTGGGAAACGCCCCCGCTGTAATGGCCTCGAATCCGAAACCGAAAAAGACCAACCTTGAGCCGGTAGCAGGATCTTCAACTCGAATCCCGGCCACGGCGTCAGTCACAGCGGTGGTGTCGAAAATCACCGTCTTTTTAGCCTCCCCTTGAGCAAGCAGCACATCGACAGCAGTTTGATTGTTGGCGCCGCCGTCTCCGAAAATGCTGATATTTCGTAAACCTCCGCCTACAGGATCATTTTCAACTCCGTGCAGCAGCTTGTCCTCCAGAGCTCCCAGAAGTCTTGTATGCAGTCGATTCTGCAAAAAATCCGTTGCGGACAAGCTTTGTGCGATGTTCTGCCCGGTGAGAAAAAGTCGCCCTCCGCGATCAAGATAGGCTGCAATGCTGTCCTGTTCGGCCTTCGAGATCGCCTCGTTGCTGGTCGCATCTCCGGTGTACCAAATGATGGTTGGGCGATTGAATTCGCCCATGCGGCTGACGGGTGCGACGCCTCGCTGCTGTGTTCGCCAAATGTGACCCGTTAGCTCCAGGCTGTCCAATGCGGACAGGTAAAACTTCTCGAAATTGTAATCGGGGTCATCGTTGACCACAAGCACGTCCGCTCGCTTCAAGGTTATGTCTGGCAGCATGGTTCCCGCTTCGCCAAGCGTTATCTCGGTGAGCGTTTCGGAAACGTAAGGAATTTCCGGCTCAATTTCGAGCTTTTCATATTCAACCACGAGTGGGAAGGTCACAAGCAGGTCATCAAACACAAAACGACCGAACGCATCACTGCTGCCATGCACGGTGAAATCCTCGGTTACCTCGCTTTTCACAAACAGCGTCAGTTCAGCCTTAACCCCGCGACCGTTTTCGTCCCGCAGAGTTCCTTCCAGCACACTGGTCGGCAGCGGGGATAGGCTTCGATCAAATTGCGCAGTCTTGCCAAACCTCAGCG
>JABAHS010130087.1_pt2 | contig 19403 bp, 19 predicted proteins | sample 7062111 | NCBI WGS metagenome assembly JABAHS01 (sample SAMN14534600, study PRJNA622989) | marine sediment metagenome | biome: marine biome [ENVO:00000428]; feature: marine pelagic biome [ENVO:01000023]; material: deep marine sediment [ENVO:00002113]; isolation source: pool of 4 deep marine... | reverse complement strand
AATCACTTGAAGTAAGCCATTACAAACGTTTTCGGCACCGGCTCGCGGGGGTGTCATGAGCACGGACGCGTCGCTCAGCGGCGTGTGGGTCCCCACCCTCACCCCCCTGCGCGCGGACCTCTCCATCGACGCCGAACGCTTCGTCGCGCACGCGCGCTGGCTGCTCGAGAACGGATGCCACGGCGTGGTGCTCTTCGGCACCACCGGCGAGGCCACCTCGTTCGCCACCGACGAGCGCAGCGCGATGCTCGATCGCGCGATCGACGCCGGTCTGCCGGCGGAGCGGCTCGTGGTGGGCACGGGATGCTGCGCCCTGCCGGACACGGTGCGGCTCACGCGTCATGCGCTCGAGCGGGGGTGCTTCGCCGTGCTCGCACTGCCGCCCTTCTACTACAAGGGGGTCAGCGACGAGGGCCTTTTTCGCAGCTACGCCGAGATCATCGAGCGCATCGGAGATACCCGGCTGCAGCTCTACCTCTACCACTTTCCACGACTCTCCGGCGTTCCGATCACCGCCGGGCTGATCGAGCGTCTGCTGCGCGCCTACCCCGACACCGTCAAGGGCATCAAGGACAGCTCCGGCGACTGGACCAGCACCTCGGGCTTCATCGAGCGCTTCCCGGGGTTGGCGGTGCTGCCCGGTGCCGAGACGCTGTTGCGCGACGCCCTGCAGGCCGGCGGCACGGGCTGCATCACCGCCATGGCCAACGCGAACCCTGCCGCCATCCGCAAGACGTACGACGCCTGCTGTTCGGATGACCCCGAAGCGCCCGCCCTGCAATCGAGCATCACGCAGATCCGGGAGATCATCGAGGTCCATTCCCTGGTCGGTGCGCTCAAGGCGCTGATCAGCCACTACCGGCAGGATCCCGATTGGCGTCGGGTGCGCCCGCCGCTGCTGAGCTTCCCCGAGGCGGGCATCGCCGAGCTCGCGGCGAGCCTCGAAGCGGGCGGCTATGTCTTCCCCGGTTCGGCACCACCGAGCGAGTGAGGCGACAGCATGCGCTTCAATGACAAGACAATCATCGTCACCGGCGGCGCCAGCGGCATCGGGCGGGCGACGGTGGAGCGCTTCGCGCGCGAAGGGGCTTCGGTGGTCGTCGCCGACGTCAACGGCGGAGCCGCCCGCGAGGTCGCCGAACTCGTGCGCGCCGGCGGCGGCCATGCGCTCGCGGTAACCGTCGATGCCCGCGACCCGGATGCGGTGCAGGCGCTGTTCAAGGCGACGCTCGACGAGTTCGGAGGCCTGCACGTGCTCGTGAACAGCGCCGCCGTCGCCCGCCCGGAGAAGATCCTCGATGTGACGCCCGAATCCTGGAACGAGATCATCGGCGTCAATCTGACCGGCACGTTCCTGTGCGCGCAGGCAGCCGCCCGGCACATGGTCGAGGCCGGCGGCGGGCGCATCATCAACCTGGCCTCGGTGAACGGCCAGCGCGCCATCACGGGGCGCGGGGCCTACTCGGCGTCCAAGGGGGGCGTGATCATGCTCACGCGCATCATGGCCGCCGAGCTCGGGCCGACGGGCGTGACCGTCAATGCCGTGGCGCCGGGTCCCGTGGACACGGCCATGGTCATCAAGATGCACAATCAGGCTGCGCGCGAGGCATGGCATCGGGCGCTTCCCATCAAACGCTACGCGCAGCCCGACGAGGTGGCGGCCGCGGTGGCGTTCCTGGCCTCCGAGGAGGCGGCGTACATCACGGGACACGTGTTGAACGTGGACGGCGGCTTCGACGCCGCGGGGCTGCTGTTCGATCTCTAGCATAAGCGGTCCGGGCGGCGCAGCGCTGGCAAGGCAGCGGGTCTGGGAGGGAAAAACGGGTGACAGCACGCGGTAAGAACTCGCCGACGTCCGACACCGTCGAGCCCCGACCCAGCAAGGGCACGGGCGCCGCGTACGTCTACGGCGAGCTGCGCAACGACATTCTGACGCTGAACCTGCCGCCGGGAGAGAACCTGGACGAGGCCCGTCTGGTCGAGCGCTTCGGGATGTCCCGCACGCCCGTGCGCGAGGCACTGATCCGCCTCGCCTCCGACGGCCTGGTGACGCTGCTGCCCAACCGCGGCGCGATGGTCGCGTCGGTCGACCTGGTGGAGTTTCCGCGCTACGTGGAGGCGCTGGATCTGGCCCAGCGCGCGGCGACGTGCTTCGCCGCCATGCGGCGCAGCCCGGCGGATCTGGAACGCATCGTCGCGGCGCGCGATGCGTTCGAGGCGGCCATCGAGCGCGGCGACGCGCTCACCATGACCGCGTGCAACCGCGACTTTCACGTCGCCATCGGAGAGGCCGCCCACAACCGCTACGTCGCGGATCTCTATCGGCGACTGCTGGATGAGGGCATGCGCATGCTGCGCATTCCTTTCGCCTACGACCCCACCGAGGAGAACGGGGTCCGGCTTCACCGGCACCGCATCGTCGAGGAGCACCGCGCCATCGTCGATGCCATCGCGGAGCAGGATGCGGCGCGCGCCGAGTCGCTGGCGCACGCGCACGCGGAGCTGTTTCGCTCGCGCTTCGTGCAATACCTCGAGCAGAACCTCGCCGACCGGATCAGCTCCGCCGCGGCGATGGAGATCGGTTCGTGACGCGTGCGCAGCCTCCCGCGCGGCGGCTCGGGGAGCGCACCGGCGCTCCCTTCATGTTTCAGTTCGAAGGACACGCCATCGAGGCATGGCCGGGAGAGAGCGTCGCCGCCGCGCTGCTGGCCGCCGGGGAGCTCGCGCTGCGACTCTCCGAGCAAGGGGATCCTCGCGGGATGCTGTGCGGGATCGGTATCTGCTGGGAGTGCCGCTGCGTGATCGACGGGCGCCCCAACACGCGGGCGTGCCTGACCGAGGCGCAGCCCGGCATGGAGGTCCGCCGCCAGAGAGGCCTCTCGTGAAGGCGCCGTGGATAGCGGTGGTCGGCGCCGGACCGGCCGGGCTCGCAGCCGCGTGCGAAGCGTATCGCCACGGCTGCGGCGTCACCCTCGTCGACGAGGCGTCTCGGCCCGGCGGGCAGATCTACCGCCAACCGTCTCCCGGGCTCGGCGTGCCTCGGGTCGCGCTGGCCGGCGAGGAGCGCCGCAAGGAGGACCTGCTGAGTGCCTTCCAGGCGGCCTCCGAGGGCATCGAGTATTGCCCGCGCACCACGGCGTATGCGGTGTTCCCGGGCCCCGAGCTGCACATCGCCACCGAAGAGCGCGGGCGCATCCTGCGCCCGGCTGCGGTCGTGCTCGCCACCGGGGTGAGTGAGCGGGGCGTGCCTTTCCCCGGCTGGACCCTGCCGGGCGTGCTCTACGCCGGCGGCGTTCAGGCCACTTTGAAGGGTCAGGGAGTGCGCGCGGGCGATGGGGTGGCGGTGGTCGGCGCCGGTCCGTTGCCGCTAGCGGTCGCGGCGCAGCTTATCGCCGCCGGGGCCGAGGTGCGATGCGTTGCACTCCTGCATCCGCTGCGCCGAATGGCGCGAGACCCGCGGGCCCTGTGGGCGGGCCGCGACATCGTGCGCGAGGGTCTCGCCTACCTGCGCACCGTGCGCCGCGCGAAAGTGCCCCTGCTGCAGGGCTGGGTACCGCTTCGCGCCGAGGGCGACGAGCGCGTGGAATCGTTGTGGCTCGCCCGCCACGACGGCTCGGGCCGCCCCGTAGCCGGTCACGAGCGGCGCGTGGCCGTGGATCTGGTGGCCTTCAATTACGGCTTCACCACAAACAGCGAGCTCGCGCGCATGGCGGGTGCCGAGGTCACCTTCGATCTCGCGCGGGGCGGTTGGATTCCGGCCGCGGACGAATACGGGGCGACCGCTGCACCCGGGGTGTTCCTCGCGGGCGATGTCGCGGGGCTGCGCGGCGCCCCGCTCGCCGCTGCCGAAGGGCGCATCGTCGGCGCGGCGGCTGCGGCCCATGCGCGGGGTAACGCGCGCGACGGCGTGCGTGCCGAGCTCGGATCGGCGTTCTCGGAGCGCGCCCGTCACCTGGCCTTTCAGGCAGCGGTACGCCGAAGCCTCATGCTGCCGCCCGGCGTCTGGGACTGGGCCGAGGCGGACACCGTCGTGTGCCGCTGCGAGGGGGTCACCTGCGCACGCCTGGAGCGCGCCATCGCCGACGGGCACCACAGCCTCGACGCCATCAAACGCAACACGCGCGCCGGAATGGGCTGGTGCGGAGGCCGCACGTGCTCGCAGGCCGTGGGCGCACTGCTCCACGGCGGACAGCCACCCGCTTCGGCCCCACCCCTGCGCTCGCGTCCGCCGGCCCGACCGGTGCCGCTGGGTGCCGTCGCCCGAAGCAAGCCATGAACCCCGTGAACCGGAAGACGGTCGACATCCTCATCGTCGGCGCCGGCGCGTACGGGTTGTCCGCTGCGTGGTGGATGGCGCAACGCCGCGAGGGACACAAGATCCTCGTGCTCGACGAGGGCGAGTTCGCCAGCGGCGGCACGGGCCGCAACGGCGCCGGCTTCCGGATGCAGTGGGGTCTCGAGTTCAACATCCGCCTGAATCAGGAGAGCATCCGGTTCTTCGAGGAGGCGTGCGAGCGGCTCGACTACCCGGACGGTATCGACCTCAAGCAGGGCGGCTACCTGTTGCTCGCGCACAGCCGCGAAATGTTCGAAGGCTTTCAGAGCAATCATCGACGCCAGCGTGAGCTCGGCGTCCCCAGCGAGATCCTCGATACGGATGACTGCCTCAGGCTCGCGCCCGCGCTGAACCCCGATGGGGTCGTGGGCGGGTCCTTCTGCCACAAGGACGGCAGCGCTTCGCCCTTTCTGTGGCTCGATGCGCTGTTGCGTGCGGCGCGTCGCGAGGGCGCCGAGGTGCGTTACCGTACCCGGGTGCGATCGCTGCGCAGCGCGGGCCGGGCGTTCGCCGTCGACACGACGGAGGGTGTCATCGCCGCTTCCCGGGTGCTGGTCTGCACGGACTGGGCCGCGCCGCAGCTCTTGCGTACCGTGGGCGTCGATCTGCCCATCACCGGCATGCCCAAGGAGGGACTGGTCACCGAAGCGTGGAAGCCCCACATCGGCCCGATGCTCATCTCGTTCCGCCACGACATGGCGCTGAATCAGATGGCGCGTGGCAACATCGTGGCCATCGTCTCGCGCGAGCGTCCCGAGGGGGACGACATCGCCTCGACCCCGGATTTTCTTCCCTTCGCCGCCACCAGGCTCCTCGACCTGGTCCCGAGTCTGGCCCCGGTCCGCGTGCTGCGAACCTGGGGCGGGGTCATCAGCAAGACCCCGGACATGCAGGCGGTGCTTGGTGAAACGGACGTCCCGGGTTTGTTCGTCGCCGTGTCCGCCTACAAGGGCTTCATGACCTCGCCGGCGGTGGGGCGCATCATGGCCGAGCTGGTGCTGGACGGGCACTCGAACGACCCGGCGGCGGCGCTGCTGAGCCCGAGTCGCTTCGATCGCGGCGACCTCGTGCCGGAGCCCTTGACGGTTTAGAAAGGCTCCCGGCCCCGCCCGTCGGAGCTTGCGACTGCGCGGCACATACCCCGGGATCCATCTGCGATGGCGCGCGTCAGCGGAGTTTCCCGGAGATCCGCGAAGCACCTCTCTTTCGGACCTAAAATAGAAGTTTGCCAGCGCGGAGGACCGCCATGAACGTGCTCGTTGCCGGCGCCAACGGCAACACCGGGCGCCAGGTCGTAAAGCTTCTCGCCGAACGCGGGTACACGGTCCGGGCCATGGTGCGGGACATGGCGCAGGGGCCGGCGCTCGTCGATCTGGGCGGGGAGCCGGTGCTGGGCGATCTCGAGACCGATGACGTGGCATCGGCCCCCGCCGGCTGCGATGCCGTCATCTTCGCCGCGGGCGCGGGTGCCGGGAGCGGTCCCGCACGCAAGGAGACCGTCGACTACGGCGGTGCCGTCAAGCTCATGGACGCCGCGGTGGTGCATGGCGTGCGGCGATTCGTCATGCTGAGCGCCCAGATCGCGGGGGATCCCGAGAGCGTGCGCCACGAGTCGGAGTCCCTCTACGCGTACGCGCTCGCCAAGGCCAAGGCCGATCAGCGCCTGGAGTCCTCCGACCTGGACTTCACCATCGTGCGCCCCGGCCGCCTCACCAACGAGCCCGGCACCGGAACCATCACCGCCGCGACCATCCTCGGGCGCCGGGGCGAGATCGGCCGCGCGGACGTCGCCGCGACGCTGGTCAGCTGTCTCGAGGTGGATCGCACCATCGGCCTGACCTTCGAGATCCTCTCCGGCGACACCCCCATCCGCGAGGCTCTGCAGTCCCTCTAGCCGCAAGGCGTGGGGTCAGGTCTTGCAATAGCGCATCGGCAGGGGCACCGTGCGCCAAGTAGCGGCAGTAGGCGCTATTGCCTGAAGGAGTCGCCTGTGAGTCAGCGCACGGAGCTCGCGGAGCGCATCGTCGACCAGGCCGTGGCGCTCGCGGAGGACGAGTCCTGGGAGGCCGTCCGCCTCCACCGGGTGGCCGACGCCCTGGGCATCACGCTGGAGGACATCCGCCAGCACTTCCGCGAAAAGGAGGATCTCGTCGACGCCTGGTTCGACCGGGCCGACCAGGCCATGCTGGAAGACGCGGCATCGCCGGACTTCCTCGAGCTGCCCACCCGCGAGCGCCTGCACCGCGCGATCATGACCTGGCTCGACGCCCTGAGCGCGCATCGGCGAGTCACCCGGCAGATGATCGCCGGCAAGCTCGAGCCGGGGCACCTGCACATCCAGATCCCGGCCCTCATGCGCATCAGCCGTACCGTGCAGTGGATGCGCGAGGCGGCCGGGCGCGATACCGCCTACGCGCGGCGCGCCCTCGAGGAGATCGCCACCACCAGCATCTATCTCGCGACCTTCGTCTTCTGGATGAGCGACGATTCCCATGGCGCACAGCGCACCCGGCGGTTTCTGCGCGAGCTGCTGGATACCGCGGAGACCTGGTCGCGCCGCCTCGCCCGGGCACGGGCGAACGGCCCTCGAGAGACGCCGCCGGCCGGCGCGGACACCGCTGCGTCGGGGGAGACCTGACCCGGACTTCGAACCGCGAGGCACCACCCGCCGGGCTGCGGGCGGGTCTCAGCCACGACCTGCTCACGCCCCGTGGACACGCTGTCCGTGCGACAAAACGCGCCCGGCCGACTGATCGTCCGAGTACGACTACTTAGCCCATGGTTGGAGCGCCTACTGCGCATGCCCGGCTTCTTCCCCGGTGAGAAAACGCCCTTCGATTACGTCGTGCTACCGGCGTTGGTCGGTGTGGCCGATGTTCGATTCTGTTGCTCGTGAGAGTCCCGCCCCTCATACGCCGAAGAAACCTCTGGCTACCGACCTGGTTCGGTTGGCTCCTGCTGGCCCTGACCCTGATCGCTACGGCGGTGATCCTGGGGCGCAATCTGTACAGGTTCCTGTCGCCCAACGAGCCTGTCAGGGCGGAGGTTCTGGTAGTCGAAGGATGGATGCCCGAGAGTGCGCTGGAAGAAGCGTTGAACAAGTTTGTCGCGGCTGACTTTCGCTTCCTCGTCACCTCCGGCGGTCCGATCACCCACTGGACGGCTTATGTGCCGTTCTCGACGTATGCCGGCTTCGCTGCCGACTTCTACAAGCGCCGAGGGATATCCCCCGAGTCGGTGATCGCCGTGCCGACGCCCGCCTCGGCGCAGAACCGGACCTTTCTCAGTGCCGTCATGGTGCGTGAATGGGCGTATGGACTGGCGCAGCCGCCGTCCGCCATCAACGTCTACTCCTACGGCCCGCACGCGCGTCGTACACGACTGCTCTATCGCCTGGCATTCGGCCCCGGGGTCGAGATCGGCATACTGTCGGCCACCCCCGATAGGTACCGCGGCGAGACTTGGTGGCGAACGAGCGAGGGGGCGAAGGTAGTCTTCACCGAGCTGATAGCCTGGCTGTGGACGGCGTGCTGCTTTTCGAGGCCCGAACGAGGCTCTCTGGAAGAGAGGTGGGGTCGCCCGGAGACCGACAGATAGCTTCGGGGTCCTGACGCGGAGCGCAATGGACACCCTGACCCATGCGTTGAGCGGCGCGCTGCTCGCCCGCGCGGGCGCGCCGCCCCGTTCGGTTCGCTCCCCGCTCACGGGCCACGAGTGGATGCTGACCGGATTCTGCGCCGCTGCCTTCCCCGACGCCGACTATCTCTACTATCTGGTCGATCGCCTGGAGTACCTGAACGTGCACCAGGGCTCGACGCACTCGCTGCTGCTCTGGCCCCTGTGGTCCGCGGCGCTCGGGCTCGCGCTCGCCCTTCTCTTCGGCAAGCCCCGTTGCTGGCGATGGTTCACCGCCGCCGCGGCGCTCGGCGTCGCGGCCCACATCGGAGGAGATCTCCTGACCGCCTTTGGCGTGCAGGCGTTCGCGCCGCTGTCGTCCGCGCGCTTCAGTCTGCGCACGACCTTCGTGATCGATCCGTACTTCTCGGCTTTGGTGATCGCGGGGCTCGCCGTCTCGCGCACCCGGTGGGGGCGTGCCGGAGCGGTCGGTGCCCTGGGGTTGTTGGCTGCGTACGTGGCGGCGCAGTCGCTGCTCCAGCAACGGGCGCTGGAGGTGGCCCGAAGTCACGCCGCGACCGAGGGGCTGGAGAACGCCCGGGTCTACGCCCTCGCGCAGCCCTTCCACCCCTTCAACTGGAAGCTGCTCGTGGGCGGGCCCCGGCGCTACGACGAGGCCTACCTGAATCTGGCGACCCGGGCCCCTTCCCCGTTCGTGTTCCCGGCGGATTCGACCCTCGGGCGCATGGCCCGCGCCTACCGCCCCGCGCACGATCTGCGCTGGCGCGAACACCGCCGGCTCGCAGACCACAATCCCGCCCACCCGGACGTCCGCGCTGCCTGGCGTCAGCCGGCGCTAGCCGGCTTTCGACGCTTCGCGCGCTTTCCGGTCCTGCACCGCGTGGCTGAAGCGCGCGGCGAGCGCTGCCTGTGGTTCACCGACCTGCGTTACACGCTGCCCGAGCTCCGGCCGCCCTTTCGTTACGGGGCGTGTCGCCACGGGCCCGGAGCGCTGTGGCGCGCTTACCGGCTGCGCTTTTTCACCGACGACGCGCGCCAGCCCCTTCAGTGACCGCAGTGGCGCCGTTCGTGTGATCTTCGCTGTCCTTCGTCTTAGAAGACGGCGCGTAAAGGACCTTAGCGCTCAGGCGCTGGTGGCTATCTTGTCGAACTCCTGCACCGCCAGGGCGGGCGAGGTGTTGAACGATATCCCCGTCAGCTTGCTCAGCGCGATGGACGCCTGCACCGCCTTGCCGACGTCGGGCAGATCCACGATCAGCACCAAGTCGTGCTCGCCCAGCAGGGCGTGGATGGAGTGGACCGTGCCGCCCAGCTTCTTGATGACGTCGGTCGCCTGCTCGGTGCGGTTCGCGCTGATCCCCTTGAGTGACTCTTGGGAGTAGTCGCCGAACATGAAGAACGTGCTCATGATGATACCTCCTCGCTCGTAGCGTCTGTGTGTCTGCGTCCGGTCAATCGGCTCGCCGCGCGGCCACGGCGTCCGCCACCACGCACAGGATCTCGAACATCATGGTCGCGCCGACGAGCGCGGTGTTGCCGCTCGGATCGAAGGGCGGCGCCACCTCGACCACGTCGCCGCCCACCAGGTCGAGGCCCCGCAGACCGCGCAGCAGAAGCTGCGCCTCCAGCGTCGTGAGGCCGCCCACCTCCGGCGTGCCGGTGCCCGGCGCGAACACCGGATCGAGACCGTCCACGTCGAAGCTGACGTAGGTCGGCCCTTCGCCCACGACCCGCCGCGCCTCGGCGATGACCGCCTTGACGCCCATGTCGTAGAACTCCTCCATGTATACCACGCGCATGCCCGAGTCGTGGCTGAACTGCCAGATGTTCGGGTCGTTCAAAGGGCCGCGTATCCCGATCTGAATGGCGCGCTCGGGATCGAGCAATCCCTCCTCCACGGCGCGCCGCAAGGGTGCCCCGTGGTGAAAACGCGATCCCAGATAATCGTCGCCGGTGTCGCAGTGCGCGTCCACGTGCACCAACCCCACCGGACGCTCGGCCGCGATGCCCCGCAGCACCGCCAGGGTCACGGATTGGTCGCCGCCCGCCGAGATCGGCACCACTCCTGCGGCGTGCACGCGGCGGAAGAACGCGGTGATCTCCGCCAGGCTGCTCTCGAGGTTGAAGGGGCTCTCGACCCAGGCATCACCGATGTCGGCTACACGGCAGAGGTCGAAGGGGGCGATGCCGCTCGCCTGGTTGACCGTGCGCAGCATCGTGGACTGGTTGCGTATCTCGCGCGGCCCGTGCCGAGCACCGGTACGGTTGGTCACACCCCCGTCGAAGGGAATCCCGATGAGACCGATGTCCACCTGCGACAGATCCTCGGTGAACGGCGTACGCATGAAGGTGGGGATACCCGTGTACCGTGGTCGGAGCATCGGGTTGGCGAACTCGGAGCGCTCGGCCATGCTCTTCCTCCTGGTTACGTTCCGTGGCCCTGTGTGGTGCCGATCCGCGAGGGCATCATATACCTCTCGCAAGCTCTTACAATACGTCGCCTGCCGCTCGCTCGGTGCGCGGCGCATGGGTTACGATGAAACTTCAGACCGTTTCGGGAGAGGAGAAAGTCCATGTCGCAAGGAGTCGCCGTGGTGGTGGGTGCGGGACCCGGCCTCGGTTCGGCGCTGGGGAGACGCTTCGCGAGCGCCGGGATGAAGGTGGCCCTGGCGCGACGGCGCACGGATGCGCTCGAGGCGCTGGCCCGCGAGCTCGGGGGCGAGGCGTACGCGTGCGACGCCGCGGACGAGGCTTCGGTGCGCACGCTCTTCGAGCGGGTGGCGGCGGATCTGGGCACGCCCGAGCTGGTGGTCTACAACGCGGGCACCTACAGGCCTGGCAAGATCCTCGACATCGAGGCCCGGGACTTCGTCGACTGCTGGCGCATCGGCTGCCTCGGCGGCTTCCACGTGGGCCAGGCGGCGGCGCGCGACATGGTCGAGGCCGGACGCGGAACCATCATCTTCACCGGCGCCACCGCCTCGCTGCGCGGCGGCCCGGGGTTCGCCAATCTCGCGGTACCCAAGTTCGGGCTGCGCGCCCTCGCGCAGAGCATGGCCCGCGAGCTCGGCCCCCAGGGCGTGCACGTCGCCCACGTCATCATCGACGGGCAGATCGCCTCCGAGCAGCGACCCGGTTACAGCGAGACGGAGCGCGGAGCCGACGCCGTCCTCAAGCCCGACGCCATCGCCGACACCTATTATCAACTGCACGCGCAGCCACGCAGCACCTGGACGCACGAGCTGGACCTGCGGCCGTGGGTCGAGAAATTCTGATGGGCTAGGTGGTGGACGGTTGCCCATGGCAGCCGTTCCCGCGCTCGAAGGGGACGGCACTATCGTCGATCGCGCCGCTGATTCGTCACGCGGACGGCTGTGTCATTAGCGGGCAAGATGGGTCGCGAAGTAGTCGTCGAAGTAATCCAGGTACGCCGTCACCACGCCCTGCACGGCCTCATCCGCCGAGCCGCCAAACAGCCCCATACTGAGCTCGCCGTCGAAGTCCACTTTCATTACCTCGTCGCCCGTCTTCTTATCCGTAAAAACGGTTTGGATCGTGCAACACGCCTTGCCTGCTCCAAAGCCGATAAAAGCTCGCTGTGAATGGTTTGTTCATCGCGTTTTCCTCTGTGGGTCCACGGGGCTACGAACCCTGTCACTCTTCGCCGGCCTTTTGAAGCGATTCGATCAAAGCAAATGTGCCGCCCGCCTTTTTGGAAGTAACAGCACGCCTACAGATCCGCCGCTCAACGTGTTCTGATTCGAATGAGAGAAGACTATCCGATCGCTTCAAGCCCCGGCCGTGATCCCGGCTCGATGAGAGGCTTGGAAAATGGCGACAACCGCTCACCTCCCGGTCCTCGCGTGGCGTGCACCACCGCAACAGGCTCTGGTCTGCTGGCGCCGGAAGAGCGCAGGCTGTAGGGTGTCGCGGACTTCGCGCGGGCGCTCCGGGTATCTCTTCGACATGGTGCCGATCATGGCAGGCATGATGCGCCTGGCGGGCATCGGCGCCTCCTCGGGAGCACGGGGCTTTGGTAAGTGCTACGTAATGCACAACCAATGCACAANNTCGACATGGTGCCGATTCTGGCGGGGCGTGATGCCTCTGGCGGGCATGCGCGCCTCCAGGGAGCACGGGGCGTTGGTCAGTGCTACGTAATGCACAACCAATGCACAAGAACAACGTATGAAAATCAGCGACTTCCTGCTAAGTCCCCGTTTCATGAGCCCGGTTTTCGTGCTCCTGTGGAGCACGGGCTTCATCGGCGCCAAGCTGGGGCTGCCGTACGCGGAGCCGCTCACCTTCCTCGCCCTGCGCTTCGGCATCGTGGCCTTGCTCCTGCTCCCGGTCGCGCTCGTATGGCGCTTGCCCTGGCCGCAGCCGTGGAGCCAGGTCGCACACATCTGTGTCTCGGGCTTGCTGCTGCACAGCGTCTACCTGGGCGGCGTGTTCTCCGCCATCGACCAGGGCGTGCCGGCGGGGGTCGTGGCCCTCGTGGTAGGAATTCAGCCGGTGCTCACCGCCGTTCTCGCGGGCACGTTTCTCGGCGAACGCATCACGCGCCTTCAGTGGACGGGGCTCGTGCTCGGGATACTGGGCGTGACGCTCGTGGTCTGGCGCAAGCTCGACGTGGGCAGCGGCACGCCTCTGGGTTTCGCGCTCGCGGTGCTGGCCCTTCTCGGGATCACCCTGGGCACGCTGTACCAGAAGCGCTTCTGCGCCAACATTCACCTCGTCACCGGCAACCTCACTCAGTTCGCCGCGACGTGCCTGGTGCTCGGGAGTCTCGCCTTATTGCTCGAATCGCGTCGCATCATCTGGTCGGGGGAATTCGTCTTCGCCCTCACCTGGCTCATCGTGGTGCTCTCGCTGGGCGCGATCACGCTGCTCTACCTGCTCATCCGCCGGGGTGCGGCGGCGCGCGTCGCCAGCCTCTTCTACCTCGTGCCGCCCGCCACCGCTCTCATCGCGTGGTTTCTCTTCGGCGAGACCTTCGGGCTGGTGGCACTGGCCGGCATGGTGCTGGCGGTGACGGGCGTGGCGCTGGTCAACCTTCGACCCCAGGCGTGAGGACCCCGTTCTTCGGATGAGCCACCGCGGCACGCACTGTAGCCCGTCTCGCACAGCCTTCGTCTTGACGGAGCGTCATCCAATCACATGCCTGGAATATCCGCGTATTTGAACTATAAATGAAAAATGAATATGTGTAGAAGAATACGCTACCAGGACAAGAATTAACCAACCGCTGGATAATTTCCCGACACGTTCTTCAGCGTCGTACCCGTTGTGGCTGTGCGCCCCATAGCTCGCCAGCCTTCGCCGACCGGGAAGAGAACGTCCGATGAGCCCATCTTCGTAGATCGCAAAAACGCGTTTATCTCATGACTACTTCCGGTTAAAGGTAGGAGGAAGGAATGAAAGAACCGTCGTTCGAGAAAGCAACACCTCACTCTATGGGATCTAGCAGATCGACGGTTAAGCGGGTCAACCGGACCGTGCCGGGAGTGGTGATGTTCGCCATGCTCTCTCTCGGTTTGATCGGACGATCAGAGTCTGCTGAACCAGAGTCTGCTCAGCCGCTCCCTGTGTCGCCAGCCCCTGTCGCGGCTGAACCGCTCCGAAGGGAAGTAGAAAGAGCAGAGATCACGCCGTCATACGCTCCCATCCCCGGGATGCTTTACCTCGGCGTCACCGATGGAACGTGGGTGGCCGAAGGGCCGGGGCCCACGATGAACGGCCAGGTCCAAAACTTAATGCCGAACAACGAGGTTGCCGGCGCGATTCACGCCGTGGTGGCACACCCGACCGATCCGGACATCTTGTACGTCGGCGCGGCCAACGGCGGCGTATGGCGCACGACGAATGCGACCGCAATCAATCCCACGTGGACGCCGCTGACCGACTTCGAGCAGTCATTGTCGATCGGCGCGCTGGAGATGGATCCGGGTGACCCGATGGTGCTGCTCGCAGGAATCGGGCGCTTCAGCTCGTTTGGCGGTGATCCGCCGTTCCGGATCGCTGGTGGCGATCTGAGCGGTCTGCTTCGCACGACCGATGGCGGCAACACCTGGACCCCGATCGCCGACCCGTTGCTGGTAGGCGAGCATATCTCGGGGGTGGCATCACGGGGAAACATCCTGCTGGCCGGGGCAAACGATTTCTTCGGCGGCGGCGGAGTTGGTGGTCTATTTCGAAGCACGGACACGGGCGCCACCTGGAGCCAGATCAGTGGGGGTGTGGGCACCGGCCTGCCGGCAGGGACGGTTGACGACCTGGCGGGGGACCCCGCCGATTCGACTCGTCTATACGTCGCGCTCCAAGGCGACGGCATCTATCGCACCGATGACACGGGGGCAACCTGGGCCCAGGTCTCAAACAACGATGCCACGTTGAACACGGCGATGCTCGGGTCTACGAACACGCGGATCGCCGTGGCGAATGATTCCAGAGTCTTCGTGCTGGTGACGAGTGGCAGCACCGGCGTCGTGACCTACATCGGCTTCAGCGATGATATGGGTATGACCTGGACCCAGATGGACGTCCCAGGCACCGTGGAGACGAGCCTGCAAGGCCGGGACGAATTGATGGGCCTCGTAGCGGACCCGAATAATTCGGATATCGTCTACGCGTCCGGGATCTCACAACAGGGGAACTTCGACACCGACAACGACGGTGTGCCCGACACCCCCAACTCTGTGGGGGCGACGGATTTTCATGCGCACATGTTTCGGGGAGACGTCACGCGGGCTCGCGGCTTGACGGGCAACGTATCGAACCAGTGGGACCACCTGACGCACGCGACCGGTAACATCCTGATGCCTAACGGCGGGACGGCGAGCACCAGCGCACCCCACGCGGACTCGCGGGAGATGACCTTCGACGTCAACGGCAACCTGATCGAAGTCGGCGACGGCGGTGTCACCCGGCGCACGAGCCCAGCCGACAACACCGGTGATTGGTTCTCTATCAACGGGGATATCCAGGTCACCGAGCTTCACTCCATCGCCTACGATACCAACTTCGACATCATCATAGGGGGCACCCAGGACACCGGGGCCATCGAACAAACCGGAACGGGCTCGACCATCTGGAATTCAGTGCGTCCCTTCTTCCAAGCCGATGGCGGCAAGGTCGCGGTCGACGATTCCGTTGCCGGAACCTCGGTCCGGTACTTCAGTAACCAAAACCTGGGGTTCTTTACGCGACGCACCTGCAACCCCGGTTGCACGGACGCTTTACCGGCGTTGACGGGCAGAGGCCCCGCGCAATTTTATACGCCTCTCGACATCAACACCAACGACCCGACGCGCCTCCTCCTCGGCACGGTGGGTGGTCTGTCTGAATCCTTGGATCAGGGCAACACCGCCAGTATCGTGCCCGGGGCTGCGGTAACCGCGAACTCCGATGCCGCCATGGTGTACGGGCACCCGAACAACGTCGACCTCATATATGTCGGCGCCGGAACTCAGGTGTTTGTGCGCACCACTGCGGGCGGTAATCTGACAGCGACGGCGGGTGCGTTTCCCGGGGGCAGGGTATTCGGTGTAACCGTTGATCCCGCGGACGAGGACATCGCATACGCCATCGGCAATGCGACGGTGTTTCAAACCGTCGATGGCGGTGACAACTGGACCGACATCACCGGCGATATCACCGAAGACGGCGCCGGGACCTTTCGTGCCATCGAATACATCGAAAGCACCATGAACGACCGCATCGTAGTCGGCACGAATGCCGGAGTCTTTGTCACTTACGAGGGCAGCCTCGGGACCTGGTTCGTGTTGGGAACCGGTCTTCCGAATGCCCCGGTCTGGGACCTAGATTACGATGCGACGGACGACGTACTGGTGGCGGGAATGCTTGGCCGTAGCGCGTGGACCCTCGCAAACGCCTCAATGCTGAATGCTCCGCCGGTGGCACAGTGCATGGATGTCACCGTGCCGACGGATCCGGGAATGTGCGAGGCAACCGGCGTGTCGGTCGATGACGGGTCCTTCGATCCGGAGGGAAAGCCCATAACACTAGAGCAGATTCCACCGGGTCCATATCCTTTAGGCATGACGGATGTGACCCTTCTCGTGACCGATGACCAGGGCGCTACGGATTCCTGCGATGCCAAGATAACCGTTGAGGATGTAGAACCGCCGACCGTCTTCTGCAATGCACCGGATACGATCGTCCCACCCGACGCGCCCATCTCGTTTACGGCGAGTGCGGCTGATAACTGCGCTGCCGAGACCGGAGTAAGCACGGTCATCACCGCTTTCGACTGCTTCAAGTTCACGAAAAAAGGAAAGCGGATTGACAAAACCGAGTCGTGTCAGATCTCGTTCAGCGGCGATACTATTACTATTCTGGACTCTGGCGGTGTGGACGACCACATCACCTGGACTGTCGAAGCTGAGGACGGCAGCGGGAATCAGGCCAGCGAAGAATGTGAGGTTCTGGTAGTGAATCCAGGGAAAGGCAAACCCTAGGGAACATCGATTGGGGACAGATTGGGGGCAGCGTCAAGGCGTTGTCCCCCTTCTCCCATCAACGGTGGGCCGATCCATGATCGCGTGCATGCTGCCCTCTCCGAATCTTGGGGATCTCTCAGGCACCTCGATTGCCGCGCAGCGCTGGTGGATATGGCCCACGATAGATCGTGTCGCGAATGGCCCTGCTCCAGAGCTCGGCACCGCTTTCCAGATCTAGCGCGCGGACTTTGCGGGGTTCCTCGATAGCCCAGCTACCAGTGCCCGCTCGGCCGGTTGGGGGCGATTCGTGAAAGAGCATAGAATCCCAAATAAAGAAAGGCGCCGCTGGCGAGGGGCGGCGCACCTCCGTGACGTGCTCTCCCGTCTCAACCGAGTAGATCGACCACATCCAAGCGGGACCGTTGGTCTCAGCGGCTTTGCTCCCGAGGAGATGCCGCTCGTCCGCGGAGGCGTACCGGAAAGTAAACCCGTCATCAAAGAGAGAAATATCAGGGAGGGGTTCTCCGGTTTCGAGGCGCCATCGTCTCAGGATAATATTTCGTTTTCTATCGTTGCCGGTACGTATGACTGTTGCCACCACACTGCCCGCTCGCAATAGTGGGCCGCGTAGCGCCCCTGACTCGATTAACGAGGCAACATTGTCCGGCACCGCCGGCTCCGACGGCGCGGGTATCTCATCGGAGTGCAGATGCGTGACGCGCTCGGTCCCGAGATCGACTCGCACAGCGCCCGTCGCCCGGCGAGAGCCCGCTGCCGGATCGGGCCCGGGGTTGACGCCGGTGATCTGCTGTACGGAGAAGCGCCACGAGACGATGACTGCGCCTCCGTGCATATAGGCGCTTGCATCGAAGGTTTCGCCTAGATGATCGTCAACGGATGCTCGCACCCCGTCCGGAAGCTCCACATCAACATCAAATACCCTTTCCCCCGTGTCGGCGCTTAACACGACGATACGGAGAATGTTACCTACATCCGGCATCTCTGCCTGAGCGACGAGGATCTTATCGTAGTGTAATAGTGGCTTCGCTGCCTGGGCCGTGCTCCATATCACGTCGCCGGAGGTTAGGTCGACGGCATCGATACCGCCTTGTGGGTTCATTAGGTAGAGCTCGCCTCGATCTGGATCCGCGATAACACCGACGCGAAATTGAAAAGCGTCCGTAGTCTCGTATATTTTCTCCGTTTTTCCCTCTTGCGACGAAAATGCAAAACCTGCCGTTACCAGCGAGATCGTGGCCGCAAAGAGGGCGACGAATATCAAAGAAATTGGTTTCACGATTTTAAAAAGTCGCCGCGGATATTCCCGTTCACTCTCGATCGGCGAGCCGCAGACGGGGAATCAAGGATCAGAACAAAAACATACTAACCATGAACGGAATCCGGTGCGCGAGGGTGACGCTAAACCGGCCCACGACATTACCATGCCGAGTCCGCCTATACTTTATACGTGCTGCTGCTGTCAAGAGTGTAACTTCAAATATAGCGGCTTCGGTGCTTTCCCCGCAGGAGTACCCTTCCGCCCCTGGCTATTGTCCGTCTGGATGTACGGACGGAGCGAAAAGCTCGGCGGGGTGTTTCAATGCCGCGACGGGACGCCTGGCGTGAGCCGGCAGGTGCAACCCTGGCGGTTCGCATATCCCGGGGCCAAAAATAGATCTGTCCCCTTTTGAGAAATGCGGGCTAGCCCAGCACCTGCTCGGACCGGCAGACAGGCGTGTATTCGCGGTGAGCGATCCACTCGGGACGCGGCGCAGTCCCTCCGAAGGGCTCGCAGAGCTTGTTCTCGACGCTGTTGTAGACGAAGAACAGGTTGCTGCGCGGGAGCGGCGTGATGTTGCTGTTGGAGCCGTGCATCGTGTTGCAGTCGAACACCGTCAGGGAGCCGGAAGGCCCCACCGCCGCGCTGATGCCGCCGTTGCGAACCAGCCACTCCAGTGAATCCTCGTCCGGCAGGCCGTACTGCTGCTTGCGCAACGAGCTCTTATAGTGCTCCTCGGGAGTTGCCCCTACGCAGGCCACATAATGGTGGTGCGAGCCCGGGATGAGCATGAGTGGCCCGTTGTCGCGCGTGTTGTCCGAGAGCGCGAGCGACATGGACAGCGCCCGCATGCGCGGCATGCCGTCCTCGACGTGCCAGGTCTCGAAATCGGAGTGCCAGTAGAACTCCTTGCCGCTGAACCCGGGCTTGTAGTTGATCCGCGACTGATGAACGTACACGGCGCTGCCGGTGATCTGCTCCGCGACGGCCAGCAGCCGAGGATCGTTTACGAGGCGCTGATAGAGCGAATTGTCACGGTGGACCGCAAAGACTGAGCGGATGACGTCGCTGGCGGGTTCTCGGATCACCTCTTCGCGGCGACGGGGCGGTTCGCACGACCAAAGCCGTCGCAGCTCGCGCCTGAGCTCCTCGATCTCCTCCGCCTCGAACAGTGCCTGAAGATGCAGGAATCCATTGCGCCGGTAGAACTCGAGTTGCTCGCCGGACAGCGGCCCATCCTCCGCGCCGCCGTATACCACGGCGTCTCTGCGTTCCTTGATCTCCGATTCGTGTTGTATTCGGGAGGGATATAAATCGATCATCATCTCCGTAACGTGAAAACCTTCCCATAGATTACAGCACACGCTACAGAGATCAACCGGCTTGCATTGCCCCCATTTCGCTCAACCCGCGACGCGGCGCTCGCGCACCGAGATGTAAACGCCGCTCGCCACCACGACGGCGATCCCAAGCCACGTCACCGGATTCGGGAAGTCGCCGAAAGCCACGTAGCCGACCAAGGTCGCCGTCACGATCTCGCTGTAGCCGAAGGGCGCGAGCAGCGAGGCCGGGGCACGTTCGTAGGCCTGAATGATGAAGAAATGCCCGCCGGCAGCCAGTGCGCCCAGGAGAGCCATCCCGACCCAATCGCCGGGCGTCGGCGCGACCCAGGTCGCCGGCGCGACGAGGG
>JABAHS010103235.1_pt2 | contig 19422 bp, 16 predicted proteins | sample 7062111 | NCBI WGS metagenome assembly JABAHS01 (sample SAMN14534600, study PRJNA622989) | marine sediment metagenome | biome: marine biome [ENVO:00000428]; feature: marine pelagic biome [ENVO:01000023]; material: deep marine sediment [ENVO:00002113]; isolation source: pool of 4 deep marine... | reverse complement strand
GCGTATTCGCCGGTGTCGAGAACCCCCTTCAGGCGGGACGGTATCACAGTCTTTGCGTGGTGGAGCTGCCGGATTGTCTGGAACAGACGGCTGAATTCGAGGGGATTGTTATGGGCGCCCGCCACAAAGAGCTTCCGATATTCGGCGTGCAGTTCCATCCGGAGAGTATTTTGACGCCTGCGGGTGGTAGGATAATCGAGAATGTTTTATCCATAGCAACGGAAAAAAGTAAAAAGTAAGGGGACAAAATGGCAGTAATAACCGAATATATTCAGCCGTTACTACAGGGTGAAAGTTTGAGCTTTGAACAGGCAACAAGCTTGCTGGATATTATTTTTGAAGGCGAGGTACCCGAGGTCCAGATTGCGGCGTTTCTTACGGCGATGCGGGCCAAAGGAGCGACCGCACCGGAATTGGCGGGACTTGCCAAATCTCTGCGTGACCATGCGGTCAGTGTGAAAGTAGATATCGACAATTTAGTTGATACGTGCGGCACAGGCGGAGCGGCGATAAAGACCTGTAATATTTCGACTGCATCTGCGATAGTTGCGGCCGGCGCGGGTGTTTATGTGGCAAAACACGGCAACCGCGGCATAACCAGCAAGTGCGGCTCCGCCGATGTCCTTGAGGAACTGGGTGTCAAGATAGATGCTTCTGCTGATGTTGTTGCGGATTGTATAAGAGAAGCGCATATCGGCTTTATGTTCGCACCAATGTTTCATCCGGCGATGAAATACGTTCAGCCAATACGAAAGAGTCTGGGTTTTCGGACAGTCTTTAATATCCTTGGGCCTTTGGCGAATCCCGCTCGAGCGAATGCGCAGGTGCTCGGAGTTGGCGATGAAGCATTAATGGAACAAATAGCTGAGGTGCTGAAACTTCTTGGCAGCCGATTTGCAATGGTGGTTCACAGCAACGGTTTGGATGAGATAAGCACTGTCTCGGTAACAAAAATACTTGAATTGAAAGACGGTGAAATTGTACGAAAGGAACTGAACGCAGCGGATTTCGGATTCGCACCGCCCGACATTGAGCAGCTAAAAGTGGCGGATGCCAAAACAAGCGCAAAGGTTATAAGGGACATACTAAGCGGCAAAGATAAAGGGCCTCGCAAGGATATTGTTGTTCTAAATGCCGCCGCTGCGATAATCGCCGGCAATTTGGCTGACGATTTCAAATCGGCGATAGGCCTGGCGGAAGCATCGGTAAGTGAAGGCGGGGCATCGGACTGCCTGGAGAAACTAATCAAGGTCTCGAATAGCGGATCGTGAGTTAAGACACAGAGAACGAATCGAAAACACGAGTATGTTAATAGTGAAGGTTAAAATTTGTGGTATTACCAATTACGAGGATGCTGCTACCGCATTGGATATGGGTGCAGACTTGCTGGGCTTTAATTTTTATAAAAAAAGTCCCAGGTATGTGCCGCCGGAGAAGGCACAGCAGATAATAAACATGCTGCCGGGTTTTGTCGACATTGCCGGTGTATTTGTAAATGAATCGATGGAACGAATCAACGAAACGAAGAACCTGTGCCAGTTGGACTGGGTTCAGTTGCATGGCGACGAATCCCCGGAATTCTGCAAACAATTTCTTTCCCATAATGTAAAGGTAATGAAAGCTATAAGGGTGAAAGACCGGAATGACGTTCAAAGTGCTGAGGATTATTTCACCGACGCAATTTTACTGGATGCCTTTGATCCTGAAAAATATGGAGGCACCGGCCTGACCTTTGACTGGAATGTTGTTGGTCATATCAACAAGCGTGTATTTTTGGCCGGTGGGATTAATCCCGATAATGCGGCGGAGGCGGCTGAACTGGGAGTATATGGAATTGACGTTTGCAGCGGGATTGAGGCTGAGCCGGGCAAAAAAGACCACAACAAAGTGAAGAAACTATTCGAAAATATACGACATCTGAGAGGATAAATCGTGACCCCCGGACTGCGCCGGGGACACGAGAGACAAGAAAGGTTACAAAGTATGAAATATAAGGGCAGATTCGGGGATTATGGTGGCTTTTATGTGCCGGAGGTCTTAATGCCGGTACTGGAAGAATTAGAGGAGGCATTTTATCGTTTCTATGAGGATGAAGGTTTTGTTTCTGAACTGGCCAAGCTTTCGAAAGAATATGCCGGCAGGCCCAGCCCGCTTTATTACGCCAAAAGATTCAGCGAGCACGTCGGCTTTAAGGTGTATCTCAAACGCGAAGACCTTCTGCACGGCGGCGCGCACAAGGTCAACAACACGCTCGGACAGGGACTTTTGGCAAAGTACATGGGAAAAACCAAACTCATTGCCGAAACAGGCGCCGGCCAGCACGGTTTGGCTACGGCGATGATTGGGGCACTTTTTGGTATGGAAACGAAAATCTTTATGGGCGTTGTCGATATTGAACGGCAAAGTGTTAATGTCCATAAGATGAAACTTTGCGGCGCGGAAGTTGTTCCTATCGAAGGTGGAACAGGAACGCTCAAAGACGCCATCAACGATGCGCTTCGCTACTGGACGGCCCATGTGACTGATACGTTCTATCTTTTCGGTTCGGCTTGCGGGCCGCATCCTTATCCGACGATAGTAAAACATTTTCAAAGCTGTATCGGCAAGGAAGCGAGGCGGCAGTGTCTGGAAGAAATCGGCAAACTGCCGGATATGGTCGTCGCCTGTGTCGGAGGTGGAAGTAACGCCATAGGTATATTTGCGGGTTTTGTCGATGACAAGGATGTCAGGCTGATTGGTGTCGAAGCCGGCGGCAGGAGTCTGAGCAGCGGAAAGCATGCTGCAACGCTGGTGGCCGGGAAGGTTGGCGTCTTGCACGGTGCGAAATCCTACCTGCTGCAGGACAAGGAGGGCCAGGTCCACGAAACCGAATCGGTAAGTGCCGGGCTGGATTACCCGGCTGTTGGGCCGGAGCATTGCCTCTTAAAAGATACCGGCAGGGCCGAGTACGTTGCTGCAGAAGACGATGCGGTACTTGATGCCTTTGAATTACTGAGCAAAACGGAGGGAATTCTCCCCGCTTTGGAAAGCTCACATGCTCTGGCGTACCTTTGCAGCCGGAAAGGCAAGCTGGATCCTGAGACAATTGCAGTGATAAATCTTTCCGGCCGAGGCGATAAGGATGTTTCAATTGTCGAAGAGAGACGGCCGCTGAAAATTGATTAGTGATAATTTATTATTGATTAAAGTGAGCAATTCATGAAAACGTATAAACAGCTATTTTCTGAACTGTCAGAATTGAAAAGGTCGGCATTGATACCATTTTTCGTAGTTGGTGATCCCGATTTTGATACAAGTCTTGATATAGTAAAAACATCTATCGACGCCGGGGCCGATGTCTTGGAACTTGGCATACCCTTCTCCGACCCGATAGCCGACGGGCCGACAATTCAAAAGGCTGATATTCGCGCAAGGAACAGCGGGATGAATATGACAGAGGCTATGGAATTTATACGTAAGGTCAAGGATTACAAAGATATTCCAATCGGACTGCTGATGTATTACAACCTGGTTTACCAGTACGGAACGGAGAAATTTTTCAGCGATTGTTACCAGGCCGGTGTCAACAGCGTTTTGGTTGCTGATTTGAGTATTGATGATGCCGATGAAATTACCTCACCCGCAGCTAAAGCGGGACTTGATACCGTTTTTATGGTTACGCCGAATACCGACACGGACAGGATGAAACTGATTGCGTCCAAAACCACGGGATTTATTTATACCGTTTCGCTGTTGGGTGTTACAGGCAGCAGGGAAAAGCTCTCCGATACGGTTGAAGAACTCGTCGGCGAACTTAAAAAGCTTACTAATGTCCCTGTATGTGTCGGTTTTGGAATCAGCAAACCCGAACATGCGGCTACGGTCGCGTCGGCAGGCGCCGACGGCGTGATAATCGGCTCTAAAATAGTGGGTTTGATTGAAAGTAACCTGGATAACAAAGAAAAAATGCTCACCGAGATTTCAACTTTTATAAGTGACGTCAAGAGTGCAATCGAGAATCAGGGTAACTGAAGCGAATATTAAAAAAATAAGGGAGTAACATCATGAGGAAGGAGGACTTGACCAGAAGGCAATTTCTAAGCGGGGTAGGCGTATCGGCTGTGAGTATGGGGGCTGTCGGTTTGTCACCGGGCAAATCGGCTTTTGCTGTTTCAAAGAACAAAAGAGATTCTTCAGGCCACGGATTGTTTGATAAGATTTACGGGTGTCTTGCCGGCTCCCGAATAGCTTCTGCCATGGGAGCGGCGGTAGAAGGCTGGGACATGGACAGGATAGCAAAAAAATATGGTATCTTCGACAAGCTTGTGGCATATCACCATTACAATGTGGATTGGGACCACCCTGCGGGAAGTACGGAGGATGGAATAGAACGCCAGAAGCTTATGTGTACGGCCATCATCGAAAAGCAGGACAGGATAACGGCCGAAGATTTAGTAAAGACATGGGTGAAGGTACTGGATCCCAATAAGATGAAGTATATGACCGAGGCGTTCGACAGGCAACTGCTGGCCCATGCAAAATCCGGCACTGTACCTGCGTGGGAGCTCGGCGGATTGTCCAAACACCCGCATTTAAATACTACGGCCCGCTCGTTTCACGCTATCGCTTTGATTAACGCCTGTGATATTGATGGGGTGATAAGAGACGTTTACGAGATCGGAAGGGTGTATCAGCCTCCGCATAGCGATTCCTATCCCTGGGGTGCTGCTTATAACGCCGCCGTTGTACACGCGATGAGGCCGGATGCCACCGTGGACTCGGTTATAGAAACCGCTCTTAAGCATTCCACACCCCAGATCAGCAGGGAAATACAGAATGGCCTCGACATAGCTAAAAAGTATAAGAAGCCTTTGGATATGAGAAGAGAGCTTAATAATGTATATACGAAAAAAGATAGCCCCTACTTTGTAAATGCCAGAATGAAAACCTATCATGCATCTTCGATCTACGAGACGGTGACAAAAGCGCTGGCTGTGTTTTATGCGACCAGGGGAAATGTCAAAGATGCGATAGTCGTAGCGGTCAACTTCGGGCGTGATACAGATTGTCTTGGCGCTACCGCCGCAGGTTTAGCGGGTGCTTTCTCCGGTACGCCGACCATACCGACCAAATGGATAGAAACCGTAGAGCAGGGGACAAGAAACAATCCCTATACTAACTCGCATATGACTATCAGGGAAACGGCCGAGGGTATGTATAGCGCCTTGAAAAATAAGGTCAGGAAGATGAAGAACTACATAATGTTGATGGAATCACAATTCTAAATCTGGTTTGCCGGGGGGGATTTCAATTATTTATCAACTCGTATGCTCGGATCAGTTCGGCCACGCTCCAGGCCTGGGCGATACAGCCTCTCGGATTATGGGGGGCATCTCCATCAAAAATCTCCGAGATGCTGCCGATACAGCCTTGCCCGGTTAGATGCTGCATTAGAGGCTGGATAAATTCAGCTGCCTGTTTCTTGCTTTTTCGGTTGTAATCGTTGACCTTCAAAAAGCTTTCGACAAATGGTCCAATCAGCCACGGCCAGACCGTGCCCTGGTGGTAAGCCTCATCTCGCTGCTGCTGCGGGCCTGTGTATATTCCTTTGTAACGGTCGTCCCCGGCGTTTAGCGTTCGCAGGCCGAAAGGCGTGAGGAGCTCTTTTTGCACAACGTCTACAACTGCCGCCTGTTGCTGGGGTGACAGTGGTGAAAAACCGAGTGAGACGGCGAATATTTGATTCGGCCTCAGGCTTGAGTCAACCGAGCCATCGGGTAGAATGCAGTCGTTTAAGTAACCGGTTTTCTCATTCCAGAAGAGTTTGCAGAAGCTCACTTTCACTTTATCCACCATGGATTTGTAATGCCTGGCATTCTCTGCATCCCGGCCGTCATAAAACCGGGCACAAAGGCAGAGAGCATTGTACCAAAGGGCATTAACCTCGATTGCTTTGCCGCATCGAGGAGTAAAGCTGACTCCGTCATATTTGGCATCCATCCAGGTTAATTGTGTTTCGTAATTGCCTGAAGTTATAAGCCCATCGGAATCGGCACAAATATCATACTGCGTGCCGTTGTGGTAAGAATCTATAATCCAGCGGATTGTAGGCAGAAGATGCTGCGTGAAGGTTTCTGAGTCGCCGGTTGCATTTAAGTATTGAAAAGCTGCGTTGATAAACCAAAGAGAAGCGTCGACGCTATTAAAGTAGGCTGTGCCGGTGCGGTCATCGAATCGATTTGGAATCATCCCTTCATCAGCCGACTGGGCGAAAGTGGTCAAAACCGACTTTGCCTCATCAAATCTACGGGTTGAAAGCAGTAAACCCGGCAGGGCTATAAAAGTGTCTCTGCCCCAATCTGCAAACCAGTGAAAACCTGCTATAACCGTGGTTCTGTGTGTGTGCTCTGGTTCTGTGTTTGTTTGTCGTTTTGTAATAAACTGGTCGGCGGCTAAACAAAGTGTTCTAAATTTGTCATCGCCGTTTTTTGCAGCGGAGGTTACACCGCTTTGGTGTTTGCATAAATCTTTGTAGATCTCGTCAATTTCCACTTTTAGTAGCTGCTCAGGATTACGGCCTGATTGTGACGGGCTCAGGTTGGCATGGAAAACAATTGTGGCCGGTTTGCCAGCCTGGATCCGACACTTAAAAAAGCCCGGTGTCCACAAATCTTCTGTAAAATTCAGGCCCCGTTGTTTCTCATTACGATATACGAAATTAAACCACCATTGCTCGTCCTTTTCGAAGTTCATGGAAGGGCAGTTCAGGAATAATTTACAGCTATCCGGGACATCATGACGAATCAGCAAACTATGTCCGAGCCATCTTGAATATAATGGAGCGTCAGACCTTTGCAGGGTGTGGAAGTCCCTTAAGCCGACAAAGGGACGCAAAACGAATTCACCCGGCTCCTGCACTCCGGCGAAATCGTATACAAGGACAACCGTATCCGTTTCGCGGAGAAGATACACCGATTTGGTAAGTGTAAGTTGCTCAAATTCGTAATCAAAATGCAGGCCGCTGTCCCGACGGACCCGCTTGAGATGGGTAAAACCCTGCGGCGCGAATTTGCCGTCGAATTCAAAGGTAGAAAGGTTGTATACCTTTCGAGGGCTTACGTTTTGTGATACGCCCGGGTCCGGACCAGACCGGCTCTGGCCCTCGAATATCACCATCTCCATACATTTTGCTAATGCCATTATACGATTGGCCGGCGGGTTAAGAGAGCCGATAAGCAAGCCATGATATTCTCTGGTATTGCAGCCGATAATTGTTGACGATGCGTAGCCGCCTCGCTCATTAGTCAGCAGCCACTCTCTGGTCAGAAGATTCTCGACAGACTCATCAGAGGTTGATATAGAAGCGATTTCTATGTCATCAGCTTTTTCTGATATTAACATCTCGTTTCTTGAATTTCGTATCCTGTATCTCGGGCCGAATATGCTTTACGAGATACGTATTTATTTTTCGACCACCCCTCAAGGCTGGCATATACTCTCAGTTGCCTGTTCCGTTAGATAGTTTTCGCCTGTTAGAGCATTTTTTGTGAGACTTTTTGTATTTAACAAAGCCGGTTTGGCACAGCGGCTTTGCAGGTTGTTCAATACGTTCATAAAGTTTATATAAGAATCATAAGGGGAGTCATACGGATTGAAGTATTTATGCACGTCACCGTCGGCAAAGTATTTTGTGCACATATAATAAAAATGGTCCGATACCTGTAATTTTCGCCAGTCCGAAATAATTTTCTCATCGCTGGTTTTCTTTATTTTCTTTTCCAGTCGATAGAGCTCGTGAATGGCGTTGGATTGCATTGCGTTTCCAAGCCAGGCTGAGAGGTCTCTTTCGGTATCGGCCCAGCTTATCAGATGCGGCACATCAACCGTATCGACGGGCTCGTAAGTCTGTACAATCTCGCTGGGTGTTTTGAAATCGTTGTCCGGATGTCTTAGAATCTGTTCCGGCAGATGACGCATAAAATCGAATATGCCCGTATCTTCCCATTGGTGTTCGCCGAATGTCTCGTAATCCATAAACAGGTTCACAACGTTGCCGTTACCGTTCACATCGCTTATCCACCGGGCGAACTTTTCTGACGTCAAAGGCCATTCCGGCCAGTTACGGTTGGAAAATCTAAAGGCGATATCGTCGCTGAGGGAATAGTTTTTCAGCAGAAGTTTCAACTTCTCGCAGTATTTGGGGCGATAGACAAAATTCGGACTTCGCGTGCCTAAGATGTGGTTTGCTCCCTCGGAAATGATTGCCTCGAACTTGCCCATTGACTCGACAAGAGCGGCAAGGTCATTATTATATATAAGCTCCGTATTTCTGAATACCCGGGGTTTCTGACCGAAAAGGTATTCGATGGTTTCAGAGTGTTTGTTGACCTGCTCTATGAATTCGTCACGCGAGTATAAGAAGCTTAAGCTGTGATAGTAAGTCTCAGCAAGAAATTCCACGCAGCCGGTCTCGGCAAGAGCGTCAAAAGTGCTCATGACTTCCGGTGAAAACGAATGCAGTTGTTCCAGTAACACCCCCGTTATGCTGTAAGCTATCCTGAATCTGCCCTCAAATCGCCGGATTATATCCAGAAGTAATCGGTTGGACGGTAGATAACATTTGTTTGCAACCTTCCTGCAGATGGAAGAATTTTTGTAATCGTCAAAATAGTGGGTGTTTTTATCGAATACCGTATAATGTCTTAATCTCAGGGGTTGATGCACTTGGAAGTAAAAACATATCGAAGCCATATTTCGTATCCTGTATATCCGTTCACGAGATACATTTCTCTAACTGCATCAGTGTTTCTCCGTAAATTTGGGCACACCTCTGCGCACTGTCTTTCCAGCGTAGTTTTCTCACTTCAAAATTACCGTGGTTCCGCAACGTCATCCCCAGCGGTGGGTATTTCAATACCGCCACAATCTTGTTGGCAATCTCGTTGACGTCCCAGAAGTCAACTTTCAGGGCATGCATCAAAACTTCTGATACTCCGCTCTGCTTGCTGATTATCACAGGCACGTCGTTGTCCAACGCCTCCAGCGGTGCAATCCCAAACGGTTCTGATACCGAAGGCATTACATATATATCGGCCATCTTATAAATTTTGCGGACATCTTCACCCCGCAAAAAGCCCGTGAACAGGACCTTTTGCCCGATGCCGAGTTCTGCCGCCATTTCAATGGCCCTGTGTATTAAATCACCGGATCCGGCCATAACAAACTTGACATTATCCACAACATCCAGAACTTTCTTGGCTGCATGGAGAAAGTACTCCGGGCCCTTTTGCATCGTAATACGGCCCAGGAACAGGACAATTTTCTCATCTTTTTCGATTCCTGTTTCCGCTAAAATCCAGTTGTCGTTGCCGTTGCGTTCCACTCCGTTATATACTACTTCGACTTTTTCGCCGCTAATCCCGTACCGGCTGATGATGATATTGCGGGTGTAATGGCTGACAGCGATTACTTTATCTGCTCGCTCCATACCCTCCCGCTCGATATCGTAAATCATCTGGTTGACATGCTCGCCGCTGCGGTCGAATTCTGTCGAATGAACATGCACGATTAGGGGTCTGTCCTTAATTGCTGACACGGCAATCCCGGCCGGATAGGTCATCCAGTCATGAGCGTGAACAAGGTCATAATGCTCATGTTCAGCTAATTCAACGGCGACTTCAGCGTAACGGTGGACCTCAGTATACATATCGCTGTTGTAATCCAAACTGCCCGAATACTCACTGGTTGTGCCGGTGTGACTGGTGTATTTTTGTCTTAGATTTTCTTCGATTCGCCGCTGGTAGACCTCAGCCGTTGAGTAGGGCTGTAGTGGTGAGTTGATTGTGTGAAATACTACGTTTTTGAACTCCCTGAATTTCACAGTGCTCGTGGGAGTACGGGAATCGGGAGTTAAAAGATTTACGTGGGTTGAATATTTGCTGTCGACCATTTTGGGCAGAACAAAAGTTACTTGTATGCCGAGTCGGTCCATTGCTTTGGTAAGTCCGTAACAGGCTGTTCCGAGTCCTCCACTGATAAATGGAGGAAATTCCCAACCCAACATGAAAACTTTTATACGATCCACCGTCAGCTTATCCCCATAACTATATATCCTGAAAAGACTTAACGTCAGTCTTGTTAGATATATTCATAAATTGCACATTATCAACAGTTGTACTATTCCGCAGCAATGCGAGACTTGCCGTTGCCAATTCTATCGGCAGTAAAACGGCACAATCTTAATTTCAAGCTGGCAAATACACTGTATTTGTGCTTTTTCTCGTTATATAAATCGGAATTTAAGCTTAGACAAGTTCAATAAATTTTGCAAATATGTCAATTATGATACTGATAATGGGGATTTTATGGGTCAATTCATCAAGTAAAAAATTACCTGAGTAAATTTAACATGGCAAATTGCCCCTGGTCCGATAATTATTAGTCTTGGCCGATTGTTTTCTGTTGAAACTGCCGCGGATAGACATGGCGGAATTAATAGTTAAAAAATAAAAGTGAGCCGATAAAAAAAGCTGCTCCGCTCCAAAAATGCAGAACAGCTTGGTTTAAATAACATCGCCGCAAACGTAAAGTACACAGCCTGAAAATGTTAGCTCAATTCCTGTTTCACCTGTTAGAAGTAAAACGCCAAAGGACTTCTTATGGATTTTACAGGTCTTGTGGCTTGACTGTGCTGCGGCGGTTGGCCTTGGTTCGAGCAATTGCGCAATCAAGCATGCAATACACATTATCGCTGATTGCCTCGAGCGCATCCGATGAGGTCATCATCTTTTTGCTCTTGATGTAGGCCTTAACTTTGCTGGCCACAATCAAAGACTCTTTTTTCTTTGCCATTGCAAAAATCCTCCATGTAAAAAGTTAAATTCTACTAATCCGGTACTAAATCCCTGAGTCCGGCACATTATTGAGCATCGTTATTACAGCAAGGTATAAGGATTTGCAACAAAAAAAAACGCTAAAACCCAAAATTTATGCCCTTATTGAGCCGATAGCAGAAAAGGACTTGAAAAAAAATCGAACTACAAATTGTCCTTTTTAGTATAAACTCGTGATTTTTAATAATTTATGCGGTTTATTTTGACGAAAATATTTAGACGAACTGTTCTTAATCGTGCAATTGTTGACTCGCAGGATAGGTTGAGTTTGTTGCGGAGAAATGGATAGAATGGCAAAAAGTTATAAAAAAAACCGGAAATCTCAGACCGATACGCAGGATTTCGTCGTCGTTACTTTTGTCGATGACCTGGAGCAGGCCAAAGAGTACGAGTCTCTGCTGAAAACTAATGATATTCCTGCTGTGATAAATGAGCAAAACGAACAGTTAAGCGGTACCAAAGCTATTGCTGTAATGGTTCCCGAAGATTTTCTCGATGAGGCACACGTGGTAATCGAGTCGCAGAATGCCTATGATGATTTTTATGACTTTGCATTGGATGATGAAACTGACGACGATTTTGATAGTGACCTTTTCGAGGATGAGTTCTAATCTTTACCGTTCTTAATTCCATCTCATTTCGTCAGAATACGCTGCCGGATTGTATCTTATGTTATGGGGTGACCACTTATCAGTTAATCAGCTTGATCTGAAAAACGGGTAGTAAAAAAACGTGTCGTAAAAGTATGGCTTTTGAATTTTTTTGTTTTTAGAAATGTGGGATGCCGGATCAATGGATGAAGAACACTTTATAGAGCGTCGCTGCGGTAGTGACCGCAGGCAAAGTGTGGTTGACAGGCGTTTGGGACTGGACCGTCAGCGCGGCCCGGGCAGACGCAGAAGTGATGAAAGAAAATCCGCCGAAGAAGGACAAATGTCTGACGAGCAATTTGAGTTTCTTATGGCCATTGATGAATATAAAAGACAAAATACAAGGCCCTTTCCTACCTGGACGGAGGTCCTGGAAGTCATAAAGGCGCTTGGTTATCGAAAAGTAACCGATCCGCAACCGCTTGAGCAGTTTAAGAAAAATACCGAAAGTGATGAGACGTCTTCGGGGACCAAACAAAAAAAGAAGGCGGCCTCATGTAGCAAATAGGCGTTCATTGGTAGTTGACTCAAACCGTTCCAGTTTCTTTTTCGATCAAGTATTATCGCAGGATATAAAGCAAAATATTCTCCGTAATCATAAGGTCCTGAACCGCATATACTTACAAAGCATAGAATCTCCCGGTTATTGTCATTAAACCAATCTGAAAAATCCCTGCATTTTTTCGGCTGAATCGCAAATATTTCGGGTCAAAATCCTGGGCTATCTTCTTTGATAGCAATAGAGGCTAAAAAACTGTGAAAATGGTGTTGACATTTTCACAAAATTCAGTCATTATATTAGTAAATTGTAACTGTCAAATTATAGGGATGGTTATTTGGAAAATTACGGTTTATTAGGATGAGGGCCAATATAAAGACCGACCCGAATTGAAAAGGAGATAACCTATGGGTAAAGATAAATTTTCACGAAGGGCTTTCATGCGCAATACTTCTCTTGCGGCTGCCGGTACGGTTGCCGGCGCATTGACCGGCAGGGGACAGGCTGAGACCAAGTCATGCTGTTCGAAGCCCCCACAGATTTCAACAGCCAGTATTCTCAACTACAACGAAAAAATGCACTATCGCCGTTTGGGCAAATCTGGTCTGATGGTCTCCGAGGTTAGCCTTGGCGGCCACTGGAAAAATCGTAACGCCGGCCGTTACTGGGACCATTTTGCCAATGATAAGGTACCTCCGGATGTCGCCAAGAACCGTACTGAGGTCATCAGCGCCTGTATTGATACCGGCATCAACTACCTGGATATCACTACTGCCGCCGAGTGTCTAAGCTACGGAGTGGCCCTCAAGGGCAGGCGGGAAAAGATGTACGTTGGTGCCGATATTCATAATCTCGGCCCACGAAATTCGAAGTTCTGCAACGTCAAGGCACAGACCCACAACGTAGACACATGCCTGCGTATGCTGCAGACAGATTACCTTGATATCTGGCGTCCACAGGCAAAAATGAACGGTTCAAACACAGATGCCGATGTTGAGGCCCTAATCGAGACCTTCCAAAAACTGCATAAGGCAGGAAAAGTCCGGCATCTTGGTATGTCCTCTCATTCACGTCCCTGGTTCGAGCACATTATTGCCAAGTATCCTGAATTCGAGATGTTTATATTCCCATGCAGTGCAAAAACAAAGGCTAAAGGCAAGGCACCATTAAAGGGTAACGTCGTAGAGGTCAATCCCGGACACGGTTCAGACCAGACACAAAGCATTTTCAAGAAAGTCATAGAAAAGGATGTCGGGATTGTTACTATCAAGCCATATTTTGGCGGCAGCCTGTTCAAGAGCGCCGGCAAAGTCAAGTTCCCGGTAATGGGCGTAGGCAGCAAGGAAGAAAACGACCTGGCACGGCTGACGCTTCAATGCATACTTGCAAACGAAGCTATTACTGCTGCAGTACCCGGTTTGTCTACGGTATATGAGGTTGAAAACGCCGCGCGTGCTTCATATACGCGTCCGCTTGGAATCACAGCCGCAGAGAAGGAATGGCTTATGCGGATTACTGACGAGCAATGGGCAAATCTGCCTCAGGAATACACCTGGCTGCGTGATTGGGAAGTCGTGTAATTCCCGTCTCTTCAGTTGATGCTAAGCGAAAATAACAGGTTGTGCAGTCAATTGCCGGTGGAGAAGCGGTTTGAACGTGTGGGCTATGCCGTTGCGCTTCTGCAAATTTAATTTGGTTTACAAAGGAGAATAGTTGTGCGCTCAAATAACCGAACCGATTCGTTTCTCGTCTGGGGATTTCTTCTCCTCGCAGTCTCTGTCTGTGTGTTGGCCGTATGTTTCGCAGACGAACCAAAGGCTGAAAAACCTGATGACCAGAAAGCGGGCGGCAATTCCAAGTGTTACGTCTGCCACCCCAGCCTTAAGACCGAGGATATCACTACAATCCATCTGGATATGGGTATTACATGCGACCAATGCCACGGGCCTTCGATCGAGCATATGCACGATGAGATGCTGATGACAAAGCCGGACCTTCTTTTTGGCAGGGCTGAAGTTCAAAAGATGTGTTCAAATCCGATGTGCCACAGGCCGGGGGGCGACCGCCGTGTCTACGGCCGGGCAGACCATAAGAATCAGGCGGCAGTAAAGGCCTTTCACGAGAAATGGCTGCACCGCGTCCGTCCGAANNAGGCCGTCTGTACGGATTGCCATGGGACCCATAACATTGTCAAAGATTTGAAAGCTGAGGCTGAAGAAAAAAAATGGATTACGGCTTTTAACGGACGCGATCTCACAGGCTGGCAATCCTCGGGTGCTGCTTCCTGGACCGTAAATCGCAGCCGGCTGATTGGAATCCCCGGCGCTAACGGCAAAGGTGGTACTCTATGTACCGACGTGGTATATGAGGACTATCTGCTGACTGTGACTTTTCGAGCAGATTGGCCGATCCACGCAGGAATCTGGCTGCGGGCCGAAGGTTCCGAAAAGGGTCCAAGGGTAGAGATATTCGAGAAGAAAAAGCCTGCATCCTTTGCAGGCAGCATTTGGGTGCCCGGCAAAGGATTGGCCCTGACCAACCTGCGCCAGGACCTTATTGACCGCGAGAGCTGGAATACTATCTCGGTCAAAGTCCAGGGAAAGCGGTTCCAGGTCTGGTTAAACGGAGAGGAAGTCGGGGCAATCCTGTCGCAAGGGCCTGAAAAAGGAAAAATCGGGTTGCACATCGAGACAAACCCGGCATACAAAGCGGCTAAACTTTCTGTCCGCGAAGTCCTAATCCAGAAGCTGGAAAGGTCAGAGGATAAGTAGTTGACATATAAACGGGATTAAGCTATATCCTGCCTTAAATTGACGCCATCCTGCTTTGAGTTGGAATTGTTTATTTACGAAATTCCGGCTCGGTATCGTCAATTATGCCGAAATCAACCCTAAATATCGGTGGCTCAATCTTGTTTCACAAGTTGAGGTTGATTGAATGAAGCTATACTTGACCTTAGCCGTCGGCCTGATACTTATTGTGGCGGCATCCTGTTTGCAATCTACAACCTCGCTTTCTTTACGTGGTTCGCAGGATATGCCGAATAACAACGGCCTGTGCCTGGTATGTCATTTGGATTTTGACGAAGACCCTCTTACGACCGACCATCTGCAAAGGAACATTACTTGTGCCCACTGTCACGGTAAGTCTGTCGCACATATGCATGATGAGACCATGATGACAAGTCCCGATGTCCTTTACGGCCGAACTGAGGTAGAATCGATGTGCAGACATTGCCATCGGTCCCATAAGGACAAAAGGGCGGTCGAAAACTTTCGGGCTAAATGGCTCGGGAAAAAGCGTGAAAACGGAAGAAACATCACTGCAGAATCAACCTGCACTGATTGTCATGGCCTGCATACTATCTCCCGCAGGTAAGTGTTGTCTGTTTTCTACACCCCAAAGGCATATAATCTTAATTCTGGCGACTTTGTCAGGTATTTTTCCTGCTATTAGAAGTACATTTGACCGGATATAGTGGATTTATAGCAATAGGAAAAGCCTTGATATACGCAATATTGTTGGTAAACTGTCGGCCGTAGTTAGACGAACTAAGGACTGAAAATTGAGTAATACTATAGAATTTCACCTTTTTATACTGACGTTATGAGGTTTCAATAATGACTGATTATTCAGTAAGTCCGGCAGGGGAAGAATTCCCCATCCCCAAACGGGGTGAGTATGCTCAGGAGTTTAAACGTATTGAGTCGCTGGTTGAAACGGCACGCGGCCAGGACAAGGAAATCGTTGTCGTAATGGGCGTTGGTTTTGTCGGTGCGGTTATGGCCGCTATCATTGCTGACAGCGTCGACAGGGAAACCGGCAAGCCAAACAAGTTTGTTATCGGCTGTCAGCGACCCAGTACCCGAAGCTATTGGAAAATCCCACTCCTTAACAGAGGGCAGGCCCCGGTAAAGGCCGAAGATCCGGAAGTCGAGCCGATGATAGTCCGCTGCGTACTGGAAAAAAAGACACTGGTAGCCACTTATAACAGCGACTGCCTCAAACTGGCCGACTGTGTGGTTGTGGATGTTCAGTGCGATTATACGAAAAAGGACCTTGGCAATATGCGCACCGGCATGGCCGAAATGAGCGCGCTGGAAGCAACAATAAAAACCATCGCCGAAAAGATACCCCCAAAATGCCTGACCCTGATTGAGACCACTGTAGCCCCCGGCACAACCGAATTTGTCGCCTTACCAATTATGAAGAAGATATTTGCCGCACGCGGCATTGATTCAGAGCCCCTGCTGGCACACAGCTTTGAGCGTGTTATGCCCGGAAGAGAATACGTTTCGTCTATTAGGGATTTTTGGCGTGTGTGTTCCGGTTGCAATCAGGAAGCCAGAGAGCGTGTTGAGAAGTTCTTAAGGGAAGTGCTTAATACCGACGAATTTCCGCTGACCATCATGGACCGCCCGATTGAATCCGAGACTACAAAAATAGTCGAGAATTCTTTCCGTGCCACAATACTTGCCTTCCTAAATGAATGGAGCTTGTTCTCCGAGCGTAATGGTGTGGACTTGACCAAGGTCATAAAGGCTATCAAGGTCCGGCCTACTCACAGTAACATCATTTTCCCCGGCCCCGGCATCGGCGGATATTGTTTGCCCAAGGACGGCGGCCTTGGCCACTGGGCCTACAGGCACATCCTCGGTTTCGAAGATGACATCTTCAAGATGACGACAATGGCAATCGACATCAACGACACCCGCGGCCTTCATGTAGCGACTTTGACAAGAGATTCACTGAGAAATATGGGCCGTCAAATTGCCGGTTCGACAGTATTACTGTGCGGCGCAAGTTATCGCCAGGATGTTGCCGACACGCGATACAGCGGCTCCGAAGTCGTCGTTCGAAGGCTTACCGAGATGGGAGCTGAAATGCGGGTGCACGATCCCTACCTTGAACACTGGTACGAGCTGGAAAAGCAGGATTCCTACCCGGCGCCCGGCCACTCGTTGTCGAGGTTCTTCAGAAATCAGGATGATTTGGATAAAACCTGTGTACAGCATGACCTTGCTGTAGCGCTTAAGGGTGCACAGGCAATCATACTGGCGGTACCGCACGCGCCGTACCTGCAGCTCGAACCGGAAAAAATAGTCGAATGGGCCGGTGCTCCGCTGGCGGTAATTGATTGCTTCGGCATATTGGATGATGATAGAATCCGCCGATATTTCGAACTCGGCTGTGAGGTAAAGGCCTTAGGCCGCGGACATATACAGCGAATAAAGGAAGAAGTTAGAAGGAGCTAAACACTAAACCTAAAAGCGAAAAACTGTAATTCACAATTTCAAAACCTCGGTTTTGGAGCTGTGATTATGCGTTTTTCGCTTTGTATTTTGAGATGGATGATATGGATATAAAGGAAAAACGGATTGCAATTTTAGCACCAGTGGCATGGCGGACGCCTCCTCGGGCCTATGGCGCCTGGGAAACCGTGGCAAGCAATATTACAGAGGGCCTTGTGGCCCGTGGATGGAAAAACGTAACGCTTTTCGCCACAAAGGAATCTATAACAAAGGCAAAACTTGTAGGTTTTGTCGAAACAGGCTATGAGGAAGAAGAGAAAAACATCCCGCTGGTCTCAACTTGCCTGCATATTTCAAAGGTGATGGAGCGAGCCGATGAGTTTGACCTCATTCACAACAATTTTGATTACCTGCCCCTGACTTATCTGCCGTTTATAAAAACACCGATGCTGACCACCATCCATGGATTCTCCGATCCCGATATACTCCGTGTTTACCACGACCACAAAGACACGTACTTCACTTCGATAAGTGNNGATATACTCCGTGTTTACCACGACCACAAGGACACCTATTATGTCTCCATAAGCGATTCCGACAGGGACCCCGGCCTGCCTTATCTTGCGACGGTCTACAACGGCATCGATCTTTCAAACCTCACTTTCAGGGATACCCCCGGTGACAAGCTGGTTCATTACGGCCGAATACACATGGACAAGGGAACACATCTGGCGATTGACGTGGCAAAGAAGGCCGGCATGGACCTTATAATAGCCGGCATAATTCAGGACCAGAAGTACTTTGATGACCTGGTAAAGCCCCACATAAACGATACTTCCATCAAGTTCATCGGCCCTGTTAATCCCGTTCAGCGCGATGCCCTCCTTAAAGAAGCTTACGCTGTTATTCATCTTAATACCATACCCGAACGCTTTGGCCTGGTAATGGCAGAGTCAATGGCCGCCGGCGTGCCGTTAATCGCGATGGACTTGGGTTCGTGCCGGGAGGTTATCGAAGATAAGGTGACGGGTTTCTTGGTCAACAGTGTGGATGAAGCGGTAGACGCCGTAGGCAAAATCGATGGCATCGACAGGAAGAAGTGCCTCCAGCGTGTGGAGGAAAACTTTACTATCGACTGTATGGTTTCCGGCTACGAAAAAGTCTACGAGGAAATCTTCCGGCGAGAATCTCAAAAGAAGTAAAATATCTGAACGCCAGAAATGAAAAAGGAATTCGTCAAACGCTATAAAGGCAATCCGATACTCACAAAGGATGATGTCCCCTACAAGGTTGAGACCGTCCACAATGCCGGCGTCGCAAAATTTGATAACCGATACATAATGCTGTTTCGCTCGCATCTCGATACCGGCCGGTCCATTATCGGCGCAGCCGAAAGCGATGATGGTTTCAATTTCAAGGTCTGCCCTGAGCCTTTCATTGTACCGGCAAAAAAACCGCCTTTTTCCGAATATGAAGAATACGGCGTAGAAGACCCGCGCATTACACTTCTGGAAGGTGCTTATTATATAACTTATAGCGCCTATTCCAGGCACGGCGTACGCACGGGACTGGCTAAAACTTTGGATTTCAAATCACTCGAAAGAATCGCCTTTATAACTCAGGCCGACTACAGAAATACCGTCCTTTTCCCCGAAAAAATCAACGGCAGGTACGCCCGGCTGGACCGACCTCATTCCGATATCACTCCCTGGTCAATCTGGATTAGCTATTCACCTGATTTGCGTCACTGGGGCGATTCGAAACTACTAATCAAACCCACTGCTTACCACTGGGACGAATCAAAAATCGGCCCCGGCGCGCCGCCGATTCGCACCGACAAAGGCTGGCTGAATATCTACCACGGTGTCTTCCCTACTATGGACGGCCACGTATACCGCCTCGGCGTCGCTTTACACAAACTGGATGACCCTTCAGTTGTTCTCGGCGTCAGCGACCGCTGGATCCTCCAGCCCGAGGACCAGTGGGAACTCGTCGGCTACGTACACAACGTGGTCTTTACCTGCGGTGCCGTCCCCGAGGATGATGGTACTTTGAAACTCTACTGGGGCGCCGCCGACAAGGTAATGTGTGCCGGAACAGCCGTAATCGACGACCTTGTCGAACTGTGCCTCACCGATTCAAGACCACCA
>JABAHS010016202.1_pt2 | contig 19427 bp, 21 predicted proteins | sample 7062111 | NCBI WGS metagenome assembly JABAHS01 (sample SAMN14534600, study PRJNA622989) | marine sediment metagenome | biome: marine biome [ENVO:00000428]; feature: marine pelagic biome [ENVO:01000023]; material: deep marine sediment [ENVO:00002113]; isolation source: pool of 4 deep marine... | reverse complement strand
ATTTGGTCTAGGGTTTATAACACAGTACTTTATATTTCCTAAGAAGGGTGCTAACTTAGAGCTTCAAGGAAACGAAGCAGATGGCGATATAGATAGATAAATCTAGTGCTAGTATTGCTCTAAATAGAGCTTTTTATGTTGAAAATGACGGGTATGCTATATTCGCGGGTTAAGAACATGAGAGAGAAGCTCTATTTTATATTTATGTTATTATTATATATAACCATATTTACCTATCAATCCCTTGCTCAAGAAGAAAAAGAGATAGCTTTTCCTATCTCAAATACAAATGAGATTATTACACAATCTGGAGTAGAAATTGATCCAAATACATCAACAGATGGAGAAGGTTCTCTACTAGTAAATTCAAAAGAGGCTCTTACAGTTGAATTATTTGAGCTAGATCAGCAAGAGTTTGGCAACAAACGTCTTACCTACAAAGCGAAAATGCGCTCTGAGGATCTAGTAGCGACAAAAGATTCAAGAGGAATAGCATATATTGAATTGCTAGTAAAGTTCCCAGATGGTGAAGAGCTTATTTCTAGAGGTCCTAGAGTTCCCATATCTGGAACTACTGATTGGAGTTTTGCAAATACTGTTTTGTATATAGATAAAGCAGGTTCTCCAAAAAGTGTTAATCTGAACCTAGTAGTTGAAGGTGAGGGCAAGGTGTGGATAGATGATATTAGACTTGAGGTTATCTCTCTTAGGTTAAACTATCTATTTTGGGGTCACGTAGTTGTTTGGGTAGTTCTTATTATTTATATTTATAGTCTTCTAAGAAAGAACAAGCAGTTAAAAAAGGAATTGGAAACGGTTTAAAGAGAAGAATATGTTGAAAGGTAAAACGAAATTTATAGTTGCAATTCTTATCATAGCTCTCACCGTAGGTTATCTCGTATATGGTGGTGTGAAAGATACAATGGTCTACTACCTAACAGTTCAAGAGCTAAAGGCTCAAGTGCCATCAGTATATGATAGTAGGGTTAGGGTATCTGGCACAGTTGTACCCGGTACTATTATTAAAGAGAATGACGGATCGCTTGAGTTTCAAATTACAGATGGATCTGAAACTATAGACGTACAATATGAGGGGATTATTCCAGATATTTTTGCTGACGATGTGGAAGCAGTCGTAGAGGGTAAGTATGCAAAGAATGATGTATTTCAAGCGGATACTTTATTGGCGAAATGCCCAACAAAATATGAGTCGACCGATTCACTGTATGAAAACAAGGAAGCTTCTTACTAAATGGTAGAAACCGGTAGTATTTCAATATTTCTAGCTTTTGCAATTTCAGTTTATGTTCTTATAGCCTCTATTTACGGCGTAAAAACTCGTAAGTGGGATTTTGTAAGGAGTGCTGAAAACGGAGCGCTCGCAGTTTGTTTTCTACTATTCATTGCAACAATTGCCTTAGTACATTCTCTTATAAATCTTGATTTCTCACTTAAATATGTCGCACTCAATACTAGCACCGACCTTGCTACTATATATCGCTTTACTTCACTTTGGGCTGGACAAGCGGGCTCACTTTTACTTTGGTGTTTAGTCCTGGCTATTTATACTGCCATTGTAGTGCTGCAGAGCAGAAATAGAGATCGCGACCTCATGCCTTATGTGCTTGCAACACTTTCTGTTGTATCAATATTCTTTATTGGCATAATAGCTTTTGTTGAAAACCCATTTGAAAAATTACCATTTACACCTCAGGAGGGACGCGGATTAAACCCTATACTCCAAAATGGATACATGGCTATTCACCCTCTAACGCTCTACTTAGGTTATGTTGGAGTTACTGTGCCCTTTGCTTTTGCTATGGGCGCACTGCTCTCGGGCAAGCTTGGCGATGCATGGATTAGATACTCCAGAAAATGGGCTTTATTTGCTTGGACTTTTTTAAGTATAGGGCTTCTACTCGGAGCAAGGTGGGCTTATCTTGAACTTGGCTGGGGAGGCTATTGGGCATGGGACCCGGTTGAGAATGCAGCGTTTATGCCTTGGCTTGCAGCAACAGCTTTTATCCACTCAGTGATGATTCAAGAAAAGAAAGGAATGCTCAAGAAGTGGAATATGTCGCTGATTATTATTACTTTCTTCCTGTCAATATTTGGCACATTTATTACCAGAAGCGGAATTATATCTTCAGTACACTCTTTCGCTCAATCTGACATAGGTCCATTGTTCCTTGCTTTCATTGCATTCATACTTCTCTTCTCATTCGGAATGTTTCTGTACAGAATGAAGGATCTTGAGACAGAGAATAGATTTGATTCAATTCTATCTAGAGAAAGCGCATTTATTTTTAACAACCTACTATTTTTAGGTGCGGCATTTGCAGTTTTTCTTGGAACAATATTCCCTATTCTATCAGAGGCTGTTACAGGAGATAAAATCCTTGTTGGCCCACCATACTTTAATAGAGTTAATGTTCCTATAGCTCTTGTTCTAATATTACTTATGGGAGTAGGGCCGCTGATTTCTTGGAGAAAAGCTTCACTAAAAAATCTTGTTAAAAACTTTATGTATCCAATTACTCTTGGATTATTAACGATTATTGTTCTTGTCGTTCTAGGAATCAAAGATGTGGTTGCTCTGATTTCTTTTGCACTTTGTGCATTTATTACAGGCACAGTTTTTACGGAATTTATCAGAGGTACAAGAGTTAGAATGAAAAGAGGGGAGAATCCACTCTTGGCATTCTCAAGACTAGTAGCTAGGAATAAAAGAAGATATGGGGGCTATATAGTTCATATAGGTGTGGTTCTAATCGTTATTGGTGTTACTGCTTCATCGGTTTTCGTAACAGAAAAACAGTCTACGCTTGCAACTGGTGAATCAATGCAGCTTAGAAATTATAGTCTTAGATTTGATGGAATTGAGCAGTATACGACTGATGCTAAGAACGCAACTATAGCAAACCTTACATTATTTGAGAGCGGAGAAGAAGTTGATACCATAGCGCCTGAGAAAAATATATATAAATACGAAGGTAATCGCGAAATCAATCAGGAGACTGAAGTTGCTCTGCGTTCAACATTTAAAGATGACCTCTACATTATCCTAAGTAGTTTTAATCCAGATGGAAGCGTCACGATAAGAGCAATGATAAACCCACTTGTAAATTGGATATGGGCTGGAGGTATTGTGCTTGTTTTAGGAGCGATAGTAACCATGTGGCCAAGTAGAAGGAAATCAACTGAGCAAGCGTTTGTTAGATACACTGTAAGTGAGCAAGATGCAACTATAAAGGCATAAAAGTTTTTTTATGAAGCCTCTCAAATTTATAAGGAATTAATTTGAATATTATCATCATACTAATCATTACTGCCTTAATAGCAATCTATATAGCACTTCCTTTTTTCCTCAGAAGAAAAGAATTGGATGTGCCACTTGAGATCTCCAAGGGCTCAAGACGAGATACCATTACTGACAGGCTTGCCAGCTTTAATAACCAAAAAGAAAACCTTTATACGGCAATAAAAGACATAGAATTTGACTACGGTCTAGGGAAACTTTCAAAAGAGGATTTTGAGGAGTTAAATACAAAATATAAAAATGAAGCTGCATCTGTATTAAAACAAATAGATGAGTTAGAAAAGGAGGGTGGAGTTCAAACGCTTGATACAGAGATAGAAAATGAGATATTGGCTTTAAGAAAGTTTAACTCTAAAACCGATATTGATATAGACATAGAGAATGAGGTATTGGCTTTCAGAGCATCTAAACAGAACTGCCCTAATTGTGATGCTACTATTATCTCAGAAGATTTATTTTGTTCCAAATGTGGGGCACAATTAAAGAAATGATAAAGAAATATCAACTATATATAATATTGATAATATCTTATATAGCATTCGTGGCGCCTTCTGCTTTGGCACAAAATGAAGTCACTCCCGCTGCTACATTGTCAGGGCAGGAACTATTCATACAGAACCGCTGTGTTAGATGTCATACGATAGGAAAGGGTAGATTTGTAGGCCCTGATTTAGCTGGGATAGGGCAGAGGTACTCTAAAGAAGAAATCATTACATGGATAGAAAACCCTCAGCAAATCTATCAAGAAACTGGGAAAATGCCTTTTAATGAAGGCTATCCCCCAATGCCGCCAATGAATATTTCACCAACACAGGCTGCAGCAATAGCAGAGTACATTACATCCTTTATCGTTTCAGAGGATTCTGCCACATTTGGCAACATTACAGGACAAGTTATTAATAAAACCAACGATCTACCTGCCTCAAATATAGAACTTACGCTGACATCATATATGGGTGATAGACCAACTGATGAGAAGAGTATTAAGTCTGACCCTCAAGGCAATTTTTCGATTGGGAACCTGGGCTGGGATAGAAGCTATGGGATCAGGGTTAATTTCAAAGGTACTGAATACTCAACAGATAAGATGGTTTTCAATCCTGGTGAAGATACTAAGACCCTAATACTTCCTATTTATGAACCAACATTTGATGAAAATGATATAACTATTATAGAAACTCATGTGATTGTTCAACCTGCTGAAGGAGTAGTTTCTATTGCCAATATAAGTCTTTACTCAAACAGTGGAGACAAAGTTTATGTTGGTGGGAAAGATACGGCTGATGGGAAGAAAGAATCGCTTAGAATAAGCATTCCAAAAGAGGCTCTGGATCTCAATTTTATCCATGGCATAAAACCTCAGGACCTGGTGCAAACTGATTATGGCTATGCTGAAACAACTAGTGTTCTCCCAGGTGAGAAAAGAGTCGTCTACACATACAGCATACCTTTGCAGTCTGGAAATACTGAATTGGATCAAATAATTGATTACCCTACCAAGAAATTCTTACTTTTAGTGGCAGAGGCTGAAATGACAACAACAGTCACTGGTCTAAGTGGTAGAGAACAAGTAGATGTGCAGGGGCAAAAATTTCTTAAATGGACAGGTGCAGACTTAGCTCCAGGACACAAAATAGAACTTAGACTAAAACGCGATTTTGTAGTAGATAGCTATTTAAAATGGGCTGTACTTGCATTTCTAGTAGTTCTAATTGCTATAGGAGCTATCTATTCTTCTTTTAAAAAAGAAGATCCTGAACCTGAACAAACAGATATTGTAGATAATCTATTAGATCAAAAGAATACTCTAATTAGAGAAATAGCAGGACTAGATGATGAATTTGAAGCTGGAAAAATAGATGAAAATACATATCGTAATGTTAGGGAAAGTAAAAAAGAGGAGCTTAAAAAGCTTACACGGAGACTGTGATGGTAACAATCACATATCTCCGTAGTGAAATTGAAGAATTGAGAGAACTGATATACTTGCTGTTTCAGTCCTCAATACCCTGGGACCCAGACCCAGGACGATGAACCCCATTTCTTTACCAAGGAGGACTTCATTGTCCGTAAACCCACCTTCCGGACCCACAAATAATACAATATTTTGGGGAGCTTGTAAAGAGTTTTTAATATAGCTTTTGGCTGATACTTCAGCATTTACTTGAAGTATTAATGGTAACTCTCTGTCTTTATGTATGTTTATAGCATCATTAAAGTTTAATGTATTTTCTATAATCGTTGGTTTTGTCCTACCACACTGTTTTGATGCCTCAAGAGCAATTCTCTCCCATCTCTTTAGACGGTCTCTGTCTCTGATTTGGGACCTCTCTGTTATAACAGGAACTATTTTATGAACTCCTAACTCTGTTGCCTTTTCAATGATATAGTCCATCTTATCAGCCTTTGGCATTCCCTGAAGAAGTGTAATCTCAATAGGTGAGTCGGTATTTACCTTCTGTGATCCATGAATTGAGATAATTATCTCTTTTTTATCAATATCGCTTATTTCCCCATAATACTCTATTGAATTTGTATCAAAAAGGGTAATGCTAGCCCCAGGTTTGAGCCTTAGTACCTTCACAATATGTTTGTAGTCAGTACCAGTGATCCTGGCCTCGTCGTTAATTATTAGATCTTTTGATATTGGGAATCTAGGCATGGGCTTATTCTTAGCGTTAATTATATTGTCTTATATACTTAAATACTTGAATAAATTACACTACTTTAATTTTTTCTTTAAGTAATAATTAGCAATTTCCTCAGCCAAATCTAAAACCGTATAGCTCTTAGGCATGATTTGAACTTTATAACCAAATTCTCTAACTGTTTTAGCAGTAATAGGTCCAATACTTGCAAAAACTGGTTTATTCTTGATTTGTTTAAGGTCCTGTATTAATTCAAAGAAATTTCTGGCAGTAGACGAGCTTGTAAATGTTATTAAATCAATTTTGCCCTCATTTAATAGCTTATTAATAAGTTTCGTCTTAGTTTTAGGTGGTTTTTTAGTTTCATATACTGCTACTACATCAACTTGTGCTCCGGTTTTCTTAAGGTTCTCAGGAAGAATATCCCTTGCAACCCGTGCTCTAGCTATAAGAACCTTAGAATCAGCCATATTCTCCTTTTTAAAAATTTTAATAAGTCCTTCTGCCTTAAAATCATCAGGAACAATATCAACAATTATCCCCATACTCTCAATTTCCTGAGCAGTAATCTCTCCAATAGCAGCTATTTTAGCTTTGTGAAGCAATCTTAAGTCTTTATTTAGTGCTTTTAGCCTCTCAAAAAAAGATTTAACACCATTAACACTAGTAAATATAATCCAATCATAAATTTCTATATTCTTTATCGCTTTGTCTACAGCTTTATAACTCCTAGGAGGATGAATCTCAATTGTAGGAAATTGCATAACATTCGCACCTACGTTCTCTAAAGCCACTATGAACTCATACGCCTGCTGTTTTGGTCTTGTTACAACAACGGATTTGCCAAATAGTGGCTTTGTTTGATACCAATCTAAAATTTCTCCTAACTTTACCACTTCACCTATAACAATAACGGAAGGAGATGTTATCTCTTTATTTTTTTTAACCATCTCAGAAATGTTTGAGATTGTGCCGGTCAGTGTTTTCTGTTTAGGGTAGGTGCCCCAAGTGATCACAGCTGCTGGGGTACTAGGATCCTTTCCGGCTCCAATAAGTTCACACATATTTTCTCTTAAATTTTTTATACCCATTAGAAAAACTACAGTTCCTATATCTGCAAGAGCTCTCCATTGAATACTTGATGTTTGCTTAGAGGGGTCTTCATGTCCTGTAACAACAGCAAATGAAGATGTGAAATCTCTATGGGTTAGAGGTATTCCAACATAGGCGGGGACTGCAGAGACTGAGCTAACACCTGGCACAATTTCACAAGGGATCTCTTTTTGTTGTAGTACCTCAGCTTCCTCTCCGCCTCTACCAAAAGTAAAAGGATCTCCACCTTTAAGCCTTGCAACCATATTTCCTTTTCGTGCTTTTTTTACAAGAAGAGAATTAATGCTTTTTTGAGACATCTCTTTTTGCCCGGCCTTTTTCCCGACATATATAATTTCTGCCCCATCCTTGGCGTACTCAAGAAGATGCACGTTTACTAGATAGTCATAAATGATTACATCAGCTCTACTTAGAAGATCTTTGCCCTTAAGGGTTATCAAACCTCTATCTCCTGGTCCGGCTCCAATAAGATATACAGTCCCTTTGTTGCTCATAACTTAGAAGAAAACCGAAGGCAGATAAAATTGTCAAGCAACACTGCTCTTATTGGAGAGTTCTTTTTACATGGTATTATTATTCTAATGTTCCAAGGGGGTTAATACTGATGTTGGTAAAAGACTATATGACACTCAATCCAAGAACTGTTACACAAGATGAAAGTGGAAGTGATGTTGCTGATAAAATGAAGACCCTTAATTATAGACAATTCCCAGTTGTAGAGGGGGATAAATTACTTGGAATTGTTACCGAATCTGATATTAGTGCTGCATTAGAAGAGAATAAAGATATCGTAGTTAAAGACGTAATGGTCACTGAGCCCATAACAATCATGGAAGATGCGTCGATTGAAAATGCATCAGACATAATCAGAATCAAAAATTTTAACGCTCTACCAGTTGTATCATCCAATAATGAGCTTTTAGGAATACTAACTCTGACAGATATTCTGGATGCATTAAGAACTACCTTTAGTTTTAATGATAAGCCTATTAAATTGGAAGTTAATATGTCTGAGGAACTTGGACTTTTTGATGTTCTTCATTTAATACAAAACAATTCTGAGAAAGTTATCTCCTTCAGCTCAGCTCCCGTTAACAGACAACTAAGCCACTTCTGGGTAGTAGACTGTGATTTAGGTAGAGTTGATAAAGTATTAAGAGAACATAATTGTACTATGACCGTAGTATCTACTGATGAGTAAACTCACCCCTTGATACTCTCTGGGTGAAGAACCCATTTTAACTGGTATACTAATCTTGATAATTAATTGATACCAAGAAAATATTATGCAAAGTGACAATTTAGAATTTATTTTAGATCATTACAAAAACCCCAGGAACTTCGGCACGATTGACGATGCTGATTTTTCATATGAAGAAGGAATCCCTTCTTGCGGGGATGTTATAAGACTCGACTTAAAAGTTAGAGACAATAAGCTCGATGACATAAAGTTCTCGGGAACAGGATGTGCCATAAGCCAGGCATCTGTCTCAATCTTGACTGAGAATGTTACAGGCAAAGAAGTGGGGGATATTTTATCCCTGACTGATCACGACATGTTAGACGCACTCGGTGGTCAAGTCTCACCTATCAGATTTAAATGTGCGCTCCTCGGACTCACAGTTTTGAAGAAAGCACTTTCAGGAAAAAGCACCAATCAATAACTACTATTCTTATACAAGATAACAATGGAAAGATTAATTAAAGAGAATGGAACTTTGGATCCTGAGCAGTTAAAAAAGGACTACCCTGTTTTTGAGAGAATAGTGAATGGGAAACCTTTAATCTATTTAGACAATGCGGCTACTACTCAAAAACCAAAAACCGTAATAGAGTGCATAGATAATTATTACCGTAAGCACAACTCAAATATACACAGAGGAGTTCACACCCTTAGCTACGAATCCACTGTTATGTATGAGGATGCTCATAAGAAAGTTGCGGACTTCATTGGAGCAGATAAATGGGGTGAAATTATTTTTACACGCAATGCAACTGAATCTCTAAATCTCATGGCATATGGCTGGGGATTGCATAGATTAAGCGAGGGAGATGAAGTTCTTATTACCATTATGGAGCACCACTCAAACATTGTTCCATGGCAGATGCTGCGAGATGTTAGGGGTATAAAAATTAATATTATTGGTGTTAATGAAAATGGAGATTTAGAGCTAGATCAAATATCAAAACTTATTACTGAAAGAACAAAACTTGTAAGTATCATTCATGCTTCCAATGTTTTAGGAACTATAAATCCTGTAAAAGAGATAACACGACAAGCAAAAGAAGTAGGCGCTCTTGTATTAATTGATGCTGCTCAATCGGTACCACATTTGCCTATAGATGTGAAAGATATCGGATGTGATTTCTTAGTCGCCTCTGGTCATAAAATGCTTGGACCAACTGGGATCGGCTTCCTCTATGGACGTGAACAACTTCTTGAGGAAATGGAGCCGTTTATGTATGGCGGTGATATGATAGAAAAGGTTACAATGGATTGCAGCACTTGGAATGAGCTTCCTTGGAAATTNNAATATAGCCGGTGGGATAGGGCTTGGAGCAGCAGTTGATTATCTGTACTCTATAGGACTTGATAAGATATTAGAACATGAAGATCAGCTTCTATACTATGCTCTAGAAAAAATGAGGGAATTTGATTGGATCAAAATTTACGGACATAGAAGTGATAGTGAAAGCGTCGGTGTTATATCATTTAATGTTGAAGGCGTACACCCTCATGATGTCGCTGGTATGCTAGATGAACAAGGTATAGCTGTAAGGTCTGGTCATCACTGTGCTCAACCTCTTATGAGTGAGCTATCAATGGATTACACGGCCCGAATTAGTTTTTATCTTTATAATACAAAAGAAGAAATAGACCTTGTCATAGATACTCTTGGGAAAGTTAAAAAACTCTTTGGCTGAATTAAGCTAAGCCTCTGAGCAGGTATCCAACAACATAAGCTATTATAGCTGCAGCCCCGCCTACAAGAAGTGTTTCTAAACCAGAAAAGAACCATCTTTTTTCAACTATACGGCCTTTAACCGAACCCACAATAAAAAATGCAATCGATGTGAGTATTACAGATAGAGTAAAAGTATTAGTTTTAAAAAAATCTGAGAAATATGAAAGTACATATGCTAATAATGGAATGAACCCTATAAGGTTAAATGAAACGAAAGTTACAGCCGCGTTCTTTAGTGGCGAGGTTGCATCTTCAAATATTCCAAACTCATCTTTCATCATTGTATCGACCCAAACATCTTGGTTGCTTGTAATAATCTCCACCGCATCGTCAAGCTTTTGACCAGTAAAGCCTTTTTCTTTGAATATTTCTCTTATTTCTTGAGTCTCTTCCTCAGGAATATTTTTTATCGAATCCTCTTCAGATCTTCTTATCTTATCTGCAAACTCTTTCTTTGACTTGCTGCTAAGATAGTTGCTGACAGCCATTGAAAACCCATCTGCGAATAGATTGGCAAAACCTAAGATGAGCACTATAGTTGGAGACAAGGAAGCACCAGTTACTCCTGCTACTATTGCAAAAGTTGTAACTGAGCCATCAATACCCCCATAGATAAATTCAGGCAGGTATTTTGAGATATCATCTTTGTTGTTTGAATTCATGTTTAACAACTATTCTTCTGGCCTCATGGCTAGAACAGAACATTTGGAGCTTGAGATAACTCTATCTGTTACACTTCCAAGCAGAAAGCGTTTAACTCCAGCTCTACCATGGGTATGAATTACTATTAGATCAGTCTTGTTCTTCTCTGAATAGTGTGAGATAGAAGCTGCTTCAGTCATGCCGTGGATAACTTCATGCTTAATCTGAATATTTTTGGAAGAGGATTTTTTTCTCTCATATGCTTTCTTTATTTTAGCAACTCTTTGACTCAATGTTTTCTCAGACTGCTTAATCACTATTTCAAGTGCATTTGCTGGAATATCTTGTGCATACATATCGAGTCTAAGTACATATACAACAGTAATTTTAGCTCCAGTAATCTGAGCCATTTGCAGGGCATAATATACTGCGGAATCACTACATTCAGATAAATCAATTGGTACAAGTATGTTCTTAAATTCAACCTTTCGCTTTCCATCAGATTTAACAGCAAGTACTGGAAGATGAGAACCTTTTAGCACTTTCATAGTCTCGCTTCCCGTTACCATGTGTTCAAAAAAACCATGACCATGCTTACCCATAACGATCAAATCAGCTTTTTTCTTTTTTGCTATCTCTCGTATTTTTTCACTAGGTTTGCCTTTTAGCAGCAACCCTTCAAATGGTACACTGGCTCTTTTGAGATCTTTATTTATATTCTCAAAACTACTTGCTGCACTATCTTCTATGCTTAATTTCCACTTGTTAATATGCTCAGAGTCATTGAGGTTTTCATAAAGCAGTTGAACCGCTCTAGGAATTACGTGCACTCCTATTATTTCAGCTTTTGATTTTACAGCTAAATACTTTGCATATTTTAAGGCTGTTTCAGCTTCCTTAGAACCGTCTGTTGCCCAGAGTATTTTTTTCATTACTGAATTCTCCTATATTTCAATATAAAAATTTTAATGCCTATATATCAAAATAACATACTTTTAGTAAACTCTGAAAAACCATTAGATTCCTATAGAATCTTAGACTTTATACTTACTGCAGTAGCCAGGTCAGCGAGTTCGTTGGCAACTATTACGATCAAATCATCTACTGATATAATTCCAGATAACCTCCCATCCTTTGTTACTGGAATTCTTCTTACAGAATATTCAGACATAGTGCTCAGAATGTCCATAATATTTGTTTCTTCCTCTACGAAAACTATATTCTTAGTCATAATTTCTTCAACAATAACATTATCGGGATCCATACCTTCAGCAATTACAGAAACCACTAGGTCTCTATCTGTCACAATGCCAATCGGTAACAATTCATTATCAACAACGACAAGAGAACCAATATCCTCTCTCATCATAAGATATGCTGCCTCAGATATTACGGCACTGGGCGCTATAGTTATTACATCCCTATTTAGCACATCTCTCAATGGTTTGGAATGCTTGATAAGTGCCTTATTCATTAATCCCTCCTATTGCAATTTAATAATCTGTTTTTATTGCAACAATAATGCCAATGTATTTATAGGGATTTGTTAATAAAACAGGGACTAGAGGATTATGATACTTTGTAATATGTCAGAATATCAGACACCATAGTCTGACAAATTGCACTTATTTTGTTGATAACTGATTTGTAATCTAAAGAGTAGGACTTCTTGCAAACTTCGGATTATATGCTGCTAATCAGGTTTCACTGTAATCACAGGGCAGGGCGCTTCTTGAATAACTCTCTCGGCCACACTTCCTATAAACTCTTCTCTTCTGAATTCTCCACCGCCATATGTATTCATAAAAATTAAATCTATATCATTATCTGCTGCATATTGAATAATTCCTTTGACAGCATTTTCCCCTGTCTTAACAACTGTATTCACTTTGATTCCGAGGCGAGCCTCATTCACTTTCTTAGTAAGATTGTTGTACGAATTTCCACGTAGTCTCTCAACTACTTCAGCGGGGTATTTTTTATTTCCAACCTCTACGATATTAAGACTGGTAATGTTCAGATCAAGATATTCAGCAAGGCCTGCCGTAAAGAGTAAATCCTTAGAAGCTATATTATAAAGGTCTGTAGGAACCAGTATGTTTTCAATCTTAATTGTACCCTCTTTTTTCCTGGTAACCATTACTGGTATAGGCGAACGTCTAATAACTTTTAGAGCAGTAGCTCCTAGTAACAACTTCTCTTTTGCTCGCCCTTTGCCAAGAACGATCAAATCAGCCCCTTCCTGCTCAGCGGCTTGAATAATTTGTAAATGAGGAACCCCTTGAGCAACCTGAGTTTTAAAGCTAAGTCCATCTGATTGAAAATCATTTGCTATATCTCTTAATCTATCACTTTCCTTATATTCAGTTTCTTTAATCCATTTTGCTATAAGGTCATATTCCTGCTCTGGAAATTGGTCTTTAATATCGACTTCAAAATAGTCTGGAATAACATATAGGCCTATTGTTTCCGCTTTGCATTTTTGGGCAATATCTCGAACGTAGTCTAGAGCATCAAGGGAGTCTTCTGAACCATCTGAAGCCCATAATATTTTCTTAATCAACTGGCAACTCCTCCTAAATAATAATTAACAACATATTATTAATGATATAATAGCAATATGAAAGCAATGGTTCTAAATAGTATTTCAGATTTAAAAAATAACAAGACTCCGTTAGAATTGGTAGAAATATCAAAACCAGTTCCTAATAAAGGCGAAATTCTAATTAGTATCTCTGTTTGTGGCGTGTGTCATACAGAACTTGACGAGATAGAGGGTCGCACACCACCGCTTGAATTCCCAACCATACTTGGACACCAGGTAGTGGGTATAGTAGAAGATCTTGGTCCCGAAGCTAATCGTTTTAAGCTCAATGACAGAGTAGGGGTAGCATGGATTTACTCTTCATGCGGTGAATGTCATTACTGCTTAGAGGGGAATGATAATTTGTGTCATGATTTTCAAGCAACAGGCAGAGACCATAACGGTGGATATGCAGAGTATATGGTGGTACCAGAGAACTTTGCTTATGAAATTCCAAATAGCTTTTCAGATAGTGAAGCTGCACCCCTTCTTTGTGCTGGAGCCATAGGCTATAGATCGCTGAAGCTTACAGACCTCAAGGATGGACAGAATTTAGGGCTTACAGGTTTTGGTGCATCAGGTCATTTAGTAATCAAAATGGCTCGTTATATGTATCCAAACTCTAATGTTTATGTGTTTGCCAGAAGCGAGCACGAAAGAAAGTTCTCAAAAGATCTTGGCGCCATCTGGGCAGGTAATACTAATGATATGGCACCTGAAAAGCTTGATGCGATAATTGATACCACACCAGTATGGAGACCGGTCGTTGAAGCACTTAAGAATTTGAATACAGAAGGCAGACTAGTTATTAATGCAATCAGAAAAGAAGAGGGCGACAAAGAAACGCTTCTGGGACTAAACTATGCACGCGACCTCTGGATGGAAAAAGAAATTAAAAGTGTTGCTAATGTTAGTAGAGCAGATGTAAGTGAATTTTTAGAACTAGCTTCAAAGATAGATGTTAAACCTGAGATACAAGAATATAATCTCGAAGATGCCAACTTGGCTTTGAATGAATTAAAACAGGGGGAAATTAAAGGGGCAAAAGTATTAGTTGTAAATAAAAGAGCAAATTAGGCAGTAGCTCTTCTACCTTCTTGAGCTACTTTTTTGTTTGCAGGTATTTCTTTTCTCATTGCTTCTGCTTTCTTTCTTTTTCTTTCCATTTCTTTTTTATAATATGCATTTTGGTCGTGATAAATAGCTCCCTCAGGCAACCATTCCCAAAGAGGTCCTAAATCTTTTTTCATAATATTTATGTAGAAATCAGGAATAACTGTAGTCTCGCCCTCAAAGAAGTCTCTAAAATGTCTATCTTCATCAAGACGTCTTCTTATTTCTCTATAAAACCTCATTCTTCCAAAGCCCTCGGTGGATACAGCACGAACAAAATTAAGAGCTTTTGGAAAAGTAGTTTTGGTCTCAATAAAACGATTCCAAATTGCAGACCATGAAAAAGCATGCTCTACAAGACCAATAATACGATCATACATTTGTGGCCAGCTACTGTATTTAGGCCTTACATTCATAGCATGGTTGTTGTTTAAGAAATGAAATGGGAAGGGCAGCACTCTACCATCTCTTTGGTATTCAAGATTTAGTGGAGCAGCCTCACCAAATGAGGTTAGCAAAGGAAACGCAGGAAACGCTGCTGGAGACTTATCTACAAATTTCTTAGTTAACTCAAAAGATTCATCCCCATCATCGCAATCAAGGCCGAGAACAAAGTTGGTTTGAATGTATGGCAAATATCTAAGAATCATATTTACTTGTTCAGATATAACTTCTACTTTTTCCATTCCCTGTTTTTTGCCGGTTTTAGATTTATTAGCCATATCGAACCAAGATTCAATTCCTGGAAGTATGCCTTTAAATCCATTATCTCTAAGACGCCTCACGTGTGGTTCTGATAAAAGAGATAAACTGCTTTCAGCAATGAAATCTATACTATTAATTGGTACTGCTTCTTCAATGGCAGTTAAATAATCATCAAACCTGACACCAAAATTGGGGTCATACCAACTCACAACAGGCCGTTTGTATTTAGTTAATACAAATCTTAAATCCTCTTTCATCGCTTCAAACTCAAGCGGCTGATAATCCACCTCTGCATCTATACAGAAGCTGCATGTATACGGGCAACCAAGGCTACCTATCATTGGTACTATTTTTACCCACGGAGCTTTATCAAGATAGTGCTCAATAAATTTCCAGCGTTCTTGAATGCCAGGTAGCTGTCTAGGTTGTTGAGCTGCAGACATAAGTCTTCCCTCTGGAATATGATGAGCACATTCCTCAAGGACTTCTCTGCAAATCTCTTTATCTGTAAAACCTAATATGTAATCAAAGTATTTTTGAGAATCTTCAGGGTAGCATCTAGCATGTGGGCCCCCCAGGACAGTTACCACACCTCGGGAGCGATATAAATTGCTCAAAGCATAAGCTTGGATTGCAGACTGTGTAAAAGCACTTATAAATACAATGTCTATATCTTTTGGAGTATCATTCTTTAATTCTTCTGCACCAGTAAATGAGAATAACTCAACTTCATGGCCCAATTGCTCACACCAGACAGCAAGGACCTGAGGCATAAGACCTGCAAGGTTTGCATGCATAATGCGTGCCCATAAAGATTTGTTAGGGGATTTGGTAATAAAGTCAATAATTCCTATCCGCAGTTTTCGCATTATCTAATTGGTAATCAAGATGAACAACTACTTAATAGTGATTAGCTCCGTTTTTATATTTACAAGTTAATGATGTGCAATTAATTGATATAGATTTCTCCTTAACACATCAGAATCGATCAAATCTATTGAAGGATTGAGAGGGATTATAGAAGAAAGAAATAATTTTATTAAGTCTACTCCTTGGAATAATACTTCTATTTCTATCCATTCCATACTATTGGATTTTAAATATTGGGTACAAGACTATACGATTATGAGGATGAATACAATGTTATTGAAAATATTGTATTTTTTAGTTGAATCTATTTTTTCTCAAATGGATCATCCATCTCAGGATGCCAAAGATGGAAGTGGTTCTTATGAATCTCGGTGTAAGCAGCTTCATTGTAATACTTGTCATAAAAATCCAGATCTAGATGATGAGCTTGAAAGACGAGTCTTGCAAACATTGGATCTAAAAAGGCGGGGAACCTACCGTAGTTTTCATAAACATATGTGCAGAAATCCTTAACGATCTCAATTCTGACCTCACTTGGGTGATATTCGTCTTCAAGTATGCCCTCGGGGTTTTGGTATGGGTAGGGGTTGTCCTCTTCCCAGAAGTGTCCGCGTTGTTCGAGAAACTTATCCACTGCATCTCTCATATTGTCTACATAAGGGGGGCATAGCGCTTCAAAAACACCATCCCTTCCAACTGGAACTGGGGGTTTTGAGCTTCTAAGTGTTTTCTCAGGGTGTGTAAAAGTAAAACCAAGACCTTTGTAGTCTGGATGAACACCTAATGCGTAATGTGGAAGTAGCCCCGTAAATGCCCATCCTCCAAGACCAAGAGTCTGAAGAGCAAGATTCATATTCTGGCATATGAAAGCTTGTTCTACATTTAATGTTGTCAAAACTCTTAATTCTAAGTCGAATAGCGAAAGCTCAACATCTTTCCTTATGTATCCCTGATCAATCCATTTGTCTAACCCGCACGATCTCCCACCATTTAATTCATCCACAATGTTAAACCCGTACTTGGCACCAAAGTAGATAAAAAGAAGGACCATATATTCAATGGTTGTATTAGTCACAGGCACAAAAAATGTTGTTCCAGGCTGATTGCAGTTCCACGCATTAAAATCGAAAAGCCCGGGCTCACCCTTTGGAAGGTCAGCTCTTCCGTCTTGAAGTTTAAGCCGGTTTCTTCTAAATAAATTTAGTACTTTCTCTAATTTTTCTTCCTCAGATGTTCCATGAAATATTGATGTTTCCCCTGGTTCAGGCATCTCATCATGGAGTTTTAACATATAAACTCCATCGTCATTTGTATAGAATAGCTCTGTAGAATGAGAGTTGCAGGAACAAGGCCAGCTACGCCCTGTCCATTGAAACAGCCATGAGATTCCTGTACGGGGCAAATCCCCAAGAGAAAGCCCCGTCATCCCTGTGCCGGACCATATCAAAAATGCTTCTTCTAACTCAGTAAGAGGTACAGGTTTATGAGCGGATTTATGCTTTAGTGTGCCTTCTTTTATCTCCATCCCAAGACCAAAACGTCTTGAGCGGCGCGTAAAAATAGAGTCCATAAATCCGAAATTAAGGGCTACCTCTAGTCCTTTGGGAATACTCATAGAGTCCTCCTACGATCTGCGAGATGGAATATATATAGAATTACACATTATGAGTAATTTTGGAAATAAAAACTAAAGAATGAGCAGGCTGGAAAGATTGTTAGTTAGAACTACAACTAGAGCACTTGCCGCTAAGAAGAAGTGAGTAGCCTTCAACTTTATAGTCGCCCAAGGTTTTATCGGAAATATCTAAATTATTAAGTGACTCATCGTATACATCTTCTACTTTCTTGCACTCAGTGCATACGATATGGTGGTGAGGTGCTAGATTTGCATCATAACGGGCAGCGTTATATAACACATTTACAACGGAAATTAGACCTAACTTCTCAAAGGTCTCAAGCGTTCTGTAAACGGTTGTAAGAGAAATATTTGGATAATAATCTTTAATCTTTTTATAGATAGTCTCGGTGCTTGGATGCTGATCTGTGCTTGCAAGCTCTCTATAGATAGCAGTTCTTTGAGGGGTAACTTTAATACCCAGATCTTTGCTGCGCTGTATAAATTCATCAACTCTTTGTTCAATCATACTAATATGCATAGGTTTATTTTATCCGATAAATCTAAATATTTCCAGGAAACTGCCTTTATTTACTTAAACATAGCTTAATTTTACTCTTTTATACTCTAAACAGATTACATATCAGTACTTGAAACATAAACCTTCTGTCTGTTAAGGTAATCAAGGTGAGAACATTAGAAGAAATCAACAATCATAAAGTAATTGCCGTAATTAGAGCCGAAACACCGGATATCGCACTTGAATTTGCGAAGGGGTGTGTGGATGGTGGAATTAAGATAATTGAAGTGACTTTTTCATTTTCAAGGGTCGAAAGAGTCATAGCTGAACTCGCAAAAATAGACGATATTCTAGTTGGGGCTGGAACGCTACTAGATACAAATATGGCCCAAAAAGCTTTAGATTCCGGAGCTAGCTTCCTTGTATCTCCGCATGTTGACGAGGATATTATAGATTTAGCCAAATCTGAGGGAGTACCGACCATTCAAGGTGCTTTGACCTCGTCTGAAATTGTAAATGCTTGGAAGCGTGGGGTAGATATAGTTAAAATTTTTCCTGCAAGTGCTGTAGGTGGGCCATCGTATGTCAAAGCAATTAAGGACCCTCTTCCATTTGCTCAAATAATGACAACAGGTGGGGTGAATTATAATAATTTTGTTGATTATATTCAGGCGGGAGCAACCGCAGTAGGGCTGTCTAGCGCGTTTTTAACAGAAGATAAAAAGATAAAATATGAAGTAGTAGTTGAGAATTCAAAGAAAATTGTAGAGAGAGCAGCCAGAATTACTAAGGAGTAGAGAAAATTGGCAACCTCAAAACCTAAAAGCGCAAAAAAGGATAAATTAAAAATTCTTTTTGTTGTATCCGAAATGGAACCTCTTGCCAAAGTAGGCGGACTTGCTGAGGTCATAGGGACACTATCAAGAAGACTAGCTGGTTTAGATTGTGATGTAAGGGTGGTTCTGCCATATTATAAACAAGTTAAGAAAAATATCAGAACATTAAAATTAAGAGCCAAAAAGCTTAATAAAAGAGTCGTAAGCTGTATAGATTGGATTCCTGTTGAGGCTGAACTCTATGAGATAAGATGCAAAGATGTAAGAGTATATTTAATCGAGAATGAAGAGTATTTTGGCAGAGACCAAATTTATGGAACTCCAAAAGGGGAGTTTGAAGATAACGATGAAAGGTTTGGATTTCTCTCTCTTGCAGCCTTAGAAGCAGCAAAAGCTGTTAATTTCAAACCCGATATAATTCATTGTCACGACTGGCAGACAGCATTAATCCCTATATGTCTTAAGTGGAGAAAACACCTAAAAGATGATGAATTCT
>JABAHS010085179.1_pt4 | contig 19434 bp, 22 predicted proteins | sample 7062111 | NCBI WGS metagenome assembly JABAHS01 (sample SAMN14534600, study PRJNA622989) | marine sediment metagenome | biome: marine biome [ENVO:00000428]; feature: marine pelagic biome [ENVO:01000023]; material: deep marine sediment [ENVO:00002113]; isolation source: pool of 4 deep marine... | reverse complement strand
CATCCGGCCCAATATGTGGGCGAAAATTGCACCGGCTGCGGTATCTGCTTTTACATTTGTCCGGAGCCCGGCACAATCACTGTTTACAAGCGTGGTAAAGAGAACTAAGCGTCTTTAGCGAGCGGTGGTATCTGCTGTTTTTCTTTTTTTCAAACCGAAAAATCAAATCAGAGGAGCCGAAATATGTCTCGAATTTTCATAAAGGGAAATGAGGCTGTCATCAAAGGAGCGATTTTGGCCGGGTGTCGAGCCTTCTATGGTTATCCCATCACACCTGCAAGTGAGATTGCAGAGACCGCAGCCAGGTTTTTCCCTCAATCCGGAAGAACGTTTCTGCAAGCCGAAAGCGAAATCGCTTCCATCAATATGGTCTACGGCGCCGCTTCCGCGGGGCAGCGGGTGATGACCGCGTCTTCGAGTCCGGGCATCAGCTTAAAACAAGAGGGCATTTCTTACGCTGCCGGTTCGGAACTACCGCTGGTCGTGGTGGATGTCATGCGCGGCGGTCCGGGCCTGGGCAACATTGCGCCGGAGCAAAGCGATTACAACCAGATGGTCAAAGGCGGCGGACACGGCAATTACAAGCTCATCGCGCTTGCCCCTAATTGCACGCAGGAGATGTGCGACCTGACGATGCTTGCGTTTGAGCTGGCTGACAAATATCGGAATCCCGTGGTCGTGCTGGCGGATGGATTTGTGGGACAAATGATGGAACCGTTGGAGTTGCCGGAACCCGTTCCCAATCTTCCTAAAAAGCCATGGGCGGTAGACGGAACCGCAGAGACTTATCAGAATCTCATTACATCCATCTATATGGATCCGACGGAGTTGGAGGAGCACAATCGAAAGCTGCAGGAGAAATATTCTCGAATTGCGGAAGCGGAGGTTCGCTACGAAGAGTTTGAGACCGAGGATGCCGAAGTCGTGATGATCGGGTACGGCATTGTTGCGCGGGTTTTGCAAACGGTTGTGGACGATGCCCGTTCAAAAGATCTGCCAGTCGGATTGCTCCGACCGATCACCTTGTGGCCATTTCCGAAACAGCGAATCCAGGAATTGGCCGACACCACCAAGCTTTTTTATGTCGTAGAACTGAGTAACGGGCAGATGGTCGATGACGTGCGGCTGGCTTTGGATGGAAAACGACCGACGAAATTTTATGGCCGGATGGGCGGAGCCGTTCCGACCACTCAAGAAATCCTGGATGAGGTGAGCAAAACATTTCAGGAGCTTAGGAATTAAACGGTAATTCGAACCAACTCACAGTTGAAAGAGAGAAATATGGCTAAAGAGATCTTACAAAAATCGGAATCGCTGTATGAGGAGTTTTTTCGCAAGCCGGGCGCCAACCCGTATTCCACGCATTACTGTCCGGGTTGCGGGCATGGGGTGGTTCATAAGCTGATTGCCGAAGCGATGGATGATTTCGGCATTCGAGAGCGAACGATATTTGTGAACCCGGTAGGATGTTCGGTGTTTGGATATTATTACTTCAACTGTGGAAATGTTCAAGTGGCACACGGCAGAGCGCCGGCAGTCGCCACAGGCATTAAACGGGCGCTTCCTCATTCCGTTGTAATCAGTTACCAGGGTGATGGAGATTTAGCAGCCATCGGTGCCAACAACATTTTGCAGGCCGCCAATCGTGGAGAGCATATCACGGTCATTTTCGTCAACAACGCCATCTATGGCATGACCGGCTCGCAAATGGCTCCGACCACGTTGATTGGGCAAAAGACCACCACCACACCCTGGGGACGTACGGCTGAAAATGAAGGTTACCCGATGCGTATGAGCGAATTATTGGCAACTCTGGAAGCGCCCGTTTACATTGAACGCGTCGCCATCACCGACGCCAAACATGTGATGCAAGCCCGCAAGGCCATTCGCAAGGCCCTTCAGAATCAAATTGATGGGCGCGGATTTTCGTTTGTTGAGGTGTTGTCAGCGTGTCCGACCGGCTGGAAGATGGACCCCATAGATGCCAAAAATTGGGTGGCAGAGGTCATGACAGACTACTTCAAGTTGAATATCCTTAAGGACAAGAACGGTGCGCTCAAAAAGGTAGAAATTCCAACAGATTCCAAGCCAAAGCCAAAGAAAGAGGAACCAACCAAAGAAGAGATCTTGGCGCTGCTCGGTGAAAACAAAGAATCCGCACAAGTTTTCGAAAAGCCCGATGTGGATGAAAACTACCAGAACCCACGCATCAAGATCGCAGGATTTGGGGGACAGGGCATTTTGCTGCTCGGCCAACTGTTGGCCGAAAGCGCCATGCTGACGGACTATCATACGACCTGGCTGCCTTCTTACGGCCCGGAGATGCGAGGCGGCACGGCAAATTGCCATGTCATCATTTCCGACAAGCGAATCGGGTCGCCTCTGGTTGCTGAATCGGATATGCTGATCGCCATGAATTTACCCTCTCTCGATAAATTCGAAGATGATGTACGATCAAATGGGGTTATTTTTGTGAATCGATCCCTCATCGACCGAGAGGTAAAACGTCAGGACGTTGAGGCGGTGTACGTGCCAGCAACCGAATTAGCTGACGAATTGGGTGAAACGAAAGTCGCTAACATGGTTATGGTGGGTGCCTATCTCGGATATACCGGACTTCTCTCTATGGATAGCGTCCTTTCCGCAGCTCAGACTGTGATCAAAAGAAAAGAATTTATGGAGCTGAACGAAAAGGCGTTGCGTCGAGGCATGGAGTTCGTCAAAAAAGAATACGCCAAACGCTCCCAAAACATGGAAGAGTTGGTGTCATAAAAAATAATAAGGTGGCGTTATGACCCAAGAGAATGAACACACCGATTCCGTGGAAGGTTTGTGCCCCTTGCTCGAACTTCCATGTCCAAGTGGTGAACAATCCGCCTGGCAATGTTGGGTAAGAGTTCACGGCAATTTCGATCCGGTTTCCAGTTTTGATGATTGGTGCATTTTGGAATGCGCCAGAGAGCGCGCCGAAAAGCTGCGCAACAGAAGCACGAAGTTTTGCTTTTGAGAACGCTGAAACCGGGCACAGGTGGGCGAGACAAAATGAATTAGCTCGTCGAGTACATGTAATCGATAATAGAATGATCTCGTGACTGCACGCCCTCTGTGCCCGGTTTATTTACGAACCGGTTGCCATTAAAATGAAAGTTGATGACTATGGACGTGATTGAATTACAGAAAAGCATCATTTACGGACCGGTGAATTCACGCCGATTGGGTCGGTCATTGGGTGTCAACCTTTTGCCAACCACGTTCAAAATGTGCTCGTTGAACTGTAGTTACTGTCAGTACGGCTGGACTTCGAAGATGACACGATACGGTGAGGACTACCGGGAGTTTTTTCCTTCGGTTCAGCAGGTTTTGCTTGCACTGAAAGACGCACTCAATGGGCATCCAAATGACTTCGACTACATTACGTTTTCCGGGAATGGCGAACCAACCCTGCATCCGGATTTTTCAAAAATCGTGGATCTGGTGATCGAAACCAAGGCGTATCTAAGATCGAACGCGAAGACGGCCATTTTATCCAACAGCACGACGTGCGGTGAGCCGAGAATAAAAGAAGCTTTGGACAAAATCGATCTGCCGATTATGAAATTAGATGTTGGCAACGAACGTGCTTTTAGGAAAGTCAATCATGGCATCCCTCCGATTACGTTAGAAAGCATCATGGAGGGATTGAAATCGTTAAACCAGTATACCGTTCAGAGTATGTTTATTCAGGGTGTCGTTGATAACAGCACCGATTTTGAGGTAAACAGTTGGATTGAGAAGCTTTTGGAACTCAAGCCAATGGGGGTTCAGATATACAGTTTGGATCGAGGCGCCGCAAGCAATCGCTTGAACAGAGTGCAGATGGAAAGGCTCGAACAAATTGCCGAATTGGCTGAAAAGAGAACCGGATTAAAAGTTGACGTGTTTTGAATTGAAGGTGTGTAAATTTAGGAGCTAAAGATGGAAGCCAATCAAATAAACAGCCGTCTGATAGACATTTTCAATTATCAAAGGCAAGGGGATACCTGGAAGGCGATGAGAGATCTCAAGGAATTGGTGCAAGCCCATCCGCGGGATACCATTTATCACAAGCTCTTGGGAAACACCTATTTTCATATGGGTTTGTTAGACTGGGCAATTGACTATTATAACCAGGCCATCGAAATTGCGCCTGATTACATAGATGCTCATTATGACTTAGGCGTGGCATTGTACCACAGAGCCCGAGTGAATGAGGCGATCAAGGAATTTCAAACCGTGTTAGAGCTCGATCCGGACTATCACGCCGCTCACTACAGAATCGCCCTCTGCTACCAACATGTTGGCAAGCTGAATGCCGCCATTCATCACTTTCTGGAATCGACGGTCGTGACACCGAAATATGTCATGGCCCATTATCATTTGGGCGAAATTTACTACGAACAGGGCGAATTCGAAAAGGCGGAAAATTCATTCAAGCGGGTTATGCAAGAAGATCCACAAGATGCAGCCAGCGCAAAATTCCTGGATATTGTTTCAAAGCAAGTGCAGAACCAGCCGTAAGAATTTTCAAATAATAAGAAAATCCGACCCGCAACCCAATTCCGTCGGTGGTGGCAGTCAAAACGGGATTGCTTCCAGAAGGTTAAGCATCACAGCCAACCACCGACGGATTTTTTTTTGGTGGCTTTTTGGTGCAGTAAAAGACAGGCGAAAAAAGAAACAATACCGCCTGATATATCCGTCCCCCAGTTTTCTTTTTCTCCCCAAACTTCAGAACCGTTTTCCATTTTTATCTCACATAATCTCTCATTTTAATATCACTACCAGTTACTTTTTAAAGCACAGGTTTTCGGACGCAGATTTACACTGATTTACTTTGATTTTCGTCTTTTTGGCTGATTCTAATGAGAATAGTTTTCTAAAATCTGCGTTGTTCAGCGTTAATCTGTGTCCAAAAAAAAGTGGCCGGTAGTGAGATTTTAATTTAAGTTGCCGCAAAAAAGCAGCGGATCCGGAGTTGGCATAACGGAGAATTGCAAGTTTTAATAAAGCAATGGGCTTATTTTCTTAAAAATAGGAAAAAACTCTATCGCTCCTTCAAAGGCTCGAAAAATGCATTCATTAAAAACAGGAACTTAGATTAAGTGTGTGTTGGGCGAATGCTTGGTATAATTTTGGTATCAAAAGACTGAGGGAGGTTGCCGGTAAAACAAGAGTGAGTTACGTCAGCGCAACGGACTGTAAAGATGTGGGGTGGCAAATGAAGAAAGTAAGAAAAGAGGACTATTTGAAGGACAAAGAGGTGCACTGCCCGGCATGTGGTGAGAAGTTTATTATCGAACGGAGCGAATACAACAGCTACACAAAGCGCCCAAAGTGTGGAACTTTGATGAACAATCCGTTATGGAAGAAATAGCGAGCAAATGGCAGAAATTATTTGCTTCTGCTTTGAGGGATCGGATTACCAAAATACTCACAGCTGAGGACGGTTACGTTCTGCTGGCGATTCCGAATGATCCCAAGTCGGCGGAACAGTCGATGTCCGATTTGGACCTGACTTTGCAGAGTCGATTGCCCAATTTGGACGAAGGTGTTTCGTTGAGATTGGATGCCCGAGCCGACTTCGACATTCGCTGCGAGTGCGATTACCATGACTGGGCCAAATCCTACGCAAAAAGAATCGATGACCGCGAAATCGTGGCGCAAGCCGTGGTCGATCTGGCAGTTTTCGTGAACAAGTTAACGGAGATTGCCAGGCGAGAAGGCTTCGCGGTTTGGCGGGATGAAGCGGATCGAAAATACGGGCAAATCATCTGTCAAAGGTTTAGACAGCCCATCAACCTGTACGGTGAGGTAGCAAGGATGGTATTTACGGCCAAAATGATGGAAGAGGAAATCACCGATTTGTTGCAGCATGCGACCTCAAATTGCAAAATGCTTCTCGCCTACTCGCAGAAGTTTTTTCAAATCTTCTCGGATTATCGGACATTTGTTGGCGATCACCATTTTGTGGCAGGCCGAGGCGAGACCGAACTCGCCCCTGGATTTGATTATTGGGCATTGCTGGCAAATCCAGCTCAAGAAGACAAGGTCTTTTGGCGAGGGGTGAAAGCCGTGAAGCAGTTTCTTGGGTTTTGTGAGTCCGCAACAAAACATGTTCATTAGTAATGTGGATGATCAGTTAAGAATACAATGAATCCACTTAAATCATTGTTTTGTTAAAATTTAACCCTAATTCGTGTCCTCTTGGTAAGAGGGGATTTAGGGGGCTGCCCAAGTGAGCTTCAAAAATTCCAACGGGTCATTCGTTAGTAATTCGGTTCCGGTTTGTTCAAGTTGGTATCGCGACCCGACTGGCAAAAGTCGACGAAAACGAAGAACAGTGAGCGGACGGTATGGTTAAAGTATTCGTGAAAAACATTGAGTGGTCTCACACCTTTGGAAAGTACGTGGTGATTCTACAAGAAATCGCCGGAGCTCGAACGGCTCAGGTTGTCTTGCAAGACTGGGAAGCACAAACCATTTCGGTTTTGCTCAACCAGAAATCGCAGGAACCGTACAAAACCGCTTGGTTGCTCTCTTACATGCTTGAAAACCTGAACATTCGGATTTTGAAAGTTGAAATCCAAAAGCGGTTCCGGGGTGATATGGAGGCAAAAATAAGTTATTTCAGCGACAACGCCACCCACAGCATTTCTCATTCTCCGGGAGAGGCCATTGAGTTGGCCATCCGATGTCGAGCCCCCATTTTGATTCAACGATCATTTTTGATGCCTTCAGAACGTCACTCCGATGCTCAGCAATCAGTCTGGGAGAAACGTCATCTCAAAAGGCTCAGAGGAAAACTCAAAAAGGCCATTGAAGTCGAACAATATGAGCAAGCTGCCAAGCTAAGAGACAAAATTTTGAATTTGGAGAAACGATTGGGGATAAAGAGCGATGAAGTGTAAAAAAGCTCAGAAATATTTGACGGCATTTGTGGACGGTGAGCTAAGAGGTCGATGGCGCCGTGTAGCTTTGAAGAGACATCTCGACAACTGCGTTCCGTGCCAGAGAATGTTGGCAATTCAAAGACAAATTAAACATCTGCTGCAAACAAGAGTGCGGCGGGTGAAGACGCCGGATAATTTAAAGAACAATATTCGCAGGTTGCTGCACGATCAATTTTTGAAAGGTGGTGAGACTCATGAAACGCACAAAGATCCCTCAGGTCGATCTAAAACTCAAATATCGTAAAACCTTGGAACTGGCGGTGATTTTTTCACTGCTCATCCATTTTGGACTCTTCCATGCGATGCCGGACGTGGATGTGTCTCAAAGAGAAATAAAGGCCGTCGATGTGGAAATCGAGGTCAAAGACATTCCAAAGACGGAGCATCCGAAACTTCCGTCTCGGCCGGCGCTGCCGTCGGTGCCCATCCCGACCCTGGATGAGGATGTGCCGGAGGACGTGACCATCGAGTCAACCGATTTAAGTTTAGATTTGAGCGAAATTCCACCGCCGCCTGCTCCAGAGGAAGGTGAAAACGATCTCGAAGAGGGATATGTATTTGTTCCTTACGACGAACCGCCCGTGCCCGTCGGTGGTATGGCTGCGATACAGAAGCATCTCAAATACCCTGAAATGGCCAGGAAGATTGGCCTTGAGGCGCGAGTGGTCGTCGGCGTTCTGGTAGATCAGAAAGGCAACCCGGTCAAAACAGAGATTCTGAAAGATTCCGGAGTGAATGTCGGATTTGAAGAGGCGGCCCAGGCTGCAGTCAAGGCGGTGAAGTGGAAACCAGCTTTGCAGAGAGATGTGCCGGTTAAGGTTTGGGTATCCGTTCCGATTCGTTTCACCCTGGAAGATGTTGAGAAGCCTACGACGTAGAAAGCTGTCGACTAAATGAAGTGACTGCATTCAGCAACTTTCTTGGATACCGAGGTCGCCGGGATATTCACCGATCCCTTGCGACCTCGGAGAGCTTCGATGGTTAAAAGTCGGTGCGAAATTGAAAACCGGATTTTCCATTTTTTGGAGGAATTTGTTTGAATACAAAACAAAGACACGAGGGCTACGACATAAATGGTTGAACGAAAACGGGTTGCTGCTGTCATTCCCGAGATCTTTTATTCGGGAATCTCCTGCCTAATTCCCGGAGATTCTGGCATAAAACAATGCCGGAATGACCTGCACTAAGGAGTTTTCGTTCAGCCCTGAATAGAACATTTACCTATTTTTGCCGAAGGACTTCAACTTAAGGACAGGAGGCGGAAAAATGACGGATAGGATATTGATCGTTGACAGCGAAGAGAGTCTGAGGCGGCGGTACGAGGTGGAATTGGAAGAAGAAGGCTACGATGTGGTGACAGCCGCGGGCGGTCACGATGCATTGAGCAAGATAAATGACCAGTTGGTGGATCTTGTCATCGTCGAGTTGCAACTCTCTGACGGTTCCGGACTGGAGTATTTGCAGCAAATTCTGGATTTGAAACGCGATCTTAAGGTTGTGATCAATACAGACGACCCCACGTACAAAATGGATTTTCATTCCTGGGCGGCAGATGCATTTGTGTTAAAGTCTGGGGACTTGGCTGAACTAAAAGAGACGATTGATGCCTTGTTACACAGGAAGAAATTGAATCGCTAACCGATTCAATATGCCCATCTTCAAGCCTTTATCCGAAGTACGTGGGGGGGACAGCATTAATGCTTGAAAACAGTAGGGAGGAAACATGAAACAATCTTTCTTTGTCTTTGTCGTCCTGACGGCTGCTTTTTTCCTACAAGGAAACATACTCGGGCAAGAAAGCAGCATGGAACGAGGCGTGGCGATCAGTGAGCAGACCCAAGAATGCATCACCTGCCATAATATTTCAAACGCCGGTATTGTCGAAGACTGGCGATCCAGCAGACATGCCCAGATGACCCCGGAAAAGGCGGTCGTCAAACCAAAGTTAGAAAGAAGAATCTCCAGTGATTCGGTCCCCGACAGCCTGAAGTCTGTGGCTGTTGGCTGCTATGAGTGCCACAGCATGAACGCTGCCGAGCACCCCGATACTTTCGAGCATTTCGGATATGTCATCCACACGGTGGTTTCCCCGAACGATTGCCAGACATGTCACCCGGAAGAAGTTGAACAGTATTCCGGAAGCAAGAAAGCGCATGCGTTGGATATTCTTCAGAAGAACAGTGTTTATCACAACCTGGTGGTGACGACGACACGTGTGAAGGAATTTACGGACGGCCAGTTAACCCATTCAAAAGCTTCAGAAACCACAAAGAACGAAACGTGTTATGCCTGTCACGGCAGCCGGGTTTCCGTCAAGGGTACAAAAATCATAGAAACGTACCTCGGTGATGTCGAAGTCCCCATTTTGACCAACTGGCCGAACCAGGGCGTAGGCAGAGTCAATCCCGATGGCAGTCGGGGCGCGTGCACAGCCTGCCATCCAAGGCACAGCTTTTCCATCGAGATTGCCAGACAACCCTATACCTGTTCCCAATGTCACCTACACCCGGACGTACCGGCCTGGGAAGTTTATAAAGAAAGCAAACATGGCAATATTTTCTTCTCAAAGCAGCATGATTGGAACTTGAACAACGTACCATGGACGGTCGGCAAAGATTTCAACGCGCCGTCTTGTGCAGTGTGTCACAACAGCCTCCTGGTTACGCCGGACGAAGAACTCATTGTGCAAAGAACCCATGATTTCGGCGCCCGGCTGTGGGTCAGAATCTTTGGGCTGATTTATTCGCACCCACAACCCAAAAGTGGCAAGACGTATGAGATCCGCAATCAGAACGGCCTACCACTACCGACGACTTTCACGGGCGAGTTGGAATCGGAATTTCTGATCGATGAGGAAGAACAAACGCGACGCCAGAAAGAAATGCAGAAAGTTTGTCAAAACTGTCACGGGGCCAATTGGGTTCGTGGCCACTTTGTCCAACTCGATACCACGAACATGGAAGCGGATCAAATGGTCTTGGCCGCAACTCAGCTTCTGCAACAAGCCTGGGACGAAGGCTTGGCGGATCCAGCCAACCCGTTCGATGAAGCCATCGAACAGAAATGGATTGAGCAGTGGCTGTTTTTTGCCAATTCCGTGCGATACGCCTCGGCCATGGGGGGTCAGGATTACGCCACGTTCAAGAATGGCTGGTGGGAACTGACCAGGAATTTGCAGGAAATGCAAGATCGGATTGGGTTGAAAGCAAAATGAGCTGCAATTTGGACTGTACCTGGATCATATTTACGAGAGATGGCTGAGTTCCTTTACGAGGGCTCTTCAAGTCCGGGACGTTGAGATGAACATAAGTGGGTCACAAGCAGTATGAAAGGCGTTTGCATGGATGGAATTTGGAGAGCGCAGCAAATTCTTTAAATGATCCTTAAAATAAGAACAGGCAGGTGATTTTTTATGGCCTTTGATAAAAAGAAAAGGTCCGAAGAAAAAGGTCCCGGGGCTCGATTAACCGTGGTTTATGACAATAACTCCATGGTTGGCCGACTGCAAACTGGTAAGGGATTCGCCTGTTTAGTCGAGGTGGGTGAAAGGACGGTTTTGTTCAATACCGGCCGTCAAAGTGATGTTCTGCTGAATAACATGCGTGCGCTTGGAATCGATCCACTTGAGATTGAATCGGTGCTGATTTCCAATGTCCATCAGGATCATTTGGGTGGTTTGACCGGATTCTTGGAATGCAATCCGAGTGTGACGGTTTACGTTCCCGAGTCTGCGCCCAAGGAATTGACGGCTAATATTGAAAAAGCCGGTGCAAAGAGCCCGATTCGGGTTTCATCTCCCATGGAGCTTTGTCCTGATCTCTTTACACTCGGTGAATTGAAGAGCTTTTTTGACGAACAGGTCCTTGCGATTCAGACCTCACCGGGATTGATTTTAGTGACCGGTTGCGCGCGCCCGGGGATTAAATCCATTTGGCAGCAAGCACGTTCTCTCTTTCCCGATGAATCCATTTACCTGGTTCTCGGCGGATTTCATCTCGGCCGGCTGAAGGATTTGGAGATCGCAAAAACCGTCGATGATTTTTTGAAACTCGAAATCAAAAAAGTCGCACCATGTCACTGTTCCGGTCAAGATGCACGCAGGTTCTTTGAAAAGGCCTATGGCGAAAATTTCATCAGAATTGGAGTGGGAAGTGTGGTTGAAATTTGCTGATCCGAAGGCATGAATTGCCAAATATGTTTTGTTATTTATTGAATATTGAATAAATTACAGACATATTAGATTAGTTAGGAAGCCGGGAGATGCTCGTGAATTCAAACGGAGGGGAGGTTCAATTCTATGAAAAGATTAGCGGTTGTATTGTCCATTGTGGTAGCGGTTATTGTGATTTGGGTCTCTTCGGATGATGGCATCCTGAATTTAAGATTGACTCATGCGTTGCCAATCGAGGGACCTGAGAACCTTGAGCCATCGGGTTTGGTGATTTACAACGGCATGTTGTTTATGGTTTCGGACGATCACGACACGACGATTTTCAAGATCAACCTTCTCGAGGACAAGGCGGTGTTGGAACCTTACATCACATTTCGCGCCCCAGCAGTGAATGAGATAGACAGACTGGATTTTGAGGGGCTGAGTTGCGACAACGAGGGCAATTTCTATCTTGTGAGCGAATCGGCTTTTCGCATACTACGAATAAGTGCAGACGGAAAAGACATTTCGTGGATAACGCCATCTTTGCGACCCTATGGACAGGAAAAAGGCTTGTTCCAGGTGATAAATGCCAACCTCGAGGGAATTGCCTGGGTGGAGCAAAACAGGTTTGTGGTTTGCGCCGAACGCCAGCCTCGAGGAATCATGAAACTGGATCTCGAGAAATCGCATATGGATATCAAGGTGTACAAACACAATAAAAGCAAGTTGGAGATGCCCAAAGATCGGGCGCCTGACTTTTCGGCACTCTATTATGAAAATGACGTTTTGTATGCTCTGCAAAGAGGTGCCCACACCATATGCAAAATAACCATCCACGAGAACCGCATTGAGGAGACGGAGTTTTGGTCTTATGAAAGCATTGAGAACAGTCCGGAGTTGAGATACTCGGACATGACTTATGGTCACGCTGAGGGTTTGTCCATGGACGAGGATCACATTTTCCTGATTCTGGATAACAATCTCGATGTTCGCACCAAATATCCCGAAGATCGCAGGCCCTTATTGTTGATCATGGAACGACCGATGAATTAATGGAAATCTTCATGTTCTCGACTAAATGAGGGTCTGCTACAATCAGCTCAATGTTAAGGACACTGAGGTCACCGAGATGCACCGAGGATACGGAGATAGGGGTGGGAGAATTGTAATGCCTAATGATAAATGATAGTCCAGGAAGTGGCAATGCGAGAATTCGATTTCGGCGGAGGATACAAAGTCTTTGCGAACATCTTAGTCATTTTATTTATCACATCGGCTGTAAATTCTCCTGTTTTATGACAACAGGGACTTTAAATGAGTCAATTTCTGGGTTAGAAATCAACGAAGTTGAAGTTGTAGAAAATGTGCTGCGTTCTTTTAAAATAGATTTTGATTCTCTATGGAATTCAGACCATTATTTGATTGACAAAAAGAAAAAAATGCAAGAGCGAATGAGCCAAATGAACGTTGATGACTTACTATCCACAATTATTAATCTCTTTAATGTTGACAGTCCTTCACAAGATTTTGACATTCATTTGCTTTACAATCCAATATCTCATAATTCTGATGGCGGTGCTAATGCTGGGATATTTGTTCGTAATGGCAAAGGAATCCCGATTGAGGATGACCTTATGGTCATGTTTCATGAACTTACGCATACTTTTGGCGGTTCTTTGACAGACTTACTTTTCAGGGTAGCTAAAGAAAAGGGTATTGCGCAGGATTTTGGGTTCAGTGTATTAAATGAGGCAATTCATTACACTCTGTTTCCTGGATACTTTTACGAAGCACATTTGGGCAAGCCATTCGATTTTGATCGTGAAGCGGAACGTTTAAAAGATAAAAATGAGTATCTCCACTTGACTTATAGTCTCGCTGGGCATATGTATACGAATGTAAAAGAATTAATTTACAATGGAGAATCTTTCGACCAAGAATTCATTTTTAAAATGGTTGAGTTCTGTACAAAGAACTTAAGAGAGAAAGTATCAACGAAAATATCTCACTGAAGATTAGCTTTTCACTACGAGGCGCCGTATAAAATTCGAATTAGATAGCTTAGCACTTTTGTACTGAACTGAAATGGTGGCAGATGTAAATCCCATAGAAATTTGTTTGGATGCAAGCCGACAAAACAAGAAAATCAAGACAAGTCATGAAAAAGCTATGAAACATTTTATCGAGAGCTTCAACTTAATTAAGGAGTGTTTTAGATCATGACCCGAATACCTGCAGAAGAGATCCTACCTACGTTAAAGCGTTACATGCTTGTGGATGGCTATGAATTTGTCCTGGACATTGAAAAGAGTAAGGGACAATACATCCACGACGCCCTGACCAAAAGAAAATATCTGGACTTATTTGGTTTTCATGCCTCGGCACCCATCGGACACAATCATCCAGGGCTCTTCACTCCCGAATTCACGGAGAAGTTGTTGCGTGTGGCGAGGATCAAGCCGTCCAATTCGGACCTTTATACCGAGGAGATGGCAGAGTTTGTCACTACGTTTTCTCGCATTGTTCAGCCCGATTATCTACCGCATTTGTTCTTAATTAGTGGAGGTACGCTTGCGGTCGAAAATGCTTTGAAAACAGCCTTCGATTGGAAGGTACGAAAGAACTTTGCCAAAGGACACACCAATGAAGTCGGCCATCAAGTGATTCATTTCCAGGAGGCGTTTCATGGACGCTCCGGCTATACACTATCGATGACCAATACGGCCGACCCAAGAAAGATCAAGTATTTTACGTGTTTTGAGTGGCCGCGGATTGTCAATCCGAAGATCACGTTTCCACTTGATGAAGCCAATCTGGACAAAGTGATGTCGCTGGAAAACAAGGCGGTCACCGAGATTAAACAAGCGTTCTCGGAATACGGGGACGACATTGCGGCCATCATTATCGAACCGATTCAAGGAGAAGGCGGCGATAATCATTTTCGTCCCGAGTTTCTGTCTGAGCTGCGGCAACTCGCCGACGAAAATGAGGCCTTGCTGATTTTCGATGAGATCCAAACCGGGGTTGGCCTGACCGGCGAAATGTGGGCTCACCAGGGGCTGGGAGTCAAACCGGATATTTTGGTGTTTGGCAAAAAGACTCAGGTATGCGGCATTTTGGCTGGTGAGCGAATTGACGAAGTCGAGGACAATGTTTTTCAAGAAGGAAGCCGACTCAATTCCACATGGGGAGGCAATTTGGTGGACATGGTGCGCTCCCAACGTTATCTGGAAATCATCAAAGAAGACAACCTGGTAATGAATGCACGACGGAAGGGCACGAATTTCCTGGAAAGACTGCAGAAGCTGGTTCAAGAAATCGGAGACGGAATTGCTTCAAATGTTCGGGGACGCGGCTTGATGATTGCCTTTGATTTGCCAAATACGAAGTTGCGAGACGAATTTCTTGAGCTTTGCTTTCAAAACGGTCTGCTCACTTTTGGTTGTGGATCTCGTTCCGTGCGCTTTCGACCCATGTTGGATATAGAGAAGGTGGAGCTAAACAAGGCCCTCTACGTAATTGAAAAGAGTCTAAGAGAGCTCATTGCGTTACATAAGAACGACGTGGTTGAGGCTGCTTGAAAGGATGTAAATTTCAGCCAAATGGAGGTGTGAAATGGAATCTGAACAACTGGTTTGGATTGTTGCCTACCTATTGTTCCTGGTCTTTGGAGGCATGACCATGCTCGGCGTTTACTTGATTTTCGGTAAACGGAATTCAAACCAGAGGCGCGATGTGTTGGGTGAGCGTCCAAACGAATTTCGAGCAAGACAAAAAGCCATGGAAGCATTGGAAAAACGCTACGCGAAAGGTGAGATCGATCACGAGCAGTATGAAAAGGAACGGCGGGAATTGTACAAGGATTCGCGTTTTGAGAACAAGTTTGTGCAGAAGTAGAGAGCACACTATTATTCAGGCTTGCAGTTCCACGGCTTCGATGTGGCTTCGGGCATGGGTCCAGAATGATCCTGATTCTCCATCCCGAGATCATTTCTATTCTAAATGCCACCTCAAGACTTTCTCTTTGCTTTTTGGTGTAAAAACGTTTTTTTCGCTGTTTGGTTGGATGAATAAATGCAACTCCACAAGCGAATCATATCATAACATGATGAATAGGATTATCGGTTTCCTGTTTCTTTTTGCAGTGAGTGTTCTTAGCGGATTTGCTCAGGAGAGCGCCAGGTCTATCGTGAAAAAATCCGATGACTTAATGCGTGGTGAGACGCAGGTAGGTACGTACACGATGACTGTGATTCGGCCTGAATGGCAGCGCAAGATGAAGTTCAAATTTTGGTCCAAAGGCACGGAGAAAGCATTCATCCGGATGCTGGAGCCAGCGAAAGAAAGAGGGGTGACGTTCCTCAAACTCGGAAACGAAATGTGGAATTACATTCCCAAAATAAACCGGGTTATCAAAATCCCGCCTTCCATGATGCTGCAATCGTGGATGGGCTCGGATTTTACCAACGACGACCTGGTGAAAGAATCGAGCATTGTCGAGGACTACAATCACAAGCTACTTGGCCGGGAAAAACTGGCCGGATTTGACGCATACAAAATTGAGCTCAGACCGAAACCCAAAGCAGCCGTCGTTTGGGACAAAATCATTGAATGGATCCGAGTTGAGGACTCTGTGCCGCTCAAAGCAGAATACTACAACGAACGCGGGGAGCGCATCCGCACCTTGCTTTTTTCAGACATCGAGAAAATGGGCGGACGCACCATCCCAACAAAGTACGAGCTTATCGAAGAAAAAAAAACCGGCCACAAAACCGTTATGATTCTGGAAGACGTGATTTTTGACGAGCCCATTAGACCGTTTGTCTTCACAAAGCAGAACTTGAGGCGAACGAGGTGATTTTTCTAGAGTTGTATTTCGTTTGCATTTATGGCCCGGTTTAAACACGGAGTCGCGGAGCCCCAGAGAAGCACGGAGTTTTTATCTATTTTGATTTTGCCTGACGTGTGGAGCGATTGATTAGAACCTTAAATGACGGACATAAGTACTTTCTCCGTACTACGGAGCTACAACATTGTGGTTTTTAAACAAAGTTTTTTAGCCACTGATTGACACAGCGCGGCAAAGCCGCAAATGCCAAATTCCAAAATGACAAATAACAAATAAATTCCAAAATCCAAATAACCAGATTTCAAACCGTTTCGGGAGTTGCGTTGTTGCAACAGATTATATTTGAAGTTAGCCGTTTCACCGATTGACACCGATTAGACTAAAAGCTGTTTCAGTTTAAAAGATTAAAGGCAGAATGATTTCTTGGCAGAATAAAAGTATAATTATTCTGCCATAGTACTGCCAACCAAACTTTGCCCCAAAAACACAATGTTGCTGATTTGTAGTACGGATGGAACACGGAAGCCAATCAAACATCCGTGAAAACCCGTGTGCATCCGTGGCTCAACTTCATGGCTTTTGGTTGCGGCTTTGGCGCCGCTGTGAGACTCTGCGAACTCGGTTTCTCTGTGTTTAAAGGAAACTTTGATTTTTCGTGCAATTTCTTCATTGGTTCCGGGTTAAGTAATCAAGAACCGTAAAATGCTAAAATTCGTTGATCTTGCCTGGCGCAATATCTGGCGCAACCGCCGTCGTACCCTTATCACTGTTGCAGCGGTTGCATTTGCCATTTTGATCGTGGCCATCACGCGCTCCCTGCAGTATGGCACCTACGATATGATGGAGTCCCTCGCGGTCCGACTATACAACGGGGAGATTCAGGTGCAGAGAGAAGGCTTCCACGAAGAACAGAGCCTGACTTATTTCTTAAAAGAACAAGAGAAGGATTGGCAAGCGCTCATTCAAAAATATCCGCAGTTAACGGCCTATACAAAACGTATCACGGGCTTTGGTTTGGTAAGTTCCGATTCGGCCAGTACCGGGGCCTTAATCGTGGGCATCGAACCGGAGAAGGAGCGTGAGATCACAGAATTTGCGGATATGGTGCAGAGAGGGCGGCAATTGCAATTGAAAGATTATGGTGTTGTCCTTCTCGGCCAGACTCTGGCCAGGAATCTGCAGGCCGATGTTGGCGACACGGTCGTGGTTCTTACGCAAGGATACCGAAATCAACTCGGCGCGGACAGTTATATGGTCAAAGGAACAGTCAGTGTGGGCAGTGCTGAGCTGGACCGGGCGATGATGATCATGCCGCTGCGAAATGCCCAGGAATTGTTTTCGCTGTACGATGGCATCACGCAGGTCGTCTTTAGTTCGAACAATTTCAGAAAAGCGGACGATTATGCATCGAAGCTGACAAAGGATTTGGGAGATGAGCGCTACGAGATCCTCTCCTGGGAGGAGTTGATGCCCGAGCTTAAGCAGATCATTTTGGTGGACAACATAAGTGGCGCCATCTATCTAGCGTTTATTCTAATCGTGGTCGGCATTGAGATCTTCAACACCACCATGATGAGTGTCCTGGAACGCACTCGCGAGTTTGGAATTCTGCAGGCCATTGGCATGAAGTCACAAAAAATCGGCGGTCTGATTTTGTTCGAGTCGCTTCTAAAGCTCTTGATTGCACTCGGAGTCGGACTGATTGTATCTCTAATTGTGGTCTCGATTTTGAGTCAGTTAAATATTCCGCTTCCCGAGGAGATGAGAGAAGCCTATGCCAACTATGGCTTTGTGCTGGATAGTATGAAATTCTCAAATGGCGTGCGGGTTTACTTCGAGCCAATCATGGCGGTGGCACTGATCGCTTTACTGGCACTGATCTTTCCTCTATATAAAACGTCGAAACTGACACCTATGGAGGCCTTCAGACGAGCCTGAGAATTATTCGCCGGAAAATTCCATGACCGCTGAAAAAGTCGAGCAGAACAAACGTTTTTTCCACAGAAGTTTCAGTGTGCACACCGTGCAAAACAACTATGCCAGAGTGGCCGGCTACTATGATATCTGGAGTTGGCTCACCGAGTCTAAAGCAACCAAGACGGCTCTTGATTTGGCGAACATCGAAGATGGCGAAACCGTGTTGGAGGTCGCGGTTGGGACAGGAATTGCGTTTGAGAAGATTACCGGGCTTAACAAGCATGGTAATAATGTGGGCCTCGATTTATCCCCTGCGATGCTCGCGAAGGCACGCGGGAGACTTGCAGCACTTAACTCAATTCAGGCGCACCTGCAAATCGCAGATGCCTTTCATCTTCCGTTTAAATCCGGAAAATTCGATCTGGTCATAAATCAATTTATGTTTGATTTGCTGCCGGAAGAAGAGTTTCCGACAATTCTAAATGAATTCAGACGCGTGCTCACGGACTCCGGGAGAGTGGTGATCGCCAACATGGCTCATGGGGAAGAATGGTTTCATCGATTTTGGCTGTGGCTGGCCAAACAGTTCCCGAAATTGCTCACTGGCTGTCGGCCGGTTTCTTTAGGTTCGTACTTGACCGCAGCCGGGTTTTCAAACGTGCAAGTCGTTCACGTTAGCCAAAATACCTTCCCTTCGGAAGTGTTGAGGGCGGAATCTTAAGGTCGTGATCATAGATCGTACTGCCATCGTTTCGATTTCAGTGGTTTGGAGTGCAAAAATCAGTGAGCGAAGCGAGCATATTTTTGCAACGGGACAGAAATCTTTTGGTGATGGCAATATTGTGCCAGAATCTAAAAAGATTCCTACGGAATGACAAATTGCATCAATCAATAGTTAAATGACGAACTATGGAAATCATCTTCAAAATTGCCTGGCGAAACGTATGGCGTAATCCGCGTCGTTCCTGGGTTTTGATGACCTCCATTGCGGTTGGCGTCCTGGGCTATCTCGGCACCACCAGTTTCAGCCGAGGATTTCTCGAGCAAATGGTGGAAGCCTCCATCAATTTACACGGCGGCGATATCATGATTGCAGCCAAAGGCTATCATGAGAATCCGAACATCCGCATGTACATGAAGCAGCCTGAACGAATTGCTGACGTTCTAAAAAAAATCGATAGGCTAGATTATGCTCCTTTGGTGTCTTTTCCGGGAATGATAAACAGCAGCGAGAAGGCATCGGGTGTGGTCATCAATGGGGTGATTCCGAAGCAAGAGGCCAAGATCACGGTGGTTCCCAACTCGATCACACAGGGAAGATATTTGGACGGAAACAACGGTGAGCGACAAATGGTCCTCGGTGAGGAACTGGCCGGCCATTTGAACGTCCGGCTTGGCGAGAAGGTCGTGCTGATGACCTCAGACCTTGAAAATAACATCAATGCCGGTGCCTACCGAATTGTGGGGTTGTACCGCACCGTCAGCCCGGATTTTGACAAGGCGTATGTTTACCTGCATCAATCGGCAGCGCAGAGGCTCGCGGGCTA
>JABAHS010056103.1_pt4 | contig 19450 bp, 18 predicted proteins | sample 7062111 | NCBI WGS metagenome assembly JABAHS01 (sample SAMN14534600, study PRJNA622989) | marine sediment metagenome | biome: marine biome [ENVO:00000428]; feature: marine pelagic biome [ENVO:01000023]; material: deep marine sediment [ENVO:00002113]; isolation source: pool of 4 deep marine... | reverse complement strand
TGTTGAGATCAGTCAGCATAGACTCGACAGGGTTTGAGGTCCGAAAAGCCGGACGCGAAAACAATACTCACGGAGAGCGCGGGATTACTCCCGGGCAGCGGTCAACGTTCTCCCCACCGCAGTTTGGTGCGCAGAACCTGGAAATAGTCTTTGCTCGGGCTGTCGATCAGGTAAGTGCGGCACTTCGCCTTGCGAACGACCACCACGTCGCCGTGCTCCAGCGGCATGCCGACCTGGCCGTCGGCGGTGAGCACCACGTCCTCATCCTCGAACTTGAGCTCTATCTTGATATGCGCATCCTCGCTGACGATGATCGGCCGGTTGGTCAACATGTGCGGGCAGATCGGCGACAGGACAAGGCAGTTGAGCTGAGGGTGGATAATCGGCCCGCCGGCAGCAAGATTGTAGGCGGTCGATCCGGTCGGCGTCGACACGATCAGACCGTCGGCCTTGAACGTCGTCAGGTAGATGTCGTCGACCGAGGCCTCCATGTCGACAATACGGGCCAGGGCTCCCTTGTTGAGAACCACGTCGTTGAGAACCGTATAGCGCGCAACCTCCCTGCCTTCTCGTTTCACGGAGGTGTCGAGCATCATCCGCGAGGAGACGGTGAAGTCGCCCTTCAGGACGTGCTCGAGCAGCGGCATCATCTCCGATCTGGTAATCTCGGTCAGGAATCCGAGGCTGCCGAGGTTGACGGCGAATATCGGCACCTTGAGATCGCCGATCAGCCGCGCCACGGAGATGAGCGTTCCGTCGCCGCCGAGCACGATGACCATGTTGACCATGGGCGGGATGCTCTTGGGAGGAAATCCGTCGCCGTAGTCGATCCGGCGTGCCAGCTCCTCTTCCAGAAAAACCTCGACCCCCTGCTTGGTCAGCCACTGGGTCACCTTGCCGGCCAACTCGGCGGCATCGGGGTTATTCTGCTTTGCGTAGATTCCGATTCTTTTCATATCAGTATCAGCTCTCCCTGGCGGTTCCTGCGAAAGCTAACACAGTATACCGCTAAAGTCCACCGCATTCAATTACTTAGAAGGGCGCTGCAGACTTGTTCATCCCCCTGCCGCTATGCTAGAGTATCCGGACTCCAAAGGAATGCCGTCACCATGGACCTCTTCGAGCAAAGCTCGCAAAACGACATGAACGCCCCCCTGGCGGAGCGGATGCGGCCGACCGCCCTGTCCGAGGTCGTCGGTCAGCAGCACCTCCTTGCCGAGGGCAAGCCCCTGCGCCGCCTGATCGAGACCGATCGCATCTCATCGCTGATCTTCTGGGGCCCCCCGGGCACCGGCAAGACGAGCCTTGCCCAGGTCATCGCCTCCACGACGCAGTGCAACTTCGTCTTCTTCTCCGCCGTCCTCCAAGGCGTCAAGGATGTCCGCGAGATCGTCAAGGCCGCCCAGGAGGAGAAGAAATACCACGGCCGCAAGACACTGCTGTTCGTCGACGAGATCCATCGCTTCAACAAGGCCCAGCAGGACGCTTTCCTGCCCTACGTCGAACGCGGGGACATCACCCTGATCGGCGCCACGACCGAGAACCCCTCCTTCGAGGTCAACTCCGCCCTGCTGTCGCGCTCCCGGGTTTTCGTCCTCGAGCCGCTGCAGAAGGACGATATCCGCGCTCTGCTCGATCGGGCCGTCGCCGATCCGAAGGGGCTGGGCAGCCACCGTATCGATGTCGAGGAGGCAGCGCTCGACATGCTGGCGGAGCAGGCCGAGGGCGACGCGCGGGTGGCCCTGAACACGCTCGAGGTCGCCGCCGATACGGCCCGGGGCAAAACCGTCGACCTCGAAACGCTGAAGGAGGCCCTGCAGAAAAAGCCGCTCCTCTACGACAAGGGCGCCGAGGAGCACTACAACGTCATCTCCGCCTTCATCAAGAGCATGCGCGGCTCCGACCCCGACGCCGCCCTCTACTGGCTGGCGCGGATGATCGAGGCCGGCGAGGACCCGCTCTTCATCGTGCGGCGCATGGTCATCTTCGCCTCGGAGGATATCGGCAACGCCGACCCGCGCGCCCTCCAGGTGGCCATGGCGACGCAGCAGGCGGTGCATTTCGTCGGCATGCCCGAGGCGCGCATCAACCTGGGCCAGTGCGTAACCTACCTGGCGACGGCACCGAAGAGCAATGCGTCCTACAAAGGGATCGACCAGGCCCTGTCCGAAGTGCGCAAAAGCGGCGCCCTGGCCGTGCCGCTGCATATCCGCAACGCCCCGACCGGCCTGATGAAAGATCTCGGCTACGGCAAGGATTATCGGTATGCCCACAACTACGCGGACGGCCATGCCATTCAGGACCACCTGCCGGACGAACTGAGGGGCAAAACGTTCTACCGTCCGACCGACCGGGGCTACGAGAAACATATCGGCGAACGCTTGCAGTATTGGCGCCGTAAGAGCCGCGGCGGCGAAAGCGGCGGCAACTCGGGAAGGGATGAAGATTGATGAGCCGTCTGCCTGCAGCGGCGCTGGGGCTGGCCCTCTGTCTGCTCCTGCCGCCTGCCGCATCTGCCGAATGGGGGCCCTGGGAGGCGCCCGTCAAGCCCGCCCGCGACGATCCGAAGCAGTTGAGCGTCCTCAGGTATGGGGTGCGTTTTTTTCAGAAGTACATCTCTCCCGTCGACGGGCCGCGCTGCCCGATGGCCCCGACCTGCTCCGCCTACGCGCTGCAGGCTCTTGACAAGCACGGCCCGGTCATCGGCACGATGATGACGGTCGATCGCCTCTTTCACGAAAGCGATCCCCGCGAACACCGCCATCCCGTCAACAGCGGCGGAAGGATCCGGTTTTACGATCCGCTCGAGAACAACGACTTCTGGTTCGACGCCGAACACCGATAAGGGCGAGAAGCCAGACTGAGTCGGCTTTTTCAGGCCGGGCTCCCCTGTCAGGGATGTCCTCCGGAGACTGACAGGCCGAAGAACTTTGATATACTTGCGCTGAATACGGCAGCCCCCCTGCCGGCTCCATCAATATTCACTCCGATCACCTATAGGGGCATTCATGCCTGAACTCTCGGTCCTGCAGGATATCCTCCTTCTTTTTCTCCTGGCCCTGGGCAGCGGTCTGCTGTGCAGCCGCCTGCGGCTGTCGCCGATCGTCGGTTACCTGCTGAGCGGTGTCGTCGCCGGCCCCTATGGCCTGCACCTGATCCAGGCGGTCCACGAAGTTGAAGTCATCGCCGAAATCGGCGTCATCCTGCTGCTCTTCACCATCGGCCTGGAATTTTCACTGACCCGCATTTTTCGCCTGAAAAGCGTCATGCTTCGCGGCGGTCCGGTCCAGATTGTGCTGACCGCGGCCATCGTTTATGGCGTCTGCCTGCTGCTCGACTTCAGCCACACCTCCTGCCTGGCCCTCGCCCTGACGATCGCGCTCTCCTCCACCGCCCTGGTGTTGAAAATCCTCCTCGAGCGCGGGGAGATCGACACGGCCCACGGGCGCCTCTCCCTCGGCATCCTGCTGCTGCAGGATCTGGCGGTCGTGTTCTTTTTGATCCTCTTTCCCATTCTGTCCGAGGGCTTCTCCGGGTTCTCCCCGGCGGCCTTTTTTCGCGGCCTGCTGCTGCTCGGCGGACTCTTTCTGCTCGTGCGCTTTCTTCTCAACCCGATCTTGCGCAACATTGCCACAACCCGCAGCCGTGAACTGTTCAGCATCACCATCCTCTGCCTGGTGCTGGGGACCGCCTGGGTCACCGCCCAGGCCGGCCTCTCCCTGGCCCTGGGGGCGTTTCTGGCCGGTCTGGCGCTGGCGGAGTCGCCCTACTCGCACCAGGCGCTGTCCGACATCCTGCCTTTTCGCGACACCTTTCTCGCCCTCTTCTTCATCTCGGTCGGCATGCTCGTCGACATCGGGCTGCTGATGGAAAACTGGCACGTCCTGCTGGCCCTGGTCGTACTTGTTTCACTCGTCAAGGTCGTCACCGGCACCGTTGCCGGCCTGTGCGCCCAATACCCCTTGCGCATCAGCCTGCTCTCCGGCCTGCTTCTGTTCCAGGTCGGCGAATTCTCCTTCGTGCTGCTGAAGAAGGCCCGGGAGTTCAACCTGGTGACACCGGATGTCTACCAGTTGACGTTGGCCCTGATCGCTCTGTCGATCCTGGCCACGCCGTTCATCGCCCCGCGCGCCCACGCGATTTCCGCCTGGGTCGCCGGGCGCTTCCCGAGATACCGGGTTGCCCCCCATGCCCCCGTCCAGGAAGCACAGGAGAGAACCGCGAATCTCGAAAAACATGTCATCATTGCCGGTTACGGCCTGGCTGGCAAAAACGTGGCCAAGGCCCTGAAGCATGTCAACATTCCCTACATTTTCGTGGAAGTCAACGGCGAGTCGGTCCGCAAAGCCAAGCAGGCAGGAGAGCTCATCATCTACGGCGATGCCACATCGCCGACGCTGCTCGAAGAGTTGGGGGTCGAAAGGGCCGCGGCTTTCGTCATCGCCATCAACGACCCCTCAGCCCTGGTCCGCGCCATCAAGGCCGGGCACAAGTGCAATCCGGGATTGTTCATTCTCGTGCGCAGCCGTTTCGCCGCCGAGATGGATTACCTGCATGAAATAGGCGCCAGCGAAGTCATCGCCGACGAACTGGAGGCAAGCCTGCAGCTCTCATCCTTCCTCCTGCACCGCTTCGAGGTTCCGGGCGACATGGTGCAGCAACTGCAGGCGGCCCTGCGCGAGGAACAGGCTCACCGAAGGGACCGGGGCGAAGAGATCGAGCCCGACAAGATACCGGGATACTTTTCTGTTCTCCGGGAGGGAAACATCGAACTGCAGGCGATCCCCGAGGATTCGCCCTGTATCGGCCGAAGCCTGGCGGAGCTGAATTTCCGCAGCCAGACCGGAGCGATGGTCGTCGGGGCCATTCGCCGGGACCGGACAATCCCCAACCCTGAGCCCGACTTCCGTATCGACCGCGGCGACACCCTGATGCTGCTNNTAGACGCCATCGCCTCCGGCGACTTAAACCTTCTGCCCTTCTGCCGCGAAACGCCCCTCCATGCCGACCTCTTCCGGGGGCTTGCGCCCATTCGGCTTCTCCTGCCGCGCCAGATCCTCGGGCAACAACTTCCTGTCGCCGTGGTAGCCAACGGCCATTGCGGCAATGATTTCATAGTCCTCTTCCGGGACCTCGAGGATCTCGTAGGCGACATCACGCTTGAAACCGGCCATGGCATGGGCATAAAGTCCGAGCTTGCGCGCCTGCAGAGCCAGGGCCATCCACGATGCGCCGGCGTCGAACACGGCGTGACGGTTCTGCTTGCCGGTGCGGGCGAATGTTCTTCTGGCGAGGATAAAGGCAAGCATCGGCGCCCTGCCTGCCCACTGGCGATTCTTGTCGACGAGGGCCGTGGCGAAACGTTCGCGGTCGGCCGGCTTTGTCGCGTAAATATATAACCAGGGCTGCTCGTTGTAGCAAGACGGGGCCCACCGAGCGGCCTCGAGAAGCGTATCTATCTGTTTATCCGACAGGGGTTCTTCCGACATGGCCCGCGGCGACCAGCGGTCGAGAAACATGCTGTCGACTTCGGCCTCGGGCGTCCTGTTGTTTTCGATCATGCTGCCATCCTTCCCGGTTCATTTCAGTTTTTCGATATTGCCCTGGCAATCGACGCAGAAAGGCGACTCCGGGCTGACTTTCAGCCGGGTGTAGGCGATGGGCTCCTCGCAACGCCGGCAGAGGCCGTAGTCGCCGCTGGCCATCGCCGCCAGGGCCGCCTTGACGCGGCTGAGTTGCAGCTCCTGCGCCCTGCGGCCGGCCTGGGCCATGCTCTGCTGCTGAATGGCATCGATTCGGGTCACCCGCCCAATCGGTTCGTTCAGGTCGACAGGGCGTGAACTCTCCTGCGTGGATTGCAGAAGTTTTTCCAGTTGCTCGCGCAGGGCCAGAAGATCCTCGCGCAACTCCTCGATCTGATCGTCCTGCAGTTCATTCATGGTCTTCCTTCCGTAGCCGGCTTTACCGACTTTTTGCTATAGAGATTGAGACGACCCGTACCTTCGTCGACGACGACTGGCTTGTCCGGGACGTCGAACGGACAGGCCAGACGGGAACGGATCACGTGTTATTATCAGCAGGGCGCTGCGCCCGGGTTCACAGGCCGACACCCTCGACGGGCGCGCCGCATGCCGAACAGGCGCCATTCGCCAGGCACGTTCGCCCGAGGCGGAATCCACGGCGCTCGATGACCATCTCCCCGCAGGACGGGCAGAAGGTGCTCTCGCCGCCCTCACCGGGCACGTTTCCGGTGTAGACGTATTTCAACCCCGCCTCGCTGCCGATGGCGCGCGCCCGGCGCAGCGCCTCGACCGGGGTCGGCCGGGCATCCAGAAGGCGATAGGTGGGATAGAATGCGGTGACGTGCCATGGCGTCCCGGTGCCGAGTTCCCGGCTGATGAATTCGGCAATCCCCTGCAGCTGCTCGTCGCTGTCGTTGTAGCCCGGGATGACCAGGGTAGTGATCTCCAGCCAGATGCCGTGCCGACGATATTCGCGCAGCGAATCCAGAACCCAGTCAAGGGTCGCGCCGGCCACCTCGCGGTAGAATTTCTCGGAAAACCCCTTCAGGTCGACGTTGGCGGCGTCGAGAAAGGGCGCGATGGCCTCGAGAGCCTCGGAAGAGATGTACCCGTTGGTGACGAAGACGTTGCCGAGGCCCTTTTCCCGGGCCAGAACCGCCGTGTCGTAGGCGTATTCGAAGAAAACGGTCGGTTCGGTATAGGTGTAGGCGATGCTGCGGCACTGGGCGGCAAGGGCCTGGTGGACGATCTGCTCCGGCGTCATCGGGCGCCCCGGGATGTTGTCACGGGTGTGCGGCCATTGGGAGATGTCGGAGTTCTGGCAGTGCAGGCAACGGAAATTGCACCCCACCGTTGCCATCGAATAGCTGAGCGAGCCGGGATAATAGTGAAAAAGCGGCTTCTTCTCGATGGGATCGATGTTTTCGGCAATCGTCCGTCCGTACACGAGGGTCTGCAGAACGCCCTGCCTGTTCTCGCGCACCCCGCAGACGCCGCGTCCTCCTTCGCCGATCAGGCAGTTGAAGCGGCAAAGACGGCAGCGAACCTTGCCGCCGGCGGCCTTTTCCCAGAACCTGGCTTCGTGCTCCATGTCGTCACCTCGCAAGATTATCTCGGTGCCAATTATAGCAGACTTGTCGGTTCGCACAGGGCGGCGCCGTGAAGGGGAAGGGTTCTTCTCAGGGATTGTGGCCCACGAAAAGGGGCAGGAGGAAATCAGAACATGAATCGCCGCATGCTGACGTTCAGCAGCAGACCGATGCCGATCATGGTCGTGACCATGCTGGTGCCGCCGTAGGAGAAAAGCGGCAGCGGCACACCGACGACCGGCATGAGACCGATCACCATGCCCAGATTGACAATGATGTGCCAGAAGAGCATCGCAACGACGCCGATAGCGAGGTAGGTTCCGAAACGATCGGAGGAGCGCCGGGCGATGTAGATTCCCCAGGTAATGAGGAAAAGATAGAGCAGAAGCAGGAGAAAGCTTCCGGCAAACCCCCATTCTTCGGCAAAGACGGAAAAAGCGAAATCGGTATGCCGCTCCGGCAGGAACGAGAGCTGGGACTGGGTCCCCTTCATGAATCCCTGGCCGAAAAACCCGCCGCTGCCCACGGCGATCTTCGACTGGATGATGTGGTACCCCGATCCCAGAGGGTCGCGCTCCGGGTCGAGGAAAGTGCGGATGCGCTCCTTCTGGTAGTCGTGGAGGAAAAACCATCCGGTACTTGCGGCGATCACCGAAAAGATGGACAGGATTGCCAGCGTGGTGCGCTTGAGTCCGGCGAAGAGGATCATCGTTCCGGCGATGAAGATCAGCATCATCGACGTGCCGAGGTCGGGCTGGACGATCACGAGGGCGACGGGCAGGCCGAGCATGCCGAAGGGCACCAGAAGGTCTGTCAGGGTGTGGCCGCGGAAATGGCCGTGCTCGCTGAAATAACGGGCCAGGATGACGATCATGACGATCTTCATCACCTCAGAAGGCTGCAGGTTGAAAAAACCGAGATCGATCCAGCGCGTCGCCCCCATGGAGGTTTTGCCGAACAACAGAACGAACGCCAGCAGGAAAATCGCCAGTCCGTAGAGAACCGGCGCGAGGTGCTCCAGATGGCGGTAGTCGAAAACGCAAGCCGCCAGGGCCAGGGCCAGCCCGAGCCCGAACCAGTAGACCTGTTTCAGGTAGACCGGATTGGCCATTTCGAGACTCGATGTGGCGCTGTAGAGGTTAAAGATGCCGACCGTCGTCAACAGGCAGACGGTCAGCAGCAGCACCCAGTCGAAGTTTGTCACCAATCGGCGGTCGAACATGGTCTCAGTTGCTCCCGGAGTTCTCGGGCCCGGAGGTTTTCGACTCCTGGTCCTTGGCGAAATAACTCTTGAGCACTGCGGCGGCAATCGGGGCCGCCGCCGAACTGCCGTGTTCGCCGTGCTCGACGACGACGGCGACGGCGATCTCCGGCGCCTGAGCCGGCGCATAGGCCACGAAGAGAGCGTGATCCCGAAAGCGGTAGGGGATCTTCCTGTCCTTCTGCTTCTTTTCCTCTTCATCGGAGAGGCGACGCACGACCTGGGCGGTTCCGGTCTTGCCGGCAACCCTCACGTCGCTGAGGCGGCTGCGCTGGCCGGTGCCGTACGGTTCGTTGACAACCGCCTCGAGTCCGTCGCGCACGGCAGCCAGCGCTTCGGGGTCGAGGTCGGTTTTGTTGAGAATCCGAGGTTCGAAGCTCTGCAGAACTTCGCCGCTCCAATCGACAACGCGGGACACTACCTGGGGCTGAAAAACGGTCCCGCCGTTGGCAAAGGCGGCCGTCATCACCGCCAGCTGCATCGGCGTCGTCAGAACGTATCCCTGGCCGATAGCGGCGATGACCGTCTCGCCATCGTACCACGAATCGTTGAACCTCTTGCGCTTCCACTGGCGCGTCGGTATCAGGCCGCTCTTTTCGCCGTTGAGCGGAAAATCGGTTCGCCGGCCGAGCCCCAGGTCGAAAGCCATCTTCGACAATCGATCGATCCCGAGATCGAGCGAGACCTCATAGAACCAGATGTCGCAGCTTTCGCGAAGGGCCTTCTTCAGGTCGGTCCTGCCGTGTCCACGCCTCTTCCAGCAGCGAAACTCGCGGTTGCCGACCCGGGTCCGTCCGGTGCAGGTCACTTCGCGCTCCTGGGTGGCGGCACCGGACTGGAGGGCGGCCAGGGCCGTGACGATCTTGAACGTCGAGCCGGGCGGGTACTGGCCGCTGATCGCCTTGAACTGCAGGGGATGCCGGGGGCTCTTGAGCAGGTCCGTCCACTCTTCATCGGTGATACCGCGCGCAAAGAGAGCCGGAGAGAAAGAAGGGCTGTTGACCAGCGCCAGGACCTCGCCGGTGTGAACGTCGAGGGCGACGGCGGCGCCGGCCTGATCGCCGAAAGCCTCTTCGGCGGCCACTTGGACATCGCGCTGCAATGTCAGGAAAACCTTGTTGCCGGGCTCCGGCTCCTGGACCTTGAGCTGGCGCAGCTCCTTGCCCTGCACGTCGACCTCGAGCAGTCGCTGGCCCTCCTCGCCGCGCAGGTGCGGCTCCAGGAGCCGTTCGATGCCGGCTTTGCCGATAAAATCTCCGCCCCGATATTCGCCGGGCTTGCTCTTTTGCAGCTCCTGCTCGGTAATTTCCCCCAGGTAGCCGAAAAGATGGGCGCCGGCATCCTCGTAGGGGTAGGACCTCACCGGCCGGACCTCGATGAAAACCCCGGGCAGCTCGATGGAATTCTCCTGAATCCTCTCCATGACCTGGCGACTGACATCGTGGGCCATGGGGACCGGCCGATAAGCCGGGAAGCGCCGACCCTTCTGCCAATATTCCTCCAGCAGGGCGATATCGGCGTCCAGGTACTTCGTCAACGACTGCAGCAGGCCCTCACGGTCCTCCACGTCCTGGCGCATGATGGAGACGCCGAATGCCGGGCGGTTGTCGACGAGCAAATGCCCGTCACGGTCGTAAACCGGGCCGCGGGGCGCGGCAATCGGCAGAACACGGGTGCGATTCTTTTCCGACTCCAGCTGGTAGCGTTCGCCGCTGACCACCTGCAGGTACCAGAGACGGAAAATCAGCAGCAGGAAGATCGCCGCCGCAGCCAGAGAGAAAAGAAGGAATCGGTTTTTCAGGTCGGGCGCCCCCGACCAGCCGGAACTAAAACCCATGATCGCGATCCAGACGCTGCAACCCCGGCACCTGCCAGCGCGGTCCGAGCATCCTTTGCAGCCGGGAGAGCCCGGAGAGAATCAGCATAGCTGCGACAAGACTGGCGAACGCCTGAGTCGGAAGATTCTTGAGGACCAGCGGCCAGACCTGTCCGGCATCGGCGAACAGACCGAGAACGAAAATTACCAGCCCCCCCTTGAGCAGCGTTCCGAAGAACACCATGGCCAGCAGCAGAGGCGAGTTTTCCGTATCGAACCAGCGCATGGCGCCCCTGGCGGCCAGGAAAAGAACAAGGAAGACCAGTCCGTAAAGACCCAGATAGGATCCGGCGAACACATCGTGCAGCATTCCCAGAAGATAGGTCAGCGCAGCGCCGCGCAAAAGGGGTTCGCCCAGACCGATATAAATGACGAGGATCAGCAGCAGGTCCGGCTTGAACAAAGCCGGAACAACCCAGGGGATAATCGTTGTTTGCAGCAACATGAAGAGAAGGCCGAGAAGAAAATAGATCGTCAGGCGCATTTGTTTCTATCCTCCCGGCAGAACCAGGACTTCCTCGAGCCTGGAGAAATCGACGACTGGCTCCACGGCAACCGCCTGAAACAGACCGTACTGGCCACGCTCGACGCTGTTCACCCGGCCGATGAGAAGCCCCTTGGGGAAAACGCCTCCCATCCCCGAAGTGATGATCCGGTCATCGACCTGGATATCTTCCTGCCGCAAGGCGAATTCCAGGGAGAGCTGTTCGCCGCGCCCGCGGCACACGCCTCGGGTCCGCGTTCTCTGAACCAGTGACGCCGCCGCCGAAGAAGCATCTGTAATCAGCAGAACGCGCGATTCACCGGCCGAACTGCGGATGATGCGTCCGACCACGCCTTCGGGGACGACCACAGCCATTCCATCACTCACGCCGTCATCGAGGCCCTTGTCGATGACGACAGTCCGAAACCAGCTGGTCGAGTCCTCGGCGATAACCTGCGCCGGCACCGCCTCGGCCCCGGTCTCCTCGACGAAGTTGAGGAGACCGCGCAACCGCTCGTTGGCGAGCCGGATCTCCTCGTAACGCAACAGTTCGCCGCGCAGACGGTGATTCTCCGTCTTGAGCCGATCATTTTCGTGGGCGGTATCGACCAGCCACAGGTAGTGATCCCGCAGGTCGACAAAAGACTCGCGGACGGCATCGAGCCCCTTCTGGAAAGGCGCACTGAGCCGCAGCACCGACCGTTCGAAAAAACTGGTCGCCCCCTCGTGGCGAAGATTGTAGCTGTATACCATCAGCGCCACGAAAAGCAGCAGCCCCACCAGGGCAAAGCGGACATATTTTTTGCCAAGCGCCTTCATTCTCGTCTCACGCTTATCCGCCCGGAGCCGGCATGACCGGCGGACAGAACAGACAACCAAAAAGGAGGGCCGCAGCCCTCCTGGTCACATCTACACTCAACAAGTCTTTAATTTAACAAATTTCGGTAGCAGACCGCAAGATTGGCGATATCAGGAACTGATCGCCACCCGTTTCAGCAGATCGAGGTGGTCGAGAACCTTTCCCGAACCGAGGACCACGCAAGAGAGTGGATCTTCAGCGATAACCACCGGCAGACCGGTTTCCTCGCGCAGCAGACGGTCGAGACTGCGCAGGTTGGCACCGCCGCCGGCCAGAACGATGCCCTTGTCGACAATATCGGCGGCCAGTTCCGGCGGCGTCCGTTCCAGGGCGATGCGCACGGCCTCGACGATGGCGTTGATCGGCTCGGCAATCGCCTCGCGCACTTCGTTGGAGTCAACCGTCAGGGTCTTCGGGATGCCTGTCACCAGGTCGCGACCCTTGACCTCGAGCGTGGCGAGTTCGTCGCTCTCGTCAGGGTAGGCGCTGCCGATTTCGATCTTGATCTGCTCGGCCGTCCTCTCGCCGATCAGCATGTTGTACTTGCGCTTCATGTAGTGGACGATGCTCTCGTCGAGTTTGTCGCCGCCGACGCGGACGCTCTTGGCGAAGACAACGCCGGCCAGGGAGATCACCGCAACCTCCGTGGTGCCGCCGCCGATATCGACGATCATGTTGCCCGATGGCTCGGTGATCGGCAGGCCGGCGCCGATCGCCGCCGCCATCGGCTCCTCGATCAGGTAGACCTCCCGGGCGCCGGCCGATTCGGCCGACTCCTTGACCGCCCTCTTCTCGACCTGGGTGATCCCCGAAGGAACGCAGATGACGATGCGCGGGCGCACAAGGGCCTTGCGGTTGTGCACCTTGCGGATGAAGTGCCGCAGCATCTCTTCGGTGACGTCGAAATCGGCAATGACGCCATCCTTCATGGGGCGGATCGCCACGATGCTTCCGGGCGTGCGCCCGAGCATGGTCTTGGCTTCCTTGCCGACGGCGAGAACCTTGCGCTGGCCCTGATTATCCTTCTGCACGGCAACGACGGACGGTTCGTTGACCACGACCCCCTTGCCTTTGGAATAAACGAGTGTATTGGCCGTGCCCAGGTCGATGGCCAGATCGTTGGAAAACATCCCCCAGACATAATCGAAGAGGTTGAACATAGGTAGAGGGTCTCCTTTCGCCTCCAAGAGTGAGAACGGTCTGTGAAACAGGTTGTTAAAGGTAGCAAAAACCCCAATATCTTTCAACAAATAAACGGTTTATTATTGCATTTATCCGCCCGGATGTCATAAGATGCGTGACTGTTTTCACCCTGTCATTCAATTTCACGCAAAAGGAGCCGTGCATCAAATGCTCGATTTGATTCGCAAGAAACAAAAATCGGTCATCATCAAGGTGGTTTTCTGGGTCATCATCGCTGCCTTTGTGGGAACGATCTTTCTCGTGTGGGGCAAGGGCCGCGACCAGGCCGGCGAGTCCGAAGTCGCTGCGGTCGTGAACGACGAAAGCATCTCCTACGGCGCCTATCAGTCCAGCTACGACACTCTGTACAGGCTCTACCAGAACATCTACCAGGACCAGTTCACTCCGGCGATGGAGCGCCAGCTCAACCTCAGGGAGCAGGCCCTGCGCGCCCTGGTGGAGCAGGTCCTGCTGGCGCAGGAAGCCGAAAAAAGGGGCATCAGTGTCTCGCGCCAGGAAGTGGTCCAGGCGATCAGCCAGATTCCCGAGTTTCAGGAGAACGGAGCGTTCAGCAAGCAGCGGTATCTCTCCGTCCTCAACTACCAGCGCATCAACCCCGAGGAGTTCGAAGCCTCGAAGAAAAGGGAACTGCGCATCGAAAAGCTTCGCGAGCAGCTGCAGCAGGGAATCACCGTCAGCGCCGAGGATGTCGAGCAGGAGTTCCGGAGGCGCAACGAAAAGGTCGACCTGCGCTTCCTGCGCTACGCCCCTGAGCTCTTCGAGAGCAAGGTCGAGGTCGACGCGGAGAAGCTCGAGGCCTATTTCTCAAAGAACAAGGAGGCTTTCAGGCTTCCCGAGAGGGTCGCCCTCGAATACCTGCAATTCGAACCGGAGAGCTACGAGGAGGAAGTCGTTCTGAGTGACGAGGATCTCCAGGAGTACTACCAGGAGCACCTCGACCGCTTCGATATCGAGGAACAGGTCCGGGCGTCGCATATTCTGATCAAGGTCCCCGAGGGAGCCGACGAAGAGACCCGGCAGGAAAAAGAAACCCTTGCCGAAAAGGTTCTCGACCGGCTGCAGAAAGGCGAAGAGTTCGCCGAGCTGGCCCGCCGTTTCAGCGACGACGCCGGCAGCGCCGCCAAGGGAGGCGATCTCGGGCTCTTCGAACGCGGCATGATGGTCGATTCCTTCGAAGAGACGGCCTTCAACCTGCCCGTCGGCGGGGTCTCGGAGTTGGTCGAAACGCGATTCGGCTACCACATCATCAAGGTGACCGAACACATCGCTGCCGGCGTCGAACCGCTTGCGGAAGTCGCCGACGAGGTCAAGGCGATGGCGCAAAAGGAAAAGGCGGTGGAGCTGGCCCGCGACCGCGCCTGGGAGGCCTACTCGAGATTCAAGGACACCGGCGACCTGCAGACCGCCGCAGAGAAAAACAACCTCGGCATCAAGGAAACCGGCCTTTTCACCCGTGACGGCGTCATCGACGGCATCGGGCGCTCCGCGGAGATCGCCGCCGCCGCTTTCGCCCTCGCCGAAAACCAGCTCGGCAAGCCGGTCGACTTCGAAAAGGATATCTACCTTTTCAAGGTCAAGGAAAGAGCCCCCAGCCGCATCCCCGAGCTTTCGGAGGTCGAGGCCGAAGTCGAAACCGCCTACCGCGCCGAGCAGGCGAAGACGCTGGCCGAGCAGGCCGCCAGCGACGCCCTCGCTGCCCTGCGCGAAGGCGAGGATCTCGCCGACATCGACACGCCGAAGGGCACCGAGGTTGAACGCACCGGCATGTTCAGCCGCACGAGCGGCGCCTTCATCCCGCGGCTCGGCACCTCGGAGCAGCTTTCTCAGGACGCCTTCAACCTCAGCGATGAGAGTCCGGTGGCACCCCAGGTCTACCAAATCAGCGGCAATTACGTCGTCGCCCGGCTGAGTGATCACGAGGAGGCCGACATGGAGCAACTGGACGACGCCGAACGCCAGCAAATCCGCGAGACGCTGCTGGCGGAAAAGAAGGAAGAAGCTTTAACGAACGAGATTGCGGCACTTCGCGAGGATGCCGAAATCAAGATTTACGTTTCCCTGGACAGGAGGTAACAAAGAATGACACCCTTGGTCATGCAGACCGACTTTCCCGACCTGAAGCTTGTCGCCCGCGGCAAGGTCCGGGACATTTACGATCTGGACGATCACCTGCTCATCGTCACCAGCGACCGCATCAGCGCTTTCGACGTGATCATGGACCAGGGCATCCCCGACAAGGGGTACGTCCTGACGCAGATATCCAAGTTCTGGTTCTCGAAGATGACCGACATCATTCCGAACCATCTGGTTGCCACGGAGGTCGACGACTTCCCCGCGGCCACGCAGAAATATCGTGAGCAGCTGCAGGGACGCAGCATGCTGGTCAAGAAGGCCGCTCCGCTGCCGATCGAATGCATCGTGCGGGGTTACATCTCCGGCAGCGGCTGGAAGGAATACAAGCAGCAGCAGAGCATCTGCGGCATCGCTCTCGACAGCGGCCTCACAGAGAGCGAAAAGCTGCCGGAGCCGATCTTCACCCCCTCGACCAAGGCCGAACTGGGAGAGCATGACGAGAACATCTCCTTCGAACAAGCCGTGGAGTTGTGCGGAAGCGATACAGCGGAAAAGGTCCGCGACATCTCCCTGTCTATCTACAAGCGCGCCCGGGATCTGGCCGCCGAAAAGGGCATCATCATCGCCGACACCAAGTTCGAGTTCGGCGTCCTCGATGACCAGCTGATCTGGATCGACGAGGCTTTGACCCCCGACTCCTCGCGTTTCTGGCCTAAAGACAGCTACGAGGCGGGCGGCCCCCAGCCGAGTTTCGACAAACAGTTCCTGCGCGACTACCTCGAAACGCTCGACTGGAACAAGCAGGCCCCGGCACCGAAGTTGCCCGAAGAGATCGTGCGCAAGACGAGCGAGAAGTACCTCGAGGCCCTCAGGCGGCTGACCGCTTAGCATCACGGACAAACCGACACGCGCATTCTCAGGGCCGGGGTATCCCGGCCCTGTCTTTATCCAGGTTGCGGTGACAACAACGTCATGATGTTTCCAAAAGGACAGAAGTGGAGGTTGCGGCTGGCGGCGCTGACAGCGCTGCTGCTCCTGCTCGCCGGCTGCGGCGGTCCGAAGATCGTCGCCCCGCAGGTTTCGGCCGAGGAGCATCGTCTCAATGCCGCGCTGCTAATCGACAAACGCCAGTTCGCCGAGGCCGAACAGGAACTCGACCAGGCCCTGCTCAAGGCGCCCAAAAGNNCTGCACGGCGAACTGCTGCAGGTCCTCGACCGCCCCGACGAGGCCGCCAAGGCCTATCGCCGCGGGCTGTCACGCGCCGCGGACGATTCGGCCGCCAAGAACACACTCGCCCACCGGCTCGGCCTGCTCGAACTGCACGCCTTCGGCGATGCCGAAAAAGCCGAGGCGCTCGCCGCCTCGCTGCCGGAATCGAGCCTCGAGCGCCTCGACCTGTCCGGCAGCGTCGCCCTGGCCGCCGACCGGCCCGTCGCCGCCCTGAAGATCTTCAGCCGCGCCCCGATCACCACGACCCGGCCCGCCATGGCCGCCTGGATCCGCTATCACGCCGCGCGGGCCTACCACCGGCTCGAGGACAAGAAAAACACCCGGGCCGCGCTCTACGTCGCCGTCAACCACGCTGAGGACATCGTCCTGAAACAGGCGATTGAAGCCTTCTGGAACGAAATCAACCCGACCCGCTGACCTGCCTTTTCTTGCCCTGCATCCTGTCATGTCTGCCTGTTTCGTGCATAATGGACATATCAACCACGACAAGGGGAGGTATCCATGGCAACAGACAAAAGAAATGTCAACGTCAATGGCGGCGAGAGCCTTGACCTGGAAAACCTCGTCCAGTACCAGGACGGATCGATCGTCAGCCGAACGCTTCTCGAAGACCAGTCCGGCACGCTGACCGTTTTCAGCTTCGACCAGGGGCAGGCCCTCTCGGAACACACCGTGCCCTTCAACGCGTTCGTTCAGGTCCTTGACGGCGAAGCCGAAATCGGGATCGGCGGCACCCCGGTGACTGTCAAGACCGGGGAAATTGTCTTGATGCCCGGCGGTATTCCCCACCGCGTCCGGGCGCCGAAGCGCTTCAAGATGCTCCTGACCATGTTCAAGACGGCAGTCGCCTGAGAAGCAAACGTTTCCCGCACGAACCGGCCCCTGCGATCCGGAAGACCGGATGCAGGGGCCTTTTTGCCTTCAACCAACCAGAGCGGAGAGAAGCATGCTCGAAAAACTGTTCCACCTGCACCAGCGGGGGACCGACGTGCGCACCGAGGCGGTGGCCGGCGTCACCACCTTCCTGGCAGGCGCCTACATCATTTTTGTTCACCCGGCCATTCTCGCCGATGCCGGGATGGACAAAAACGCCCTGATCACCGTCACCTGCCTGACGGCCGCCCTTTCGACGCTGGTGGTCGCCCTATGGGCAAACGCCCCGCTGCTGATGGCACCGGGGATGGGGCTGAACGCCTTTTTCACCTACACGCTGGTTCTCGGCGAAGGGCTTCAGTGGCAAACAGCTCTCGGCGTCGTCTTTCTCTCCGGCGTGTTCTTCCTTATCCTGACTGTAATCGGCTTCCGCGAGCGCATCGTTCGATCCATCCCGTTCAGCCTTCGTCTCGGCACCTCGGTCGGCATCGGTCTGTTCATCTCCTTTATCGGCTTCAAGAACCTTGGCCTGGTCGTCGGCAGCCAGGCGACACTCGTGGAACTCGGCACGCTGACGCCGCAGGCGCTGCTCGGTCTTCTCGGGGTGCTGATCATCGCCCTTCTCGAGCAGCACCGGGTGCGCGGCTCGATCATGATCGCCATTCTCGCCACAGCTGTTCTCGGCATGCTGCTCGACCTGGCGCCGGCGCCGGCAGCCCTGGTCTCGGCACCGCCCTCCATCGCGCCGATCGCCTTCGAGGCCGATATTTTCGCCGCCTTCAAGTGGTCGCTTCTTTCGACCGTCTTCTCGTTCATGTTCGTCGACCTCTTCGACAGCGTCGGCAGCCTGCTCGCCGTGTGCCGGGAAGCGGGAATGACCGACGAAAAGGGAGAGATTCCCGACATGCCGCGCATGCTGACCGCGGATGCCCTGGCCACCGTCGGCGGCGCCCTGCTCGGTACCAGCACCACCACGACATTCATCGAATCAGCCGCCGGCGTCTCGGACGGCGGACGCACCGGCCTCACCGGTGTGATCACCGCCGCGCTGTTCTTCCTGGCGATCTTTTTCACCCCCCTCGTCAACGCCATCCCCGCCTTCGCCACGGCACCGGCGCTGATCATCGTCGGCATCTTCATGCTGCGCGGTGTCGGCCAGATCGACTTCTACAACTTCGAGGAGGCCCTGCCCGCCTTCCTGACCCTGACCCTCATGCCGCTGACCTTCTCCATCGCCACCGGCCTGGCCTTCGGTTTCGTCTCCTACGTCATGCTCAAGCTGCTGAGCGGCAAGATTGCCCACTGCGACCCGTTCCTTATCGCCGCCGCCGTCCTGGCGCTCGTCGGGTTGCTTCTTTGACGCGCGAGGAGCCCCGCATGGACGAGCCGTTACCGGTCTTCATTTACGGAACCCTGCGGCCGGGAGAAAAAAACTACGCCCGCTTTCTCGGCAGTTGCAGCCAAAGGGAAATCCCCGCCACAATCCGCGGGGAGCTTTACGNNCCTCAATCCGCGGGGAGCTTTACGTGTTTCTCGATCCGAGCGGCGCCCGTTACCCTTTCCTGGTCCCGGGCCACGAGACGGTCCGGGGTGATCTGGTGTACCTGCGAGATGACTGCCGGGAGGAGACGCTGGCCGACCTGGATCAACTGGAGGGATACGACCGGCGAAACGACACCGGGCTCTACCTGCGTCGGCGTCGACAGGTCGGTACAGATTCCGGAGAGACTGTAACAGCGTGGGTCTACATCTGGAACGGTCCCTGGACGGAAACCGTGAAAATCATCAGTGGGGATTTTACCGCCTGGAGGCTCAACGAAGCCCCCGAAAACTAGCCGTCAAGCATTCGGGCAACCTTTTCTTGCAGAAGGCTGATATCGAAAGGCTTGACGAGGCACTCGTCAGCACCCGCCTCGATGACTTCAGCCTGATCTTTCTTCTGCATCTTGGCGGTCATGGCGAGGATGGGGCAGCCTTTCAGAGCCTCGTTTCTGCGCAGCTGGCGGGCGGTTTCGCAGCCGTCGATGCCGCCGGGCATCATGATATCGAGAAGGATCAGATCCGGCTGATGCTGTTTTGCCAGGTCGATACACTCCTCGCCGTCGCGGGCAAATATAAACTCTCGCTCTTCGGAGCGCAAAACGATCTCGAGCAACTTCCGGATATCCACCTGATCGTCGACTATCAGTATCTTTTTCAAGAACATCCCCCCTCAAAGGGCATCAGGCCCTGCCGAGCCGAGCGATATATGCCTCCAATTGTACCCGAATCAAAGCCGCCTTGCTCAAGCAAGGCGGGATTTTTTCCGGCGGCTTCGGCACAGATACAGCTCCCAAAGCGTTTTTTTGCAAAAAGCTGTTGACAGACCTTCGGGGCCTTTGTTATAAATTCCCTCGCTTCACGGGGCTATAGCTCAGCTGGGAGAGCGCTTGAATGGCATTCAAGAGGTCGGCGGTTCGATCCCGCCTAGCTCCACCAA
>JABAHS010004462.1_pt3 | contig 19462 bp, 21 predicted proteins | sample 7062111 | NCBI WGS metagenome assembly JABAHS01 (sample SAMN14534600, study PRJNA622989) | marine sediment metagenome | biome: marine biome [ENVO:00000428]; feature: marine pelagic biome [ENVO:01000023]; material: deep marine sediment [ENVO:00002113]; isolation source: pool of 4 deep marine... | reverse complement strand
TTAAACCCATTTACTTTCTCCCTCCCGAAGAAAAGTAAGAAACTAAGTATCAAGGCAGGTATTCTGGCTTATAGCCTCGGGCCTCCTTCGCGTCTTCCCAGAGTAAATTCCAGTGACATATTGCAAAGGACTTTGCGGACTACTCACAGCAGCGGGTCTGCACCGGATTCTCACCGGATTTCCCTTTTAAGCTTTCGAGCAACCTTGTACCGTAAATTTTTAAAGATCAGTAAAGCAGAATTACATATTAACTCTTAAATCGTTTCCATGTCAAGCAATCATATAATTATTTAAAATTCGGAATAACTTTCTTACCAAATGTTTCAATTAGGTTTGAGATCACTTCGTGAGTTGCCTGAGGAAATACCATACGGCAGGAAATATAATTAATTCCAAGCTCATCTCGGTACATCTCAATCTCTTTAGCACAATCCTCAGGTGTTCCAATTATGAAACGCTCTTCTGCGAGATGCTCAAACAGCGGATCATCAAGATCCTTTAGCTGCTGGCCCCTAACAAACATCTTTACACCGAGTGAGAAATAGAATTTATACATGCTGATAATGAATTTGTTTCCTCCCTCTATCGCCTCGTCTCTATTCGATGCTACAAATGTTTCCCTTAGCAGAATATGTTCCACTGCACTTGGATCCTTACCAGCCTTTTTTGCTTCGTCATTGTAGAAACCAAGTGTATCTTTGGCCATTTCTAATGTTCTTCCGGGTCCTATTAGAAGTGGATATCCATATCTTCCGGCACGTCTTATTGCAGGCTCTTCAAACGCGCCTACATAAAGTGGGATGGGTTTTTGCACTGGTTTAGGAGTGAGTGTTGTATTTTCGAATATATGTCTTTTACCCTCGTACGAAAACTCTTCTCCGGAGAGAGCTTTTTCGAGCACCTCTATACCTTCATCCATGCGGGATGGTCTTTGGCTCATTGGCACACCNNATTAGAAATGTTATCCACAACAGCTGCATCTTCTGCAACTCTCACGGGGTTGTGAAGAGGAAGGATAATGCCTGAGGAGCCAACCCTTATTCTAGAAGTTACAGCTGCCATCGCTCCCGCGATAACTGCTGGCGATGGGCAATAACCATCCTCTAAGAAATGGTGCTCTGAGATCCAAGCAGAGTCGAACCCTACATCTTCTGCCAATTTCACTTGTGAAAGAGTGTTTGTATATAGCTCTGGGTGAGTGTAGCTAAGCTCAGGGTGGGTTTGCATACCGAAAAGACCAATGCCAAATTTCATGGATATATCCTCCTACATTTTCTAAGGAAATCATTATAACATTAATCTGATATGAGATTCCATAAGATTATTTAACTTAAAGTGTTGTGTTTTATAGAGTGATGTGTTTATAATGAGGAGAATAATTAATGAAAGAGGTGTCAAAATGGCAAACGATATAAAATTTGGACTTTCTGCTCCCATGCCGGGGGCTGATTTAGACGGACTAGTTGAATTCTCAGTTAAGGCTGAAGAGCTTGGATTTGATACTGTTTGGTATCCTGATCACGTAGTTTTTGTATCACCTACAGAGGCTCATGAAGCTTGGTCAGTAGCAACAGTTGCTGCCACGAAAACAAACAACATTAGCATCGGAACAGTTTCTGATCCTCACAGGATGCACCCTGCTGTATTTGCTCAAAGGCTTGCTACAATTGATCACATCTCAAAAGGCAGAGTAACTCTTACTCTTGGAGCGGGAGAGTCTATGAACTTGGATGCATATGGAATCAAATGGAATAAGCCGCTTGGAAGGATAAGAGAAGCAATCGAGCTTATGCAAAAATTATGGTCAACTGAGGGGCCATGTGATTTTGAGGGTGAGCATTTTCAAATGAAAGAGGCTTTCTTGCAAGTTAAGCCATACTTAAGAGACAGAATTCCTATGTACATTGCAACACATACACCTAAAGGTCTTCACCTCACAGGCGAGGTTGGAGACGGATGGTTGCCAATTGATTTAACCCCAGATCTGTATGGCCGCTATCTTGCTGATATACATGCTGCGGCTAATAACATAGGTAGGGATACAGATGAAATAGATCCTGCACTTTGGGTATTTACTTCTCTAGGAGCTAATGAAGATGAGTGCTATAATAGCCTTGAGCCGTTTAAATATGTTCTCTGTATGCAGGACCAGCTCGCAAAAGCCGGATATGACGTAGATATCCCGGAGGAGTATCAAGGTCTTAATTATTTTAATGTTATTCCTCAGGACCCTGAAGGAATAAAGAAATTTAGAGAGCTTGGACAGTTCTTCCCTCGTGAGGCTATTATTGATTTCACAATTACAGGGTCAAAACAAGACTGTATTAATAAAATTGAGAAGTATATTGATAAGGGAGTTAGGAACTTTGTACTTTTCTACAGATTTAGTCCTGATCCTGCAGAGGCTTTAGAGACATATGGAAAAGAAATTATCCCTTACTTCAAAGGGTAGCATTCGCTACAATTAGAAATAATACGGGGCGATTTATAGTTCGCCCCTTTTTCTTTAGTTAGTTGTCCCTTCTTTAAAAGATACTTTCTTAAAAAGCACCATATCAAGTGGGTTAGGAACAAGCCCGATAACATATGGCTTTATTAAATTTTGCTGAGTAGTTATGTAGAAAGGTGCAATCGGAGAATCCGTTTCTGTTAATATTTTCTGCGCTTGGTTATATAGAATGACCCTCTTTTCAGGATCAGTTTCAGCTGCAGCAGCCTCAACCAGTGCATCATATTCCTTATTGCACCATCCAGTTCTGTTGTTTCCGGAGTTGCAGGTGAAAAGGCTCATAAAGTTATGCGGATCTGGGAAGTCTGCCCCCCAGCCCGCACGGTGAATCTCGGGTGGATTAGTGTTAATAGTACTAAGATACACCTTCCACTCTTCGTTTATAAGATTAACTTTGACTCCAAGATACTCCTTCCACATACTTTGAAGCGCCTCAGCTATTACTCTATTAAAACTCACATCTGGCCAAAGAAAAGTGATCTCTGGGAAACCTTTTCCATCAGGATATCCAGCCTCGGCTAGCCATTTTTTAGCTTGCTCAGGATCAAAATCTACACCAATCTCCGAGTTATATGCCAACATGTCTTTTGGTATCCACGACGTTGTTGTTATTCCAGCTCCCTGTATTAAGCCTATTATGCTTTTTCTATCAATTGATGCAGAGAATGCTTTTCTAACAAGCGGATCATTAAACGGGGGCTTTTCTACATTGAATGCAATATAGTTAGTTCTAAACTGAGGGGTTGTTGTAAAATCTTCTAGAACTCTTAATCTAGGCACCTCAAGTGGTGGGATACTTTTGCTGTCTGCAAAATCAAGCTCACCGCTCTCATAAAGGGCTAAGGCAGAAGAAGGGTTCTCATTCATAACCATATTTACATTTTCGATAGTAGGCCTCTCTCCCCAGTAGTTTTCATTAATTGTAAGAAGCATGTTGTCATGGTGGCGCCAGGAGGAGAGCTTGTAAGGTCCAACTGTGACTATATTCTCAGGAGCGGTCCATCTTATCCCATGTTTTTCAACAACGTCTTGTCTTATAGGGAATGTGGACATAAATACAAGTGTGCTCGGGAAATACGATGCAGGTCTTCTTAGTTTTACTTCAAGCGTATTATCATCTAGTGCTTTAACGCCAACTTTGTTTGGATCATCTATTTTGCCGGTGTTATATTCTTCAGCATTATCAATGTCATAAAGAAAATATGCATAGTGCCCACCAGTAGAAGGGTTAAGTATGCGCTTCCATGAGTATTCAAAGTCTCCAGCTTTAAGCGGCTCTCCGTCAGACCATTTAACATTTTCTCTTATCTTAAATATGTACGTGGTGCCATCTTCACTAAGCTCCCAACTCTCAGCAAGAGCGGGCTGCGGCTCAAGGCTTTCATCAAATTTTGTAAGTCCTTCCATGAGATTGTTTAGAACAGTATAGGATGTGCTGTCCATTGCCAAAGACCAATCCAACGTAGGAGGTTCATTGCCAATGTTTATGTTGATTGTGTTCTTAGGTCCAGTTTCTTCTGGAGTATTGTCACTTGTAGTACATCCTAAGACTAGAAGGGTTAATATTAGTAATGCAAAGTGAAATTTTTTCATGTTTTATTCCTATTAATTGTTAAAATATTGCAGTTTCATTAGCTATTTCATAAGAAGTCAGGCTCGGTTCGCCTACTATATATTCAGGCACTTTTTCAGCAAACTCTTTAAAATGAGGCTCTCCAAAATGAAGATCTAAGTCTTCACGGCTCCTCCACTTCTCATAGAATGTAAATGAATCTTGCTCGAATGGGTCCTGTAGAAAATCATATATAATACAGCCTTCTTCTGCCCGGGATGGTTCAATAGCGTTTTTAGCTAGCGCTATAAGATCTTCTCTACACTCGGGTTTCGTCTGAAATTTAGCTATTAGTATCAGCATTGTATCTCCTTTACAAACTTAGTTCTACACCGTAGTATAGGCAATGCTAATTATACTTAAAACAGCAATAAACAAAATTCACAAAGTTGTTTAGCGGGAGGACAATATGACTAGTGAAAAATATGAAAAAGGACTTTTAAAGTTAGAAGAGATTTCCCCCGGGGCAGCCGATAGAACTAAGCAGAGTCTTGATGATATAGCACCGGATATGGTGAAGTACTTAATGGAATTTGTATTTGGAGAGATATCCTCACGTCCTGGGCTTGATATGAGAGCACGTGAGATAACAGCGGTTGCCTCACTTGCCTCATTAGGTACTGCACCAAACCAGTTGAAGGTTCACATAAAAGGAGCACTTAACTGCGGCTGCACCAGAGAGGAAATTGTAGAGGTTCTAATGCAAACCCTTGTATATGCCGGTTTTCCTGCAGCACTTACAGGGCTTAGATTGGCTAAAGAAGTTTTTAAAGAGATAGATGAAGCATCATAAGTTTAAATATTTATAGCCATTTGTAATCCTACAACTAAAGCGTTTGGTATATTACTAGTTCCGCCTGGTTTATTACGTACTTGTTATCTGGCAGTTGACTCCATATCTATCGTGCTAGCTCTATTGAGATGTTTTAGATATAATGGACTTATTAGGGCGGCTTAGGTATCAAAATAAATTCTATCGGAGGTCCATATGAGAATACTTAGTCTAATTATGTGCTTGGTTGCAGTAGGTTTTATCTTTAGCGCTTGTGCAAGGCCTAAGGGTGATACACCTCAGGAGAAGAGAAACTTTGTACTACAAATGAAAGACAATGCTTTAGCTAAGCTTTATGCCGAGAAGCCGTATGCTAAGGACTTAGTTAATAACGCTGCTGGCTATGCGGTATTTAGTAATTTTAACACTCAGCTGATGATAGTTGGGTCTGGAAATGGATATGGTGTTGCAATTGATAATTCCAATGGTGACGAAATTTTTATGAGAATGGCTGAAGGAGCAGTAGGACTAGGTGTTGCTTTTAAGGATTTTGAAGAGGTAATAGTTTTTAACAACAAATCCGTGTTTTATAAGTTTGTCACCGAAGGTTGGAATTATACCGCGCAAGGGGATGCAGTAGCCAAGTATAAAGACGATGGGGGAGCCGCTACAGGTGAGGTTCCTCTTGATTCAGATGTGGTCGTTTTCCAGATGACTAAAGATGGTGTTGCACTAAGAGCTACAATTGGAGCATCAAAGTTTTGGGTAGATAGTGATCTAAACAACCCATAACTTTTACATGTGTAGCTTAAAAATCTATACTATGAAAAATGAAAGATCGCATAGATAAAATAAATGAAGTTCTGTTCAATAATATAAACACAGTACTGCCTAATATTGCTACAGACAGTTTAATATCAAAATTAATAACTGCCATAATCGCAACAGTACTGGCTGTTATTGTTTTCATCTTCATCAGAGGCATAACTAAATTTATTGAGAAAAAGGTTCTTTCACTTCAGTCTCGAAAACTTCAATCAATTAAAATCCAGAACCAACAAATATTTACTGGAAATCAAATTGCCTGGGGTATTGGAGTTTTATTTAAGTGGTTCCGCTACTTCTGCTACTTAATCATACTATATCTATATATAAATATTATCTTTAGTTTTTTCCCGAAAACCAGTGGAATTTCAGCCACGCTTTTAGCTTATTTTATGGATGCTGTGAATTTTGTTCTTGGGTCGATATGGGGCTATATGCCCAATTTGTTGACTTTAATAGTTATATCCGCTTTCGGATATTATCTGATTAAAGCAATGCACATGTTCTTTAAAGGTGTAGAGAATGAACGCATAACATTAGCAGGTTTTTATCCTGAGTGGGCTGGCCCTACGTATACAATTTCAAAAGTATTATTAATAGCTCTCTTAGTAATTGTGGCTTTCCCATATTTGCCTGGCAAGGATTCTCCTGCATTTCAAGCAGTCTCAATATTCCTAGGAGTACTTGTGTCCTTAGGTTCTACCGCTGCTGTAGCAAATGTAGTTGCTGGAATAGTGCTTACATATATGAGGGCGTTTAAGATCGGAGACAGAGTTCAGATAGCAGACACTACAGGAGATGTAGTTGAAAAAACTATGTTTGTAACCCGGATTAGGACTACAAAGAATGTTGAGATAACTGTTCCTAATGCAATGGTTTTAAACGATCATATAATCAATTATAGTTCACGCGCACAAGATGATGGTCTAATTTTGCATTCTAAAGTTACAATTGGATATGACGTTCCTTGGAAAAAAGTACATGAGCTACTTAAACAAGCAGCATACGCAACTGAGGGCCTGGAAAGCAGCCCGGAACCTTTCGTTTTACAAACATCTCTCGATGATTTTTACGTAGAATATGAAATAAACGCTTATACAAAAAATCCTAAAACTATGGCAGTCACTTACAATGAGCTGCACAGAAATATTCAGGACAAATTTCATGAATCCGGAGTGGAAATTGCTTCTCCAGGACTATTAGCATATCGCGATGGCAACAAAGAAAATATTCCTGATGAATACCTACCTCAAAAAAAATATGATCCACCTAAAATTGGCCCATTCTCATTTGGTCCTACTTCTAAAAAGCCTGAATAAAAGTAGTTATTATATAGTTCCGATATGAATAGTAGAATAGTACTTGCCTCTTCGTCTCCCAGAAGAAAAGAACTTCTTCAAAGTGTTGGTATAGAATTTGAAGTTATAGAGCCCAGATCTGATGAATCCCTAATAGGCAAAGAGAATCCAGAAGAATATATACTTAGATTGTCTACTGAGAAAGCATTATCAGTTTCAAAAAATTTAAATGACGATGTTCTTGTAGTTGGGGCAGATACAATTGTTCTAGTAAATAATGAAATTCTAGGTAAGCCCGAAGATGAAGAAGATGCAGAGGTTATGCTACACAAGCTCTCGGGCAAAGCACACCATGTGCTGACCGCATTTTCAATAATCAAAGCTCAGCATGAAATTCTTCATAAACATGTTGTTGGTACAGAGGTGGTTGTTAAAACTCTTGAACCAGATGAGATACAAGGTTACATTAAAACCGGGGAGTCAATGGACAAAGCAGGTGCCTATGGTATTCAGGGCATTGGGGCTTTTATGGTTAAAGAAATAAAAGGCTCTTATACAAATGTAGTTGGACTTCCACTAGTTGAAGTTCTAGAAGCATTAAAGAAACTCGGAGCTCTTAGGCTCTTTAGCGACGATGGATTTAGAAAGGAATATAAAAAGCGTTAGGGAAAGAATAGAGAGGGCAGCCGCAAAAGTTGGGCGAAACCCAAGTGAAGTGGAGCTTGTTGCAGTTTCAAAAAGGGTTGAGCCAGAGCGAATTTTGCAAGCGCTTGGATTAGGTTTTAATACTTTTGGAGAGAATTACGCTCAGGAATTTAGAGATAAAGAAAGACTTCTTAGGAGTGAAGCTGATAGCAAAATAAAATGGCATTTTATAGGCCAGATACAAAAAAACAAAGTTAAATATATAGTTGGAAAGGTCGAGCTTATACATTCTTTGGACTCACTTTCTGTAGCCCAGGAGATAAATAAAAGGGCGATGGGCCAGGGAGTTAAGGTTCCAGTACTAATAGAAGTTGATACTGGAGGAGAAGAATCCAAGGGGGGAATTAGTCCTTCAGAATTAGAGGATTTTATTGGAGAACTTGATCTATTGCCCGCAATTGACGCTCGGGGGCTGATGACAATGCCTCCTTATTTTGATGATGTTGAGTTAGCTAGGCCATATTTTAAAAAACTAAGAGAAATCAGGGATACTCTAATTTCTACATTTCCTGGACTCAAAGAGCTTTCTATGGGAATGAGTGGAGATTTTGAAGTAGCGATTGAAGAAGGTGCTACAATAGTAAGAGTTGGGACTGCAATTTTTGGTGAAAGAGATAAATAGACGAGAATAAGATGAACAAAATAGGATTCATAGGCGCTGGTAACATGGCAGAGGCTCTGATAAAGGGTTTAATTTCATCTGGACTCTTTAAGGCTGGACAGATTTTAATAAATGATATATCCAAGAAAAGGGTAAATCATATAAAATCGACCTATAAGGTAATAGTAGCCAAAAATAATATTCAGTTAGCTGAAGACTCAGATCTTATAGTATTGGCGGTTAAGCCTAACCAGATATCAAAAGTAGTTAGAGAGGCAGAAGAGAGTATAAATACTAAAAAAGTTCTTATATCTATTGCTGCCGGCATAAAAACTAGCTCTATTTTAAAACTGCTCAACAATAAATCAAAAATCGTAAGAGTAATGCCAAACACTCCTGCTTTAGTACAATCAGGTGCATCAGTATTTTATTGTAATGAAAATGTGACAGCCAGAGATAAAAAGAAAGTACAAAAGATCCTAGAATCTGTTGGGCTTGCTCTTATGGTAGAGGATGAAGGACTTTTAGATCCTGTAACAGGTCTTAGCGGAAGCGGTCCTGCATATGTGTCAATATTTATTGAAGCGCTTGCCGATGGTGGAGTGAAAATGGGACTCCCAAGGGATATGGCTCACAAACTAGCTGCTGAGACAGTTTACGGTACAGCAAAAATGATTATAGAAGCTGGAGCACATCCAGCTCAGTTTAAAGACAAAGTGACCTCCCCAGGAGGAACTACAATTGAAGGTGTGCATAATTTAGAAAAAGGCGGATTCCGCTCTAGCACCATCTCTGCAGTAGAAGCTGCTACGAAACGCTCAAAAGAATTATCCAAGGGGGATAAATAATGGATATAATAGGTGGAAACTTCATAGGTGCAATCGCAACTGTACTTGATTATGTACTAATGATTTATATGTGGATAATTATAGCAAGAGCTATAATATCTTGGGTAAGCCCAAGCCCCTACAACCCTATAGTGCAATTCTTATATCGTGCTACCGAACCTGTACTTAGATATGCGAGAAGAATTATCCCTCCAATTGGCGGCACACTTGATCTATCACCAATCATCGTACTTTTGGTAATTGTTTTCTTGAGACAATTCCTTGTACAAAGCCTATTTCAGCTAGCTCAGCAGTTTTAGTTAGATGCCTGAAGTACTAATACACAGAGATAAAATTCATTATATTGACGGTGAGAGTTTCAATAAATCTCATCCTACTCTCTTGTTTATACATGGTGCCGGTCAAAGTCATGCAACATGGAGATTGCAGGAAGACATATTTACCAACCATCCAGAATTTAATTTTATTGCCATAGACTTACCTGGACATGGAAGCTCAGATGGAAGTGCGTTCTCGACAGTTGAAGAGTATAAAGATTTTGTTCTCGAATTCATCCGAAGACTAGAATTAAGTGAAATTATTTTAATTGGCCACTCAATGGGCGGTGGTATAGCTATGCTTATAGCTATTGAGAATCCGGAAATTCTGCGGGCATGCATTTTGGTTGCAACAGGAGCAAAACTAAGTGTGGCTGAGCAGACACTTGAGTTAGTTAAGAGCAATTACGAGTCGTTTTGTGATATTTCACCTCAAAGGATGTTTGCTGAAGATTCTCCTAAAGAGCTAAAACAGAAATTTAAAATTGGACTATTAGATACTGGTCAGCATGTCTGCTACCAAGATCTAATTGCTTGTAATGATTTTAATATTATTAACGAGGTTGATAAAATAAATTTACCTACACTCATTATCTCTGCTAGTAAAGATATACTCACCCCTTTGAAATACGGTAAATATCTTCATCAAAAAATTTATGCTTCTGAGTTTTCCCAAATAAAAGGCTCGGGCCACTTCATAATGCAAGAGAGAGCCCAAGAATTCAATAGTGTTCTTACTGATTTTCTAAATGATTTATCTAGTGATACAAATTAGTTAAGCAACTTTTAGGAAATAAAAACTATTGATAAATCGACCTTTGGCATTATATTTAATTTGTGTTTATGTAAAAGTATGGAGCAAATTATAGCCCGCATTTATTGAGGTTTTAGAAGGAGTCATGATGCAGGTTTTTACAAGGGTTTTAGTTTTATTAACATTTCTTGGGTCAGGCCTTATTCCGTTTGATAGTGAATCATATGCGCAGAATACGGGTGTGGCGCCAGTATATATTGATCAAGCTATATATAATGCTGCGCAGGAAGGCTTTATCTGCAGCCAGGAAACACTAGATAAATTAGACCCATCCGAAAGAGAAGCAAGGATAAAGGTATGCGGACTTGATCTTGAGATTGATACTGAACTTGAAGAGCCAAATATTGAAAGTGAGGAAGTAGCCTCACCTGCAGACACCGAGATACAAGCATCTACAGGGGAGCCTGAAGCACAAGCCTCAACTTCTGAGTCAAATAGTTTAGTAGTTAACGATGAACGAGAAGAGGTTTCATTGCTTCCTAATCCAGAAGTTGATTTCGTTGAAGACTATGTGGTTAAGTTTGATGGTGATAAGGACACTATTTTTTTAGGAGGAGTAGTACCCTTCGTAGCTATTCCGGATACTGAACTTGCAACTGATGACAGTTTTTTTAATGATGATAGCTTCTCAGTTTTCTTCTATCTAAAAAGAAAGTTTTAAGTTCCTATCCCACACTATGTAAAATATTAACAATTCAAATTAATAAATCACTTTACTAGAGAGTCAATTTTGTTACACTAAGTGAAATTTTAGTTACAGGAGATAGAAAGATGAAGATAGCACTACTAGGTGGTACAGGAGACATAGCGGAAGGACTAGTACTTAGATGGTCCAAAGCGGGTCATGAAATTATCGTAGGTTCAAGGAGTGAGGAAAAAGCACTCACAATTACCGAAGAATATAAAGAGAAATTGGCAAGCTTGGGTATTGAGGGGCAGATTAGCGGTATGGCAAATGCTGACGCCGCAAAAGCTGCTGAGGTTGTAATTATAAGTATTCCTCCGGAATATGCCGCTTCAACGATCGAATCAATTAAGGACAGCTTCACCGACCAAGTGGTTGTTACTCCGGTTGTTCCTATGACTAGGCATGAAGATAAGGCTTTTATGTTTGAGCCCCCAGAGCATGGGTCTTCAGCACTTGAGATTCAGGCAGCTCTTCCGGAGACAGCAAGGCTTGTGTCTGCATATCATAACCTTCCAGCTAAGGAGCTTAGCCAGGTTGAAGAGGATCTGGATTATGATGTTGTAATTTGCGGGGATGATGAGGAAGCAAAAGCAATTGTTACGAAAATCACTGAAGATATGCCTACAATGAGAGTACTTGATGCTGGCCCGCTTAAGCTCTCACCAATGATTGAGGCGATCACCCCATTAATTGTTAACCTAAACGTTAAGCACAAACATCATTTTTCTGTAAAATTTGTTTAGAACTTACAGGGGTAGCCTTCGAGCTGCCCCTACTATTCTCCCATAATCTGAAGAACTATTTCTCGTGACCGTGGACGGTTGTCAAAGTCAACAACTATAATCTGCTGCCAGGTACCCAGCAGTAATCTGGATGAGGCAAAAGGAACTGTAAGTGATGCTCCTTATAAAGCAGCTCTTACATGGGAGTAGCCATTTCCATCTCCCCAGCGTGCATCATGATGATAACTTATATCCTTTGGGGCAATTCTATCGATCGCTTCCTGAAAATCTCTGATTGCTCCGCTCTCATATTCAATCGTGGTCACTCCGGCAGTTGATCCCGGAACGAAGATTGTTACAGTCCCTGAATATATATTAGAATCTGCCACACCTTTGGCCACCTCAGCAGTGATATCTATTAAATCGGTTTCCCCATTTGTCTCAAGCCTTATGCCTAAGGTTTCTACTGGCACTGTTTTCTCCTATAAAAGATTTAACTGGGTTGGGTTTTCAAGCGATATTGCATTGTATCCTCTATCATTGAGAGCATGGGCAAATTGGTTTGCATTCTCTTCAACAAGATAGACTTTTCCAGGTTCTACCAGATCTACAAATTCTAATAGATCATTGAAGTCAGCATGGTTGCTTAGTGTGATGACAGCATCTGCATTAAACTCGGATTTGATAGCAAGCCTCTGAACTTCTGTAGATTCAGTAAGTACGACTACTTTCTTTTTCTTAATATTAGCTATTTCCTCTGAGCGAAGCTCATTCTGAGGAACAATTATGGTTCTACCTTTAATCTTAGAAGGTTTAAATTGAGCATAATCACCTAGATTAATTCCAAGTTTCTCATAAACCTTTGTGAATTTATAGATTGATTTTTCAAGGCTAAGCTTATATCCCATATCTCCCAAGGTTTTGATTATATCCTGAGCTTTTCCTAAAGGATCGACTGCTAGGACGGGTGTCGAGCCAGATGAAGTTGTATCCTCGATAAAACTAATCACCTGCTTTATTGACTGCTCAAAACTAGGGAATTGATATTCCTTTAACCCATACCGGCATTTCATAATTAGAACATCGCAATGCTTTGTATATGCAGGGTCTGTTGTGGGAAGCTTTTTAATATTTATATCACCACTATAGAGTAGGGTCTTATCTCCTTTGTCCAAAATCATTTGTGACGACCCTAGCATAGTTCCAGATGGAACAAGCTCAACCTCGATATCGCCTAGAGCAAAGGATCTATAGTATGGACATGCAAGCACTACTGGTTTTTTAACCTTCCTTTCCAGAAATTTAATAGTCTCAGGAGTAGAGAGGATTTTCTCAGGAGGAGTAAATTTGTCTATCTCGGCTGATGAGATGAAAGAAAGAGGTACTTTCTTTTTAGAATCAAACCACAACTCCGTTCCTTTTAGATGTATTCCATTTTTATATTCAATCATTAGGTTCGAATTTTAGTCTACTTCCGGGATGTTGAATTTCAACAATTTGGAATAGAATAGGACTGTGAATACCAGAACGAATAACTAGGAATTACTCTTATTCTGTGGGTGATTCAATAACTACTTCAGATGTGAAATCTTCATTATCAAGTTTCCATTTACCGTTTTCTTTTACGAGTGTGATGATCCCAGTAACTTTGGCGTTAGGATCAGTTGAATCAGTTCCATTGACTGTGAGTGTGGCATTATTACCTTCGATCTTAGAAGATATATCTTTTATTTTAAATGTACTACGAACCTCTCTCATAATCTCTAAAAATGAAGCCTCATCTTCAGGGCTAATTTCGCCCATTTGATTGATGTTATTCTGTGATAAATAAGGCTTTAATTCATCAAGAGACTGAGCTTTCATGCTCGCCTCGACATATGATTCGTACAACTTTATTGTCTCTTTTTCTTCATCTGCTAATGCTGTTGAAACAAGAAATAGACATAGAAATAATATTAATAATGCTGTGTATTTTCTCATAATTTTCTCCATTAAGTGGGAATTGTTATATGATTACCATCTTTTTTAAAGAATACCAAGCACAATTATTATTGACAAGGAATACTTATAGCGGTGATAATTTTCAGCACTAATTTTATGTATTAAGGAGATGATTTCATGGATAGGACGGAGAATCTGCTAAAAGATCTAACTGAAGCCCATGGTATACCTGGTTATGAAGCAGAAGTACGTAAAGTAATAAGGAATTACTTTAAACCAATAGGGAATATAGAAGAGGACAATATGGGGAGTCTTATTTGTACCAAGGAAGGAAAGGATGCATCTCCTAGAATTATGTTGGCAGGGCATATGGATGAAGTGGGTTTTATGGTCAAGCACATATCCGCTGATGGTTATATCAGATTCACTCCCTTAGGAGGCTGGTGGGATCAGGTGCTTCTTAGTCAAAGAGTAGCAATTAAAACCTCTAAGGGTGATGTAATAGGAGTTATTGGAGCTAAACCCCCTCATTTGCTCTCTCCTGAGGAGCGCAACAAAGTAGTTGTCAGAAAAAATATGTACATAGATATTGGAGCAACATCAGAAAAAGATGTTGATAAAGCAGGAGTGCGGGTAGGTGATCCTATAATTCCAGTAAGCGAATTTACCATCTTGGCAAATCCTAAAACATATATGTCAAAAGCGTTTGACGATCGTGTGGGATGTGCGGTAGTTATCTCGGCGCTAAGTTCACTTGCGAAAAAGAGCCATCCCAATACCCTGTTAGGTGTCGCTACTGTACAAGAAGAAGTTGGAGTGAGGGGAGCTACTACGAGTGTTGAGATGGTAGACCCTGATATTGCTATAATACTTGAGTCAGACATTGCAGGAGATGTACCTGGAATAAAGCCTGATGAATCTTCCACAAAATTTACTGGTGGACCGTCACTTCTTCTCTATGATGCACGTATGATACCAAACTTAAAACTCCGAGACCTTGTAATCGATACTGCTAAGAAAAATAAAATTCCACTTCAATTTACTACTATGGAAGGGGGTGCAACGGATGGCTCAGTTATTCATTTGCATAAGAGCGGCGTGCCTACTGTAGTTCTCGGAGTTCCTTCACGACACATTCACAGCCATAATTCAATTATCCACAGAGATGACTTTGACAATACGGTTAAACTTTTAAAAGCAGTTGTTCAAAAGCTTGATAAGAAAACAGTACAGAATATAAAATCGTTCCGTTAGCGTTACTATCTCTCATTAAATTACTGGTAAACTTAAGAGCACTTTGGAATCCATAAAAATAACTGGGGCAAGGGAACATAACTTGCAGGATGTCTCTCTTTCCATACCCAGAGGAAAACTTGTTGTCATTACCGGAGTAAGCGGTTCAGGGAAATCTTCGCTCGCATTTGACACAATATTTGCTGAAGGTCAGAGAAGATATATGGAATCCCTCTCTGCCTATGCAAGACAGTTCGTAGAAAAGATAGATAAACCCGATGTAGATTCAATTGAGGGACTCTCTCCCTCTATCTCAGTAGACCAAAAAACATTTCAAAGAAACCCACGCTCTACTGTGGGCACGATAACAGAAATCTACGATTTCTTAAGGCTACTTTTTGCACGTATAGGGAAGCCTTATTGCTATAAATGCAATATAGAAATTGCTGCACAAAGTCTTGATACGATGGTTGAGAGGGTTTGTTCGCTAGGAAAAGGTGAAAACGTTTCTATTTATTCTCCAATAGTTCAAGGTAGAAAGGGTGAATATAGAAAAGAACTAGAAGAGCTTAGATCAGAGGGGTATTTGAGAGTAAGAATTGATGGAGATGTTTACGATCTGGATGAAGAGATAAATATAAATAAGAACAAAAAACATACTATAGAGCTTCTACTAGATGTAGCGGTAATTAGATCTGAGAGTATGGCTGAGAGAATTCGAGAATCATTGCAAATTGCACTAAAGCGTTCAGGTGGAGTTGCTATTGTGGAATCAAGCAAGGGTGAAAAATTTACCTTCAGCGACAAGTTTGCATGTCCCAATTGCGGTTTAAGTTATCCGGAAATTTCTCCACGGCTCTTTTCATTCAACAGTCCATATGGTTCTTGCAAATTATGCCATGGTATTGGCACAACATCGTTTTGTGACCCTGATCTTCTAATTGATCCAGATCTCTCGATTGCAAAAGGAGCAATTATTCCCTGGAGAAACTCAAACTACTTTAAACAAATCATTGAAAATGTAGCTGAATACTATGGGTTTGATACAGAAACCCCTTTTAAAAAACTTCCTGCAAAAATAAAGAAAATAGTCGTACACGGCTCTGGTGATGCAGAAGTTTTATTCTACAAAGAAAGGAAAGGAAGGGTACTTAAATATTGGGAAACCTACTCAGGTGTGCTAGGTATCACAACTGAGTGGTTTAAAGAGACTGAATCTCTTGAAGTACGGGAGAAGCTTGCCCAGTATATGAGAACAGCTGAATGTTCTGAATGCAATGGTGCAAGATTAAGAAAAGAAGCCCTTTCGATATTGATAGAGAACAATTCTATTTATGATATTGTCAGTATGTCCGTTGAAAGGGGGGTCCAATTCTTCGAAAAGCTTCATCTAGTTGGTAGAGACGCTGAAATTGGAGAGCGGGTAATCAAAGAGATTAATTCCAGGCTTAGGTTTTTGGATGATGTTGGCCTTAGCTATTTAACTCTAAACCGCTCTGCTCCAACACTTTCAGGCGGGGAAGCTCAGAGGATAAGGCTTGCTACCCAGGTCGGATCAAAATTGACAGGTATTACATATGTTCTTGATGAGCCTACTATCGGGCTTCACTCAAGAGATAATCTCAAACTTATTGATACTCTAAAATCTCTCAGGGACAGTGGCAATTCTATAATTGTTGTAGAACACGATGAGGATACGATTAGAAATGCAGACTATGTGGTTGATATTGGCCCTGGAGCTGGTGAGAAAGGCGGCAAGATTGTTTCAAGCGGTGGTATAGACAAACTCTGTAAGACGGGCAGCTCTTTAACAGGGGGTTATTTGTCTGGTGACCTTGGTATCGTCTATCCAACAAAGCGCAGAAAAGCCAAAGACTTAATATCTATTAAGGGAGCATATGAGCATAACTTAAAGAATATAGATGTTGATTTTCCAATTGGAGTGTTCACATGTGTAACCGGCGTATCAGGATCTGGAAAGAGCACACTTGTAATAGATACTTTATATAATGCACTTAGCCATTCATTATATCGAAGCAAGGATTTAATAGGTAAACACATAAAAATAAGTGGTTTCAAGGATATAGATAAGGTTCTAAATGTTGAGCAAAGTCCCATAGGCAGAACACCTAGATCTAATCCAGCAACATACACCGGGCTTTTCTCACCAATTAGAGACCTATTTGCAATGTTGCCACAGGCTAATGCCAGGGGATACAAACCTGGAAGGTTCAGCTTTAATGTCAATGACGGTAGATGTAATGTGTGCTCTGGGCACGGGACTCAAAAGATAGAGATGCACTTTCTTCCTGATGTCTATGTGATTTGTGAAAAATGTGGTGGAAGCAGATATAACTCTGAGACTCTTGAGATTAAATACAACGGCAAGAGTATTGCCGATGTGCTTGATATGACAGTTAGTGAAGCACATGAATTTTTTATGAACGTTCCACAATTGAAATCTAAGCTCGAAGTACTAGAAGCCGTTGGGCTTGATTATATCCGCTTAGGTCAGTCCGCTACTACTTTATCTGGAGGAGAAGCCCAGAGAATAAAACTATCTAAGGAACTTTCTAGAAGAGATACAGGCAACACTCTCTACATACTTGATGAGCCTACTATTGGACTTCATTTTGATGATGTGCGTAAACTACTTATTGTAATTCAGGAGTTAACAAACAAGGGAAACTCAGTAATAGTCATTGAACACAATCTAGATGTGATCAAATGTGCTGATCATATAATTGATATGGGCCCTGAAGGTGGAGAGGCAGGTGGACAGGTTGTCGCACATGGGACTCCTGAGAAAGTTTCAAAGGTTAAAGGTTCATATACGGGTGCATTCTTGAAAAAGATATTGTCTACTAATTCAAAGAGTAAAGGATCTCATTAATTGGACTTATTTGAATCAATTATCTCAGGAGCGATTCAGGGGATTACAGAGTTTTTCCCTGTTAGTAGCACTGCTCACTTAGTGCTGTTACCATGGTTTTTCTCTTGGACAGACCAGGGTCTTCCTTTTAATGTGGCTCTTCACCTGGGTAGTCTTATTGCGATAATTTATTACTTTTGGCGTGAATGGTTACTAATAATTAAGGAGTTTTTCCAAAGCTTATCCCAGTGGAGTTTTAAAGGACGGCCTAATGGCAAAACTGGGTTGTATCTCATTATTGCAACCATACCGGGAGGCTTAGCCGGGGTACTTTTTGAAGAATACGCTGCCGGTATTCTGAGACATCCGGTCTCTGTCGCATTTACTCTTTCATTTTTTGGTGTGGTTCTCTACTTTGCGGACAGTTACTCCAAGAAATCCAAAACATTCGGAGAAATGAACATTGTCGACTGCATTATAATAGGTGTTTGTCAGGCATTTGCAATAATTCCTGGGGTTTCACGTTCTGGTATAACAATTACAGGTGCAATGTTTAGAAATTTAAATCGTGAAGATGCTGCAAAATTTTCTTTTTTACTTGCAGCCCCTCTTATAGCAGGAGCAGGAATATTTGAAGCACGGCACTTAGAAATGTCATCAGTCATGAGCCTCCCGTTTATAGCTGGAGTCTTAGCATCTGCAGTCTTTGCTTTTCTTGCTATAAAATACCTCTTGAGGTTTGTTAGAAGATCTAGCTACACAATTTTTGTTGTTTACAGACTGGCCCTTGCTGTTCTTATTGTGTTTCTTTACTTAACAAGAGGTGCATAAATGATTGCCCTTCTTTCCTCAAACTGGGATGAAATTTCCAAATTAAAAAAAGATATAGAAACCAGATCTGAATCCGAGAGCTCAGAGCTTGATTGTTTTGCTGGAAAATTATGTGGTCAATCTGTGATTCTAGCTGTGAGCGGTGTAGGGATCAAAAGGGCAAGAAATGCTACAAGTATTATAATACAGAAATACAAACCTAGTCTTATTGTCTTTGCTGGTTTTGGAGGGGCACTTAGTTCGGATCTTAAGTTAGGAGACATTGTTTTAGGTGAGTCGGTAACAAGTTTGAAGAAAAACGAGGACAGGGCCCTTTTTCACAATTTCTCAGTGGACAATGAAAACATTAAAAGAGGTAAGCTTTTAACTGAGAGTAGGTTTATAAATGAAGCTGAAGAAAAAAAGCATTTATTTAACTTATCTGGCGCATTAGTTGTAGACATGGAAACTTGGGGTGTAGTCGAGGCAGCCCTGCAAAGTGATACCCCGGTTGCTTCAATAAGAGCTATTTCTGATGAGGCAGATGAGCAGCTACCAGACATGGCTGCAATCTATTCAAATAATGGAGAGCTTAATTCAAAAAAAGCTGAAAGCTATTTCGAAGCAAACCCGGAATTATTGGCTCCGTACTTTAAATTCAGATTTACGAACACACCAAGAGCCCAAGAATCTCTTTGCAGCTTCCTAGGCAAATTAGTCAGTAGTCTTTAGTTTTAGAAAAATGTTTTGTGTCTTTATTCAATAAAGAAAGCATGTAATTGCAAATTTATAAGAACTTTTACTTTTAAGCAGTAGCTTTTCTTCTTTTTATTACCATAAATCCAACTATTCCAAGTATTGCTGCCATAGCAACAAGACCCCATTCAGACAATGT
>JABAHS010109289.1_pt2 | contig 19469 bp, 22 predicted proteins | sample 7062111 | NCBI WGS metagenome assembly JABAHS01 (sample SAMN14534600, study PRJNA622989) | marine sediment metagenome | biome: marine biome [ENVO:00000428]; feature: marine pelagic biome [ENVO:01000023]; material: deep marine sediment [ENVO:00002113]; isolation source: pool of 4 deep marine... | reverse complement strand
CCCATAGGAACTCCTATAGAACGAACGGACTATGTTGTAAGTGAAATAGAAAAGTATTTGCAAAATTTTGTAGTCACTGAAGAAAATGAAGAGGGTGTAGTTAACTGGGGAGTATTTATTGGACAGGGAGCTCCCAGATTCCAGCTGTCTTTCAGCCCAGAGCCTCCAAGTCCCGACTACGCAATATTTATAGTTAATACCTCTGCAAGAGAGATTATTGACAGCATTATTCCCGAGATAGAAGAGTTTTGTATATCGTCGTTTCCTGATATCAAACCGACTGTTCGTCCGCTTGAGCTTGGGCCGCCTTCATGGCCGCCTGTAGAGGTTAGGCTGTCTGGAAAAGACAGCGATGTCTTATTTGCAAATGTTGATATTATTAAGAATAAACTGGAGGACACTAAGGGCACTAAACTCATAGACGATGATTGGGGGACAACATCCAAAAAACTGTTTGTAAAGATTAATCAGGCAAGGGCCTTCAGGGCAGGTGTGACGAGTCAGGACATTGCAACATCTCTGCAGACTTCACTTAGCGGAATGAGCACTACTGAGTATAGAGAAGGAGATAAGCTCATCCCCGTGATGCTGCGCTCTGTTGCCGCAGACAGGCTTGATATTGGAAAACTGGAGAGTTTGAACGTATATGTGCAGGCTACGGGAAAATCCCTGCCATTAAAACAGGTTGCTGATATTGAGGTTGCCTGGCAGCCTGCTGTGATAAAAAGAAGGGGCAGGCTTAGAACTATAACCGTGGAGTCCGGATTAGAACCTGGATACACTGCAGCTGAGATAAACAGCACTCTTGTCCCGTGGCTAGGGGAGCAGTCGAAAAACTGGGATGTTGGATACTCCTGGGAAATTGGCGGTACGGATGAAGAATCAGGAAAAGCCAACGCATCCATTAGCGCCAAGCTGCCGATTGCCGGCATGATAATCTTACTTCTTTTGGTGGGACAGTTTAACTCTATCCGAAGACCAATTATCATACTGATTACTATTCCTCTGGGCATAATAGGCGTGGTCCTGGGGTTGCTTGCAACAAACCTTTATTTTGGATTTATGACTCTCCTCGGCATTATCTCTCTTGCGGGGATTGTGATTAATAATGCTATAGTTTTGCTTGATAGGATTAACATCGAGATAACCCAAAATGGCCTTAAGCCGGAAAGAGCAGTAATAGAATCGGCACAGCAGAGATTAAGACCCATACTGCTTACTACCATAACAACAATTTCTGGGCTTATACCTCTTTGGCTTTTTGGCGGACTCATGTTTGAACCAATGGCAGTAGCAATAATATTTGGGCTTCTTTTTGCTACCGCGCTTACCCTTGGACTTGTACCGGTTCTTTATTCACTCTTTTTCAGGCTGGATTTTAAGGGATTTACATATTAAACTTATTAATAAATTGCTTTAGGAGTAAATATTATGAGGATGATAGTTCTTCTATTTTTAGTATTATCTTTTGCCGTTATACAAACAGCGTATTCCCAACAACAGGGTGAAGCCGGGACCACTGCCAAGCCAGAACCCAAAAAAGCGGATTACCCCTGGTATTGGAACAGGCCATATGAAAATATAGATAACTTTGAAAACTCATCACTGGGCAAGAAAAGGAGTTCGGTTACAAGGGGAATAAACACAGGCAGTAAGCAGACTGAAAGTAATGTAGATATCAATAAGCAGATAGATGATAAACTGGAGCAGGAAAGAGAAAAACAGCAAAAATATGAGATTGGTTACTCCAGCTCTATTGGGCTCAGTGTTGACCCTGATAGCTCTGTAGTCGGCAGTCAGGCCGTAAATGAGCCTGAGACTGTTAAAGGTACGATTAGTAATAAAAAGACTATAACGTGGGTTGATGAAAACGGCGTTGTACACGTCACAAACGATCCCACGGAGGTCTATAAAAAGTCTAAATGACGGCCGTATAATATTAGCTGTTCATCTTTAACTTATCTCATGTATATCTAAATTACTTATACTAAAGATTTTCATTTTTCACAAAATATTTTTGTTTGTTATCCTAATCTAACATGCTATATTATTTCTAAGTATTGTAGGTGATTATCTGTTACACACTACATATAGCGGCATATATATGATTTACCGGAGGGAAGAATGAAAAAAAGAAATCTTACTGCAGCTTTAGTAACACTTCTAATACTATCAGCCGGTTGTTTTGGGCCAAAGGGTTTTGATACTGATCAAAAAAGAGACTTCGTTGCAAATATGAAAAACGATGCACTCAACCAGCTTTACCGTGAAAAGCCACATACCCGGAAACTTATAGAGAATGCAGCGGGTTACGGTGTTTTTAGTAATATTAATACACAGATTATATTTGTAGGCGGCGGTGGTGGATACGGAGTAATAACTGATAATGAAACAGGTAATCAGACCTATATGAATATGGCAGAGGGTGGGCTTGCGCTTGGAGTAGGTATAAAGGATTTTAGAGAAATAATAGTTTTTAACAGCCCCGGTGTTCTTTACAGGTTTATTAATTATGGCTGGGATCTCACGCTTGCGGGTGATGCAGCAGCCAAAACCGGAGATAGGGGTGGGGCTATAGGTACTGAAACGGATTTTTCATCCGATGTAGTGATTTACCAAATTACAAAAAATGGTATAGCACTTTCTACAAGCCTGGCAGGCAGCAAATACTGGAAAGATAAAGAGCTTAATTACTAGTTTTAGTATGATCTGATCAGTTAGCGCTGCTTATTTCGGTAACCGTAAGCTCAGTTGCGGTTTCTTTGAGCTTCAGTTTGACCTTGTCGTTCTCCTTGAAGTTTTCAAGCTGCTGAGGGTCTTCGATCTCATAGCTCATTATCATAGCCCTCATAAACCCAGGCATCTCTTCCTGATCTACGATTACGCGCTCACCGGTTATAAATTTTATAACTCCTTTGGCTTCATGAAACTTGGGCCACTGCCCGTTATCTTCAGCTTTTCCCATGCCGTGGCCGTGATGTCCATGCTCGTCTTTATTGTCTCCAGTCCATGATTTTGCAAGCTGCTGCTGAATTTTTTGAATATCTTCAGATAGTGCTTTGTTTTGTACTTTTAAGTCATTTATCTGTTTTACATTGTAAAGATGAAGATAGCCTACAGCCACTGAAATTGAAAAAGCAACCGCTGCTATGAGTAATGTGATGATTGATAGTGATTTCATATATATTATACCCTCCAGGTATTTATGACTTCCTTAATTTTTTTAGTATCTGAATATCATCTGCAACTTTTTCTGGCGGTGTTTCTACTATCATATCCAGTTTTTTAAGATGTTTGCTATTAACTATGTATTCAAAGCCATCCTTCCCTATCTTACCCTTGCCGATATGCTCGTGACGGTCTTTCTTTTCGCCAATTCCTACCTTTGAATCATTTCCATGAACAAGCCATATTTTTTCTATTCCTACAATTTTATCAAAATCTTTTAATACCTGATTTAGAGTTTTTTTATCTCTTATATCGTAACCTGCTGCAAATGTGTGTGCCGTATCAATACATATTCCAAGTTCTGGGTTATTTACCTGTTCTAAAATCTCGGCAAGCTCTTCGAATTTTTCACCTATTGTTTCACCCTGTCCGGCAGAGTTTTCCAAGAGCAGTCTTGTTTTCGTATCTGTCTTATCCAGAATCTCCTTAGACGCATCGGCAACTCTTTTTATCGCTATATTCCTGTCTATTCCCTTGGAGCTTCCAAGATGGGTCATAATGTATTTTACATTCAGCAAATCTGCTCTTTCAAGCTCCTCTGCCACTATTCTTATGGATGATTTTCTTATATCTGAATTTTCAGAGGCAAAGTTAATATAGTATGGAGTATGTACATAGTAATCTGACAACTTATATTCTTCACAGTTTTTAAGAAAGCTGTCCACAGTTTCTTTACCCAGTTTCGGAGGATTGCCTCCCCTTGGTGAGCGCGTAAATATCTGAAAGCACTCGCAGCCAAAAGCGTTAGCACGCTCAGGCGCTTTATAAATCCCTCCTGCTATTGATACATGTGCTCCGAATTTCATATTATTTATCTAAAATGACCTGAAAAGCTGATTCATTATATCAGTCTATTTGGAATTTGCACTTATTGTTCTGAGAATTCTGTTTATTTTTAATGCATAAATCACTATAATAATAAGATAAGTGTCTAAACAGTCCTATGTCTTCAGAAAAACAGAAAAGAAAATCTGCGGAGTCATCAAAAACCAGGGTAATAAACGGCCTTGGCAGCAGGCAGGTGGTGGAGCTTATTGAGTCGCTTGAGGGAGTGAAGCTCACTTTCGATCAGCTGTATTATTATGAGAGCACGGGGCTTGTGGTGCCTAGCATAAGGAGTGCACAGGGTAGGGGAGTTTCCCGCCTTTATTCTGTTGAAGACATTATAATCCTCCGATGGATAGCAATGTTAAATAAAGAAGGTATCTCCATACAAGGTTTTAGGAGTGTATTTGATTTTATTAAGAAAAAAATGCCTGAGGTTCTAATGAAACCCCAAAACTTTGCGCTTATTACAGACGGCAAATCGGTTCAGTTTTTCGACAAAATTTCTTCACGCACTTTAGATGTGCTGAAAGATACAGGCCAGTATCTTTTCTTCTTCCCTGTCGGCAAAATGGCAGAGCAGAGTGAAGACGCTGTTAATAAACTGACTGGTAAAAACAATACCAAATATAATTCCTGACTTCCGGATTATTAATCACTTTGATATTCTAATTAAGATAATAAATTAAGGATCTCATTGGATCTATTTAGTCTCTCAAAAAGCATTCTGGAAATATTGCTTACTAGCTTGAGAGTTAAAACTTTGGTAGTCAGGTTATTGTCTTTTTCAAGCTCATTAAAATTCAATATTGCGCATTGTACTTCCGAATCGGCTATTACATACGCAGAACGATCCTTCCTTTTTTCAATGATCGCAAGCTCCCCGAAGGATGATCCCGCAGAAAGTATAGCAAGGTGTTTATCAGAAGTTTTATTTTTAGTTAGTGAAACTTTTACCTGACCTGAGATAATAAAATACATTTTATCTGCGTTATCGCCTTTGCTTATAATTATCTCATCTTTTTTATAAGATGCGGTGGTTAAATATTTTTTAAACATTTCAATCTCATCTGCTTCAAAGTCTGTAAAGAGATCATTATCTTCAATTGCAATAATATTTTGAGCACTTTTGTCTGAATAGCTATCTAAAATTATGTTCTCGCAATATTCCAGCGCTTCATCAATGTTTGCGAATCTTTTTAATTTTCCTGAATTTTCATTATCGTACTCCAATTTAAGCTGTTTTAAAAAGTTAAACTTGTTTTCTGTTTTAGTGAGCAGTACGGTTATGTTCTTAAGCATTAGTGTGTTAAAAAGCTGAAACAATATGTTTATTGCCGCTTTATCAATTGATGATACTTTTGCAAAATCTATGATTATAAATCTTGTATCAGCAATGTTATTGAGAACATTGGATGTTACTATATCAGATGTAGTAAATCGTAACTCTCCCGAGAGTTCGATTACCTTTATCTCACTACCCTTGTTGTCAAGTTCTTTAATCTCTTCGCGTCTTCTGAAGTGTTTTGAGCGTACCTTGGTGGCATCATAAATATTTCTTATAACCGATGATTCTGATACGGCAGTGGTTCTTAGCATATGCAGACCAAAATCGTTAGATATTTTTTTGCATACTGCAAGCCCTCTCACACTATTTCCTTTGTGATCGAGTCTCGGTGAATATACTGCTAGCGCGAGCTGCCCTGGAAGTACTGCTAATACACCACCTGATACTCCACTCTTTGCAGGCATTCCTACTTCAAAAAGCCAAGCGCCTGAATAATCATACATGCCTGAAGACGTCATAACGCTTAGAACTTTTGATACATATTCTTCTTTAACTGCCCTCATCCCCGTAATAGGATGCACTCCGTTGTTTGCCAGTGTAGCTCCCATAAGTGCCAGATCACGGCAGTTAACTAGTATTGAACATTGCTGGAAATACGCATCAAGTATGGGCTCCGGGTCTCTGTCTAATATATTTGAATTTCTTAGCAGATAAGCGATAGCCCTGTTTCTGTGCCCCGTGCTGCTTTCGGACTTATAGACCTCGGTATCTATTTCAAGACTGTGACCTGCATAAATATTGAATTTATCAAGAATGTTTTGCACCTTTATTTTGGAATTCATTCCTGGTACAAGACCTGTGGTTGCTATTGCTCCTGCGTTTATCATAGGGTTTCTTGGTCTACCAGTATCATCTTCAAGGCTTATCTCATTAAAAGCTTCACCAGAGGGTTCCACATCCACTTTCCTTATGACCTGATCTATTCCGTTTTCTTCTAGCGCAATTCCGTATACAAATGGTTTTGAGATCGACTGGATAGTAAATTCATTTAGTCTGTCTCCGGCCTGATAGACCTGACCTTCAACTGTTACTATGGAAATGCCAAAAAAGTCAGGATCTACTTTTGTGAGCTCCGGAATATAGTCTGCAACATCACCGATTTTAAGATCTTCAAAATCATTAAGTAAAGAGTTTAGGTAATTCTCAAAAGATGATGTGATCAAATCTGTTTTCATCTAAGTATGAATATATGAAAATATTGTTTATTATATTTATATGTGCAATTCTGGTGCCAATGATTAAAAGTTCTAAGATGCTGAAATGATTTTATAATTTCGGGAATAGAAATTTGTCAGTGCAGGCAATTTAAGCATAAGGTGATAAATATTAGGCAGATTACTTTATTTAATTGTTAATAAACATAATCGGGTTCCCGGGTTTAAATAGAATATTAATATTCTATTAATCAAATATTAACATTCGCTCATTAACATTGCTTTCAGCAATATGGACACACTTACACTATTTAAAAACTCAAAAGATTCTAAGGCATATTCTACAGGTGAGACAATTTTTGAAGCCGGAAGCGATGCTGATGTACTCTATGTAATACAGGAAGGAGAGGTAGATATAGTCGCCGGCGACACGATAGTGCAGACACTAGGCCCGGGGGAGATATTTGGTGAAATGGCGCTTGTGGACAAACAGCCAAGAAGCGCAGCAGCAAAGGCTCACAGTGACTGCAAGGTAGTCCCGATTGATGAAAACAGATTTAAGTTCCTTGTTCAGCAGACTCCGTTCTTTGCCATTCATGTGATGAAAGTGATGTCAGGCAGAATCAGGTCTATGATTGGGAAGATGTAGAAATATTATTATGATATAGTTCTATTTATTGTATGACTAGTTAAATATTTGATTTTTTTGTTTTAATTTCCACGAGAGATCGTTATGGTAATTGTCTAATATACTGTCAATAATATTTTGTTTGATTTCAATTTCGTTCAATAAAGTTAGTTCTATTAATGACTCCATCAATAAACATAGAATATGTAATTTCTTAGTATCTAATAATGCATTATCCTTTGTACTTGAATCGTAATGAGTAAAATAATTTCTAGTATAAACAATTTTATTTAATAAGATTGATCTTTCTTTGTAAGTGCCAAATAATTCATTGAATGGTTTTAATACTTTTTTAGTCTATATCTTAAATTAAATTCATTAGTATATTTAAGTTTTTCTGCTATCCATTCCTTATTTTCATCTGGACATGATTGTATTAAATTATTGATCAAGTTCTCAAATTTATATTCAGCCATTTTTACATCATCATATTTAAGCCTATGATATGATTCTAGACTTTGAGCAAGAGTTAGAAATTTATTGTTTAGATATTTTTGTGCACCAGATTTTACTGAAAAATATAGTCTTAGAGATGGTTCAATTCCATCGTAAAGTTTAATCCAATTAATTATTATCCCCTTTGCACCATTCTTGATTTCAGGAAATGTAAACAACATATTATGTATGTTTATTTTGGGAGGGATTTCGGTATATGGAAGACTCGGATAATATACTTTAATTGGTGATTGTACTTTTTTGTGTAATAATTCGTTGGTTAACTCTTTTGATGTAACCGTTACATCGTGAATAGCAACTGTTTTATCAATCGCAAAGCATATAAAATAAGTGAATTTTCCTGCAATAGATATTAATTCTTCCAAAGTTTGTGGTTTATCTGAGGTAATTTGGATATATGCTTTTTGAGTTATTTTCGCTTCCTAAATTGTAGGACTTGGAATTATACTGTTAAAAATAAATGACAAGGTATAATTATCTTCTATCTTATATTTTATTGCTTCAGGCCATTCATATTTGATTTCAACATTAAAATTGCTTGAATCAAGTGAGTATTTAATTCCACTTATTCCTATCCATTCATCAATTCCTTCAACTGAAAATGTAATGGATGTGAGTGGAGGTAATTTATCAATATCATGTGAACCTATTATCGCTCTATTAACATGAAGGACTGAACTACCTATTGTAGTAAATGGCAATTTTGTTTTTTTATAAAAACAAATCTCTAAAATCACAAATTCTGATGTTTCTAGATAACCTTTTATTATATCTATAAACTCATCTTCAAATATAGCTTTTATTGCTTCTTCATTTGTTCCAATTGCTTCCATAACTTCTAATTCAATTATTCCCCCATCGTAGATAATGAGTTTTCCAGATATATCTTTATCAGGTTCCAAAGGAAGCCAAAATCTTCCATTAACTGATTGGTTACTTATTCTCATAGATGTTCCTGAATAAATTTTAGATATATACTAAGATAACTATAGGAATATCTGATTTAAATTTTTATTATTCATTTTAACTCCCCCCATCCTGAGCAAGAAGCGACCGGTCATAAGCCGTCCCTTCGGATATAAGATCAGGAATCGAGGTAAACGATATTCGCATGGGTGCGGACTCTTTTGCTGTGTGCATGGTGCCGAAATAAACACAATCAAGCCCGTAGCGCTCGTTTATCCTGTCCATGGTTTCTGCAAGCTTGATGCGCCTGCTTTCATCGGAAAAGAGAGGGAGGCTTGTATCGGCGGTAGGTATAAGATCGGATAAAACTACTGATACGCGGAGCGGAGTTTTCCCTGCGGGTCTTTTCGGCCACATCTCCGAAAAGGCTTTTATCATCGTATGAGTGTCCTGAAACTGGTCCAGCCTTAAATATGTTTTCCAGCTTTTTTCAGTATTAAAATAAGCTATATGAATACTTATACGGCAGGCGTAGTAGTTTAGCCTCCTTAGCCTTGCGCCCGCTTTATGAATAAGCTTTATAAGAACTGAGCGCATCCCTTCGTCTGTGCGCATCTGCGGGTGCAGCACGTGGGAGTGGCTTATAGTCCTTCTCTTTGTAGGAAGCTCCTGCAGGTCCTCTCCCCTCAGCATATGCCACCACCGCTTTCCGACTACGCTCTGCCAGATACCGGAGCACTGCGCTTCTGAAAGTGCGCAGAGCTGCTCGACGCTATGTACTCCATAAAAATTGAGGCGGGCGAGCATACCTCTTCCGATTCCGGGAAGGTCAGAGAGTGACAAAGAGTAGAGCTTCTCTGGAAGTTCATTTCCGTTTATAACTGTAAGGCCGTCCGGTTTTTCCATGTTGCTTGCTACCTTGGAAAGAAACCTGCTGGGCGCTATACCTGCTGAACAGCGCAGGTACTCTCCTGCATGGTCCTTAATTGCCTGTTTAATATCCTTTGCCAGTGAGGCTGCGTAATCAGGATCACATTCTCTTCCGATAAGCCTGCACGACATTTCATCAATGGAATGAACCTGATCGACTGGTAAGACTGTATTTACGGCTTCTACAATTTTATTGTGATATTCCACATAAAGTGCGGGCCTTGCCGGCATTAGCTGAATATCAGGGCAGAGCCTCTTTGCTTCTGCAACTTTTGTGCCCGTATTAACCCCGTACTTTTTGGCTTCATAGCTTGCAGCAATACAGCAGGTGGTGTCTGCGCTCACCGGTACTACTGCTGTCGGACGGCCTCTTAGCTGCTGGCAGACCTGCTGCTCCACAGAAGCAAAGTAGGCGTTCATATCTACAAAGAGCCAGTTTGGCTTCCCATCTCTCATATACCCACAGAATATAATAAACCATATCCCAAAAACTGTCTATTGGAGTTTGTTTTAATATTTATAAGACAAGTAATGCTGATTTAAAATCATGTTTGACATTAATGGCGTGGCGCGCTATTATATTTATGTGATAAAGGACTTTGCTGATTCAGAAACCGAAAAACTGTTTTATCGGCAAAAGACAAAGAAGCTGCCAGCTCAGTTACTTCGTAATGCACTGAGAAAACTTTTGATACTGGATGCTGCTGAAACAATAGAAGATTTACGAATTCCACCGGGAAACAGGCTAGAGAAATTAAAAGGAACGAGAAAAGGTCAGCACAGTATAAGAATTAATAGTCAGTGGAGAATATGCTTTGTTTGGAAGGACAGAGATGCTTACTCGGTTGAAATAACTGATTATCACTCTTAAGGAGATAAATATGAGCAAAACAGTAATGCAACCAATTCATCCAGGTGAAATCTTGCTGGAAGAATTCTTAAAACCAATGGGTATTAGCCAGTATGTTCTTGCAAAAGATATAAATGTAGATGCACGGCGTATTAATACAATAGTAAAAGGCAAGCGTGCAATATCGCCTGATACTGCACTGCGGCTATCCAGATATTTTGGTACATCTGAGAGATTTTGGCTTAATCTTCAGACAACCTACGATCTGCAAGTACATAAGGATCTGTTATCTGATAGGCTTAAAACAGAAGTTAAACCTCTGTCAAAAACAGGGTAATTTTAAAATAGGGTTGGGTTATCGATGGAATCCAAAGAATATGAATATCTGTTTATAGGGGCCGGTATATTGGGCTCATCGGGGGCTATGGCTCTTGCCGAGAAGCTCACATCCAAGGGTAAAAAGGTGAGTATAGGAATAATAGATGTTGACCTTTCGGGAGAGCATTCTTCTACACTTAAAAATGCGGGTGGGGTGAGAGCAACATGGAGGAACAGGCCGAATGTGGAGCTTTGCAAGTATTCAATAGATTTTTATGAAACGATTAAGGGTGAAATACAGTTCAGGCAGCTTGGTTATTATTGGCTTCATGGTGAGCAGTCTCTTGCAGAGATAGAAAAGAACCTGCCTTTATATAAAGAGTATGGGCTGAATGTAAAGACTTTCACGCCTGAGCAGATTAAGAGATTTCTTNNAGGTGTAGCCGGACTTTCTGTCTCTAAAAAGGCGGGGCTTATAGACCATTATTCTCTGAGGGAGTATTACAGGAAAAAGGCAAAGTCACTGGGAGTCGAGTTTCTTGACAGGTGTTATGTAAAAGACGTTGAGGTTTATAATGGCTGTGTTAAAAACGTGATTGCAATATATGTAAAGGGGACAGATAATTCGGAATTGATAAAAAAGTATCTGGTAGAAAAGGAGATTAATACTCCTCATAAAATTGTTCCATTCAACTGCGATATTTTGATTAATACAGCGGGAGCTTGGTCTCCGGAACTTTCTAAACTTTACGGATTTATGGATGATGATATTAAACCACGAAGAAGGCAGATGCTTGTGATTAATAACCCAGAGGTCGATTTGTCAGCATACGGAATGATCATAGACACATCAGATGTTTATTTTCATAGCGAGGGAACAAGTATTCTTGCTGGGTATTCCAATGTAGACGAACCTTACGGATATAATTTTGATGTGAGCTTTGATGCAATTGAAGAGGACAGCCCTTTTGTAAAATATATCTGGGAGCCGCTATGGAACAGAATGAGCAAGTTTGAAAAGGTAAAACTAATAAGGGGCTGGGCAGGGATGTATGGTGAGACTCCTGACAGGTCGGGATATATAGGGAAAGTGCCCGGGCTGGATAATGTCTATGAATGTGCGGGGCACACGGGCAGGGGGCTAATGATCTCCTATGGAGCAGGGCATGCACTAGCTGATTTAATAGTGGACGGAAAGTTAAGACCTGAGTTACAAAGTGCAGCCGAATTTTCAAGAGAACGACCTTCAGGTGAGCTTTTTGAGGAGTTGCATTTGTGATCTAATCCATTTCTAGAATATATGAATGTTATAGTACTAATTTTAAAAGTGACAGTATCTAATATTATTGCCGTTAATCAATTTCAATATTGAGCATTAATATATATGAATGGTTGTATTTAAATTATAATGTCAAATATTATTTTTGTAGTAGGTTTTCCGCGATAGTGAAATATTTGATGTTGTAATTAATAATTTATAAATTATTGCGAGTTGTATATAATAATAAAATTAATTTAGAGTAAGTATAAATAATGAGAGCTTTATTAAAAAAAGTAATTCCAGGGACAGTTGTAAATAGAGTTAGAAAATTAAGGGCTTGTATAAGTGAAGACTTAATGCAACTAAATCTGCCATCTTGGTATGGAAATGGTTGCAGATATGGTCAAAATTTTGATAAAAGACCTTCTATAGAACATACGGATACTACTTCTAATAATAAGGAACAATCAAATAATCCACTCTGGAATTATTTTAATAACCATGATGTTGGACACGGAATATGGAAGTGGGAACATTATTTTGACATTTATCACCATCATTTCTCAAAATTTGTTGGTACTCCAGTTAAAATTCTCGAGATAGGTATATACAGCCGTGGAAGTCTCGAGATGTGGAGATCCTACTTCGGTAAAGATTGCCATATATATGGGGTGGATATCGAAGAATCGTGTAAATCATATGAGAATGATAATACAACTATCTTCATCGGTGATCAGGAAGAACCGGACTTTTGGAATCAGTTTAATGAACAAGTAAACGGAGTTGATATAATAATTGATGACGGAGGGCATAGTCCAAACCAGCAGAAGGTAACTCTTGAAAGTATGCTCCCGTTTGTCCGACCCGGCGGTGTTTATCTATGTGAAGACATACATGGTGTTCATAATAATTTTGCTGCATATATTTGTGGTCTGATTTCTGAATTAAACAGGTTTACTGTTAAACCTACACCATTTCAATCTAAGTATCATTCGATTCATTTTTATCCATATTTAGTTGTAATAGAAAAATACTTAAATCCTATATCCAGATTTAATGGATCTAAGCGAGGAAGTGTTTGGCAGCCATTTTTTGATAAATAATTCTATTTACTTAAACTCGTACAGGATGGGATGAGCAATTTTCAAAAAGATAAGTATATAAGATGCTGGGCAGGAATGTACGGGGAGACCTCTGATAGATCAGGTTATATAGGCAAAGTGCCCGGGCTGGATAATGTTTATGAATGTGCCGGCCACACAGGAAGGGGGCTTATGATTTCCTACGGAGCAGGCCATGCTCTTGCCGACTTAATTATAGATGGAAAGTTCAGATCCGAACTTAAAAGCGCATCCGATTTTTCAAGAGAGAGACCTTCGGGAGAGCTTTTTGAGGAGCTGCATTTGTAATCAAACCTCGATCAAAAACGTGTTGATATAAAAGAACAGTTTCACCTCTTGCTATATCAACTCTATCCTAGTTAGTGCATCTGAGTAATATTGAACTTTAACTTCTGACAATTCTTTTTTAATTCTTATTGCAATATTTTTTCCTTCTTTATCAAGCTTGTTTACAATTTTCTTATCATAATATCCTTTAAAATGTTCATTTTCATATTCTTTTAACCATTTATTTAGTTTATTTAATAATTCTGTACTTATATTTAATGATTCAGGATCTATATAACCACCTTCATAGTAATCTCTAATTCCTGTACCATTCAAGCAGGCATCGACAACTAAATGCTTCATGATTGTTATTATTTAAATGATTAAATAACTTTAGTTTAAATTAATAGCTTTGAGTAGAAAGTTCTATAACAATTATTAGATTCATTATGTAAATTGATCAAACCTCAACCTTTATAGTATCACCATCAACCGTAACAGGATAGGATTCCACGGGACCTTCGGCGGGGTCGGCAAGGGCGTCGCCTGTTTTAATGTCAAACTCTGCTCCGTGCCATGGGCAGATTACTTTACCATCTTCAATATCTCCCTCACAGAGCGGCCCACCTACATGAGAGCATTCATTTGCTAAGGCACAAAACTCTCCGCCTACATTAAAGAGTGCTATCTCCTGACCATCAACCTCAACTAGTTTGGCCTCGCCTTCGCCTATCTCATCTGTTTTAGCTACTTCATGAATAGTTCCCATTTATTCCTCCTTAATAAAAGAGCTTCAAATCTAGATATATAAAATATTTTTAAATAAATCAAGCGGTTTTTATGATGTAATATCATTATACTGAATCCCCGAATTACCAATTGGTTGAGAGTCTAGATAAAGAGTAGAATTGTTACCAATACCAACTTTGCCCTTTGCTATAAATTCGTATACAGTATGAGGAAAGATTACCCACTCGGCCTGCTCTCTGATATTTTTATTAATAATTTCAATATCATCTTCTGAATAACCTTCCAGCGATACATTGTCCGATTGTAGTATAGGGATTCCAAACCTAGTATATTCCTGTTCCAGATAAACAGTGGCTTTTATCTCGCTTTCATTGTTCCTGAGAGCCTGTATAGGGGCCTGCACACCTGTAATCAAATATTTTTTGGTTATATTACCCGGGTATAGATTTATAATCTTATTTTTATAATGTTCATAAAATATAGTACTAAGCTTTCTCCTATATCCTGCAAGAACAATCAAATCGGGGCTGCATACATTTTCAATCAAACTTATTACAGCTGCATCGTAATATTTTCTTAAATCTTTATCATCTGGTTCTTTATCTAGAGATTCAAAAAACTTTTTTGAGCTAAGTGAAACTACCGGAATATCGTAATCTTTAGCTATTTCAGTACCTTTACAATCCGGCACATTTGTAAACACTGTTTTTATTGAAGCCGGAATTTCCTTTCCTTCATTTAGAAGCTTATTTTCCTTATCGCATAGAGCATTAAGATTGGTGCCAGAGCCAGAGATAAATACGGCTACTTCCATCTGCCGATTTGAATGTTCGTATATTGGTTTTATATTATTCATTAATTTTTTATAAGTTTATATCGATAGATGAATAATTTAACCCAAAGAATTTTAACTGCAATTGTAGGTGTGCCGATTCTTCTGCTGGTGTTTTATTTTGGCAGCGTCTATTTTCTTGCATTCATTTTGTTAATCGTCGGGCTTGGCTCTTATGAATTCTTTAGTCTTGTAGATAACAGGAACCTGGATAATAAAAAAATATTGGGGATTTTATTCTGTATTATACTTCCTGTCGGAGCCTATTATGGCTACGTCTATTTTATATTTCTATTTACCCTTGTTTCGATATCAACGCTTTTTATTCATCTGCAAAAACAAGACCTTTCAAATACACTTATGGGAGCAGGAACTAAATTTCTTGGAATTGTGTATATAGGCTGGTTTTTGAGCCATGCGGTTCTTATAAGAAATATTAATAACAGCAGCTTCCCATATCTGGACGCTTCAAATATCAAGACAACAGACATCGGATTTTTCTGGATAGTATTTGCCGTGGCCTGTACGTTCTTAAACGATACAGGCGCTTATTTTGTAGGAAAAGCCAAGGGAAAAACAAAATTAGCCCCAAGGTTAAGCCCGGGCAAAACAGTTGAAGGCACAGTTGCGGGCATAGCCATGGCAAGTATATGCGGGGTGTTCATTAACCTTATATTTCAGGCCCCCTTAGAATACGGCTGGGCACTGCTAATGGGTTTTGTAGTGGGTGTAGTTTCAGTAATAGGTGACCTTATAGAATCAATGTTTAAAAGAAGTGTAAGCATAAAAGATTCAGGTGGTTTGCTTCCGGGACACGGGGGGATACTGGACAGGTTTGACAGCCTTATACTGGTATTTCCTGTTATGTATTATCTCATCTTACTATATTATCTAAGAGACAACTATCTTATTTTTTAGATATTAAATCTTTAAAACTGATCTCTTTTACTGAAGAATCTATTGAACCTTCAATTTTATTCATAACCTCACTTATCTTCTGATCGTTAAGATAGTTGGATTCTATAAATTCTTCATTTACAGGGTTTGATCTTGCAGAGTTTAATACATCGGAAACCGAGATCTTTTCAATATCTTTAGCAGGAACAAATGCAATTGGATCATTATTCGTTTCAATAAGCAGGTTGTTTCTTACAAGATTTTCAAGTGTTTCGCGAATATCATCCTGGTGAAGACCAATGGCGTCTGTAAGGTTTTGGAGTGTGAGGTTTTCCTTACTGTTATAAAAATTATGGGAAATGAGAAGCATTATTCTTAGTGACAATCTTTCTTTTAATCTGTTGCTAAGCTTGAATGCATTTTCAGTAATATGCAGAAATTTTAAGTTTTGATGACAATAAGATAGCTGTGCACCAATTAACAGCACTATGTAATTTAGATATAGCCAAAATAAAAATATAAATATTACCGCAAAACTCGAATAAATTGCAGTAGCATTCGTCGAGATTAAAATACCAAGCTTAAACAGCATATTTATAAACTGCCAGAGTATTAACGCTATAAACGCTCCAAGCATTGCAGAAAGAATATTTACTTTTGTATTAGGGATTAGTTTGTAGATAAATGTGAATATAAAAAACACTATAAAAAGAGGAAGTATTTTGCTTACATAAACAAAGATAAACCCAAGTGGTTCAACTGATAGTATCTTCTGAATAATTATGTTGCTTGATGCGGTGGCTGTAAGACCGATAGCTATAAAGAAAAAAACGGGTCCAATGAGTGTGATACTAAGATAATCGCTAATTCTTCTCATAAAGCTCCTGCCGCTTTTTACTTTCCAGATTTGATTTAACGAATCTTCAATGCGTTTAATTAGAGAAATGACAGTATAGAACAATAGACCAAAACCAACACCCCCCAGAAGTTTTACATCTACATTTGAGACAAACTGAAGTATTTGGGTTGATAGCTGCTGTCCTTTGTCTCCCAGTGGTTTAAGTACATTTAGCAGCGCTGGTTCTAGCTGATTATGTACTCCAAACCCCTTAAGTACTGAAAAGCTCACAGCAAGAAATGGGATTAATGAAATTATTGTTATATAAACAAGACCCATTGCTCTTAGGTTTAATTCGTTTTTGTTATACTCTCTGAATGAGGCAAATAACAGTCTTGCAGTCCTAATTAGGAATGCTTTAAACTCACCTATGTTGCGTAGGTCTATATACCACAGGGTTTTGGTAAAAAAATGGTTAACTTTTTTAAAATAGCTGCTCATTTAATGATTTGGTTTAGATAATTTAAAAATTGCTCAACTAAACTATAACATATTATTACTAATAATATAAATAAGTTACAATTAATAAATAAAGTAATACATAAATGATGTTTTTGTTTCAACAAATAACCTAAACTAATTTTACTAAAGTTAAAGAGTAATAGTTAAAGTGCATAGTTGAAGTAAATTGTTAAGTATTTTAATGATTAATTCTTAAAAAATGATAACATTTCATCTAGTGTTTCCTGTGGATTTTCTTCTGCAATAAAATGTCCGCTGTTAAGTGCTTTGCCGGTTACGTTTTCTGCCTTTTGTTCCCAGGTTTGTAGTACATCATATGTTCTATGAACAAATCCTTCATTACCCCATAATACTAATAATGGGCACATAATTCTACTATTAAAATCCTTCTCATCATGATCTAAATCAATCGTTGCAGCAGCCTTATAATCTGCACAGCTCGAAGAAATCGCATCAGGTGAGCTAAAACATCTTATATACTCAATAACAGCATTATTGTGAAAATCCTTTTTCTTACCGCTCCATTTTTTTAACTTCTCAGTTAGATAATATTCCGGGTCGCTTCCTATCATTTTTTCAGGCAGTCCTCCCGGCTGAATCAGGAAAAACCAATGATAGTATCCGGTTGCAAAATTCTTATCTGCTTTACTAAACATTGTATGAGTTGGGGCAATATCCATAACACATGCTTTTTGTACATTGTCCGGAAAATCAAGGCACATCCTGTGAACAACCCTGCCGCCTCTGTCATGGCCTGCAACATAAAACTTTTCATAACCAAGAGCTTTCATTACCTCTATCATATCACCTGCCATAGCGCGTTTGGAGTATGTATAGTTATCCTCAGAATTTTCTGGTTTCGAGCTGTCACCATAGCCCCTAAGGTCTGCACATATGACATGAAAATCTTTAGTTAGCTTAGGGGCTACTTTATGCCACATCACATGGGTTTGAGGATATCCATGCAATAGGAGAAGCGGCTTGCCGCTGCCTGCATGTTTAATGTTAATAATAGCTTCTGTAGTTTTTATATGCTGCTCTTTGAAATCTTTAAACATGACGAGTCAATTTATAACGTTTTATGGAAGATCGAAACATATTTTTTTAAAATTACAGTTATTACATCTCCAGTCTTCATCTGTTCTAGGAAATTCGCTAATATCTGCCTTATTTTCTTGAGCATCATAAAGGCAGTTTTTCATGCCGGACATACTCTTATTTATATATTCTTTTGCCTCAACAATCTCTTGAGCATTAAATTTATGTATATACTTTTTATTTTCATGAAGGTTATATTCTATTACATACAGCTTATCAAGAGGAGTACCAAGGGTCTCATTTGTATGAAACACATAAACTACAAATTGGAGCGGATTGCTCTCTGCAGTTCCGGTTTTCCAGTCTACAATCTTAACCTCATCACCAACTCTATAGGCAAGATCAAGGTTTACATAAATAATCTCACCATTATAGTCAAATGAAGTCGGGGTAATACTGTCCACAGTAATAAGACTACCGCGTCCAACATTTTTAAGCTCTTCTATAATTTCTGAATCGTAGAAATTCCTGAGGCATTTTATAGCGTCATTATAATTATCAATCCACTCATCATCGCTGATATCAAGATCATATTCATGCTCAAAAAGTGCGTTTACTTTTCTAAGGCTCTTATCGGTAGTCCAATATTCCTTTGCTTTAGAGAACCGGAATTCATCCCTCATAATCCTGGTTGTTCTCTTTACCGAGTTTTCAAAGCTTCCGATACTGTCTGTAGTCTCAAAACTTTTCAGTACCCTCGATATTTCTTTATGTACAGCATCTCCTTTCCATATTTTCATGTTTACGAGGTTCTTCAGAACATATAGTGACCTGGTAACCTCGTCTATTGAATCCCTTTTCCATCCGCCCCAGGAGCCATAATAGTTATAAAAGTACTTTCTCCTGCACTCATTAAAAGTGTTATCTCTTGAAAATGACCAGCTGAATTCGTTTTTAAACTCTTTTCTCATTATTATCTAATATTATAGCTCATTGCCAAATAGACGTTATTTGATGCACCCGGATTATTCATCATATATTTAAATCCAAGTTTTTCATAAAAACTCCTTGCAGAGAGATTTGCTCTATCTACATGAAGAAGTATCTGCTTTTTGCTTTGTAGTTTAACCAGTTCAATTAAGTAATTTATAGATTTTGTTCCTATCCCTTTGTTTCTGAACCCGGGCTGAATATATATCAGATCGAGGTAGACATCATGGTCGGTCATCTTAATATCATT
>JABAHS010088967.1_pt3 | contig 19512 bp, 14 predicted proteins | sample 7062111 | NCBI WGS metagenome assembly JABAHS01 (sample SAMN14534600, study PRJNA622989) | marine sediment metagenome | biome: marine biome [ENVO:00000428]; feature: marine pelagic biome [ENVO:01000023]; material: deep marine sediment [ENVO:00002113]; isolation source: pool of 4 deep marine... | reverse complement strand
CAATTTGGTAAATACAGGAACTTTATTATTCAGGAACTTACAAATCGAAAGCAGGATATTAAATGGACAACATTATGAAAAATCAAATGATAACCAAACGTGAATTTTTAAAACTCGGCGTTACGGGTTTTCTTACAACCTGTAGCGGATGCAAATCCCTTTCTGTTTCTTCCGGGAAAAAAAGAAAGCGTATTCCCGTAGGGGTACAGCTTTACTCGGTTCGCCATGAATGTGAGAAAGACCTGCCGGGCACCATCCAAAAAGTAGCCAAGATGGGTTACGAAGGAGTGGAATTCGCAGGTTATTACAGCAGGGACGCGAAAACCCTTCGAAAGCTTCTGGATGACACAGGTTTATTATGTTGCGGCACACATACTCAAATCGATACGCTGCTGGGCGATGAGCTTGCAAAGACAATAGAATTCAATAAGACCATTGGCAACAAGTTTCTGATCGTCCCGGGGCTGCCGGGGAAATATCGGAGCTCACGCAAGGCCTGGTTGGAAACGGCGAAGCTGTTCAACGAGCTTTCCGACAAGGTAAAACCGCACGGGATGCAGGTTGGTTACCACAATCACAGCATAGAATTCAAACCTTTGGACGGTGAGATGCCGTGGGACACGTTCTTCGGCAATACGAAAAAAGAAGTCATCATGCAGTTCGATACAGGAAATGCCATGAAAGGAGGGGGTGATCCTCTTGTGTTCCTGAAGCGTTATCCCGGCCGGGCCACAACGGTCCACCTCAAGGCATTTTCAAAAAGCAAACCCAACGCCATAATCGGCGATGACGAGCTGCCCTGGCAACAAATATTCGAGCTTTGCGAGACAATCGGCGGAACGGAGTGGTACATTGTTGAGTACGAAAGCGATGCCTATCCTCCGCTTGTCAGCATAGAGAAATGCCTGGAAGCACTTCGCGGCTGGGGAAAAGCTTAATTAATCAATATCATGTTACGCTGTGAAAACGGTACCATCCAATAAAGATATGCCTTATGGAACGTGACTTAACAGCGAAAGATGTCATGGCGTTGCTGGAGAGGTTGAAAGAATCGGTTGAAAAAGAGGAATGCCTATCATGTGATTGCTTACAGGGGCTTATTACCCAAATAGAGCTTGACGCAACCGAGGACGTCAAGCACCTGACCGCCCCCTTTGTGGTTTCCAATGAGAAGATGCATCCCTGTCTTGGCTGTGATCCATGCCCGCCCGCGGTCATTTTCGCAGAATATATTCGGTCCAGGAAGAACTTATAGCTTGATTGACCAGGTCACAGATACTCCCGGTTTTATCCTGAGTGGGATTTGACTGTGAAATGAAAAATAAAAAAGCAGGGAAATGTAAACAAAAGAATGGTACAACTCTTTGTTTTTATTTTGTACCTTCCAAAAAGCAATTATGACCTTTTCAGAGCATTCTCTGCTATCGACTCTACATTTCCGGAATATTGAATAGTGGCCAGAGCATCAGAGACATCGTTAACAAAATTAAAAAGGGACGTAAGGCCGGCTGTAGCAAAAATGCCTTTTGTCGGAAGCCCAACTCTGCACAGGATAAGTGAACGTCCATTTTTATCCAGGGAATTATGCAACATAACCAGCTTTGTGATGCTTGAAGATGTCAACATCTCGATATTGGCAAGATTGATAATGACATTACAGTCATCTCTGCCATATACAATTTCATTAATAATTTCAAGCTCACGGCGCATTTCCGGTTCGCGAGAGACGGCAATGTAAATAACAAAGCTCTTATCTGTTAAATTTTCAATCCACATTTACACCTACCTGCTTTACCCGCCATAATACCGAGCGAGTTTCAAAAGTATTATCGGAATGAGTTCGAAAACATTTTAGTTCCTATATAAAATATAACTCGAAAACAATAAAAACCAAATCAAAACAGCATATTTCAACACATTAAAATTTTTTCGGTCCACTAGAAAAAAATATATCCATAGAACAATCACATTTTTTTTGGTCCGAGAAAACCTCACAAATCCGCTCCTCTTAAAGCACGAAAAGGAATAATTCCTAAACAGGATCTAATCTTGTCTAACCGGGCAGTTTCTTCTTGACATTGAGGCTAAAAAAAGTTAATATAGCTAACAATAAAATAGCTCATTCAGAAGAATGGGGGGTGTTCATAAGAACAGCCGATTTTCTTCGTTGTAACAGAAGCACAACAGTTGTGACTTTTGTCTATATAAAATAACTGATGAAAGGAGGAATGTAACATGAACCTACCAAAAAAATCTTCACACAGATACCTTCCTGGTATCAAGACGTACCTGGCGGCTTGCTGCATATTTTTGATATTGCTGTCCGCCACGCTGGCAAATGGCAAGGGTAAAGGGATTGGAATCGACAATCCGAATGCCAGCTCACACACCAATCCCGCAGGTATCATTATCGGTACCGGTGGTACAAGCGCCGTCAGTCCGGCGACTAACAAAAGAGGGGCTCTCATTAGTAGTGAAGTCTCCAACAACGGCACTCCAAAAAAGCACTTTGTAATGAAAGACGGCGGCTTGAAGTTTCTCGGTATTTCCGGCAGCAACATTTTGATTCAAATCGGCGCTCCATCAGGGGCCGCCTCTTTAGGCAAGAGTGGACATATATCCCTCGGGGCAGGGGATGCATTTGCCAGCGCTATAGGAAATATTGATTCAACCACGCTTGAAATCCCCAATCCCATTGGCGCTAAGGGTCCTAATCCAACCCACGGTGGTCAGCATCCGAAAAAAGGAAGCGGCAATCCGGGTGGCGGCAATGGTAAAGGAAACTGGGGCCAGGGGAACAAAGGCAACGGATTGGGTAATATCTTCACCGGTAATCAGGGTCTCGGTGTCGGCGAAGGTATGGCAGGAGCACATAATTCGCCTACTGATCCTCCGGAGGAGCCACCAGTGGATCCGCCAGAGGAGCCGCCAGCACCTCCAGAGCCGCCAGAACCTCCGGAACCACCGTTTCCTCCAGGACCTCCGCCGCTTTACAGACTGGGACCCCCGCCACTTGAAGGAGAAGAAATTAAAAATGGCGGCTGCCCTGCTTTGATAGATATGCTTGCCGCAGAACTTGGAATTAATGCAGAAGATCTACAGGTCGCTATAGCTAACACCTTTGTTTCTTCAACAAATATTCAGGCGTGCAAGATGGCCGCGGGACTTATGAATGCAGCAAAAACCCTCAAGGACCCAAGTGGCAGCGGTGTGGCTTCCCTTGAACAAGTGATTAATGAGTTTCTTACTGAAGGGGCTCCTGCTACAGATGAACAGATGAATCAGATAGCCGCGGCACTCGCTGATCACAAAGGTGACGGCACATACTATGCCATGGCCGGTGAATGGCTCAATGCACTCGTGAAATACGTTGATATCCTGATAAACGATTTGGGCTTTTCAGTAGATGATGCAACGACGCTTGTCATGGACAAGTACGGCGCAGAGATTAAAGACAGTGATAATGCGAGCCTTCTTGTCGCATATATCGATGCAAACTTGCTGGCGGAATAGTAGAAAACGACTAACGTTATATGATGAACGTTTAACTTAGAATTAGATATGAACAGCGACAAGAATATAACAACTGTAGAATTTAGTCCGACCGGGGAACAAGGCAAACAAGCCATAAAGTTAGCGAAAAAGGCGATTGAATCCCTTCGTAACTATATCTCGCTTAATAATTCCACGTCTGCATGTAGAAAATGCGGAATGAAACATCCGATTTTCCATTCCTGTGGCGGCGTGGAAAAAGCAGAGAAATCAAAAGAGCTGACGAAAAGGGTGCTCGAACTTTTCTGCGGCAATATTTTCAGAGAAACTATGCAGCAGAGCGAACCGAGTAATATGAACTATAAACCTTTATATCCCTGTAGTGCTGAAACAACACAGAAAACCGAAACCCCCGTTGCCACAACAAATAAATCCGAAGAGAAAGGGCAGTCCGAAGCAAAATCGACTGAATCACATAGCGTTTCAACAAGAACGTCAACGTGCCAATGTTGTGGCAACGAGGGTGTTCCGGCAACTCATTTATATAAGATTGATTCCAGACAACTTTTATGTCCTGATTGTCTTAAGTCATTGAGAAAAGCAGCTTCCGGTATAACGGTTTAACATCGAGGAAGGGACTCGAAATGAAAAGAAAAAAACGTTCAAAATCAAAAATAGCCGGCTTTTCACTTCCGCTGGTGATATTTGTGGTAGTTCTCGTGTTTGTGATGGGCAACGGCTTGTTGAGTCTGGGGATGCACAATCGCTTCCTTGCAGTGCGGACCTCTTCAGAGATTGTAGCGCGTTCAGCGGCCGATTCCGGCGTGACAAAGGCTCTATATGAAATGAACCAGAAACTGAAAGACCAACCATGGGACAACAGCACGCTGCCGGAGGCGACAGATGAGATTTTGCCGAATACCGACGCGACCTACAGTTATAAAGTTACAGGAGATTTTATCAGCGGTTTCACGGTTGTATCAACCGGCAAATCCGGACTGGAGCAAAAAATCATCCAGTGCTCTTTGGAGTTGAAGGGTCCATTCGAATATGCTCTTTTGACGAAAAAAGACCTTATCCTGAAAAGCGATACAGTGGTTCATGGATATAACTCTTCCGACGTATTCGATACCGAAACAGAAGTTGTAGTTGCAACACACAGTACTTTATCCGGAACCATGGTTCTCAACAACGGTGTAGCAGTTGATGGAGATGTCGTGGTAGGTGTAGGCGGCAATGTCGATACTGTTATAAAGGACTTAGGCGCAACTATGCACAATAAGTACGCTTTGCTTCAGGATGTGGACTTTCCTCCCGTAACTCCACCCGAGCTTGAAAGCAAAGGCTCGATTACAATAAAGGGAAAGACATCAACCATCGGGCCGGAAGACAGCGGTCAATATAGCATGATTGACGTTAAACGGGCCACTAATCCCGGAACATTGAAAGTAAGTGAAGGAGATGTTGTTCTATATATTACAGGTGATATCGAACTTGGCCAGGACTGCGAGATTGTTATAACAGAAGGATCTTCTTTAACGCTGTACCTGGATGGAGATATGATTGCCGATAACAGTGCCGGTATCAATAATCAAAATCCTCCGGCAAACTTAAAGCTTTATGGTACAAGTACAGGTGAACAGTCGCTGATTCTGAAAGCAAAGAGCGAATCCCTTGGAGCAGTTTATGCCCCGAATGCGACAGTCACTGTAATCGCCAAAAGCGATATACGCGGTTCACTAACCGCCTATAATTTTGAGCTCAAGAACGGCGGCGACTTTTACTATGACGAAGCGCTGAGAAAAGTCACGATCGATGATGATGCCGTGCGTTTCGTAATAATAAAATGGAGAGAGCTTTGAGTAAAGATACCAAGCGTTTCTAACCAAGGAAACGACTTGGATAGTCTTTGCCGCCGAAAGATCCCTCGTTTCACTGCCCACCCTTTGTGCAGTGATTAAGAGAGCTAAACGCTGAAATATATATTAAAACGCAGAGCTAATTTACTCTTTGTCTTTATTATCCGAACAACGCAATCTGGCCATGTACCCTACTTGGAGCCGGTCTTAAGATTATCCTGTATCTTCTGGTAAATAACGCGTGACCTTTCCTCGTTGCCGAAACTGCTTGTCTTAATCCTGAGATCGGTACCTTTGTCAGCACCTGGTTGCATCCGTACAGTAACGGTCCTGCCATCTGCAATTTTACCGACAACAATAGCATAAAAAACATCTTTGTTTTGCTCAGTAACCTCTATCTCCAATTGCTTCATTGCCGCCAATGTCGCCGTATACACGCTGTCCATGTCCTTGCCGGCCACAGCGTAAAGGCTTCCTCGTGAATAAACAGCAGCATCGGTACCTACAAGTGTAGGTTTACCACAGCCACACAAAATAAGCATCATACCGACAAAGACGACAAGTTTCGAGAATCCTCTAATTGTCATTTTTTCACTCCTTAAAAAAAATTTCATCTGAGATTCTCAATCGAATCCTGCTCAGCTACACTGCTGAGCTTCAACTACAATACAATATCGAGCCAACTGAAAAAATCAATATCGAATTTTTTATTTTTTTTATTATTTGACTGAATTATCCGGCGCCCTACTTTGATGATTCCTGTAAGTGCAAGTGGCGACTGTAATGATTATTTCTCACCTGTTCTTACCTTATGGCTTACTTCGAGGTTCCACTCCCAGGAGATGGCGGACGAAGAAATCCATACGGCGCCTACTGGCATAGGGAGTTTCCCCCACCCCGTGACCACGACCGGGCACTACGATGAGGTCAAAATCTTTGTCTGCTTTGATGAGTGCATCGACGACCTGCATTGTCGATGCCGGGTCTACGTTGTGGTCGATTTCACCAACTGTGAGCAGGAGTTTTCCCTGTAGTTTGTGAGCTTGCGTAACATTCGACTGTTCCTGGTAATGCGGCCCAACAGGCCAGCCCATCCAGAGTTCGTTCCACCAAATCTTATCCATTCTGTTGTCATGGCAGCCACAGTCGGAGACAGCTACCTTATAAAAATCGCCATGAGCTAACAGAGCACGCAGTGCACTCTGGCCGCCGGCCGAACCACCATAAATACCGACACGGGTAAGGTCCATATATGGATACTTCTCTGCGGCCGCCTTCATCCACAAAATACGGTCGGGGAATCCCGAGTCTCCAAGGTTCTTCCAGCATATATCATGAAATGCCTTTGAGCGGTGAGAAGTGCCCATGCCATCAATTTGTACAACAATAAAGCCAAGTTCAGCGATAGCCAGTTGTCGAGTATGCAGTCCGAATGATTTTGGCACAAACGCCCCCTGTGGGCCGGCATAAATCTTCTCGATCACAGGATATTTACGATTAGGATCGAAATTACCCGGCCGGATGATTATCCCGTAAATGTCTGTTTCGCCATCGCGACCCCTTGCAACAAATCGCTCCGGCGGACGCCAGCCGGTCTTCAGCAACTCACTGACGTCGGCCCTTTCCAATTCGCAAATGATTTTGCCGTCGTTGGCATCGCGTAACTCTGTAATGGGCGGTTGGTCGACGCGGGACCATCTGTCGAGGAAAAAACGGCGATCCGGAGAAAACTCTATTTCGTGTGTTCCATCTCCTTCGGTCATCACTACGAGACCTGAGCCATCGAAATTAACGCGACAGAAATGCACGTAATAAGGGTCCTGCTCTTGACGGATACCTCCGGCCCGAAACCAGATTTGTCGCTTATCCTCGTCCACGCGCTCGACACGCCGTACGATCCAATTTCCTTTAGTAACTTGATTTTTTACACATCCCTTTTCTGCATCATAAAGGTAAAGATGGTTCCAGCCATCGCGTTCCGACATCCATACGATTTCTTTGGTGGCATCAAGGTAATAGTCATATTGCTTGTATGCATAATCGATAAAAGTTTTACTATATTCATCGATAATAGTACGGACATCACCAGTGTTTGCATCCACGCTCATGAGCCCCAGTATCTGGTGACCTCGCTGATTATAGAGAAAAGTAAACCTGCCTGAGTCAGGCGCCCAACGAATCTTCGAAATGCGCCATGGATTCGGGAAAAGCTGGTCCGAAACAGGGATATGACGCCTGTCGACTACGTTGAATAATTGTGGTCTGGGAACGGCAATACGGTCACCGGGCTTGGCATAAGAAAGTGTGTGTAGTTTTGGCTGCAACCGGTCTTTAGGTGAAGACTCGATGAGGTGGATGTGTCTTTCATCGCCTTTTTCGATTCGCAAAGCCACTATCTTTTCGGAATCCGGCGACCAGTATATGCGCTTCGAATATGCATCTTTCTCAGTTCCATCGCTGCTAAGTGCGACCTCCTCGCTGTCTTTAATGTTGCGTATATGGATGTTGTAGTCTTTTACAAACGCAAGCCATTTGCCGTCCGGGGATTCACTGCGTTGCCTCCGTTCCCTCGAATTTCTTTTGGTAGCTGCTTTGTTAATACTGTTAGCATCTATGACAGCGTTTGAAGCATCTTCAGTGGCAACAAACACAGCCAGCCTCTTTCCCTCTTTATCGGTTACCAGCCAGACATGTCCCGCATAAGTATGCTGCTTATGCCGCTCATCAACCCGAACCGTGGCGTAGTGACGCCTCTTGCTCTCATAGTCCATCCAATAAATCTCAACGACACTCTTCGTACGGTTTATGAACGTAATCGAAGTCTCTTGGGAAGACCGAATGCTCGAGTGCAGTTTAGGGTGTGGTTTAAGAAAAGCGGTTATCTGTTCATCTTTGGAAACATTACGAACTTCATAGCTGTGCAAATCACATTTCCACCGTCTGCCGCCACTGGTGAACCGAAGTTCCGACACAGATTCGTTGAAGTTCAGTTTCTCGACAGGAAGTCTTTCGGCTTGTATATCTTTACCGGCTGCTTTTGCAAGCGCCCCGGCAAGCCTATTGTGGTCAAATGCCAGCCGACGTGTTCCGGTTTCCGCATTTACTAAGATAAACTCGCGTGCCCCATCGGTCAGGTCATTACGGTACCAAAACCGAGTATTACCGGCGAGCCAGTGGGGATTAACACGTTGTTTGAAGACTTTATTTGCCGTGGTCTTGCGAAGATTCAGCGCACGCTCATAGTCGGAACGTGTTCCCTGTGCAAAAACACCCTTAACAGCACAAAGCAACACCGCAAGTACAACAGACTGGATGACAGTCTTCAGTCCAAAGGAAACTCTCATAGCTTGTATCCTCCTCTTACTGTTCGTAATCATGGAGAGACAATATTCATTCAGGGAATGCCATTATAGCCGCCATAGACCAATCCTGCAAGGATAAAGAAAAAATGCTGTGATTGGAACTATTCTATTGACGAACTTTCTAATTGTTAGCATAGTATAGGAGTTTCGATAAGCAGTTTCGCCAAATAGGGCATGTAACTAATAAAGGACGCCAAAACGAAAAGAAAGGGTGACGATAATCTCTTTACGAATATCCGACATCTCCCTTTCCTTTCGCACATTACGTCTTTTGTGGTCTGCTGCTCATATAATCACGACTTTAGTGCAGTAACAGGTACAAAAAAAACGCTAATACTATTTTACAGGAGGTAAAAATGAAATCGCGGAAACATATTATAAAGCTCGTACTTAGCTTAACAATAATCAGTATGGTTATATTAGGTCCCGGCTGCAGTAAATCCTCCGATGAAGGTCCAACTGAACCGAACACAACCAAGTCCGACGAAAAACCAACTGTTAAAAAAGAGAGCAATTCCGATTTTGAGCTTTGTGTTAAATGCGGCCATGTAAAAGGTGACAATCTTTGCTGCAAGCCAGGGCAGACAAAATGTCCTGACTGCGGTCTCGTAAAGGGCTCACCAGGCTGCTGCAATATCCCCAAGGGAGCCACATCAGCGGCGATTTGCATTAAGTGCGGACAAATGAAAGGTTCTGATCTTTGCTGCAAGCCGGGTCAAGACAAATGCTCGGATTGCGGCTTTGTCAAAGACTCACCAGGTTGTAAGATGTTTCAGATTTAGCAAACACAATACCAACCAAGTTATAAAGCCTGCTCTTATCGCTTATTTCCTTCGTATTGATGACAAACAAGCACCATTTTAAGCCACGATTATGCCATACGACCCGGAAGGGGTATGGAGTTTTCCTTCGGTATTTCGACGGTGCCTTTTTCAAAATCCTCTGCTGTTGGTTTTAGCATCTGGTTATACAGGTCAGGATTCACACTCGGATCGACCATGATTTCTTTCCAGGAAACCTGCTGGCCCGTGTAGGCAGAGATTCGGCCCATGATAGCGGTTGCCGTAGACTCGGCGACAGCGCGGGCCTGGCTTACAGACCGGCCCTTGTTGACATAATAGAGAACATCGATTTGTTCCTGAATGTGACTGCTCGGCCCTTTGGCCAAATCGGAAGGGATTGGCGATTTCTTTGGCTTTGGATAATTATTACCGTTCGTTCGCCCCTTCTCGTAGACAAAGTCGTGTCCAACCCAATTCCAACAACCACTGACCTGGCGACACATCGAATGGATATGCACACCCTCACCGTAATCGTAATCCACGCTGAAGAAGTCATACATGTCACCGGCATTTCGTCGCGCGCGACCCCCGAATCCCACTGCAGTGACCGGAGGTCCGCCGCAGAACCAGTTTGCAATGTCGATATTATGCACGTGTTGTTCTACGAGATGGTCGCCGGAAAGCGTAATCCAGTTCTGCCATGAACGTACCAAATCATCACCAGTCTTAGGCTCAATAGGTTTTTTCCAAAACATGTGACCGATACAAAACGAGACACGACCGGCATAAAGCCTGCCGAGAGCTTTCTCGACGGCAACTGCCTGGTGGGTTTTTCTATAGTTGAAGTCATGACGCATCTCCGTACCGGCCATGACCACAAGTCCCTTCTTTTTGGCTTCTTCTCCGGCGGCAATCACTCTCCGACAGCCCGGAGGATCAACAGCCACAGGCTTTTCTATAAAGACGTGTTTGCCGGCCTTTACCGCAGCCTCGAGGTGAAGCGGTCGAAACAGCGGTGCCGTAGCCATCAGGACAATCTGGACATCTGTTTCCAATAGTTGCTGATAGCATTTCGGACCACCGAAGCAACGTTCAGGCGGGACATTCAATTGTTTTCCTGCCCGAAGTGCCCGATCTTTGAAATAGTCGGCAGTAGCAACAACCTTAACGTCAAAGCCAAGAATTTTACCGGCTTGTAGAGAACCAGCGGCAGCGCCGCGGCCTCGGCCACCACAACCAATAAGCCCCACTTTGAAAGTCTTGCCACCTCCTTTGGCCGTTGCCCCAAGGATGGTCGGTGCGCTTAAGGCCACGCCTGTGCCCAATGCGGTTCGTACGAAATCACGTCGCGATAGTTCTGTTTGCTTTTTCATAGGACAGTTCCTTCAAAAGGTTATTGAATTCATTTGAGACTTCCAACAAAACAACCTGGAAAATATTATCACCCATCATTTCCCATATAAACTACCTGGCTATACAATCAAGCCATGCAATATCTAAACAATACTATCATCCTCTCCAAATTGCAACTGTTTTGGACTCCTTTATAACAACACAGCAACCTTAGCAACTGAAAATGTGGATAATTACGGTTTAAATCTGCTTTCGTGTCAAAATCTGTGCGCACTTCTACAATCGCCCGTTTGATCAACAGTTGTGTATTGCTGGTTCTGAAAACCCGAAGTATCCAGTGCTCTCAGAGAGATACTTTGATGACTTGTCATGCCATGCCGAACGGTGAGATCCGGTCAAAGACTGTGAAAAACTTATTTGCCCCAGAGCCAGAAGTCGACAAAGATAGCCAGGTCGGAGGCATCAACACCGTTTATGCCATCGAGATTCGCGCTGCCGCATGAGTGAGGTTCAACACAATCATTTCCATAGTATGAGGCAAAAATTGCCAGGTCCAAGGAGTCAACGCTACCATTGCCGTTAAGGTCAGCCGGCAATAGGGATGTTATAGAAACGGACTGCATGACTTCAGGCGGGCATTTATCATTATCATTCCATAGGTCGTACATTTGCTGGCCGGTGGTGTCGGTGGTGTTTTTATCCCGCAGGAACTCGATAAATTCCTTGCTGGTGCTTTGATAGTAGAGAGTGACCTGAGCAGAGACAGCTCCCGGCGGTATATCATAGGTAGTCTCGTCCCAGTATTGGCCGTCTTCGTAACTATAATCGACGGGCTCACCGCCGAAATCTTCAAATGCGTCGTTGATAAAACCTCTGGGCGGAATCCTGTTATCCTTATAAACTTTGTTGTTGAGGACAAAGTGGAAGGATGGGCCATTTGGCTCACCGACAAGCGGGGCCGTAATCGAATCGAGTCCCGGCTTGACCTCGTATATCTTGACTTCCGGGTCATGTGAGAGGTAACCTGTATTGACATCATAAGCGCCTGATTCGGAAATGAGAGACATGGTAGCATCATAGAACTTTACGTTAATCCACATACGGCGGCCTTCGGGATAGCCGGTCGGAAGCTTGTGGCCCGTGTTGTTTGTGACGGTGACCTCCAGCGTCAAATCCTCTGCCTCAACCTCCAGGTGAGCAGCATTTTGTAGCATGTATCTGGCGCGCTCGATACCGGCCTGCATTGCGTCCGGGTCGACTTCGGATGGGAACAGGTCATATAGTAATCCGGGAAGCCATGTGCTGCCGCCCGTCATGTCGTGGAGGGGCAGGTCGTCTCGAAGAGGAGGTGTGCCGAAATTGCAGCCATGGCCTGTAACGTCGCGCATGTGGCAATCCTGACAGGTGGAGACATATTCTTTGTTGCCGCCGAACTGCGGGGCGTACACCCCTTCGGGGGTGTTGTAGTCGCTGTAGAACCACTCGCTGTAGGTGCGCTCGACGGGCAGGAGAGTGTGGGCCGAGAAGCTCGAGGCAGGTGTGTCGAACGCATTGGGGACATAGCTTCCGTTTCCATCCTTTTCAAAGGCCGGGTTGCTTACATCGTGGCAGGTTCCGCAAAGGGCCGCTTCACGGTGGAACGGCGAGACAAGAATGGGGTGGCCGGTAGTGGCATCAATGAAAGGCCCGCGGCGAGCACCGGTGGGGTCAATTGTGTACATACCGTTTCCAAAATCAAAGGTTGGGAAAATCAGGGCGTTTAATATGTCCTCGTCTTCCGCAGGATTCTCGACGGGGTCGAAAATAGGATCAACAAGGCGGTGACATAAATCACAAGCAACCCCACTCTCATCGGTGGAGAGCATTTGGCTGCCATCCGTTGGTACAGAACGACCCTGGAGCCATCCGCGGGGCAAATGGCACCTGAGGCAAAGGTCGCCTGAGTCGGGAGCATCCTGATTTGCGATGACCATGTTGGCTTTAAACAAGGGATCGAGCGATGCCTGTGCCATCATGCTGCCCCGCCAATTACGGAAGGGCTCGACGTCAGGATCATAATTGCCGTGGCAGACAGCGCAAGCCTCTGGAGGATTAAGTATTCCGGCCTCAAGCGGCTGACTACCGGGCTGGTCAAAATCCCTAAGAGTCGTAGGTGCAATACCACCGGGAGGCGATTCGATGGTGAAGACGGTATCGCTTTCATCGGCTGCGGTATTAAATGCGTTGTCGATAGCAACGACGCGTAAGAGTGCCTGAGTAGTAGGTCGGTTGGCTGGGAACCAGGTATGAGAGCCTGTATTAGACAGTCCAAGCGCAATTGCTTTGTACGTAGCTCCATTGTCTAATGAAATGTACAAGTCAATCCCTGCGATTCCACTGGTATCACCGGCGATCCATTGTATAGTAAAAGAAGTATTGCCGACACAGGTCTCACCACCGTTTGGCGCGATGACCGCAACAGTAGGCGGTGTGGTATCGGAGCCTGTGGATGGGACAAGGTGGCCCTGGATGTCGGCAGTATCGACATTGGATACACTGCTTAGATTTGCAGGGGTGAGACCGGGGAATGTCGGTGTATTGCTGAAGGTGGCAGTATCGGTTATCTCTATTCCATTGTTAAAACCGTCGCCATCCGAGTCAAGGCCATCAAGACCGAGGATATCATCCTTGTCCCGGTTCGAAGTTGCCTCGACAGCCAAACCGTACGGATTTCGGGTACCTCCCCCACTGAAGTCAAAATGGCAAACACCACAATGTCCAGCGTAACTTGGGACATCATCGAGTACAGAACCATTTGCTCCCGGGTAGGCCTGAAAAAAAGCTTTTCGGTAGGGATTTCTTGCCCGAACCTGTTCCGTAGTAATCAAAATGGTCAAGGCAAATATTAGTGCGATTAAGAATTTAAAACTAACGACTTTAGTCTTTCTGGTTGAGTTTAGAGTTGTCATCACTACACTCCTCGATAAAAAACTATAATCAGGATGTTTTCAGTACGTTAAGCTCCTACGGCTACTGATTACATTAAATTACCAAATCCCTTGTAAGATTGCAACAGTTTTGGGTTCTTTTTGTGCATTTTTTCGCAAATATCGCTTAAAATACACAAATTTCCTGCCTAAAATCCCAATCGCATCATTATTTTCCGCATACCATCCATCGACCGCTTAAAGTCATATTCAAGAATCAGCAACTTTACAACACACCCAAATTACGCTTTAGATCCTGTTTTGGAATAAAAGCAAACCGTTGTTGAAATAATCTTGACAAATATCGGGGCCGGCACTAACTTATCCAAAACGCCTAAAGCGATATATTTTAGTGGATAAATCAATAAAGGCGGCTTGAAATATGAAACAGCATATTAATTGTTAAACTTTTGACTTGTCAACTGAAAATGCGAGGGCCGAGTCATGGAGAATTTTGAATCTGTTGATGAAATTCTGGATTTTGCGATCGGAAGAGAGATTGAGGCAATTCGTTTATATATCGATCTTGCGGGCAAGGTGAACAAACCCGAGATGCGCGAGGTCCTTAAAGGTTTTGCCAGAGAAGAGCAGGAACACAAGATAAAACTGGAAGATGCAAAGGCAGTCGGGATGGTGCTCAAAGAGGAAGAAGTGGGAAGTCTTGACATCGCCGATGATATCGAGGGCGGTGAGTTCCACCCTGATATGAGCTATTCTGATATACTCATTTTGGCCATGAAAAAGGAAAACGCCTCTGCAAAACTGTATACCGACATGGCCAAGATGGCACAAGATGAAGAAATCAAGGAAATGCTATTGCAGCTTGCCCAGGAAGAAACCGAACATAAGTTGAGGTTCGAGATGGAGTATGATTTGACATCGTTCTAACAAGATTGCCTAAGAATTGGCCTTCAAAACGACCAGAATACATTGTTTACACACTTATAAACAAAAAGCCCTACCCGTTTTTTTCTCCAACTTAGTATCTTCAGACGTTTCACAGTACAAAAAATATAACACGTAAGTCCGGCTTTATCGCCGTTTAAAATCCTTCTTATCGGGCGTTAAATTATCGGCACTTTTCATCATAATTCTGTTCAACTAATTTGCCTTATATGGAAAATAAATCTTATACTTTAATTAGAGTGTAGATGTTAACAATTAGAGAACACATTCAAGGCAATTAAAGGGAATTAAAATGAAGTTAAAAACATTATCCTTATACAGGGATTTTGTAGACTTTCTTCGCAAGGAGGCTAACGTACCGCCAAAACATGCAAAAATCGGGGATTTGCTTGTAACTTATAAGCTAATAAACACACCCGAACTATCATCTGAAAGCAAACTGACATACGCCTATCTATTTTATCATAGAGAAGACGTGACCGGCTTCCGAGTACCCGTCTTAAGTGAAAAATTGAATATGCCTCCCGAACTAATACGCAGTAATCTGAAAGAACTGCAAACCACAAAACATATTGCCTTAATCACAGCCATACGAAATGACGATATGTCTCAGATTTCATATTTCTATAAGATCGTCGACCCGGCAAAATACGGAATGCTCGATCTGGAAAAAGAGCAATCTGCACTGAAACAAAAGTAAGATTACCTCATCCTGGTATGAGTCTACATAGTCTCAAATCAGTTGTATCTTTTCATTTATAGCCGGTTCAACTATTGCTATCTTTACTCATAAAAAACAGCCGGCAATCTCTATTCTCACCGAATTCTAACGGCTCGAATGTTGTTATCTTCGTTGAATTCACTGTCATTATATATTGAACCTAAATACGTCGGGCGCAGAAATTCCTCACTTAAACGACCGCTAAAGATGCAGTAATCAATAAAGTCAACTACGTTACTGCCATCGAGATCAGCGGCAAGGCCTGAAACATGACCCAGCCACTGTTCTGAGATTATCTTAAGGTCTGCATAGCCGATAACACAATCGCCATTCATATCGCCAGGAAGATAACTAAGTAAATAGGGTGAGACATCGTCAAAGTAAATACTACCTGTAGGAGGCGAATAGAGTTGGATATCATCAAAATATACTCTACCTGTAGTACCACCGCTAATACCCAGTTCTATCTTTACTATCTTGTCGGGTTCGACATTGCCAGCATCATTAAAGTCCTGCAGGTGAATATTCCACTCCAGCCACGCTCTCGCTGACAGGTCACTGGCATCTCCGACGTATGCTATAGTTGCACTGTGACCATCGCTATCTTCCAGAGTCACAGACACCTCATCAACCGTACTACCTGCTCCATCATCTGCATCGCCATAAAAGTATAGTCTCAATGCTGTTACACCATCTTCAGTCCAGTCCTGGGGGGACTCATAAATACGTCGGAGCACAGAATAGGCGGTAGCTGTATTGTCGTACGAAAACCGCATCGACTGCTCACCAAAGTGAACAATGTCGGTCTCGAGGTAAGCCTCTCCTCCATCCGGGATGCTGGGTGAGCCCTCCCACACATCATTCAAGTTGGGCAAACCATCACTTAAATCATTAGTGTACAACTCAAAATCATCCACTACGACGAAGGATATCATATCCACTATGGCATAAACCATATTGACATCAATGTGCATAGGTGGCAATATGAACTGAGCATCATAGTAAGCCATAGGCTCAATACTCTGGATTGTCTGGACAGCCAAAATTTTCCCGATTACACCGTTTGGCTCACCTTCTCTTAAAACAACTCTAACAGGATTATCCACACCATATGCCGGCAATAGTCCTGTCGGTAGAACTCCTTTGTTCGCCACTCGCGCGGTAATGATTTTATTAGGCACGGCATTATATACAATCATCTCACTAACGGTCAGATCCGGTGCCAGTACTTTAAAGTTAATGCTATTATTGTTCCAATTTGAATCATCTTGAATCCCGCATGAATAAACTATAACACTTATTAAACGGGGAGAAACGCTTTCTGCCGGTACTTCCCACCACATTGAGACCGTGCATGCATCTCCACCAACTAATGGGCCCTTAATCTCTCGGATTGAATCGGGGCCCCACGTCCCACCAGTGGGGTCAGAAAGGTCGGAGAAGGCCACCTTTATATCCGAGACCGGTGATACGCCCAGGTTCTTTACTGTAGCATAAATTTTCGCCTCTGTCCCGGGCATTGGATTGGGCGGCATCACCCTAACATCTTCTATCTCTACGGAGAGGTCATACTTTAAGGGGTCACGCAGATAGACTAAATCACTTCGGCCCGGGAAGGGAACATTGTGAACATTAACATCGTGATGACACGGGTCTTTATATTCCACTGTCTCATACTTTGTCTGTCTCTTGTTATAAACACAAAGCAACGTGCCGTTGGGTTCAAATGCTCCACTAACAAACCGCTCGGCCGAATCGTCCCACGTGAGCTGTCTTGGAAGACTCCAATGCTGTGGGAAATTGGGATCGTGATAGGAAACCCACAAGTCATGGCTGACCAGGATACGGTTTGGATCATTTGGATCGGTGTGGGCCGGGAGATTGAATTGATCTTTGTACGGATCAATGGAATTTGGATCAATTCTGTTTGGATCGAAGTGACCTGGTCCGAGGCGTTTTGGATAGAACGGAATCGATATATCGCTCCATACCAAGGCAATCTGCCCGCTATTACCCATTACTAAATCGAAATCCTTGCTGCCCCACGATTCACCGCAAGTAACAACCACCTGTGACCAATAATTAGGGTCGGTTGATGAATCGGGAAAATCAGGTTCCTTTGCCATACGAATGTCGTCTCCCCTCACCCAAAACAGCAGCAAATTATTACTATTCGAGTCGTAGACAAGCCTGGGAGCAGCATCACCAATATCATCATTAATCAGTTGTATACAATGACTCCAGTTACCCCCAGAATATGTTGTCATCCAAAGGTCCTGGTTTGTTGGATTGATATTGGGATCGGAATCATTTGAATCTACGCAGAATATGTAAGTGTAGGTTGCAGTATGCGGATTATAAGCTAACGATGTCCCCAGAATCGCCCCGCGATCCAAAGCAATCGTATCAGGTCCTATCCACAGTCCACCGTTATATCGTGCCCACATTATTTTATTCGGAGCTGTACTTACATTTCCCCACATATCATTATTCTCGTTGCATACCCATACAGCAATCATCTCGCTTCCACCGGCAGCAGCCAGTTTTGGCGAGCGGTCCAGATAGTTATCATTTGTCAGGCACTTATTTGGCACCGGCGCCGTATTCATCCACTGCTGTATAGTGCTATCATACATCCACACGGCGATCTCCAGTTTCTCATTAAGCGCCTCCAGACTATTACAGTCGGCAAGCGTACCATTGGCATCCTGCCAAATACATGCCGCATTATTATTAGGTAAGGCTATCAACTGTGGATTCATATCTGCGGTAAGATCATCAAAGACAGAACCGTGAAGGGTCCAGTTGTGACCTTCATAAGTGGCATATCTCAATTCTGTTCTATCTTTCGCATCCCGACCGATACCGTCTTCTATCCACACTGCAAGCATACCACTATCTGTTGGCACGACCTCCGGCACGGAATATGGAAATACGTTGCAATCAATCGCATCCTCATTATCCCCTAAAACAAGTGGATCGTCCGAATTAAGATAATCACGGGGTAAAACTTCGAATCCACTCGTGGTTATCGTTGTATGTACTCCCGGATTAAGCCACCAGTTATACTCCAATCCCACATCTGTGGAGAACGGGCCGATTATAACCTCCACGCCGCCCACCAGGATAATATACGTATCGCCCCATGTTATCGGCTTTGGATACAAATTAATTTCCGAATGAAATCCGCCCCCGACGTAACCTTCCACACATGCCACACCCGAGACGCCCGCCCCCAAAATTCCCTTAGCCAGCGGCTCGAAGTAAAAAAGGCTGGACAGTTCCGGGCCGGTGCCGACCCATCCTTCCAGACTGCTGCTCAGACCCAATTCCAAACTGAGGTCAGCCCTCGTATAAGTTGGTACGCCGCAGACCGGTGGTCCCGGGACTTCCGGTGTGGAGAAACTGAAAGTACACCCCAGATTAAGCGTTCCGCCTGTGCGCCACGGCGGCTCTAAGCCTTCTTCATGAGTGAGATAAAAGTCTGCCGTTGCAAACGCCTCAACCTCAACACCACCCGGCAGTTCCGGCAGTTCTATCCCCGCGACCGGCACCTCTCGATGAACCTCCCTCTTAGTGCTCCCATCACATCCCTTTGTAAATACAAAACTCGTTCCGTCCATGCTGACCGACGCCGACAGTTTCGAGTCACAGGATTTAGGCTCCTCCTTAAAATCCAATCCGATATTCATATTCTCACCGCCAAAGACGGGCATGCCTGTACCAACTACACTTCCATCCCAGGGCGACAAGTTAAAGTCCGGCACCTTCAGTACCTTGTACTCAAATCCATTGCCGGTGAATTCTACCTTCACGAGGTTAGAGTCATTAGCGTCGCTGACGTACAGAGGTGCCTCGATTATATCGAAAAAAACCACACGTTTTGGAAGGGAATTTGCTTCGCCTAAACCCAGCTTATACCCTACAGCAACCACTTCCACCCATCCGGACCCTACCCCGAAATCGTCACCGCCCATATCGAAGCATCGCCCGTGATAGCTTATATTTCGGTCCCCAACAGGCGTAACCGGTGTGCCGGCCGAGAGGTAATCAACGTAAAACGGTTTACTG
>JABAHS010108057.1_pt3 | contig 19521 bp, 16 predicted proteins | sample 7062111 | NCBI WGS metagenome assembly JABAHS01 (sample SAMN14534600, study PRJNA622989) | marine sediment metagenome | biome: marine biome [ENVO:00000428]; feature: marine pelagic biome [ENVO:01000023]; material: deep marine sediment [ENVO:00002113]; isolation source: pool of 4 deep marine... | reverse complement strand
AAAGCCAAAGAAGCTGTGGTTAAGGACCTAGAGAAAAAAAGCCTCCTCGAAAAAACAGAGAAAATCCAGCAGGAGATCGGAGTTTGCTGGAGATGCCACACGCCCATCGAAATTCTAGAGCGAAAACAGTGGTTTATGAAAACACGCAAACTAACAGACGATGTGGAGAAAAACGCCTTAGAAATTGTATGGTATCCAGACTACATGAAAACGCGCTTGATAGACTGGGCTAAGTCGCTGGACTGGGATTGGGTGATTTCACGCCAAAGAGTTTTCGCTACTCCCATTCCGGTTTGGTATTGCGAAAAATGTGGCGAAATCATTGTTGCACAACCTGATTGGGTTCCCATAGATCCCAAGTTGGAAGGACCAAAATTTGATAAGTGTCCAAAGTGTGGTTCCAGCGTGTTTGCCCCCGAGAGAGACGTGCTGGACACATGGTTTGATTCTTCCATCACCTGTGCTGTTCACGCTGGTTGGCCAGACCGAAAGGACTGGAACAGACTTTTTCCAGCAGATTTACACCCATCCGGCATCGACATTATTCGCACATGGGCATACTACCTCATGGTTCGGCACCTCGCGTTGTTTAATCAAAAACCATACAAGAGTTGTTTGATCAACGGCATGGTCTTAGGAAGCGACGGGAGAATGATGCACAAGTCACTAGGCAACTACGTAGCCGCCCCTGACGTATTTAAGAAAAATGGAGCGGACGCAACACGACAATGGGCGGCCAGCGGAGGGGCAACGGGCTCAGACATACCCTACCGCCAACCAGACGTGAAGTACGGATGGAGATTTCTCATCAAGCTGTGGAACGCCGCCCGCTTCGCCAGTCAACATCTGCAAGACTACGCTCCAAGGGAAAAGCTGAAGCTGGAACTTTTAGACAGATGGTTGCTTAGCAAGCTGGAAAGAGTAACTAAAACGGTGACCGGAGCCCTCGAAAGCTGTCAGTTCAACATAGCGACGGAGGAAACACGAAACTTCGTATGGCATACACTCTGCGACCACTACATTGAGGCGATAAAGCACCGGCTGTACAGACCTGACGAGTATGGAAAAGGGAAAAAAGGGGCTGCCCAGCACACCCTCTACACAGCCATCTACCGAAGCCTACAGCTTCTCGCCCCCATCTCCCCCCATATAACTGAAGAGATATACCAAGCCATGTATAGGAAGGACAAGCAACACAAGAGTATCCACGTTTCCCCTTGGCCCACCCCAGAGGAGGAGAAAATCCACGAGAAGGCGGAGAAGTACGGCGCACTGATCATGGCGGTGATAAGCGCGGTTCGGAGGGAAAAGGCGGAAAGAAGGATGTCTTTAAACGCAACGATCAAGAAACTCAGAATTTATGCAGGGAACAAAGAAGACGCGCACATTTTGAATCAGGCTAGAGAGGATATGGAGGGAACTTGCAAGGCAGAAAAAATCCACATCCTGTCAGAAGAAGGCGAAGGCAAGGAAGTGTCAGAATACCCAAACGTTCGATTCGCCGTCGTGTATTAGCTGGGAAGCTTGAAACGCAGAATGGCTGCGATACCGCCAAAAGAGTTCTTTAACATCTGTCCCTCTTCAGTCTCGATGGAGATCAGCTCCACATCTGCTCCAGTCTGATCAGCCAGCTCAGCTAAATCGTCGATGACCTCCTTGACCTCAGCCAGTTGGAGAGCTGGTGCATTGCAATTTGGGCATCCTTGCTCGCTGAGGCTTTGTTCGAATTCGAGAACCTCCTGATCCTTCATAGTCTCTTGTTTAACATAGTCGCAAGCCGTACACTTGACGGTGACTCGAACTAGGTTGACAGCTTCAGACAGCAAGAGAGTTTTCACCGCACCATTCTCCAAGCACCGTTTCACCTCCTTCTCTCCGTACGTCGCTAAGCCAGTGTCATGTCCTATCTCGTAGAGAAAATCCTGCATAATCTTTTTCTCTTCCACGTAGCGAACGTGCCGCAAAATCTCCGGGGTTCGCTCCGTTACCTCCTCCACTCCCTGTTCGCCCACGTACGCGGTGTCCACGGTTGCAATGATCTTATCTCCCAGCGTATAGTGAAGGTAGTCTCCTTTCTGGAAGTCGTTTTTTGTGGGTCCCGGCCCCCCAATGAGTACTCCTTTCAGGTCGGATATGGGCAAGAAAATTTCATCGGCGTGTTTTCCGATGCGCTTGAAGTAGTCCAAAAGTTTGGCTTCTCGAAGTCGTTCAAACCTTCTTGCCGACTGGCCTCCAGCTCTATGTTTTCCAGGAACACCCGACGTGATCTCCTTGGCGGTTTCTAGGCGTCTTCCCCGGAGGGTGGCAAAGGTCGTTGCGCTTGAGTCTATGACCATGATCCCGTAGGTTTCCTTCTCCCTCAGAAATTCTTTTAGGTACTCGATGTGGAACTTGGAATCGCATCGGTAAAGATACACTTGGATCGGCTCGGGCGGGGTGACTACGTAGGTTTCGATTTTTTCGCTTCCCGGACCGTTTTGAGGGATGGCTCCGCAGAAGATGACCAAGCCCTTTTCCGGCACCTCGTTAAAAAGTTTGAGTCGCTGCTTAACCTTCACAATTGCGTCTTGAACGTTTTTCCTTGTAGTGTCCGACTTGATGTTGGCGGCGGTTCCATATTCCTGTTTAAGCATGGCGATTACCTCGCTGATCTGGCGTCCCGGCGACACATACAGCGAGATAAGTTCGGTTCCCCTACCCTCCTTGCTTGCCAGAGTGTCCAGTGCCCTTTTTAAGCGAAATCTTTCTAGTGATGTTCGTTTGGTGCTCAAGTTGCTATTCCACACTTTGACGCTAGCCTACAACGTAGCGGGACAGATAAGACTTGCCGTTTTCGAGTTATGAATACGTGGAGGATATTTAAACCTTAAGAAATTGATGTTCAAGAAGTTTCCCTAACACTACACTGCTCAACCTGTGGTCTCCTTTGTCCTGCTTCGAGGTTTCGCTATCATTTCCCTAACTTCGAGGCTAAAGAAACGGGATGCACTAGCAGGTTTTATAACTAGGGCAGTGTCTGCTCCTCTGCCAGTTCCTGCTATAGCCACGATGTTTTTGTCCACGGGGATGAGCCCCGCATCAGCCGCCATTACAGTGATCTCAACGCAAACCTTGGTTCCCTCACCGAACAGCCTGAGAGCGTGGGCGATGAGTTCGACAGGTAGAATCGTCGTAAACTTCTTTCGAACAGCCCTCTCCACACCGCTCAACGCATGGGTCGAAGTCAAAACCTTAGCGCCGTTTTCCAAGATTTTCCTGCGGTTCTCCTCTCCCAGTTCCGAGGCTCCGAGCGTCACGAAGCCTGAGTGATGGGTGACCACGACCACATTGAAATCTTTGAGGATTTCCGAGGCTCTTGCTCCGGTTTCGCCTGTGGTTGACGCGACCACGATGTCTTTTATCCCTTCGGTTTGGGCGTATTCTTTTACCAACCTTAGCACTGACTCGGTGTTCTGTGGACCAGGAGCTTGGAAATACACCGTTCTTCGTTCTGTGGAGTTCATTTTGTTCCTGACTCTTATGATCGCAAACGTTTTGCTACACAGACGCTACTCTTCAATAAATTTTTGGCGTATATTTGATTTATCCAAACCTGTTTTTGGCTTTGGGCTGGTGCGGTTTAGGCTAGCAGGAAAGTATAGGCACAATCGGAGCTGTTCCCGTTTCTTGCCTTCTATCACCTATATTAGTGTGCCATGTGCTAATTAACTACCGGAGCTAAATAGGCACATCTCCTAAGCATGTTAGAGAAAATCTCTTGAATTCTTCTTCTCCGATGCTGATGACGAAACTTTGAATGTCCTCAGTAAAATCTTTCCAGTCAACCCTCAGCATATTCACCTTCTTATGGTAGTCTGTATAGTTTTTGTGAAAAGATATGATCACTCCAGTCATGCCCAGACCTTCTCCGGTAGAGGCAAATATTGCATTAGGAAACTTTGCAGCATATTTTCTGGCTTCGTCCATTGTTTCTGGTGAAAGAATTTCAGGCCGCATTTTGACAAAGGTTAGAGCTAATATTTCAAAGCCCATCTTTCTAAAATTCGGAACGATTGTATAGTCCTGAACCAGTCCGTTCTCTTCAAGTTTGTGGCGAGTTCTGGTGATTGTTGGCTGAGAAACATTGAGGACTTTGGCAAGCTCTCTGTCACTTCGTTTTGAATTCTTGAGTAGTTCCCGTAACAATTGTTGAACTAGTTTTTTTCGCATAAATTTACTTACGAGACAACGAGTTATAAATTTATAGTGTCCTTGGGAAAGTGTTGAAGTTAGAAAACATGCTCGCCAATATTGCTTGAATGTAACGTGTAGGGCATGTCTCCGATTCCATCTTTACTCGAGCACACATGCACAAACTGCACCATCAAAGCCGAAGCTAGCACGGTTTCTGGCGAAACAGATTCCGAACGACAACATTTTCCATCCATAGCAACACCCATGTCAAAATTCTAGGTGACATGAACGGCAACTGAAAGGTTGACGCTTGAGGCTTTTCACCAGTACTTCCATAGTAAGCTTTCCATGTACTCGTTTAAGGAACGGACAGTAATTGCGTTGCCGACGCGCTGCTTCAACACGTTTGTCAGAGCTGAGGCCAACTCAAGGGTGGTTACAACAGGGATGTTAAACTCAACAGCAAGTCTTCGGATGGTGTACTCGTCTTCCAGCGCTTCTGCGTATTCTCCATTGGCATTCGCTGTAGGTATATTAATCACCAAGTCTATCTTCCTTTCCAAGAGGTATTCAAGAATGTTGGGGTTCTTGCCAACCTCCTTAACCTTGTGCAGAACTGTTACGTTGTTCAATCCAGCGTCATATAACGCCTCCGCAGTGTGCTTTGTCGCGTAGATTTTGAAGCCCATTCTTCTTAGCGTCATGGCTAAAGGTGTAATCTTTCTCTTCAGTTCCTCACCGCCGACGGTTATAAGAACCGAACCTCCAATCATTGGCATCTCAAACTCGGCTGATTGCAAGGCCTTTAAAAGAGCGTCTGAAAAGTTTTCTCCTAGGCACGCTACTTCCCCTGTGCTCAGCATCTCAACTCCAAGTGTCGGGTCTGCTCCGCTTAAACGCATGAAACTAAACTGAGGAACCTTCACGCCGACATGCACAATGGGTGAGGGTTGGGTTACTCCTACGTCTCTAAACTTTTTACCTAGCATTACTAGGGTTGCAAGTTCTACTAAATTGACCCCTCTGGTTTTGCTGACATATGGCATTGATCTTGAGGCACGTAGGTTGCACTCGATAACGTAGACGACGCCGTCTTTGACAAGATATTGAACGTTGAACAGTCCCTTGATCTGAAGGGCTTTCACAATTTTGTCAGTGTAATCCTCAATGGTTTTCAACACGCCGAAGGGCAAAGTTTGGGGTGGAATGCTCATCGTCGCGTCGCCGCTGTGAATGCCAGCATTTTCAACGTGTTCAATAATCGCCCCAATCAACAGGTCTTCACCGTCGGACACACCGTCCACCTCAACTTCTCTGGCTCCACGCACAAACTTTGAGATCACAACGGGATGTTCAGGTGAAACTTTAGCCGCCAAATCAAGGTAGTTCTTCAGTTCTTCTTCCGTGTGTGCAACTCTCATAGCGGATCCGGAAAGCACATAGCTTGGCCGAATGAGGACCGGATAGCCAATTTTTTCGGCGAACTCTCTGGCATCTTCTGTCGTCGTCATTTTGCTCCACTTTGGCTGCGGAATTTCAAGCTGGTCTAGGAGAACGCTAAACTTGGACCGGTCTTCCGCGCGATCTATGCTCTCACCCGACGTACCAAGCAGTCTCACTCCGGAATTGGCAAGTTTTAAGGCTAGGTTGTTTGGAATCTGCCCTCCAACGCTTGTTATGACGCCGAGGGGATTCTCTTTTTCATATATGTCCAGAATCCTTTCTAATGTTAATTCTTCAAAATACAGCTTGTCAGACAGGTCATAATCTGTCGACACCGTTTCAGGATTGTAGTTGACCATTAAGACTTCTTGGATACCGTGTTTTTTGAGGGCCCATGTCGCGTTAACTCCACACCAATCAAATTCAACGCTTGACCCTATTTTAAACACGCCAGCTCCGAGCACCATAACTTTCTCTTTATCTGACTCAAATTTTATGTCGTCCTCGTCTCCGCCGTAGGTTAAGTAGAGGTAATTTGTTTTAGCTGGCCATTCAGCGGCAAGCGTGTCTATTTGTTTAACTGCAGGTACTATATTCGCTCTCTTTCTTAGTTCTCTAACAGTCATTTCATCCGTTTTGAGGCAGACGGCAATCTGCTTGTCTGAAAATCCGAGACGCTTTGCCTGCTTAACTGTCTCAGTTGCGTCGTTGTCCCCTAGATTCAAAGACCGCAGTTTCTTCTCCATATGAATGACGTTTTTGATTTTGCATAAGAAGAATGGGTCTATGCCGCTTAGCTGGTAGATCTCTTCGATCGAAATGCCCATTTTTATTGCTTTCACTATCTTGAACAGTCTTTCATCTGTTGGGTTCGCCAAAATGTCGTTTATTGTTTCAATTGGTTCGGGTTCATCGTCCCCAAGGTTGCAGACTAGCCCTATTTTTCCTATCTCTAACATGCGAACCGCTTTTTGGAGAGCTTCCTCAAGACCTCTCCCTATAGCCATGACCTCTCCAACAGACTTCATCTGCGGACCAATATGTGGATCCACATTTCTGAACTTTTGTAGGTCCCATCTGGGAATCTTGACCACGAGGTAATCGAGTGCGGGTTCAAAGCAGGCTGTTGTTATTCCAGTGACCTCGTTAACCAGTTCGTGTAGTAGGTAGCCGATCGCCAACTTGGTTGCTATGTAAGCCAAGGGGTAACCCGTTGCTTTACTGGCAAGCGCGGAACTTCTTGACATCCGCGCGTTCACTTCGATGACACAAAATCTCTCTGACTTAGGATGTAGGGCCCATTGAACGTTGCACTCGCCAACTACACCTAAACTACGTATAACCTTTATGGAAGCCGAACGAAGCATGTGGTATTCACGGTTTGACAGTGTCTGCGATGGAGCCACTACAATAGAGTCTCCGGTGTGAACTCCCATCGGATCGATGTTTTCCATGTTGCAGATGGTTAAGCAGTTGTCTGCGTAATCTCTCATAACCTCGTACTCAACTTCCTTCCAGTGACCAACATATTCCTCAACGAGAACCTGCGAGATCATGCTTTGAGCCAAGGCTCGATTAACTATTTCCCTTAATTCACTGTCACTACGGGCTACACCACAACCTTTTCCTCCCAGAGTGTACGCCACTCGAACGATAACGGGATACTCTATCTCGTTTGCGATATTGAGGGCCTCCTTAACAGAAGTCGCAGATTTGCTCTTTGGTGTTGGAATGTTGGCGCGGACCATCGCTTTCCTGAAAAGTTCTCTGTCCTCTGTCTCTTCGATGGCCTTGATAGGAGTGCCTAAAACCTTCAGCCCATACTTTTCTAAAACGCCCTTTTTTGCTAGTTGAATTCCACAGTTAAGTGCTGTTTGACCGCCGAACCCTAGGAGAATTCCGTCTGGTCTTTCTCGCTGGATAACTTTTTCCACGTATTCAGGCGTCACAGGTAGTAGGTATACCCTTCCCGCCAAGCGGGGGTCTGTCTGAATAGTCGCTATGTTAGGGTTGATGAGAACGGTTTCTATGCCCTTCTCTTTTAGCGCCTTAAGACACTGACTCCCCGAGTAATCAAACTCGGCAGCTTCCCCAATTTTTATAGCCCCGCTGCCAAGCACCAATACCTTACGTATCCGCTCAAATTTCGGCACTTCTATCCCACCGCGAGCTTTGAGAATTCGTCAAATAGAAATTCCGTGTCGTAGGAACCTGGAGATGCCTCGGGGTGCCATTGAAAGGCGAAGGCTGATCGGTTTGTGTGTCTTACGCCTTCAATCGTTTTGTCGTTTGCGTTCATGAACCACACTTTTAAGCCTGTTCCATACACGGAATCCAGGTTTACAGCGTATCCATGATTCTGTGTTGTGATGTAGCACCTGCTTGTTCCTAGATCGATTACAGGCTGATTTTGGGATCTGTGTCCATACCTCATCTTGTAGGTGTCTCCACCCAGAGCCAACGTCAATATCTGAGTCCCGAGGCATACGCCCATAACCGGAACATCTTCCTCAACCAACTCTCGAACACACTCTATCGTTTTAACGCACTTTTTCGGATCACCCGGTCCATTACTTATTATCACGCCGCTTGGATTGTACTCCATGATCTGCTGTGATGAAAAATTGTAGGGCACTTTTACGATGTTGATCTCGCGTTTCAGGAGATTTCGCAGAATACCGTATTTGACACCACAATCTATTAGGACGACTGTTTTATTCCCTCCTGTCTCATGATGAATCGGCTCTTTGATTGTTACTTCTCCGACTAGGTCTCTCAAGTTTGGGTCTGGAATCTTCTCCGCCTCTCTCTGAAGTTTTTCAATGTTGGGTTCCTCTCCCTCTTTGCATACCTGCAGAATTCCGAGCATGACGCCTTCGATTCTAAGTTTCTTTGTGAGTTTTCGGGTGTCGATTCCATATATGCCCGGAATGTTTTCGCTCTTAAGCCACTCGTCCAAGGTTCTGGTGGATGCCCAGTGATGGGGTTTCCTGCACAGTTCGTGAATAATGAGGCCTGTTACCTTGATACCTTCAGATTCAAAATACAGTGGAATGCCTAACTCAATATCGGGTGGTGGAACACCGTAGTTGCCGATGAGGGGGTATGTTAACGTTAAAATCTGACCTTTATAGGAGGGGTCTGTCAGCGCCTCCGGATATCCAACCATCGAAGTTGAAAACACAACTTCTCCTGAGACCTTTTTTACAGCCCCAAAACCTTGACCAACGAAGAAAGAACCATCTTCTAAAACTAAGATCGCCTTTCCGGGTTTCAGAGAACTGAAACCAACCTCCAAAGCCCTTATCCTACCTGTCCAATTGAGCTTTTAAGCTTTGCGCCACTCGAACTCTCTGAAATCAAACAGGACTTCACCACAGATTTCAACGTGTTTTCCGCATCATCTAACTTGGATTTTTTCTCAGACACCCTAGACCTTGACAAAACCGTCCACCGTTTTCGAACTCTAAGCATCCTTTTCACCTGGCTGGGCGATGGACCTCCTCTGACATCGTGGGCTCTAACGAACTCTAGCGGTCCAATGGACTTGCGTATGTCTTCTATTTTCACGTTTAACGAGAAACCACAGGAGTCCTTGGCAACCGCCTGCAATAACTCAGGCGTCACATCAAAGAGAGTTAGCTTGCTCTCTGTAAGGCTCTTAACCAGTGAGCCAACTATTTTGTGCGCAGTTCTAAACGGAATTTTATATTTTCGAACAAGCATGTTCGCCAACTCTGTTGAAGTGGAGAAGGCAAGGAAGGGGTCATCGAAGGCGTTCTTGGCAACCTTTAGGCGTGGGATAACCTTGGAAAGCATGTTTAGAGAACCAGCAATGCTCTTCAAAGACTCCCACAGCCTAGGAGTAATTTCTTGGAAGTCCAAGTTGTAAGTGGATGGCAACGCCTTCAGCGTAGTTGCAGATGCCACAAAGTTGCCGACTATGTGACTAGCCCTAGCGCGAACAACCTCAAGAACCTCAGGATTCTTCTTCTGCGGCATTATGCTGCTGGTTGACGAAAAGCTGTCCGGGAGCTCAACTATTCCAAACTCAGGTGAACTCCAAAGGATTAAATCCTGGGCCAATCGGCTTATGTCAACTGCCATTACGACGAGGTGCGCCATAGCCTCTAAAATGAAGTCTCGGCTACTCACCGCATCAATTGAATTCTCAAGGACTTCGCTAAAACCCAGTAGCTCAGCGACTCTTTCACGGCTTATCGGGAAACTTGTGGTGGCTAATGCCCCTGCACCCATTGGACACAGGTTGATTCGTTGGTAGGCTTCTTCCAGTCGGTGTAGGTCTCTCTCTAACGTGTCCACTTGAGATAGAAGGTAATGGGCAAACGTTATGGGTTGGGCAGGCTGCAGATGAGTGTATCCCGGAACCACAGTTTCAACGTGTTCTTTGGCTAAGTTGATCAGCGCTTCCTGCAACTTTATTGTTAAAGTCATTAGGTGGATCAAGTTTTCACGCAACTCCATCCTGATGGCCGCTGAAACCTGATCATTTCTGCTCTTGCCGATGTGTATGTTACCGCCGGTTTCTGGACCTGTCTTCTTAATAACTTTTTCCTCGATGCTTAGATGAATGTCTTCAAGTGACAGATTCAACTTTGCCGTTTCTGCTTCCCTCAAAGCTTGGAGAAGCTTAACTCCGTTCGACCATTCGATGATTTTTTGCTCCATCATCATTATTACATGGGCTTGGTTGATTCTAATTACGGACTTCAACAGCCTCTTATCGCTTTCAATGGAAGATGTGAATTTCACTACGTCTTTCCTTGCGGTGCCTATTCTTCCTCCCCGCAACAGTTTAGACATCCTTATTTACGCTCAACCGTTTTTATCGCGTCAAACAGAATGTCGAGACCCTTGTCAAGGTGTCCCAACGGGATGTTAAGCGGGGGAGCTATCCTGATGCAGTTGACACCCACGGGTAGAAGAATCAGCCCCTTCTTAAACGCCTCTACAATTATCTTTTCCGTTTCCTTAACAGCCTTCTCCTTAGTCTGTTCGTCTTTAATGAACTCAACTCCAATCATCAAACCCTTTCCACGAACATCCCCTACTATCCCGCTTTTCTCCTTCATCTCATTTAGTCTGCTCAACGTGTGCTCACCGATGCTGGTGGCTCTTTCCGGCAGCTTTTCCTTCTTTATCACACTTATGTTCGCCAATGATGCGGCGCAAGCTAACAGGTTCCCTCCAAAGGTGTTAGAGTGGGTCCCCTCCTCCCAGTCAGCGATCTCGGACTTCGCTACTGTGGCCCCCATAGGCAAACCTGCCGCCAAAGCCTTTGATAGGCAAATTATGTCGACTTGAGTGTCGAGGTGTTCGCAGGCGAACATCTTACCTGTTCTTCCGAAGCCTGTTTGAACTTCGTCCGCAATGAACAGTAGCCCGTTTTTGTCACAGATTTTCTCTAGTTTCGGTAGAAATTCTTTCGGCGGAACAATGTAGCCAGCCTCACCTTGGATAGGCTCCACTATCAATCCGGCAAAGTCTTCTCGAGGATAGGAGTGTAGAACAACCTCTTCTAGGTAGGAGGCACACCAGACACCGCAGTCCGGGTATTCCAACTTGAATTTACAGCGGTAGCAATAGGCATAGGGGACGTGCACCACGTACGGTACCAACGGGAAGAAAAACTTCTTGTGCAGACCCTTGCACGCGCTTAGACTTAACGCACCGAACGTTCGACCGTGAAACGCACCGAGAAACGAAATCATGCAAGGCTTCTTAGTATGCCACCTCGCCAGCTTAAACGCGCACTCCACAGACTCTGCTCCGCTGTTTGAAAAGAAAACTTTCTTGTCAAACTTGCCCGGTGTGATGCGGGTTAGCTCCTGGGCTAACTGAGCCTGTAGCGGGTTGTAATAGTCGTTGCCCGCGAAATGGATGAGTTTTTCAGCTTGGGCTTTCACGGCTTTAACAACCTCGGGGTGGTTATGCCCGACGTTGGCGACGGCCACAGCTGACGAGAAGTCGATGTAAACGTTCCCATCGACGTCCTTTACTAAGGCTCCTTGAGCCTCGCTTCCAACGAGTGGATAAGGAACCATGGTAGTTGTCATGATAACCTTATTGTGCAAATCGACAATTTTCTTGGCTTGAGACTCTTGCTGAGACAAAACTTTAGACCTCTTCAGCATTTGCGTCCACCTTCTTTTTCAGAATGTTAGATACTTTGGTTTGCAATCCCCAAAGCTCAATGAAACCTGAAGACCAAGACTGATCGAATGTGGTTTTAACGTCATAAGTCGCTAGGTTTAAGTCGTAAAGTGACATCGGCGACGAACGTCCCACAACCTGAAGCCCTCCCTTGTACATTTTCACCTTAACCTCACCGCACACGCGCTCCTGAGTCTTATTGATGAATGCTTCTAGGTCCTCCCTCAGCGGGTCCATCCATAAGCCGGAATAAGCTAGGAATGTCCACTGAGCATCGATTTGCTGTTTAAACAATACTTCGTGTCGAGTGAGAACTATTTTCTCTAGATCCTTATGGGCTTCCAAAATGATGGTGGCGGCCGGGCACTCGTAGGTCTCTCTTGATTTAATCCCCACAAGCCGATCCTCCATGTGATCGATGCGTCCAACACCGTGTTTTCCCGCGATCTGGTTCAGCGTCTCGATCAACGTTACAGGATCCATAACTTTCCCGTTTATGGCGCATGGAACGCCGCATTCAAATTGGATGGCGACGTATTCGGGTTTCTCAGAAGCCTCTTCAGGCGAAACTGTCCATTCAAAAATCTCTTCTGGAGGTTCATGCTCGGGATTTTCTAGAACTCCACATTCGATGGATCTGCCCCATAGGTTTTGGTCTATGCTGTATGGGTTAGCTTGGTCAACGGGTATAGGGATTCCGTTTGTCCTTGCGAATTCTATCTCCTCATCTCTTGCTAAGCTCCATTCACGAACTGGAGCCAGTATTTTCAGGCTTGGAGCCAGCGACTTAATTGTCACCTCAAAACGAACTTGGTCGTTGCCTTTGCCTGTGCATCCGTGAGCAACTGCTGTAGCCCCTTCCTTCTCGGCGACCTCAACTAATTTTGATGCAATCAGTGGGCGTGAAAGAGCGCTACTGACTGGATATTTTCCTTCATAGAGGGCGTTTGCCTTTACGGCTGGAAAAACGTAGTTGGTAACGAACTCTTTTTTGGCGTCAATTGAGTGGTGTTTTTTCACTCCTAGACTTTTCGCTTTTTCCTCTATTGCCTTTAAATCACTTTGCTGGCCAACATCTAGCGTTACCGTTATCACATCAGCGTTGTATTTTTGTTGAATCATTTTTATTAATACAGATGTATCGAGTCCACCGGAATACGCCAATATCGTTATGTCTTGTTTAGCCAAGCCAACGTCAACTCCGTTAGGCGGTGGTTGGTGCATGAAAAGTCTTATATACTTTTTGGTCAATTTAATTAAAATTTAGACAAAAGTGACCGAAAATGGTCAATTCAATATCAAGAACTGTGCAAAACCTCATCGACAAAGACATCTCACTGCAAGACGCACTACAAAGGGACTACGCCAACTACAGCGCCATAGCGAGGATGTTAAAGCCAAAGGTAGAAGAAACCTTGGGGCGAAAGGTTAAACTCGAAAGCCTAATAACCTCTGTGAAAAGGGCAAAGACAATTTATAGGCCTCGATGGGAAAATGTAACACGGATTGTCGCAGAAAGCGTTATAAACCTCAGAACCGATGTGGCTAAAATCTCTGTTGAAAAAACGAGAAGAAATCTAGAAATTATAAGGAAAGCCCTGACAAATTTTCTTGGGGAGTTCTTTCAGGTTTTAGAGGGCATGTCTGCAGCCACGTTAATATTTGATCAAAAATTGTTTGAGGATATTTGCCCCATGTTTCGGAAAGGAGACATTTTGGACGAGAGACAGAATTTGGCAGCCATCGTGGTGCAGAGTCCACCTGACATAATAGATGTACCTGGATGCGTTACAGCCTTCTACAATCCGGTTTCACGAATACAAATAAACATGGAGGAAACAATGAGCTGCTTCACAGATACCATTTTGGTTCTGCGCATGGAAGACGTTGGAAAGGCATTCGCAGCCCTAACAGACTTGATCGAAGAAGCTAGAAAAGCAGTCAGCAGCAAGTCTGTTTAGCCTCCTCTCGTAGCACAATCGATGCTACTCCTCCACATGGCTAGAGGGGCACAATGTGCTGACGGGACAGGGCTTGCAAAGGGGGTTTCTGGCCTTGCAGTACTTCCTTCCAAGGGATATGAGTAGGAGGTGGACAGAGAGGTAATCTTTAGGTGAGTAAAGAGATTGAAGCGCTTCTCGAACACCCTCATAATCTGCGCTGAGCGGGACTAGTCCCAGCCTCTTTGAAACCCGGTTCACGTGAGTGTCGATAGGGAGGGTTGGTTTTCCAGCGCAGAAAAGGAGGATAACATCAGCGGTTTTTGGTCCCACCCCGCGCAAGTGGATAAGAGTTTTCCGAGCCTCTTCGAGTGGTAGCGCGTGAATGAAGGCGAGAGAACCGCCAAACTTTTCGAGGGTCAAACGAGAAAGTTCCTTTATGACTTTGGACTTGTTTCTGTACAAGCCCCCAACTTTTATGGCCTCCTCTATTTCTCCTATTCTCGCTTTTGCCAAGTCCTTCGGGGTGATCGAAAATCTCCTTGAAAGATTTCTAAACGCTCTCTCTGTGTTTCTGTCTGCAGTAGCTTGAGAGAGCACACCTATGATCAACGTTTGAAAAGGGTCTTTAGGCGCGTCAGCCCACCTCGGAATGGAAAAATTGCTTTGGAGTATGTGGAGAATTTGAGTTGCCCTGCGTTTTGTCATATTTGTTTCGTCGACTCCCTTGAAAAAGTAAATAGGCAAGGCTATAAATAGCATTTCAGGGCTGTCTATGCCGAACGCAAAGGTTGTTAAGGAAAAAATAAGAGAAAGAGACAAGCTTTTCTCAGCGCTCTACTTGGAAGTGGAAAACGCTGGTCTGGTTCTTCTGAGCGAAGGAGAAGATCAATTAGGAACGCTTGCAGCGGCTATACCCCAAAAACAAAAGATGGTTGGCCCACCGCTCTCCTCTATTTTACTCGGCGACCGAAACGTAGTGACTGCTCGCCTCTTCGCCGAACGCCTCGCTGCGAAGATGAACAAAATTGCGTTGGCATCAGTTTTCATTAAATCGATAGGGGAGAGGGAGGCTGGACCCATACTTGTGAGGCTGTTTGAAAAAACTGTTAATAAGGAGGAAAGCAAGAAGCCCTCTCCATAGCAACCTCAAATCTAAATCTGAAAACGAAGCCTAAGACAAGGCTTAGTTCGCCTAGCTTGATGCCCCCTCTACTGGTCTAGCTGAAAATTATTCCCACGCTGACCCTGTCTCAGGAAATTCTTCTGCCTTTGAATCTTACAAGTTGCACAAGCAACATTTTGAAATGGGTATCCCAAACCTCATGAGGTTTGTATTTTGGTTGGTTATTTGAGCCCTGTTGCACCTTAAAGCCAAACACAAATTTTTCCATGAAATGGTTGATACAAACTCAGCGTCATTAAAATCGTTGAGTTTAAAGGTGACGCGTACGAAGCCTTCAAGGGACATGTTAATGAGGAATCTCTCAAGATTACTAAAGGAGATTTGGGGAAGAAAGGTGTTCCTCCTCATATCCCTTATACTAATCTTCCACGTTTCTATAAAAGGCTTAAATTCTTAAACACTTCTCAATTCAACAAGTTCCCTGAAGGAAGTGATGGCTATGATAAGGGTTGTGGATTTGAGAAGCGACACCGTTACGCTCCCCACCGAGGAGATGCTTGAGGCTATCAGAAGTGCCGAGCTTGGAGATGACGTGTTCCGGGAGGACCCTACCGTTAACAGGCTGGGAGAGATGGCGGCTCGGAAAATGGGAAAGGAGAGCGCTTTGCTGGTTACCAGCGGCACCCAAGGCAACCTAGTGTCCATATTGTCGCACACAAAAAGGGGAGACGAGGTGATCCTTGAAGCCGACTCACACACATACAACTTCGAGACTGGAGGTCTATCTGCCATCGGAGGTCTCATTGCCAAGCCCATAAGAGGAAGGATGGGTGTACTTGACCCAAGAGATGTGGAAAAGGCGATCAACCCTAAGGACATCCACCGCGCCGAAACAACGCTTGTGTGCATCGAGAACACCCATAACTTAGCTGGAGGCACCGTAATTTCCCCCAGTCAGATAGAAGCGGTCTGGAAAGTGGCCAAGAAACATACTCTCGCGGTGCACATGGACGGAGCCAGAATATTCAACGCGGCAATAGCCCTGAACATCGACGTTAAGGAACTGACAAGACACGTTGACTCCGTCATGTTCTGCCTCTCCAAAGGCTTGAGTTGCCCGATAGGGTCCCTCGTGGCTGGAAGCCGAGAATTCATAGAGAAGGCGAGAAAGTGGAGGAAAATGCTTGGAGGTGGAATGAGGCAGGCGGGAATTATTGCCGCGCCGGGAATAATAGCCCTAGAAAAGATGATTGACAGGTTAAGAGACGACCATAATAACGCAAGAATTTTGGCTGAGAAGTTGGCGAAAACGGAACAAATCTCAATAGACTTGGAAACTGTTCAAACTAACATAGTAATATTTGATGTCAGTAATCTAGGAGTGACATCCGCTGAGTTTGTACGGAAATTAGGTGAGCACGGGGTGAAATCTCTGCCTATGAACGAGACATCCATAAGAATGGTAACCCACAGGGGGATAGAAAGAGAAGACATCGAGTATACAATAGACTCCATTGACAAGGTAGTTAACTCGATACTGAAATAGTGACTTCGAACAGAAAACAACTTAATTCTGGCGGATTAGCTTATAAGCGCAAATGCCCAAAAGTTGTTTGGTGTGTCTATGTCTCTGGAAGTCCAAGATATAATGGTCGAGGAAGTGGTGACCATTGATGAGGAGGCAACGGTGAAGGAGGCTGTAAAACTAATGAACAAGCACGAAATCGGTTGTTTAATCGCGATGAAAAAGGGGAAACCCTCCGGAATACTAACCGAAAGAGACCTCCTAAGACGGGTTTTAGTCGAGTCTAAGGATTCGGAAAAGATCAAGGTCTTGGAGGTCATGTCAAAACCCATCGTGGTTGGAAAGCCTAAGATGGAGGTGGAAGAGGCCGTGAGACTAATGTTCAAAATGAAGATAAAGAAGCTTCCCGTGGTGGAGAAGGGGCGGCTCCTTGGGCTGATAACCTTAACGGATCTTGTTCGTTTCCAACCACAGATGATCAGCATACTTAAGAAGCTCTCTGTTAAAGAGCTTACTCCAAAGCGAATGAAGAAAGTCGTTGACTACTACATAGCGTAAACCGGAGGAGCCAGCCTTAAAACGAAAAGGTAAAGTTTAATTAATGCTGGACGTAAGGCTAAAAGCCATGTAAGTGTTTGGCGCAACGGAGGTAACTTCAATCATCATTCCTGTTCGCTGCTTCACCTGCGGCAGTTTAATCGGCGACAAGTGGGAGGACTTTGCTAGGAGAGTGAAGAGGGGAGAAGATTCGGGGAGAGTTTTAGACAGTTTGGAGGTCAAGCGGTACTGTTGCCGCCGCATGCTCCTATCCCACGTAGAAATCATCGACAACATTCTCAAATTTTACGAGAAGGCGGAAAAGAGGAAACCGGGTGAGCCGCTAGAATAAGGTGTGGTTAACGGTTGTCCACTGTTATCGAAGATGTCACCGCCCGAAAAATTTTCAATAGTCGCGGAGAGGAAACAATAGAGGTTGACGTAACAACCACAGCAGGGTTTGGAAGAGCTTCTGCCCCATCTGGCGCCAGCAGAGGAAAAGCAGAGGTGGCGCCCTATCCTGAGGGCGGGGTGGATCAGGCGATCAGAAAGGTTGAGGAACTCATCGCCCCAGAGCTGATCGGCATGAATGCGGAAGAGCAAGAGCAGATCGACATTCTCCTGCACAAAATCGATGGAACCAGAGACTTCAAAAACATCGGTGGAAACACGGCCTACTCTGTTTCATTAGCCACCGCAGAGGCTGCTTCTTACTCCTACGGCATACCACTCTTTCAGCAGCTAGGCGGCTACCTCGTGAGCGAGCTTCCCTATCCGCTTGGAAATGTTTTAGGAGGAGGGAGACACACTTATGGAAAAACACCCGACATCCAAGAGTTCTTAGTTCTTCCCTTCAAGGCAACGTCCTTTTCAGAAGCAGCGAAAGCCAACGTTCTGGTTCATAGGAGGGTCGGTTCCCTCCTCAAAAAATCGGATGGAAGCTTCACTGGTGGGAGAGGAGATGAAGGAGCTTGGGCTCCAAGCATGGGAAACGAGGGCGCCTTAGAGATCATGGTGAAGGCTTGCGAAGAGGTCTCTCAAGAATTGGGAGTGGAGTGTGGGGTAGGCCTAGATGTAGCTGCCTCCACCCTGTGGAGAAGTAAAGAAAAATGCTACGTGTACGCTCGGGACGGAGTGAAAAGGAACGCTGGGGAGCAGATGGACTTCGTGTTGCGCCTTATAAAAGATTACAATCTTGTCTACGTTGAAGATCCCTTTCACGAGGAAGACTTTGAGAGCTTTGCAGAGCTGACTAGAAAGGTTGAGAAGTGCCTTATTAGCGGCGACGATCTGTTCGCAACAAACAAACGGCGACTGGCTCAGGGAATTAGAGTTGACTCTGCGAACGCTGTTATCATAAAAACAAATCAGGTGGGAACCCTCACAGACGCTTGGGAGACGACGAAAATGGCAAGGAAAGAACGCTATGCCCCTGTTATGTCTCACCGATCCGGGGAAACGACAGATGTGCATATAGCCCACTTAGCCGTAGCTTTCCAATGTCCAATCATTAAGACGGGTGTGATGCCTGGAGAGCGGGCTGCTAAAATCAACGAGCTCATACGAGTTGAAGAGGCACTAGGATACAGGGCAAAAATGTCCACTCTGTCCTTCTAGGAGGAAACATCGTGTCAGAAGAGGAAAAAAAGGAGGAATCAATTCCAAGCGAGAAAGAGCTTCTGCTGCCTCAAGACACTCTGCTGTCAGCGGGAATCCACATCGGCACCAGAACAAAAACCACCGATATGATTCCGTTCATCTATCGCGTTAGACCCGATGGACTGTTCGTTTTGGATGTGGAAAAAACCGACGAACGCATACGGGTCGCCGCTAAATTCCTCACCCGCTTTGACCCATCCAAAGTTGTGGCTGTGGCGGCGAGACTATACGGGCGCGATCCAGTTGAGAAATTTTGTGAGGTAACCGGGGCGATTCCGGTCGTTGGACGCTTTGTCCCAGGGATGCTCTCTAACCCTATTTATCCGAAACGCATCGAGCCAGGCGTTGTAATCGTTTCCGACCCTAAGGCTGATGCGCAAGCGGTGAGGGAAGCCTCCATAATGGGCATTCCTGTCATAGCGCTATGCAGCACTGACAACGATTTTCGTGATGTGGANNGCCCGACAGATAATGCGTGAGAAGGGTGAGATACCACCAGACGGGGATATAAGCCTCTCCATCGAAGACTTCGAGGTAAAGTTAATAAGGGAAGAGTGAACGGGTGAGAATGTTTGAAGGTTAGGCATCCTGCTGTTGCGGGTTCATGGTACGCAGGCACCCCACAAGCCCTACGAGCACAGTTAGAAGACTGCTTCACCCACACGCTTGGACCCGGCAAACTCCCAAGAGTTGCGGATAAAGAAATTAGAAACATAGTGGGGCTTGTCTGCCCCCACGCAGGATACATGTACTCTGGACCAGTAGCTGCCCACGCGTACTACCAACTGGCGATGGACGGCAAACCCGACGTGATCGTCATTTTCAGCCCCAACCACACTGGGCGTGGAAGTGCGCTGGCTCTCATGAACGAGGGAGCTTGGCGCACGCCTTTAGGAGATGTGGAGATTGATGCTGAAACCGCTAACCGGATTTTGCATGAATCT
>JABAHS010111092.1_pt1 | contig 19558 bp, 19 predicted proteins | sample 7062111 | NCBI WGS metagenome assembly JABAHS01 (sample SAMN14534600, study PRJNA622989) | marine sediment metagenome | biome: marine biome [ENVO:00000428]; feature: marine pelagic biome [ENVO:01000023]; material: deep marine sediment [ENVO:00002113]; isolation source: pool of 4 deep marine... | reverse complement strand
AGACGAGATCATCACGGCTCACTTTTAAAAACTTTAAGGAAAGCGAATATCACCTTAACGGTAATATCCGCTGTGATGACAGTTGTGGCTAGAACGCAATTCTAATAATGCCGGAAAAGATAAAAACAAAAGAACTTCCCACAGCTGTCATTCTGAGTACTTCGGCAGGCTCAGTACAAGCTTAGAGAAGAATCTCATGGCACTGAATTAGATTCTTCGGCTCCTCCTCAAAATTACGAAATAGAATGTCACTTAAATATCCTTGACAAACGGGGTGCAGTGCAAAATTATAAGCTATGGAACTTCATCAGCTAAGATATTTTATTTCCATTGTGGAAACCGGAAGCTTCAGCAAGGCCGCAAAGAGGTGCCATGTGGCCCAGCCCTCACTTAGCCAGCAGATCATAAAGCTGGAGAGGGAGCTTAAGTCCAAACTGTTTGACAGGCTTGGAAACAAAGTTGTTCTTACTGAAGCGGGCACCGCGCTTCTTCCGCGCGCCAAGCGAATATTGCAGGAAGCTTCTGAAGTAAAGACGGATATTGCCGATGAAAAGAACATCGGCACGGGATCGATTGGTGTTGGATTTATTACGACTATAGCGCCGTATATCCTGCCTGCGTCATTAAAAAAGTTTAAGACAAAGTTTCCGGCGGCCGAAATAAAGGTCTACGAAAATTTGACTGAAAACCTCATAGATAAACTAATTGCGTTTGAGATAGATATTGCTATTATGAGCCTTCCGATTGAAAATGGGTTAATAGGTTATAATGAGCTTTTTTATGATCCGCTTGTGCTCTCCTTGCCAAAGAGTTTTAAGCTGTCAAAACAAAAAAACGTATCCATCAATGATCTTGAAAATGTTCCCTTCGTCGAGCTTGATGAGGAGCACTGCCTGGGAGAGCAGATAAAAGGCATTTGCTATCAAAAGCAGATGACCCCGAAGGTAGTTTGCAAAACCTGGAATATAAGCACAATACTGAACTGTATCTCCACCGGAACGGGAATATCGATCATTCCCCTTATGACGGCGCTTACGAATAAATCCAAGAATTATAGTTATAAAAAACTTGCCGAAAACCCGTCCAGGGCCGTTGTGAGCGCGTATTATAAAAAGAGAACGAGGAAGAAACTGGCTGCAGAGTTTGAAAAGATCGCTGCCGGGGTTTATCACGATTTAATAATTAAAAATCCAATATTTTAAGATTATTTTACATTAATTAAATACAGGGAATAATTTAATCCAGATAAAATGCATAACGAACTAAGAAAGACAAAGATTATCTGCACAATAGGCCCTGCGACAAGCTCCTACGTGATGCTTGAGAAGATGTATCATGCGGGGATGAACGTGGTGCGGCTCAATATGTCTCACGGCTCTCACCAGAGTCATGAAAAAGTCATAAGATCGATAAAAAATATTAATCAGAAAATTAAAGACTCCATTCCGGTACTGCTGGATACTCAGGGCCCGGAGATACGCACAGGCAACCTGCAAAGCGATCTGCATCTACAGGAAGGGGATGAGATATCGATTTCTGTAAGGCCCGAAAACGTGGAGCAGTCCTCTTTTCACATAAATTATGAAGACCTCATAAACACCGTGAGCGAAGGGGAGATGATAACCGTAGATAACGGGCTTATTAATCTTCAGATACTCCGGAAAGACGAGGGAGCTCTTCAGTGCAGGGTGATTGACGGCGGCAGGCTTACTAGCAAACGCCACGTAAACCTCCCCGGGATAAGGGTTAACCTCCCCTCTATAACGGAAAAGGACAGGAACGATATATTGTTTGGGGTTGAGCAGGAAGTCGACTTCATTGCGCTCTCGTTTGTAAGGGAAGCGGCGGACGTGCTGCAGTTAAAAGAGCTTTTGGGACAAAAGGCACAGAAGATAAAGGTCATATCCAAGATAGAAGACCGGCAGGGAGTGAATAATATAGAAGAGATTATCGATGTGTCCGATGGGATAATGGTTGCAAGGGGAGACCTTGGGATCGAAATCAATATTGAGGAGCTTCCCAATATTCAGCGCACTATAGTACGCAAATGTCATGAGCGGGGTAAGCGGGTTATAGTGGCAACTCACCTGCTTGAATCGATGATAGAAAACCCTATTCCCACAAGGGCCGAGGTAACAGACGTTGCAAACGCAATATACGAAGAGGTGGATGCGGTGATGCTCTCGGGAGAGACCACCGTGGGCAAATATCCTGTTAAATGCATTGAGCATCTTGACAAGATCGCAAGGGCTTCAGAAAAACTACCCGGGCTTAATTTTAGCAGAAATTTGAGAAAAACGGACGACAGGCAGCATGTAGCGGCAACAGCCGTAGGGCATGCAGAGGCAATTGATGCAAGTGGTATAGTCGTGATAACGCGCAGGGGTATTACGGCTAATTTTGTTACTAATTGCAGACCATTTAAGACCCATATATATGCGTTTACAAACGACAACAGAACAAGGCGGCAGCTTTTTTTAAACCGCAGCGTGACGGCACACAGAATCGCTTTCAGCTCCGATCCGGAAAAGACTATTCAGACCGCCCTTGGGGTGCTTAAGAAAAGGGAGGGGTTTTCAGCCGGTGAGCGCGTGGTAGTGATATCGGACATCATAGCGGAGTCGGGTATATCTTCTATCCAGATAAGGTCTGTTATATGATGCTGAACTGGGCCTGATTACTGTTTTTTTCGTACGCTGTAATATTATGCGTTATCTGCCGTTTAGCTCCTTTTCTAAAATAATAAGATGCTCAGGTACGGGTTTTCCATATGACTTTAGAGCCTTTATCATCGAGCGCACAAGCCCAAGTTTTGTGTAATCGCCGGCAAGCCTGCCGGTGAGCTTTTTCTTTTTCCAGTAAATCCAGGCGGGCCTTAAGCCACTGCTCTTGTGAAACTATTGTTCCTTTTTTCATAATTTATCTCCACTGAAAATAAATTTACGGCTTTTAGTGCAATTATCGTAAAGCCTTAACTTGATAATAACCCATGAATACTATTAGCATGTTTTTGTTATTAGTCAACCAATTAGTTGACTAATTTGTTATAATCTGTATATTGTTTTTAATGATTTATGAAAGTTCTGGAATAAATTCTAGGTTCGATAAGGTTATCGGTGCATTTTCCTCTGCTACAAGAAGAAATATAATTCTACAGCTTTTTGAAGAGGATATGACCGTAAACCAGATTGCGGACAAAAATAAAATAACCAAGCAGGCAGCATCGAAGCAAAAAAATATTCTTGCAAGATCGGGCATAATTAAAGAAAGGAAGTCGGGAAGGGAGCTCTACTGCAGTATAAATCCGCAGGCGCTGATAATCATTAAAGATTACGTAAACCAGCTCGAGAGTTTTTGGGAGAAGAGACTGCATAAGTTAAAAGATCTGGTTGAGCAGCAATAGGGACATTTACAATGGATGAGATAATCAAGCGGATAACAATTAATGCTGAGATCGAAAAAGTATGGGTATACATTACGGATTCAGAAAAGCTTGCGCAGTGGTTAATGCCCAATAACTTTGAGCCCCGTATAAATAAAAAATTCGAACTCGAATGTCCAGGACATAAAGATGAAACCCATGAAGACGAAACAATAGAGTGCGAAGTTTTAGAAATCGTCCCTTATAAAAAACTTGAAATAAGCTGGTATGCGGATTCTATAGGATCAGATACAAAGGCAACTATAAACCTGGAGCAGTCCGGAGATGGCGTAACCATTACACTTATACATTCGGGCTGGGATAAGCTTGATGCCGGCGTAAAGAATAAGAGGGATGAATATGATGGCGGCTGGCAGACCTTTATTAATCAAAATCTCGTGCGGGCATTAGGCCAATAGCAGAAGTTGTTAACCGGCTATGGATTAATGCGGGTCAAACTGCGCCCTTCTGCAGCAGTCCGCTGTATTACAGACCAAGCAAACTGCGCTCTATAAACTTTCTGCATATCTGATAGAACTTAACCATGGAGTCAATGTCTATCCACTCGTCCTTTGTATGAAGCTCTCCTACGAGGGGGCGCGATATTATCACGGGTATTCCGTAGCGGTGGATAAAGCGGCAGTCGCTGGCACCATCTTCCCTGATTAAGCTCACGGGGCTGTTAGTAACCTCTTCAATTATCTTTGCAAACTGTGGGTTTGATTCAAACTCCACGGGTTCTGCAGAGAGCGTAACATGGGACTCGACATCATTTCCCAATATCGTGGAGCACTCCGCAATTATCTTATCAACCGTATAAGGCGGCGGGAAACGAATATCCAGACTCGCCTCGGCCCTTTCGGGAACCCGGTTAATAGTCTTGTTCGGAGTACTGATCATAGTCAGTGCGCATGTGGGGTACCAGTTGTCGCCTGTTTTCTTTTTCTCTGCGAAGTACTTTTTTAGCGCCGTGAGCCTTTTTATCAGACACTCAAGCGCATTTGCGCCAAGCCAAGGCCTTGCTGCGTGGCTTGAATGACCCGTGCAGGTAACCTTTAGTTGTACCACTCCTTTTTCTGCAACCGTGATTTCGTTAAGGCTTCCCCCATCTGGGTTTATGGCAAGCCCGCACCTTAGACCCACATCATTGAACAGGTATCCTATACCGCTCACTCCTCCCTNNGGGCAGGCACTGTGGAAGTGGCGGAAAAGCTCTAATATAATAGACATGGCCCCCTTCATGTCTCCGCTCCCCGGCCCGAATATCCTTCCGTTGTTTACCCTCGGATTATACACGCCTACTTCTGCGTGGCTTATTACATCCAGGTGTGATACTAGTAGTATGTCAGGCTCGGCTATGTCTTTTGGCAGGGCTACTATGGAGGGGTTGCCGTTGTGAGCGTATTCGGTGATCTGCACACTGTCCAGATTCTTGAGATAGTCTTTTATAAATGAGATGCCGCGAGCAATGTCGTCTGGCCGTTGGTCAGTGCCCGGTATGAGGACAAGGTCCTTCGTAAGACCCACCAGATGTTCTCGTATGCTGTCTGTATTGTTTTTAGTCTCTGTCATATTCCCATCCTATTGGAAGCGCTTCGCTGAAATTTTTAAGGCCGTTAGTACAAATACCCACATTCTCCGCAATGTACAAGAACTGACCCTTGATTACTCTGCCCTCATCGTTTAGATTAAAGTTTATAGGCAAGAATCCTTCGGTCCTGCCGGGATAATATAGCGCGTCTTTTTTGTCCAGCAATTCAAGCAGTCTTTGCCCTTCTATGGGCTCTTCAGTCTTCAGGTTTCTCATGATCCATGCCCCGTGGGGTATGAAATGTCTTGCAAGTACCGAAGGGTATGTGGCTCCTGTGACCCGCGCGTTGATTTCACATATTCGCACTTCAAGCTGACCGTTTCTTACCGCTACAAGATAATCTACGCTTGCCGTGCCTCTGTAGGACTGGGAATGAAGCCACTTTGCGACTATCACCGCCTGGCCGAGCAGCTCTTCAGAAAGCCCGGAATAGTCGTCCAGATAAGGCGGGTAGGCGATGTTGCCCTCATGAACGCTGTGTTTGCTGAGGATCTGTTCTGTAATATCATATAAATGAACAGACTCATCATCTACAAACAGCTGCACGCTTGGAGAATAAATCTTTTCTATGCCTTTTATTCCGGGCTCCATCCATCCCTGAATTATGCACGGCCCCTCATAGAACATATATTCCGGCATCGGTTTATTACTGCCCGAAGTACTGAGAGCTATCATTCCAATACCCGACGCGCCAATCTGGGATTTTGCCACTGCTTTTGTATAGCCTTTTTTCTTCAGTTTATCCAAACAGTCCTGTATTTTGTCTGATGACTCTGCCACCTCGGTATCGATTACGGGCAGGCCTTTTTCTACGAGGTGGTAATAGAGCAGAAGCTTGTTGTTTGCTATTTGACATCCCTGTGCCGTGTTGATATTGGATTTACCGAGCTTCCGGGCCCAGCGTATTAAAATGTCATCTGTCACGTAGCCGTCTATCCAGCCTGCCGGATGAGATGATATCCTTTCTTTTGCACAGTCAAGATTGTACTTAAGCTCTTTACCGCTTGTCTTAGTGGTTATGGAGGAGTACACATTGGCATCTACAATTAAAATCTCAGGCAGGCTTAATTTCAAAGTATCTTTCAAATAGTTCAATATCGACCTGTTCGGGGCTTTTTCCAAAACAAGGAGATTCGGTCTGCCGTAAAACAGGGTATCGACTACAGTAATGAGTCTGCCTCCATACGTATTTACTCCCGAAACTTCACTCTCAAGCTTGCTCAGCTGCTGTATGTTTCCGAAAAACATTGATTTGAGATTGGCAAAGAAAACAACCGAGCGGTCCCAAAATGCGGGCAGCCTGCCGGGGTGAATATGTTCAGTGGACTCCGAGGTGTTATCCATTAAAGCAAATTTTACCGGATAAATTGTGAATGTATAAGATGAGGAGGGCTTTTATGTTTTTTTATACATCATTGTTGGAACCAAGCATAGATAAAAAGCGGGATAAGCAGCCCGGCGCCCTGTGTGATAGTAATGATATTTAACTTACCAGTCCGTGTGAATATCATAGTTGTTATTATCTATTATATAGCGGGTGCGTTTTCTTATCACATTGGGCGGAATGTCCCAGCCTTTGATCGGAATCCGGGCGGTTTTTCCAAAAGTGGTATATACGAGAAAATCATGGGAAATACTGCGTACTGACCCCCAGCCTATAAACTCCGGGTTGTCTCCGTCATCCCTGTAATCATAAATCCCGTTTTTATCTATTTTGATAAACACGGTTTTGTTCAGGTAGTGCTCGTTGTCTTTCATGAAATAAACATAAGCAAAGTGGATAACAGGTAAGAGTCCAAAAAAAAGAAATTTCAGCTCTATGCCTAACATAAAAACTATGAAGGTATATGAAGTTAATATAAGTACATCAAAAATAAGGGTTGGGAGATAAGACCTGCCAACGCTCACCCTGAGCTCCACCTGCTCCAGCTTATCCAGTATCTCGTTCATTACTCTATAAAATTTATCATATAAACATCTTATTTGGAATGGGAAGGGGGTTGGGAATTCCAATGACCGACTGTTTCTGACAGCCGATGCGAAGGGAGAATATTGTGAGTCTCGATTATTAATAAACTTGAGTTAATTTATATTTCAGAGAGAATATATGTATATAAATAGTGAGCTCAGATTATGAAAACATTATTGCTGTTATTAACCATGCTGATTTTTTCAGGCTGCGCAAAACCTGAAGACCAGGCGTCTATGGATCCGGTAGCCACCAAAGGAAAACAGCTTGTATCCGAGGGCAACTGCTCGTACTGCCACACTCCGCTAAAAGAGGAAAACGGCGAGGACGTGCCTGATATGGACAGATACTTATCAGGACACCCTGAGAGCAGGCCGGTGCCCGAGCTGCCTGATTTTCCGATAGACTCCGATCAGTGGCTTGAGTATCTTACAAAGCTTGATTCCACCGTATGGGCAGGGGGCTGGGGAGTGACGCTTTCGGCAAACATTACTCCCGATAAAGAGACAGGGATCGGAGCCTGGACTGAGGAGATGTTTATTGAGACCATGCGGCAGGGCAGGCACAAGGGATACGGCAGGAACCTGCAGCCGCCGATGCCCTGGCAGGATTATGGCAAGCTCTCAGACGAGCAGCTTAAATCCATTTTTGCATATCTTAAGTCTATAAAGCCTGTGAGCAATAATGTTCCAAGGCAGTGATATAAATTACTATACCCTTTTCTAAACTGCAGACTTGATAGGCTCTATCTTTGTGCACGCTTTTCCTCTCTTCATAAGCGCACGGTATTTATCAAACAGAGGGTCTCTCTTTCCTCCGCAGGTAATCGGACATCCGAAGGGCACAAGCTGGCTTGCCTCGAAGTCGAGAATTTTTCTGTCATCCCAGTCCACCTCCGTCCACTGCTCCATAAAATGTTCCACTTCCTGCCCGGTTAATTCATAGATGTTAGGAGTATTATTTAACTGTGTATTTATATTACTTGCTTCCTTATATGTGTATTCCTTCAGTGTGTATTCCTTAGTGGGCAAACTTTGCCTGGGTACCCCGGCAAAGTTTGCCTGACCCTCCGGTGAAATTTGCCTGGATTCATCATTTATATGGTTTGATTTACTAATGTTTACGATTCCTTCTGAGAGAACATATGTGCTTGATCTTCCTATTATATTTCTCTTTTGAATGAGTCTATTATCTTCAAGTTCTTTTATATATTTATAGACTGACCTCTTGCTTATCCCACAATCAGAAGCAATCCTGTTTTTGGACGGGAAAGAGCTACCATCTTTATTTGCCCTTCTGCAAAGATTTAGCAGGATGAGCTTTGCATAGCCGGAGACCGGCAGATCGAAGACTTCATCAGGAGCGTAGAAATGACCCATAAATACCCGGCTTTACTCCTGAATGAGACTTATTTTTAAGAAATCATCATCCATAAAGCACAAACCTCACCTGTAAGTTTGATTGGAAACCGTGACTAGGCGGATTCACCTCAATCAGGCAACCCATTTAGACCTGATTGCGGTTGGGCAGTGTCCCCGACGCCGCCCATATACAACATATTGTGTATATACATATAATGTTGAACAATATACCAAACCTGTCAAACTGTTTTTTTGGTGTATTATTTTTGGAAAGGTACTAGATGTGGTGGGGGCAATATATGGATTTTTGTACTAAAGCGCAACTACCACAGCCTTACACTATTTCAAATACTTATCCATTATCTTCTGATATATGCCTTTTTCGCGGATGTGCTTTAGGCCTTCATTAAAATCATCGCGCATTTTGCTGTCTTTAAAGCTTACGCGGAATTTGGTTTTTACTCCGAAGATGTCGTGATACTCAAGAATTCTTACTTTTGCGTCATTATTGGAGGAGTGTTTAGTAAACCAAAGCATTATGGATTCATCAATCACTATCACATCGACCTTGCTCTCCCAGAACATGTCCACCTAATCAGCCTGATTCGGTATCTCCTTTTATTTAAGCCTGTAAGTTTCCTTAACGTCCGGCGAAAATAAAGCCTCAAATTCCGGGCCTAAATCCTTATAAGCATTCTGCCAGGCCACTATGCTTAAGCCTTTAAGATCGGAGATGCTGTTTATCGAGATACCTGCAACCTTTTTGGTAAACGCATAGTTTTTAAACCATATGAAGTAGTCCGAATAAAACGTACCGTCATCCTCTTTCTGCACACAGGCCGCTGCATCAAGGCCGTCCTTTTTAATAACATAGCCAAGCTGTTCATACGAATATACTGCTTTGGAGAAAAAGTGTGTCCCTTTACATTCAGTGCTTCACGCACGATGTCTATCTCCATGCCGCCCGTGGCGTCTTTTGTGATATAGGGGGGAATGTCATAAGCAAATCCGATAACCAGTTCCCTTGCCTGGGCTAGAGGGTGTGCAAGGAGTGCTATAAACACAAATGTGAAACAGAATTTTATTGTGCTCGAATTGCTTGTATTCTTAATCATCTCTATTTCCTTAATGTATTTTTCAGTTATCACTCCCTCAAATACCCCTCCGGCACTCCTGCCTTGCGGGCTTCAATCCTTAATTCATCAATCTTGGGAGGGATGGTCATGAGCTCTTCTTCAAGGTCTTCAATATATCTCTCTATTCCTTTTAACTCGGCTATCATATAATCGGCCGGGTAGCCGTTTCTCAAGTACCAGTCCACCTCTCTTTTTTTATACTTCTGATCTTCTTTTGCCCGTGCAAGTTTATCTTCAATTCCCGCCTGCTCCTGCTCTATTGCAATCATCTTGGCTCGCCATTTTTCTCTAAGCGCCGCTTCATGCTCCGTATCCACAATCCCGTCTACATACGGTTCGTCAAGTATTATGGTGTCCGGCTGACTAAGCGTGTCTTCTATCACATTTTGATTATTTGATGAATCGTTCCAGTTAAGATTTTTTGCCGTTTCCAAATATTGTTCGGGAATTTTAGCTTTATTATCTGTAATATGCGTTATGCCTTGTTCATCAGTCCACTGCCAGACCTCTTTTGCATAACTATTCTGGCTTAGTAACAATGCCAAAAGCATAATGGATAGTAAGATTAATTTCATGCTATTATTGATCCTTTTCATCGGCGGCTGTAGTTACCTAAATATTAATGCCATATAGTATAATCTAATAATCTGAATTTTCCCCCAAAGTCTTGCTTCTTTATGAATTCTTGGTAATTTAAGTGACGTAATTTCACTCCTTTTATTGCTATAAGATGTAAATATAAGATGCCAAAGTTAACTATAGACGGAATTGAAGTAGAGGTAGAAGAGGGTCTGAACCTCATTCAGGCTGCCGAGCAGGCAGGAATCGAAGTACCGCATTTCTGTTATCATCCCGATTTAAGCATTGTGGCGCAGTGCAGGCAGTGTCTTGTAGAGGTGGAAGGGGTGCCAAAGGTCATGCCGGGCTGCAACACATTCGTAAGAGACGGCATGGAGGTAAAAACCAACACAGAAAAGGCCATTGAAGCCAGAAAGGCTACCGTGGAATTCACGCTAATTAACCACCCGCTAGACTGCCCCATTTGTGATAAGGGCGGCGAGTGCCCGCTTCAGCTTACCACTGTGAAGCACGGCCCCGGGTACAGCAGATTTGATACTCCTTATGAAAAGAAAGTTAGGCAGAAATATTACTTAAGTGACCGCATCATGTACGACCCCAACAGGTGCATCATGTGTACGCGCTGTGTGAGGTTTACCTCTGAGGTCACAAAAACAGGGGAGCTTGGCTACGATAACAGAGGATTCAGGAAGAAAATAGTTACTTTCCCCGGAAAGCCGCTTGATAACGAGCTTGCAGGAAACGTGATCGACCTCTGCCCCGTGGGAGCGCTGCTTAACAAGGGCATGCTACATGAAGAGAGGGTATGGTACTGGAAGTTTACCGAATCCGTATGCACGCTCTGCAGCACCGGGTGCAATATCACGGTGGGGGTTGATCCGAGAAAAGGAAAGGTATCAAGGGTGAGACCCCGTTACAACAAGGACGTAAACGGCCACTGGATTTGCGACCGCGGCCGGTACGGCTTCTCTGACGTACAGGAAGAGAAGAGGGTTAAGGACCCGATAATAAAGGTGAAAAACGGGTTTGATATAACAGACTGGCAGAGCGCTTATGAATTAATAGAAGAGAATTTCCCTGTTTCCGGGGGTTTTGCGGATAACAATATCGGAATAATCGGCTCACCGAGGCTTACGAATGAAGAGCTGTTTTTGCTCAAAAAACTAAGGGACTCGGTGCGGGCGCAGGGTTTAGTATCCAACATCGGCACTGCAGCCTGTGAGAAAAAGTTTGACCTGATTAGCTCCGACCCATATCCGAATTCAAAAGGAGTTACTGCTCTAAACATAGACCACACGCCGGGGGCGCTTGATGATCTCATAGATGCAATACTGGATGAGAAGGTAAGAAAGCTAATAATCTTGGAAAATGATCTTTTTGATATAATCCATGAATCGCAGCACTATATTTTAGAAGGCGCTCTCAACAGCCTCGACTATCTGCTCGTGATAGATACAAAACTCACCGAGACCATGAAATATGCAGACCTCATCCTGCCTGCGGCAACGGCTTATGAAAGGGACGGCACATTTACAAATGATCAGGTGAGGGTGCAGAGGCTAAATAAATCAATAGACCCGCCGGGCACGGCAAAACCGCAGTGGGAGATAATAAACGACCTCATTGAGCTTATTGGAAATACTAAATCAGACTTTGATGATCCGGGCGGTGTTTTTAGCACTATCTCAGAAAACATTTCTACATATAAAGACATGAGCTATGAGAAACTGGGTTTTCTAGGAATGTCGAAGCAGGTTTAATGAATTAATGAATAAAGTATACATACAGGAATTAATGGATATTAGTAATAACCCTACTTATCTAAGCTCATTAAAGCAGGTGGTACGAAAATATGATCCATGAAAACATCATAACATTTAACTATATAGCTTCTGAAAGTCTTGCCTGTCTGGGCCTATCAATACAGGTGTAACGAAAATATGGAATGGGCTGACATTGGGTTTACGTTTCTTAAAATCGGGCTTGTACTGTTTATAGTGCTTACGCTTGTTGCGTACCTGACCCTTGCCGAGAGAAAAATAAGCGCGTTCATGCAGGACAGAGTAGGGCCAAATAGGGTAGGGCCGTTTGGGTTTTTGCAGCCCCTTGCAGACGGCATAAAGTTTATATTCAAAGAAGATGTCATCCCCGATCATGTGAACAAGAGGTTTTTTGTAATTGCGCCTGCAATATCGCTTGTAACGGCCATAGCCGCGCTCTCCGTAATTCCCATAGGAAAGGGTTTTTATACCACTTTCTTTGGCGTATTGGACGAGCCGTATTTCTTCAGATTCCAGATTGCTGATGTAAACGTGGCCCTGCTATTTATCTTTGCTATAGCCTCGCTAAACGTCTACGGAGTGGTAATAGGAGGATGGGCGTCAAATAATAAATATTCGCTTCTGGGGGGCCTTAGGGCTGCAGCGCAGATGATAAGCTACGAGCTTGCTCTCGGGCTTTCAGTGGTTGGAGTAATAGTGCTTACAGGATCGATGAGGCTTGGTGACATCATAGAGGCGCAGCAGAACTACTGGTTTATGTTTCCGCTCTTTATCGGGTTTATAGTTTTTATAGTCTCCTCATTTGCGGAGACCAACAGGGCACCTTTCGATATGCCAGAGGCTGAGCCTGAAATAGTAGCCGGCTACCACACGGAGTACAGCAGCATGAAGTTTGCGATGTTCTTCATGGCCGAGTACACGCATATGATCGTGGCATCTGCCCTGATAGTAACCTTCTTCTTAGGCGGCTGGTATCCGCTTCCATTCGGCGGGTGGCTTGGGNNTTTCTTCCTCCGCTTGTATTTGTAGGCAAGGTACTGACCCTTTTATTTGTATTCATCTGGGTGCGCTGGTCGCTTCCGCGCTTCCGCTACGATCAGGTGATGAACCTGGGCTGGAAGGTGCTTCTTCCGCTTGCTATAGTAAACATATTCGTCTCCTGTGGGTGGGTTTATCTCTCTGAAAGGGTTGATCTTAAGACCTTAATTTCGTTTAATTATTAATTATTAACCACAACTGTCATCTCGAATGTAGATGAGAGATCCTTTTATGTGACTAAACCGAAGCCAAATAAAAGATTTCTCACTAATTTGAATCCGGTTAGTACTGCTTAAATTATCACGATTTAGACTTCGATCATGTTAAACCAAACTTTATCTTAACAATAAAGTTTGTGGTTTGAAATGGCATAGTAATTACCCAACACGCTGAGCCAAATCAAAGTGTGAGAAAAGGCTATTTCTAAATAATGATGACGTAAAATTGTCAATACAAGCCCAATATTGTCCATTATATTGCAAATTAGTACTAAGCGTTTTTCACTTAGTATTAACGNNAGATCTACATAAACTACTTTAATATAGAATTTCTTTATAACAGCAAGCTTTTATATACCAAAATGGCACAATTATTGCTATTTATATAAATAAAGATTGCTCCATATCAAAATTAGTGAGGAAAGAATAATGGCAGAAACTGTAAATGCGGTCCTTGTAGGCGATACAAAGAAATCTAGATGAAAGTCAAAATCAAAAGCTAGGACAGGAGTGCTAAGGCAGGAAAACCGATTGTATGACAGGATTGAGATTAAAGAAAAAATTCAATTTGGATATTATAAACCGCAATATTATGGTATTTCCCGTGATATTACTCCCGATGGTATGAGCATTATAAATGATAAATCGCTTGTTCCCGAGTCAAATATAGTGGTAAATATATATATAGTAATGCAGGATAAAGATGATGATGAAAACATTAAAATAATTGAGGTAGAGGGTGATATTATTTGGGTAAAAGACATTTCAGACGGCCTTTTTACTGCCGGGGTTAAGTTTAAGCAGCCCAATGAAGAGTTGATCAGATTATATGCAGCCAAATTAAGAGCCAGAGTTAATGATCTTTAAATTATAAAATAAAATCCTACTCTTGATTCAAAAGGCAGTCACGGTTAGCCCTGACTGCCTTTTTTGTGCTCTTATTATCAGTTTTTATAAAATGCACTGAGCCTGCCTGAGTGTGGTGCTATTTTGTCAAGATTAGAGAATAACGCATTTCGACTGGGCTCAATGCGTTTGGTTCTTGTCATGCTTAGCAACAAACTTTTTTGTTAAGGAAAAGTTTGATTGTATATGATCTAAGGCTGGTAATTGACAATTGAGACATGCATAGATTAATATCAATTAGCGAAGCATCTCTCTTTTTAGATTCTTCGGCTCTGCTCAAGAATGACAAACATGGGATGCAATTTAAATAATGCCGGAAAAGAAAATGCAAACAATATATGTCATCTCGATCCGAAGGGAGAGATCTGCTTTTCATTTGACTCGACCGAAGCAGAATAAAAAAGATTTCTCCTTACACTCGAAATGACAGATGGGTTAGTATAAAACGCTAAATATCCAGATTAGTAACATTGAGCGCGTTTGACTCGATGAAGTTCTTACGCGGCTCTACCTGATCGCCCATGAGGATAGTGAATATTTCGTCTGTTTTGATTGCGTCTTCAATATGCACCTGCTTCAAAATCCTTTTTTCCGGATCCATGGTGGTCTCCCAGAGCTGGTCGGGGTTCATCTCGCCAAGACCCTTGTATCTTTGGATGTTCATGCCTTTCTTTCCTTTGTTTAGTATATAATCCGAAACTTCATTGAGGCTTTCAAGGCTTATCTCTTCCCCGTCTTCTATCAATGTATAAGGCGGCTCGGATACGGCCTTTATTGATTCTCTTAGGTTTTTGATCTCTGCAAAATCGGGGGAGTTTAGAAAATCAAAATCAATGGTAGTGCTTATTGTTCTTCCCGTGTCTCTAAAAGTGAATACAATCTTGGAGGCATTGTGTTCGGTGTCTTCTTCAAGCTTCCAGTCCAGGTCTGTGACCTCCGGGTGCATCCTGTTTATCCACTCTTTAATATGCTGTAAATTAGCATCGAGGTCAGACTCATTGCCTACTTTTAGATAGGTCTTTCTAAACCCGTTTGCGCTTGCCACGGCGTCGAGTATCCTGGCGTCTCTTCCCAGCTTGCCGAGCCTGCTTAGTATATTATCGTATTTAGTAGATTTCTTTATTATCTCAAGCAGTCTGGCACCCTTAATATCCTTAGCATCACCGTTGGATTTAACATTTAGTACCACCGATTCGTTTCCAATATTTAAGATATGATCCTCAAACTCAGGGTCGTCCTTAAGGTATCTTTCGTCCTTACCTTTTTTAATTCTGTAAAGGGGAGGCTGAGCCACGTACAGGTAGCCCCTTTCGATTATCTCAGGCAGATGGCGGTAAAAAAACGTAAGCAGAAGCGTCCTTATATGCGAGCCGTCCACGTCAGCATCGGTCATTAATATGATTTTATGATAGCGCAGTTTAGCAATATCGAAGTCATCTGCGCCTATGCCCGTACCAAGGCATGTGATTAAAGTCCTTATCTCGTCATTGCCAAGCATCTTATCAAACCTGGCCTTTTCTACGTTTAGTATCTTACCCTTAAGCGGGAGCACCGCCTGGTTGTATCTGCTGCGGGCCTGCTTTGCCGATCCTCCTGCTGATTCTCCCTCCACTATGAAAAGCTCACAAATGCCGGGGTCTTTTTCCTGACAGTCGGCAAGCTTTCCGGGAAGCGAGCCCGACTCCAGAGCGCTCTTTCTCCTAGTAAGCTCCCTTGCCTTTCTCGCGGCATCCCTTGCCGTTGCTGCCTCAATGGTCTTTTGAATAACCCTCCGGGCTACTGATGGGTTTTCTTCAAAGAAAATAGCCAGTTTTTCGTTTAGAAGAGTTTCTACTATTCCTTTTACTTCTGTGTTTCCAAGCTTGGTCTTTGTCTGACCTTCAAACTTGGGGTTTGGAAGCTTTACACTTATCACAGCCGTAAGCCCCTCCCTTGTGTCGTCGCCGCTAAGCGAAACCTTCGCGTTTTTTAAAAGCCCCTTTTCCTCTGCGTACTTGTTTACCGTTCTTGTAAGCGATCCCCTGAATCCGGTTAAGTGAGTTCCGCCCTCAACGTTATTAATATTGTTTGCATAGGAAAAGACGGTTTCAGAGTAGCCGTCGTTGTACTGAAGGGCTACTTCCACTATGATGTCATCCCTCTGCCCGGTTACATAAATGGGTTTTGGATGAAGCGTGTTCTTGTTTTTGTTGAGCACGTCCACAAAGGCATTGATTCCGCCCTCATAATAAAACTCTTCTTCCTGATTTGTGCGTTCATCGACTATCTTTACTCTCAGGCCGCTGTTTAGAAACGCAAGCTCTCTAAGCCTCTTTGCAAGAATATCGTAGTTGAATTTATTTATTTCAAAAATACCAGAGTCCGGCTTAAACCATATCTTAGTGCCGGTGCGCTTGGTGGTGCCCGATACTTTTATTTTATCAAGCGGCTCGCCCTTTTCATATTTCTGATACCAGACCTTCCCCTCTTTTCTTATCTCAAGCACCAGATACTCCGAGAGCGCGTTTACAACCGTAACACCCACTCCGTGCAGACCGCCCGATACTTTGTATACCTTTCCTTCAAACTTTCCTCCCGCATGAAGGGTGGTCATCACGACCTCTGCAGCGGACTTGCCGTACTCCTCTTTTATATCTACTGGAATTCCTCTTCCGTTGTCTTCGATGGTTACGCTTTCATCTACGTGAATGGTCACGACTACCTGATCTGCAAAGCCCGCGAGGCACTCATCAACGCTGTTGTCCACTACCTCGAATACCAGATGATGAAAGCCGCGCACGTTGGTATCACCGATATACATATCGGGTCTTTTACGCACAGCCTCCATGCCGGGGAGTACCTTAATCTGGTCTCCGGTATAGTCGCCGTTAGCGCTTTCCGGCTCTGAGTTCTGCTGATTTTCTGGAAGGGTTTTTTCTAGTTCCACCTAAAAAGTTTCCATGTAATACAAAGTACATATATGATACCCGCAATTAACAGAATGTAAACAAAAAAATAGCAGTTTTTTGATATTGAAGCTTGCAAAAAAAGCTAATGATTTAGGCTACTTAATAACCTTTGGCGGGGTGATGCCGACCTGATTCTGATACTTCCCTTTTTTATCCGCATAAGATGTTTCGCAAACCTCATCGGACTCGAAAAAAAGCACCTGGGCAATACCCTCATTCGCATAGATTTTTGCCGGCAGAGGAGTGGTGTTGGAGACCTCCAGGGTTACAAACCCTTCCCACTCAGGCTCAAACGGGGTTACGTTTACTATGATGCCGCATCTTGCATAAGTAGACTTGCCCACGCACACGGTTATCACGCTTCTCGGTATCCTGAAATACTCGATAGTCTGCGCAAGAGCAAAGGAGTTTGGCGGTATAATACACGAATCGGCCTTTATGGTAACAAATGATTTATCGTTAAAGTCCTTCGGGTCAACTACGGTGTTATGAACGTTTGTAAATACCTTAAACTCATCACCTATCCTTACGTCATACCCGTAAGCGGACACTCCGTAAGAGATTACTCCCTTTGATACCTGCCCCTCTACAAATGGGTCGATCATCTTGTGCTCCAGTGACATTTTTCTAATCCAGTGGTCTGGTTTTACTGACATTTTTGACTCCTGTAAATTACTATTTTTTTAGAATTGTTTTAAAAATCTGAGGTCGTTTTCAAAAAACAGCCTTATATCGTTTATGCCGAATTTGAGCATAGTGATTCTTTCAACACCCATGCCGAATGCAAATCCCCTGTACTTGGTGGTGTCATATCCAACACTCTTAAATACCTCGGGGTCTACCATTCCGCATCCCAAAATCTCAAGCCAGCCGGTGTCCTTGCATACCCTGCACCCCCTGGCCCCGCATATAACACAGCTTATGTCTACCTCTGCGCTTGGCTCGGTGAATGGGAAGAAGCTCGGCCTGAACCGTACCTTCGTGTCTCCGCCGAATATGAGCCTGCAAAATTCGGACAGCACTCCTTTTAGGTCTGCAAACGTGACTGTCTCGTTTACAAGCAGTCCCTCTACCTGATGGAACATAGGGGTGTGCGATACGTCGCTGTCACACCTGTATACCTTGCCGGGGGCAATGATCTGAATCGGGGGCTTGTGCTTTTCCATAACCCTTATCTGCACCGGAGAGGTGTGAGTTCTGAGTACCACATCGTCGCTTATATAAAAAGTGTCCTGCATTTCTCTTGCAGGGTGGTTCTTGGGGATATTTAACGCCTCAAAGTTATAAAAATCCGTCTCTATCTCAGGGCCTTCTGCAACCTCAAAGCCCATGCGCTCGAATATCTCCACAATCTCGTTCATTACCTGAGTGATCGGATGGAGCGTTCCAAGGGGCATTCCTCTAGGCGGAAGGGATATATCTATTTTTTCTTCTTCCAGTATCTTTTTCTTCTCGGCATCGGTAATCTCGTTTTCTTTTGCGTCAAGTGCGCTCTCAATCCCGTTTTTTATATCATTTACGAGCTTTCCCATGAGCGGGCGCTGCTCCGGGGTAAGGTCTTTCATGCCTTTCAAAATGTCTGTAACCGCGCCCTTCTTGCCGAGATACCTGGCCTTTAGCACCGAAAGGGAGGTTAGATCGCCAATATCTTTTAGTTCCTGTAGGAACTGATTTTTTAATTCCTGAAGTTTTTCTTCCATCTTTTTAAAATACCTGCATCAGGGTTGTCGTAATCATAATAAATCCGATAACCGTTTTTACCAGCACTCCGCCTAATCTGCCTAAAAATGCTCCCTTACCCGATTCGACCGCCTTTTTTGCGTCTTTAAATCTTACAAGCTCCACTATAAACGCCCCGAAAAACGCTCCCAGAAAAGCTCCTATTATAGCGCCCAGGCCAAACATTACCGGAGCAAAAAGTATAGCTCCGATAATAGAAAAAATTACAGAGCCCGCTATGGCTTTATTGCTTGCCTTTTTGCGCTTTGATCCCAGGATGCCGATTACAAATTCCAATACCTCACCCAGCACGGCAAGAACGGCAAGCAGAATAATAATATTTATTTTTATAACTTCAAATCCAAAATACCAGGCCAGCAGGCCTGATGTTATTAAAATTAAAAAATTACCGGGAAGCCCTATAAATATGCAAAAGATTCCTGCAAGAGCAAATGCTATGTATAGAGTTACAGCCAGTATATCCACAATACTTCATCTACCGTTTTAGAGTTCTCTGTTTCTGTTCCAGTAAACCACAAATGCCGTTGCTACGAATATTGAAGAGTATGTACCGGCAATTACGCCTACTATGAGCGTATATGCGAAATCATGTATGACCGATCCGCCGAAAAGAAAGAGGCAGATAAGCACAATAAGAGCCGTAAGCGTGGTCAGCACCGTTCTCGAAAGGGTCTGCGATACGCTCTCATTTATAAGCGTGGTAAACGACGAATAGCCCCGGCTCATGTTTTCCCTTATCCTGTCAAATATAACGATAGTGTCGTTTACGGAGTATCCGATCACCGTTAGAAATGCTGCCACTATTGCAAGATTAAACTCCTTGTCGAGAAGGGATATTGCTCCCAGGGTTATAAAAATATCATGGATGAT
>JABAHS010148443.1_pt1 | contig 19584 bp, 16 predicted proteins | sample 7062111 | NCBI WGS metagenome assembly JABAHS01 (sample SAMN14534600, study PRJNA622989) | marine sediment metagenome | biome: marine biome [ENVO:00000428]; feature: marine pelagic biome [ENVO:01000023]; material: deep marine sediment [ENVO:00002113]; isolation source: pool of 4 deep marine... | reverse complement strand
AACAAGGTGTTCTATTCCGCCAGCGGCCGGTTAACGATTGGCCGTTTGTCTTCGATGTAGTTAGGGATGGCAGCGGCGGCTTTATAGCAATATGGGATGAATTCAACCGTAACACATCTTGGGATCTTGTTCTTCAACAGGTAAGCCGAAACGGCAAGTTAGGTGACGTGATTACCTTAGTTGAGAATATTCCCAATCCTAATGTACCTGAAAAATATTTCTTGTTTCAAAACTATCCCAACCCCTTTAACCCAGAAACCGAGATTCGTTTTGTATTGAGAGACTCAGGCGTCGTTTCGTTTGTGATTTACGATCTAACCGGAAAGGAGGTGATAACCTTACTCAATGACAAACGGCCAGCCGGCGAACACCGATTGACCTGGGATGGCCGCGACAAGCTTGGCCAATCTGTGGCCAGCGGTATCTATTTTTACCGCTTGCGGGTCAACGATTTCGAGGCCGTTCGCAAGATGGTTTATATCCGATAGTATCAAATGCCAAAGAAAGGAGGGGTAACGCTTATCAAATAAACTATCAGGACGGTTGAGACGCCGATCAAACGTTCGTCAACCGTCCTGTCCCGATTCCTTGAATGGTCTTTTTGTTCGGATAGCATTCAATTTCGCAATATTCACAAAGGTTGAAAGATTGAGCATATTTTGCTTGACTTTAATCTGGTTTTTTTAACCTTTGGTTATTAGATTCATTCTGCTGCAGATTGTAGAAGCGACTATTCCCTCCGAAGCCGATAACGCATGCGACACTGACGTTGAAACCGCCCGCTCACATTCGATAATATGTTGTTCTTTGCTGCAAAATCNNGCTGAAATCTTTTCTCTTTGTTTTGCTGAATGCGGCCCTGCTCTATTCGCAATGGTCGCAAGACCCGCGATCAAAGACTTCTTTGACAGCACCAACTTGTGCAAACTCGAAAAGCCGTTTATGTGAAATAGTGTCATAACCCAAAAAGGTGACGTGCCATGAGCAGATATTTCATGATTTGTTTGATTCACGTACTGTTTTCAAGCTTGTTTGCCCAGTGGTCTACCGAGCCTTCAGAAAATCTCAAGATAGCTGGTGGCGCCATTAACCCGGAAATTTGCACCGATGACGCAGGTGGCTGCTACATCCTCTGGGAGACGGGGGCGCTCCCAAACCGACGATTGCTCCGAATTCAGCACCTGGACCGATTCGGCTTCAAGCTCTTTCCAGAACAAGGGTTACCGGTACGATTGGGAGAATTTGACCAGGCTAACCAATTCTTGTTTGCGGATGGATTGGGTGGTGCGATTGCGGTTTTCAATGAATTGATTCCCGTGGCAGATACCTTTAAGGTCGCGGTCTTTGCCCAAAGGTTTGACCGGGAAGGTGTACGGGTTTGGGGCGACAGTGCGGTGGTGGTGTCACCATCCGAGCACCGACAGATTCCACTGGCGGCCTGTGAGGACGGCACCGGCGGCGCGTTTGTCTTCCTCACCGAAGACCGCGACCAGGATGGCGACGAAGAATTGTACGGCAACAGAATCGATGTGGAAGGCAGCCGGGTATTAGGAGACGAAGGTGTTTTGATTGTGGACACGCCCATTGACATCGATGCGGATGCCGTCAGTTCCGATAATGGCAGCGTGATTGTTTCGTTCAATGACAGCCTCGAGGTGGTCGTGCAGAAGTTTACGGGAGAGTTGATGCCACTATGGGAAGATGCGGTGAATGCCGGGCTTCCCTTTAGAAGTTCATTTAGAAGAATGGTTTCCGACGAATTCGGAGGGGTGGTGCTTACCTGTAAAGAACGATCCTTTTTTGACCAGGAATCCTTTTTTCGGTTATGGGCCCAGCGTATTGACTCATCAGGTCAAATTGTGTGGGACGATGGTGTTGTGCTAGCGGATTCAATTAAAAACCCCGCGGTAGCTCCTAAAGTGGCTGTTGCGGACACTCTGTTTTACTTTGCCTGGAATGAAAATCCGGAAAATAAAGGCCAAACCTTTGTGCAAGCTGTGAATGGACAAGGCATGAAACTGTTTGGGGAAGAAACGTTTCCAGTTAGTGCAGCCAACTCAGCAAAGGCAATATCTGATGCGGTAATAGCCTCAGGGAATGAATTTATCGTGGTGTGGCACGATAACCGTAATATTCAATCGTTTGACTTGTATGGACAACTGATAGATCAAACTGCTGATCGGTTATGGCGTGATTCTGATGTGGCCATCAGCACTCGAAACGCTTTACAGACCGATCCGCGAGCAACAGATGATGGACAGGGAGGGATCATTGTTGTTTGGTATGAAATTGGTGCTGGTACAGGAAATGGCGTTTTTGTACAGCAAATCAGCCGTAACGGAAAATTAGGCGATGTGATAGTTTCTATTGAAGAGCCAAGGCTAGAATCTAATCCTTCATCTTTCTATTTATTTCAAAGCTACCCCAATCCTTTCAACCCATCCATGACAATAAAATATCGGATTCCTGAATTTTCCCACGTGACACTCAAAATTTTTGATATAACCGGAAAGGAGGTGATAACGTTAGTCGACGAAAACCAGGACGCAGGGGTCCATCAAATTACCTGGAATGGTAAAGATGAGAAAGGAGGTGATGTGGCAAGCGGACTTTATTTTTGTCCACTTCGAGCTGGCAACTTTGTGCAAACCAAGAAGGCTTTATTAATCAAATAAGAGAAATGAAATGACTATTAAATCTCTTTGCTGTTTAATCGCTCTTTTCCTGTGTAGCAATGTGATTCGGGCTCAGTGGTCTTCCGATCCGTCAGAGAACCTAAAGGTAGCCGGCGGGGCCATTAACCCCCAGATTTGCACAGACGGCAACGGTGGCGCTTACATTGCGTGGGAGACCGGAGCATTTCCGAACCGCCGCCTTCTACGCATTCAACGTTTAGACCGGTTTGGGTTTAAAAAATTTCCGGAACAGGGCCTACCCATAAGGATAGGAGAATTTGACCAGGCGAACTTAATCCTCTTTGAAGATCGTGAAGGTGGCGCCATTGTGGTTTTTAATGAATTACTTCCGGTGGCAGACACGCTCAAGGCAGTGGTTTTCGCCCAGCGGTTTGATAGCACCGGAGTGCGAGTCTGGGGTGACAGTGCTGTGGTGATCTCACCGTCTCGCGCGCACCAGATTCCCTTAGCGGCCTGTGGAGATAAGCGAGGGGGTGCCTTTATACTCTGGTCAGAAGACCGGGATGGAGATGGCGATGAGGAACTGTATGGGAATAGAATCGATGATTTAGGAAAAAGACTACTTGGAGATGAAGGTATATTAATTGTCGAATCTGAAATTGACATAGAAGCTGACGCTATTCGTTCAGACGGAGAAAACGTAATCGTCACCTTTAATAACAATCGTGATATAATTGTTCAGAAATTCTCCGATGAACTCAACCCAGTGTGGGATAATGGAGTGAATGCTAGTCTTCCATTTAGAAGTTCATTTAGAAGAATGTTTTCCGACGGGTTAGGGGGAGTCGTGTTTACTTGTAAAGAACAATCTTTCTTCGACAATGAGCCATTTTTTAAGTTATGGACTCAACGTATTGACAATAATGGAAATATTTTGTGGAATGATGGTATTGTTCTGGCTGATTCTGTTAAAGATCCTACAGCAGCTCCCAACATAACACTTGCTTCGAATCAATCGTTTTACCTTACGTGGAGAGAGACTTTAAAAGATACTGGTGAAGTGTTTGTTCAATTGATCAACAACGAAGGTTTAAAAATGTGGAGTCAGAAAAGTTTTTCAGTAAGTGCTGTAGATTCGAAGAAGTCGCCAACCGATGCCGTGATACCATCTGCAGATGACTTTATTGTGGCTTGGCATGACAACCGAAACATACGCTCCTTTGATCTGTATTCTCAATTAATTGACAGAAATCAAAAACGATTATGGAATGAATCCGACGTTCCTATTAGCACTCGAGAGGATTTGCAATTTGATCCCCGTGCCGTGGAAGATGGTAATGGCGGTGCGATAATAACGTGGTATGAAATTGGAACGGGCACCGGAAACGGCGTTTTTGCACAACAAATCAGCCGCACCGGAAAATTGGGAGATGTGATAGTTTCTGTGGAAGAGCCAAAAGTAGAACCTCATCCTTCATCCTTTTATTTATTTCAAAGCTACCCCAATCCCTTCAACCCTTCCATGACAATAAAATATCGCATTCCTGAATTTTCCCACGTGACACTAAAAGTTTTTGATATCACCGGAAAGGAGGTGATTACCCTAGTAGACGAGGAAAAGGGGGCGGGTGTTTATCAAATTATCTGGAATGGTAACGATGAGAAAGGAGGTGATGTGGCAAGTGGGATCTATATTTACCGCCTGCAAGCAGGCAATCCTTCGACAAAATCAGGACAGGCAAAGTAGAAAGGCCATTTTTTTGAAATAAAAGGAGGTTGTAAAATGAAGGGAAGAATTTTTAGAATCGTTCTTATGGGGGTTCTTTTCTTGGGTTTTGTCATGATTGGCTATAAGGCTGTTTGGGGTGATTCTTACAATTTTCAGGATCCGAATTGCTTTGTCGATGTGGGATATTCCGCAGGACAGGGGACAATGCCCGGCTATCCTATAACCATCAGCATCGGAGTGCTTTTAGTGGAGTTTAACGATCGGCAGCACCATTCAAATAATTACACCGTGACCGATTTTGAGAATTTGATCTTCTCAGATGATTACTATTCAATAGATATCGATCCTTTCAGAACCAGCCCTGATGGCGAAGCGGTTTACGGCAGCTTAAAAGACTGGTATCAAGAGAATTCTCACGGTCTCATTCAGATTAGCGGAGACGTGATCAATCCAGATAACAATGGTGTGCCAATATGGCTTAACATGGAGACCAATTTTGCTACTTATAATTCCTCAAATTTTGACACACGAGATTTGATAGAGGATGCCGTATCAAGAGCAGTCAATGATTCGAGTTGGAATGCAAAATACAATGTAATTACGGTGATCGTTGCGGGCGACGGCTACCGAAATGTAGCATGGCATGGGTCTCCCAATATCGGTGGAGCCACCTTTTTTCGTCTTAGAGAAGATAGCCTGCCTTCGGCAACAAACTTATTTGATTGGAATATTCTTTGGGGTGGCTATACTACCATGGAACGATGGCAAGGTGATTTGACCAGTCAGTCTAATACGTTCACGCACGTCGGACCCCACGCTCACGAATCGTTTCATGTAATTGGGCATGGATTATTTGGCCGATGGTATGACCAGAATCTGAGTATTGCCCCGATGGGGGATTGGTGCATTATGCACCGCTTAGGGATTGGTCCGAATCGTAAGGGTGAATGTCCGTCACATTTAGATGCAGCAAGAAAAATCAGTGTCGGATGGGCAACCCCAACCGAAGTCACCAGCAATAATATGGAGGAGACTATAGATTATGTTGAAACACAGATTGATAACGCAAATTTTGATTTCTATCGTTTTACTGACCCGGCAAGTGGTGAAGAATTTGTAATTGAAAATAGACAGTATTCGGGATTCAATCGTTTCATGCCAGCTTGGTGGGAAGAAGGGACTACGCCTTTAGGAGGATTGTTGGTGTTCAATGCTGTTGAGGACCTGCCCAGTTTTAATGATGTTGACAATATCATTATAATCCCCGCTGACAATTTCTTTACGACCAACTACAACCAACAAAACGACCCCGATCAATGGTCTGTTGGAGATCCTGGAGACCCTTTCCCCGGAACTTCCGGTAATACCGCGTTTACGCCTTTCACCACTCCAAATACAGACAACCGAAGTGGAGACCCTACTGGATTTGCCATAACTAATATTTCTAATTCCTCTAATAGCATGACTGCCACCTTTGATTTTGACATACTACCACCTGCGGCTCCGCAGAATCTCGTTATAGCCAATCCCAGCGAAGACGGCGCCAATCCTATCCTGCAATGGGACGCCAACACCGAACCCGACCTCGACCATTACCTGGTCTGGCGCGGCACCACGCCGAACTGGAAAACCACACCCATCACGTGGGAAACCTCCCCCGCTGCCAATGTCACTGTCACCACCTGGACGGATAACGAAACTTTCATTGACCTCGATGTCCTCAGCGCTACATACTATCGCGTCACCGCAGTCGATGATGCAAACAACGAATCCGATTATTCAAACACGACAAGTACGACTTCTTCAAATATTCATAAAGCGGGTGTAGGAGAGGAAAAGGAAGAACGCACGACGGCAATACCTATTGCATTCGCTCTACACCAGAATTTTCCGAATCCGTTCAATCCGCAAACCGAGATTCGGTTCGAACTGCCCGCAGCCAATCACGTAACCTTAGAAATATATAACGTACTGGGAGAGAAAATTCGAACTCTCACCGAAAGAAATCTTACAGCGGGATTTCATGCCGCAAGTTGGGATGGTAAAGATGATCGGGGTCAGAACGTGCCTTCAGGGCTTTATATTTATCGGATGGTCGTCACCTCCAGGGACAATGGCGATGCCGTTTTTTCTCAAACAAAGAAGCTAACTCTGCTGAGGTGAGCGTTTTATCTTTGGCCGTCCCGCTTATTCAATGTCTCGTGTAACGGATAAATGGCACATAAGACAATTTAGACCGACCTTGAGGAAGAGCCGCAAATAAACGACGCTGACGCCTGGGGCGAGAGCCTTTTCTCTTTTTCACGTGTGAATGAGTTTGAGAAATCTTAAGTCAAAACTGAGCTGACAAAAGGCCGCTGTCATTGTGCAGCGGCCTTTTTTTGTTGGTTGAAAGTTCCAACCCAAAGTCGCATAACCCTCAAAAGCCTTGATCCCCTCCCATAATTATAGTATCTTTTAAAAGCCGACAAACGGCACAGACGAAATGTTTTGGTGTACTGCGCAACGATATTATTTGAATCATGATCATGAATTACTGCAACAACTGTGGCAGCAAAATCAAATTCGGTGAAGTGCCGGGAGAGAGTCTTCCCCGGTACTTTTGCGATCAATGTCATACCATCCACTATGAAAATCCGAATATGATTGTGGGCTGCCTTCCACGCTGGGGGGACCGGGTGTTGCTGTGCAAACGCGCCATCGAACCCCGCAAAGATAAATGGACGCTTCCGGCAGGCTTTCTGGAAAACGGCGAGAATGTGGAAGACGGCGCTTTGCGCGAGACGTTGGAAGAGGCAAATGCAGACGTGGACATCGTACGGCTTTTCTCGGTCTACAGTCTCCCGCACGTCGGACAGGTTTATCTTATGTTTCTCGCCGACCTCAGGAACCTCAATTTCTCTACGGGACTGGAAAGTTCAGATGTCCGGCTCTTCACCAAAAATCAAATTCCGTGGGACCAAATCGCCTTTACGGCGATCAAGTTCACACTGGAGAAATTTTTTGACTCAACGTCCCAGACTAACGGAGAAGCGATTTTGGGTGGCTATACAAAATATTGACGGGAAACTTCTTCTGCCGTTCTTTTTACGCACCATAGCATAACTTTCAATCGTCGTTCGTTCATTCTATGTTCACGACGATTTCTACAATTCAAATGTTCTGCTTTTAGCAGTTGCTGGCATCCCAAAGCAAGACTTCGGTCTCGTCGTCCCCGGCATGAACAGATGTCATTTCCAAAAATTAAAACACTTTCAAATTCAGATATTTCCTGGGATGGGTTTTTACGTCTTGCATCAGTGACTGCATGTCGGTTAGAAGTTGGGAAATTTCTTTGTAGATCTGCTCATCGCTAAAAAATCGGCCCGTGGTGCCTTTGTTCGAAAGTTTATGAACGAGGGAATCCGCGCGCGCGGAAAAGGACTCCAAATTCGCGTACAAGGCGGGGTCGGCAATCAGTTTCCCTAAGGAGCCTTCTGCCGCAAGCAGTGTCTCCGACACGCCGTCTAAATTGCGAGTCATCGACGACAGGTTATTGTAGACGGAAGAATCACTCAGAAACAAACCGAAACTGCCTTCGCCGGATTTCAGTGCTGCCAGCAAATCCGAGGTGGATCGCATTGTCTGAGCCATGTGGGTTCGAAATTTTGGATCGTTTAGGAGCATTCCCAAAAAGCCCTCACCTGCGTCGATTTTTTGCGTGATGGATTTTCCGGTTATGAGGATATCATTCAAATGCTCCAAGGTCATTGCTGCTTGATCTGAGAGATCACCTAAATCGAGTGGCATGACGCCAACCAGAAAGTCACCGTCTTTCAGAGGTTCTTCCTCAGGATCGCCTTGAGTGATATCGACGTATTTGTCTCCTAAAATTCCCAAAGTCAAGATGTGAGCTCGCGAGCTTCCGGTTATCTTTTTCTTGTAGGCTTTATCGATTTCGAGATGCACGATCACTCCGTTTTCCCCTTCAAATTGAGAAAGCTCGAGTCCTTTCACTGTGCCTACCTTAATGCCCGAGAGAGATACCAGCGCACCTTCGCTTAAATTCAGCACGTTCGGCACAAAGAACGAAAGTTGATATTTCGAGGCAAACAGTTTTTCATTCGTGCCCACCTTGAGTACGATGGTAACCAGGACCAGCAATGCGAGCAGGGACAGGAGCCCGACTTTCAAGTCCGACCACTTTACTTTAGCTGTTGACATGCCTTTAGCCTTCTATTGGACAAATTCTCTTATATACGGATCCTTTGAGCGCTGCAAATCCTCCACGCCACCTTCGAAGACGATTTCGCCATTCTTCAACATGGCCACGCGATTTGCAACGGCAAACGCGTCCTTCAAAATATGCGTCACGACCACGGAGCTTACCCATTTTTCGTCCCGCAGCCTGGTGATGAGTTGATTGATAGATTTTGTCGCAATAGGATCCAGACCAGAGGTAGGTTCATCAAAAAGCACAATTTCGGGATCGCAGACAATGGCCCGGGCAATGGCGACGCGTTTGCGCATCCCGCCGCTCAGTTCTGCGGGCAGATAATCAAAAGCGTGCTCAAGATCCACAAATGCCAGTTTTTCCCGCACATTTTCATGGACTTTCTCCATGGGGGCGTCATGATTTTCAAGCATGCAATAACCGACGTTTTCCCAAACATGCATGGAATCAAAAAGAGCGCCACCCTGAAACACCATTCCCATGCGATGCCGAATGGGCTGAATCTGTTTTTCCTTCAAATTCGTGATGTCATGATCCAGGACTTTGATGCAACCCGTGTCCGGTGTTAACAAGCCAAGAATGAGTTTCAGGATGGTGCTTTTGCCAGCACCGCTGCCACCCAATATCACCAAATTCTCGCGCTTGTTCACAGCCAAATTCAGATTTCTCAAAACCACATTTTCTTTATAAGAGTAAGAGACGTTTTCCAGTTCGATAATTTTCATCACAATATGGCTATGATAAACTTCGAGACCAAAAAATCGCAGACCAACACCGACAGAGAAGAGTACATGACAGCGCGGGTGGCCGAACGTCCAACGCCTTCTGCGCCTCCTCTGGTGTGTATGCCAAAGTAGCAACTCACCGTGGCAATGATGTAACCAAAAATCAACGGTTTCACGAGTCCAATAATCAAATCCTTCATTTCCAGGTTATTAAGGGCCGAAATCCAAAAGATGGTTGAATCTGTGTGCAGAAACAAGGTGGCCATGAAGTAACCACCGATGACTGCGATGAAATCGGCCATGATCGCCAGAGGGACAATCATGAACACCGTAGCGACCTGTCTCGGCACAACCAACTTTTTGATGGGATCCGTTCCAAAGGCCTTAAGGGCATCGATCTGTTCGGTCACCTTCATTGTGCCAAGTTCTGCGGCCACTTTGGAACCCGTCCGTCCTGCCACCATAAGCCCGGTGACGATCGGGCCGATCTCGCGAATAACCGAAAGACTGACGATGCGCCCCATGAGGTTTTTGGCGCCGAATCTTTCCAGGCGCGTCCCCCATTCTAATGCCAAGACCAAACCCACGGAAAGGGATGCCACCAGAACCAAAAGCAGGGCACCCATACCAATATAGTTCATCTGATCCAGGGTCTCGCGGCGGTAGCGGTAGGCGGACGGAACGCCGGCCAAAGCCGCATAGCTCATCAAGAAGAAATCTTGAATCTCGATCAAAATAAACTTGAGATTTTGCATCCTAATTTCAAACGTTTGTACACGAGAGATAGACGCGTGACTTTACCAAATTATTCCAGGTTCACACAGGCTTCAAACTTTTGATTCCGGTTCACGGGTCCACTTTAAAATAACCCGAAAACCCTTTCATAAATTTCGAGACCTCATCAGCTTATTAGGACGCAACCAGCCTGAAATCAGAGAGAGTTCCATCCCGCCTTTGCAGGCATGAGCTAAAGAAGACTGCCGGAATGATATGAATTATCCAGTTACGGTTAGGACACGATTTAGTATTCGGAGGGCCTTTTTCCCATTCAAGGGAATGGCAAAACTTCGCCACACCTCGTTGCCGTTTGAATCGAAAATAAGGTAGGCAGAATTGAGAGGAATATCATACTTCGCCATCAAGTCTTTCCCCGCTTTAGTGCTAATGTCGACTCGGAAGAAGTTCACCCGGTCGCCAACTTTTTTGCGTACCCATTTCACGATGGGATTGCTTTCAACGCAACCGACTCAGTAATTCGAGTAGATGTTGAGAAAAGTCGGACGTCCGTTTCCGATGGCTTGAATGACTTGAGTAGCATCCGTGACCTCAGAAGGACCGGGATGTAGTTTTAACCACAGAAAGAAGAACAAAAGAGAGGTCCCGATTACGAGAAATAACCCTACGAGGCTGAAGTTCTTCACCAGAAGGAAATAGACAAGAAGAGCAACGATCAAGGCAGAAGTTAAAAGGTAGGAAATCTTGCGAATAGGTTTGTACAAATTTATTAAGCTCATGATTTCAGCTCACTTGAATGTCCCCGATGATCTGTGAGATAGAAATGTAGAGCTTGCTTTTTTCGGTTTCATACTTTTCGGATTGGTAGGTCTTGTTCACAAAAACGCCGTCGTGTTTCTCGCCCAGAAGCTTCAAATCACCAAGTATCGTGTTTGCTCGCACGGCAAACGCAATGTGCTTGGGGGCGGTCACGTTGATATCGCCAATGACGCCATTGAGTGTGAACACTTTTTCTCCCGCACCGACTTTGATATCGGAAAAATCCACATCCAGATCTCCAATGACGGTAGACGCGCTGCCCCTCTCGAAATTTTTGGATGCGACCCGGAGATCCAGATCGCCAAATATTTTGCTGGTCCGGAGTGTGTCCTCAGTCAACGCTTCAACGGCTTCCTTATTCCCTTGCTGGGCATCTTTCTGTGTCTCCCGATTTCGGTTCCGGATGAGTAAAATGCCGATGACAATCAAAATGACCGGCCAGAACGTGCTGAAGATATCACCCGCATCCAACACATTGAATTCGTCCAGGAGAAAAAGGACTCCCAGGAGAATTAAGATACTCCCCCAAAGCAGGCCTGAGCGTCTGGGCTGGTTAAGTTTTGCTGATTCTGTCATAGTATGCACCAAAAATTGTGATAGATGAACCCGAATTATTCATGCGTTAAAAAATTTTCGTCCAAACTAAAAAAGAGTCCGTGAACAGACAATAATAGCTTGTTTGTAGCGCGTGCATTAGCATGTATCTTACGGCCTGACGGCCCCACGACGAACGCCATCGATCTTTCTTTCCAAATAATTCAGCCCGATTTTGTTTTGCAGAATGATATCCAAGCGGCTGACCTTGCTTTCAGGGATGGCGATGCGTGTCAGTTCGAAATTCACGTCGTTGTAAAGATACAGAATCCAGACCCCATCTCGAATGAACTTCTTCCAACGGTATTTCCCAAAATCGGACCACGAGTAAAACCGCAATTTCAAGAATATGCCATTTTCGCCAATGGAAACTCGGAACAGCAGTATCGTGACAGAAGCCGTCAAACAAATGGCCGTTGTCAGGATAATTTCCGGCAAACTCTTCCTAAATATAAAAAACAGCAGCAAACAAATACTGAGCGCAAAAGCTCCGTAACTGACATATGTCAGACTCTTTTTGTACGGACCGGTATAGATGGGAAGTCTTACTTTCTTCATAAGTAATAGAGAATAGGTAAGATAGAATCCGGCGGCTAAAGGAGCAAGTGTAAAGAAGATGACCATGAATCTCTCCTCGATTCACAATAAAGCAATCCTCTCCTCTATGTTACGAAATTTGTGCATTTTGCTTCACATTTTATTTCGTTTCATTTTGAAATATGACTCAATTTTCTCGAGTGACATGGCGTTGAGGATGTTTTCCTTTTCCAACCAACCTTTACGAGCGATGCCAACGCCATATCGCATATCCTGCAAACCGCTGACGCTGTGAGCATCCGGGTTAATGCTGATCAGTACGTCTCTTTCTTTGGCATATTTGCAATACCGCCAATCGATGTCCAGGCGGTATGGGCTGGCGTTGAGTTCGATGGCCACGTTAAATTCCGCTGCGGCATCGATAATGCGATGCATGTCCAGAAGCAAGCCTTGCCGACCCATGAGAATCCGGCCTGTCGGATGCCCGAGGATGTTTACGTAAGGATTTTGCATGGCCTTCAAAATGCGGTTTGTGGCATCTTCCGGAGACATGTTCAAATTGGTATGTACAGAAGCCACGACGAAGTCGAACGAATTCAAAACGTCGTCCGCGTAATCCAAAGTCCCGTCGTTCAAGATGTCGCATTCCGTGCCTTTGAGAATCTTAAATCCATCGAATTTTTGATTCAACTCATCGACCCTGGCATGTTGCTCTTTTACTTGCTCCGGCGTCAGTCCGCGCGCGTAAACCACGATCTGACTGTGGTCACACAGCCCGAAATATTCATATCCCAATTCTTTGGTTGCGACTGCCATTTCTTCAATCGTATTCGCACCATCGCTAAAGGTAGAATGACAATGCAAAATGCCCTGGATGTCGGAACCTTCAACAAGGTTCGGAATGCGATTTTCTGCGGCAGCTTCGATTTCATCATTATCTTCACGCAGTTCCGGTGGAATGTAGGCCAGACCAAGCGCGGCGAACATGTCCGCTTCTTCCTTGCACGGAATCAACTCATCATCATTTCGGAACAAACCGTATTCGCTTATTTTCAACTTTAATTTCTTGGCCAGTCCGCGCATGGCCGTATTGTGTTCCGCCGAACCGGTGAAATGGTGCAAAATGGTTGCAAATTTGTCATCGGGCATGATGCGCAGATCGGCGTTGATGCCACGTTTAAGCACCACACTTGATTTTGTCGAACCTCTGGCCGTTATCGTGTCTACCTCCGGTCGAGTCGTAAAAAACTCCATGATTTGCGGGACATCCTCTTCCCTGGTGCTGGCGATGATATCGATATCTTTCACAGTTTCTTTCTTTCGACGCAAGCTTCCGCACACCTCTGCCCGGATGACTTTGGGATGATTGGACAGTGCTTCAAATAGAGGCTTCGCCGCTTCTTCAGCATGATGGTACAGGAACCGTTCTTTGCCTTTTTTGATGAATTCGATGCCCCGGAGAATTCTCTCCTGCGTTTTGGCTCCAAATCCTGCCAAATCGGCCAGGCGATTTTCTTTGCACGCGACCTCTAATTCACCAATCGTTCTTATCCCCAACACCTCGTACACCATTTTGATCTTTTTCGGACCAAAGCCGGGAATGGCGGTCATTTCCAGTAGGCTGCCTGGAATAGAAGCCTTCAACTTGTCGTAGTAGGTCAACCTGCCGGTTGCAACAAGTTCGCCGATCTTCTCTGCAAGTGCCGTGCCAATGCCCTTGATTTCATGGATCTTGCCTGTCTCCACCAATTCCTTGATGTCTGTGCTTCGACTCAAAATGGTGCGTGCTGCCCGTTCATAAGCACGACTTTTGAACGGATTCTCGCCTTTGATTTCCAATAGGACGGCAATTTCCTCAAAGATGGCTGCGACTTGGGTTTTGTCCATCACCGCTTCGTTTTAAATGTCTTGACTTTATCCAATCTCAGCTATATTGTAATTATGTCTGAAGGAAACTGACAGATCACGTCGTTTCGGTAATCTTTTGAGCCGGAATCTCCTGGTTTTTGGCAAGGAGATGCCTGCCCAACCCATGCGGGAATGACTCGAAAACTCTTTTTCGTTCAGACACTGATTTGAAATGTTAATCAAACGAATCCCGAAAAGCAAGCGAAAAAGTTACAGCGTAGTCACTTTAATTTCATAAAGTTGGGAAGCCAGGTCGGAGACATAATCTTTGCCTTTGGCCCCATTTTCCAGATCGGTGAGCCAGCGGGAGGGGACTCTGTCGATGCCGTGATAGGCACCAGCGATGGCGCCGGTCATGGCCCCAATGGTATCGGTGTCGCCGCCAAGAGACACGCCAAAAACCACGGCTTCTTCGAAGGAGTGATGTTTATTTAAGAAGGCGTAGATCGCGGCGGGGACGGAGACATAACTTCGAACGTCGTTGCCCATGCTTGACACAACGTGATCGATGGTCGGGGTGTCTATCAAAAAGCTTTCTAATTTGTACAGATTGCGAATCAGTTCTTCGGCTTCCGGTTCCACAAACGCTATGAGATCGCCAAGAAACGCGTGCACGTCGAGTTCTTCAGTGGGATTGGCCAGAGTCGCTCTGGCAATCGCAAATGCCTGCAAAGCCGCACTCTCTTTGCCAAGTGGGTGAGCATGGGTGATTTGACTGGAGAGATACGCTTTTTCGCGGAGCACGTACGGATCATCATAGTAGAAAACGCCCACTGGTGCGATTCGCATGGATGATCCGTTTCCAAACGAGCCGCCCTGAAAAATCTGTTTGCCCACTGCATCCCACGGGACGCCTTGCTCGATCAAGCTTAAGGCTTGCACGGTTCCGCCCCCGTATCCGCGGCTGGGATCGAAATTGTCCAAAAAACGCAGCGCCAGGTGCTCGCCATTTAAGTCACCGCACTCGATCAGCGATTCCGCGATCCCGATCATCATTTGGGTGTCGTCCGTGTACGTGCCTTTTCCGAGGCGTGCGTCCAGCATGTCTCGCACGTCCCCAAGTCGTTCGGAAATGGCTCCCGGACTCCAGCCCTCAACCGGCATGCCCAACGCATCGCCAACGAACGTCCCCAGGAGGGCCCCCTGGAATTTTTGTTTCAATTTTTCTGACATGAATGCTCTAACGATTCAGCGCAGGGCAAAGTTCACGAAACGATGCGTTGTTTTAGGCTCCTTAAGGTTGCTCCAAACCGGTTTATCTCCCTTTTATCTCACGGGGTGAATTGTTTTGCCCTAAATAGAATAGTGCTTGACCGAAAACTCATGTTCCTGAATCTCAAACATAACGCACGAGAATGTCATTCTGGAAGAATCTTTTTAATTAACAGCACTTTACGGACAACCAAGAAAAGATTCCTGAGGAATGACACACGGAGACAACACGGGTGTTCGGTCAGTCACTAAATAGTCTCGTATGAATTGCTCTACAACATAAATTATTTTGACTTCAATCATTTTGACTTTTTGGTTCCCGATACTCCGTCCGGGTTAGGGGAATCCAGCCACAAAAAGAGTGTAGAGTGACTTGGTCTTTCCGTTTTCGTTCGGGAACTATACTATGTAGCAAAATCACCACACTTGTTGTGTCGATTCACTTAGCCTCTGTGTCGATATTAACTATGAGTAAAAACTAAGTTTTATAAAAACAACAATGTAGGTTAAGAGGTTTGCTCTTCGCAAGTTGGCCTGAAATTTGAATCAGATCATATAATCACATTAAGAACTTATTGCTTGATTTCCAAGAGAATTCCATTAAATTTACCTCCAGATCAATCATGAAAGGTTCCCTTTTTAAATTCCAAACTCGCTTGTGTCTGGCCGTCTGTTTTTGGGCTGGGCTTATCTTCTTTTCCTCCTTATCACACCCATCTGTATTCGGGCAGGGGCGCGGCGCACCTCCTCGGCTAACCGTCGAGAAATTTGAGTTTGAAGGCAATACCAAGACCAATGACGAGGTCATCCTCAGACATCTCACGATTCAGCCCGGGGATACCGTAAATCCTGCCGTACTGGAAGCCAACCAACTTCGGCTGGCACAGACGAATTTCTTTAAAGACGTGGAATTCTATGCCCGGCCCGGTTCGGAGAAGGGAAAAGTCATTCTGGTCATCGAGGTGCAAGAGCGGCATTGGCCCTATTTTCAATTTGAAGGCGGACACAGCGATCTCAGGGGCTGGTTTTTCGTGCCTGCTAGCTTGCGGTTTGACAACTTTTTTGGAAGCGGGAACATGATCGGCCTTCGGCTGGTCCTCGGAGACCGCATTGGCAAGCTGTCTCTCGGGTTCCGTAACTCAAATCTGTTCGATGATACGGCCTTTTGGGATTTCGAGCTTTTTGGCGGCGGCCGAGAATTTATCCACTATCTGGGCAGCGATCGCTCAACTCAAGATGTCGGGTTTGGCGGATTGCGATTCCAAATCGGCGGGCAGGAAGGCCTGTTCAAACATCTCAATTTTGCCTATAGAATCGAAACCCACGAACCGGATGAATTCATAGATTTCTCTGATTTAGACTCAACAACAACACTGCTTCCGCCGGACATTGCCGATGATGTGCAGGAGACACAAATCGGGGCCTTTTCTTTCATCTTAAATGCAGATCTACGCGACAATCCGGCTTATCCGCTGAATGGATTTTGGGGTGCGTTGTCATTTGAGTTAGCTCATGATGAGCTGGGCAGCGATCTCAACTTCCCCAAGGTGATGTTGGACAGCCGGTTCTACAAGAGACTTTTCGGACGCCAGGTTTTTGCGTTCCATGTCAAAGGCGGCTACACCACGGACAACTCGCCTTTTTACGAACGATTCTATTTGGGAGGCGCCAATTCCTTGCGCGGCTATCCAGACCGCAGGTTGACTCCGGTCGGTTGGGGCACTAAGTTGTTTCGGAGCAATGCCGAATTTCGATTTCCGCTTTCGACAAGGAATTTTCCGTTTCACAAGTTTTCGGGGATTCTGTTTTTCGATGTCGGTGGAATTTGGCAGTCGGGGCAAACCCCTAAGTTTGACGATCTGTTTTCTGCCGCCGGTTTCGGCTTTCGCTATAAACTCCCCATCTTGGGGATGACGCGATTTGATTTTTCCTTTCCATTAAACAAAGTGGATGAAAACGATTTTCAATTTCACGTATCATTGGGGCATACTTTCTGAAATTGATTGCTAACGGTTTTCAATATCCTTTTTTATATTCGCTGCGATTTTGGGGGCAAACGGCGTGCCTCATTGCGCTGGTTTTGTTCGCATCGACGCGGGCTTATTCAGGTGATGAGCCGGAGATCCGCGTGGAGCAAATTAGAGCCCAAACAAAAGGCGAGCAGCTTGTGGTATCCGCGGTTTTTCAAAATCTCTTTTCAAAGAAAATTGTCGGAACCATTCAAAGCGGTCTGCCGTCGATCATCCAAATCGAAATCAGGCTTCTGGAGGGCGGCGACAGACAGATCTTGCGAAAGCAACTGTCTCGAACGATTTTATATGACATTTGGGACGAGCGCTATGTGATTGAGAGCCACGATACCATACAAGCGGCACAAGCGTACACGGATTTTGAGAAAGTAAAAGCAATGACCAGCCGCATGGAAAATGTCATCCTGGTGCCGAAGGATATTTTGAACCGCAACGCCACTTACCAAATTCGAATGCGAGTGGGCATTATCCCGATTTCTTCGCGGCAAGGTGACAAGGTGACCGACTGGCTGCTCAATCCCAATCAGACGGAAGAAAACCTGGCTTCGGAAGATCGTTCCAGCGGTTTTAAACTCAATCTCAGCAGTCTCATTTCCCTTTTTGTGGGTGGAGACAAGAGTTCAAAATATGTTTCAAGCTGGCATTCCGCAGAGTCGTTTAACATCAATGATTTGAAATGAATCGCATTCGCACCAAAATCGTGCTTTCGCTTCTGGTCATCACGCTACTACCCGTCTATCCGGTTTACGTTCTGCTTAAGAATCTTCACGAAAAAAGCCGTGGCATCGGATTCAACAAAAAAGTCGAGTCAGCTTTGGAAGACGCGGTCAACATTTCCCGTGAATTGTACGCTGAGTACAAGAAGCAAACCCTGACTGCGGCCAAAGAGTTCGCTGCATCGGACTGGGTTGAGAAGTTGCTGAACAAACAAGACGGGGTCGCAGCATCTATCTCCAACAAAGCCGAAGAGCTGGGTACCGGCAAGATTGATATTTTTGATCAACACGGCAATTTGCAGTATACTGGCAGCAACGTTCTGGATGCAGAATTTCCCCAACTTTATCTGAATATTGTAAAGCCGTTAACACAAAAAAGAGAACCGGAACTCTTGAGATTAGGTGATGATCGCAGCCACGTTTCCGCGTTCGCCCCGGTGATACGAAACGATGCGATCAAAGGATTCGTGGTTGCAACAAAGGCCATCGACCAAGAATTTGTAAGGGGCTCGGACCAGATTGTGGAAGTCAATCAGATATTCAAGACTCTGGATTTTTTGAATTTGACCGAAGGCTTTGTGCTTTCCTTTTTTGTGGTTTATGCCAGTCTGTCAGCCATTTCGGTTGCGGTGGGATATGTTTTTTCGCGTAAGATCACCCATCCTCTCATCAAATTGGTTGAAGGGACTAAGAAAGTGGCCGCGGGCGATTGGTCCCATCGCGTGCGAGTTTCATCGAAGGACGAAGTTGGAGAATTGGTCAGGGCCTTTAATCAAATGGTCGCCACGCTGAAAGAAAAACAGGATCAAGTGATCGCGCTGGAGAAGATGGTGGTCTGGCGGGAGATCGCGCGCATTTTGGCTCACGAAATCAAGAACCCGCTGACGCCCATCCAATTGACCGTGCAGCAAATGAAAGACAAATACTCGGGCGACGATCCGGAATATCAAAAGCTGCTTGAGGAATGCTCGGAAATCGTGAACGATGAAGTTGAGAGTCTGCGGACCCTGGTGCGGGAATTCTCCGAATTTGCACGCATGCCGACACTCAATCTCGCACGGGCGAATGTTAACGAGCTGATTAACGAAGTGAGCAAATTATACTCAGACAGGAGACTCCACACCGAGTTAGATGCATCGCTGCCCGAGTTTGAGTTCGACCATGAGAAGATGCGTCGCGTGCTGATCAATTTGATCGAAAACGCGTTTGACAGCATGAAGGAGAAAAGCGACGGTCAAGTGAACGTGAAAACGCGCCGGCAAGACGAAAAGGTGCTGTTAGAAGTGTCCGATACCGGCAGCGGCATCCCGGACGACCTCAAGCAAAAGATCTTTGAGCCGTACGTTTCCACCAAGAAAAGCGGCGTCGGACTCGGTCTGGCCATTGTGAAGCGAGTGGTTGAAGAACACGGTGGAAAAATAAGTGTGGCGAGTCGTGAAGGAAAAGGGACGACATTTCATATCGAATTGCCCATTGGCTAAGCAAGGTACCGCAAACGTCTCGTTTGCGTCTAAAGAAAAGCAAAAAGGCAATACGATTTAGGAGAAAACTATTAAGGCGGACCAACTCGTTCCAAAATTTCGATTTTGGAACGTAATTGCTTCAGAAACTTCGTTTCGAGAACTGGTTTTGACTAAACGAAACAAAGTTTCCAGGGCAATTTTGTTCCCAAATGGAAATTTGGGAACAAGTTTTAAAAGCCGGCTGCTCTTTCGACCCCGACGTTTCGG
>JABAHS010083300.1_pt6 | contig 19593 bp, 15 predicted proteins | sample 7062111 | NCBI WGS metagenome assembly JABAHS01 (sample SAMN14534600, study PRJNA622989) | marine sediment metagenome | biome: marine biome [ENVO:00000428]; feature: marine pelagic biome [ENVO:01000023]; material: deep marine sediment [ENVO:00002113]; isolation source: pool of 4 deep marine... | reverse complement strand
ATTGCGTTCACGGTCCAGGCGCCAGAGAAAGCGCTCGCCCGGGATTTTCGGATTCAGCAGTCGCAGCCGCACGTCGGTGGCGAGTCCGCCAAAATCGGGATTGATGCGCGCAGGGGCCAAATCCCGGTTGGGCCGCGCTTTGATGATTTTCACCACCAACTGATCCTTCGGTGTTGCCCCTTCAATGTAGATGGGACCAACCTCACCCGGCCAGGCGCCGCCTTCTTCGGTGTGATATGCCCCCATCAAGGTCTCGCTGACCAGCACGTCGCCGGGTTTTAACGTCAGCACCGGTTCCCGGACTTTGAAGGCCTGATAGCCGATTTCGGGTTTGAAATGGGTGGTGTCCTGGGCAAAAGTTAGAGTAGGAGATAACAGAATGGCAAAAAACAAACTAATCATCTTGGATAATTCGTTCATATTCTCCTCCAAATATGCAGTCTATTTCATGTTCATGAATCTGTCTCTATAGGTCTTCTCATAAAAACAAAACTAATCGCTTTCTATTCGTTTTAAGACGGTTTCGAATTCTTGCAAGAACCCTTCCACTCCTTTTGAATAGTAAATTATGTTGTTAGATAATCTGCCAAATCCACGATTTCTTAATTCATTGATGAAGTTTGCTTTGAACTCGCGCAGAGCCTCAAAAACATCAAGTCTTGGTTTTGTAGTAATTTTGTCGCTAAAGATTATTCTTAGCCTGGCAAATAAATTATCTGGTAGTCGCCGTTTCTTTATGATCTGCTGTGCTTCCCGTTCACTTTTCAAATCAACGAAAATCACCTTTGTACGGATTCCTTTTTGAATCTTGTTCAGTACAAACATATTCCTCAAAAAGGTCTCGAGATGTATTTCATTTAATGACAAACCCATTACGATAATAAGCTCGCTTTCGGAGATAGACTCGACAAATCTTGAGTAGTATGCAGAATATGGATTCCGGCCAAATGAATCTATCTTATTTGTGCCAGACGTCAGGAATGAGTTGTAGTTAATTCCTACATCAGGGTGATCGAATATTTGTGTTTCTTTATGACCAACAAATAAACGTTCAAATCTAACCTCCTGTGCTTGCTCGTAATCATCATAAAAGTAAAAATCTTTGTGTGCATTTAATCCAAGTGGAACAAAACCAATATGTCCGTGCAAATAAGAGACTGTATTTGTTGCTTCCAAAAACTCAACCTCATTAAATGTCTCATCAAATCCCGACACAATTTCTCCGATATTGTTCGTCACCTCACTTATCAGAGGATCATAATTCAGACTTATTATATCAAATCCTTTTGAGACAGTTTGTATCTTCTGCAGAAAGTTCTCGAACAACCTCTTGCCTCGAGCATATTGTTTTTTGTCACTGTGCTGCTGAAAGGCAATTATAACGGATGCAATAATTTCTCTAATTAAGTAAGGCAAGTAGTGAAAACCACCGGGATGTGTATTCTCAAAACCAAAGTCAAAACGGGGCTGAATTTCATGTTTTTGAAAGTGTTTTTCGCGTCTTACAAAGAAAAGAGCTGAATCAGGATCTGTGATTTGATCTTCTCCTCTTCTGTAAACACTTGCTAATCTATCCAAAGCTTGAACGTAGAATTCGAAGTTTATCGTATCTAGATACTTGCTTTGTGCCAAAACACGTGAAAACGAACGCAAGAAGGTTGAAACTTCGTGAGCACTGATATTTGCTCTGAGGGTATCATATCCCGGTCTCGCTTTTGCTTGGTTATATCTCTCAACAATTTTCTCCCACGAGTTTTCATCCAAGACATTTTTGCATATGGTCGCTGTAGACAGGTCTTCATGCCGCTGTTTGAAAAAAGGTCGTGACGCACCCGCCCCAAGTAAAATTGAAATCCTTCCAGTCATTTTTGTAACAGCAAGCTCTTAATCTCCTTGAAATTTCACAATTTCAAACAGAAGTCCGTGAAATCTGTGACTACAAATTCTCTTGCCAAAATACGACCATCTTATTAAACAGATGCCTCCTCGCCGGTCGATCTTTGATGCCGTGTTTGCGCATGGGATAAAACATCATGTCGAATGGAATGCCGGCCTGCACAAGTTCTTCGATGAACGCCCAGGAGTTTTGCGGATGCACGTTGTCGTCGTAGGTGCCGTGCACCAACAGCAGCCGCCCATGCAGATTTTTGGCGCTTTTTACGAAGGAGGTCCGTTCATAGCCCCCGGGATTGTCCTGCGGACGTTTCATGGTAAACTCCGCCCACTTGGTGTCGTAATAATGCCAGTCCGTCACCGGTGCCACGGAAATGCCGGCTTTAAACTCTTGCGTGTTGGTCATGGCGTTCAAGGTGAAGCTGCCGCCGCCGCTCCATCCCCAGATGCCGAAGCGCTCGCCATCCACGTACGGCTGCGATTTCAGCCATTTTACCCCATCCACAATGTCGCGCATTTCGATGGGACCGGACATAAGCTTGTGTAAGCGATTTTCCAAAATTTTGCTGATGGCCGTGGCGCTGCGATGATCGAAGCGCACCACCAGATATCCATTTCGCAGCAGAATTTGGTCGAAGTAACGATTCCGATTCCAGGCATTGAACACCGTGGGCGCCGAAGGGCCAGCGTAAATATGATAAATAATCGGATAGGCTTTGCTCGCGTCAAAATCTTTTGGCTTGAGAATTTCCGCCGGCATGGGGAAGCCATCGGACGTCGGAATGGTGAACAGTTCCGGATATTTGAACCCAATCTCGGAGAACATTTCCTTCCGCGGTGGTGCCAGTTCGTGCAGCCGTTCGCCGTTGTTTTTGTGCAAATTCAGGGAGGGCAAAGTCGTGATATTCGAAAACGTGTCAAAGTAGTACTTCCCATTCGGACTGCAAATAATTCGATGGGTGCCGTCCCGTTTCGTGAGCCGTTCCATGCCGGTTCCATCAAATTTGATGCGATACAGATGACGTTCGATGGATGACTTCTTGAGAGACGTGAAATAAATCCAGCCAGTCTCTTCATCGATGGCAGACACCGCCTGCCGCAACCAAAACGGTCCACCCGAAGCGCGCAGCGACCACTCGCCTTTGGTGATCTGATTCACCAACTCGCCATCCATAGTAAAGCGATAGAGATGAGCGTACCCGTCGCGTTCCGATTGCCAGATGAAATGCTTGCCGTTGTCCAGAAAATACAGATCGTCGTTGATGTTCACCCAGGCCGTATCGCTTTCGGTAAAGACGTGTTTGGTTTCACCGGTGGCGCGGTCCGCAAAATAGGTGTCCAGTTGGGTTTGCGCTCGATTCATGACCTGCACGGCGAAGCGCTGGTTGTTGGGCAGCCATTTTACACGCGCGACGTACTCGTAATCGCTGGTATCCAAATTCACCCAGGTGGTCTTGGCATCGTCGATTCCCACGACCCCAACGCGCACGATGGGATTGGTGGTCCCGGCCTTAGGATACCGCTGCTCGATAACCCTCGGGACCTGTGGTTCGAAATCCACAAAATGCATGATGCTCACTGGCGACTCATCCGTCTGCAGATAGGCGATGGATTTCGAATCCTCCGACCACCAGTATCCAATGTCGCGGCGCCCGAAGATTTCCTCCCAGTAGACCCAGGAAAGCGTGCCGTTGAGAACGGTCTCGCTGCCATCGGTCGTCAGCGCTTTTTCGGATTGCTTTTCGATATTGTAGACGTACAAATCGTTGGCGCGCACGTAAGCCAGCATACTGCCGTCCGGCGAGAAGTTGACGGACTTTTCCTCCGCTTCGGTATCCGTCACTTGATGGAATTCCGCATTCTTTAGATTAAGCAGATAGACATCTTCTTCGAACAGGTAAACTGCGCGCGTGCCTTGTTCATCAAACGCAATGGGCCACTCCAGCACCGTTGTGGTGTCGTCTTCGCCAACATACGACTTGAGACTTGTAACCGCTTTGTTCATATCCAAAATTGGTTCGCGTTTCAACGACTGCGGATCGAAGGCTTCGAAGGTGCGCTCATCCTCGAGTTTGCGCAAATCATACAGAATCGCCGTGTTATCTTCTAACCAAACAAATTTCGGCAGCGCGGTCAGCTCCTCGCTTTTGTCGCTGTAAATCCATTCGACGGTGATCTGTTTTTTCTCTTGGGCAACTACCAGACTCCATAAAAGCAGCAAATTAACGGTGAGAATTAGAAATGTTTGCATGTGATTCCCTCTCCTTTTAATCATTTCATAAGGTGTGCAGTCAACTAAGAGTCGCCTTCGGTCTGAGAAATCCTCGCTGCAATATCAAAAATAAATGTCAGTTTGTCAAGTGAAATAATGTTCGCTTGCGTACACATGGTGTATTAATAGCGGATACCTTAACAAGGTCGATCCGATACGTACATTCGCTAAGTTTTTAAAAAACAGTCGTGGCATGCTTCTTGAACAGATTCCTAATGCAGAGGTGCGGGCAGAAAACAGCCATATGTGGAGAAAGACCATGATTAAGAATTACCTCAAAATTGCCATCCGGAACATGCTCAAAAACAAGGGCTACATGTTCATAAATATCATCGGCTTAGCTATTGGCATCGCCGTTTGCTTTTTGATTTTTCTGTGGGTTACAGACGAACTCAGCTACGATCGTTTCCACGAAAAATCTCAACGAATTTACAGAACCTTGTGGGATGCCCGTTTTGGCGACAACGAATGGACGCTTCCCTTTGGACCGGTTCCGCTGGCGAAGGTGTTGAGGAATGAGTTTCCCGAGGTGGAGCAGGCCGTTCGAATCAGACCGGCCAGCCGGACCGTTCGGCAAGATAAGGAATACATCGTCGAAGAAAACGTTTTCTACGTGGATCCGACTTTTTTCGACGTGTTCACGGTTTCCTTCATTGCCGGAAATCCGGAAACCGCACTCAACGATGCCAATTCCGTCGTTCTGACTAAAGAAAAAGCCCAGCGCTATTTCCCAAATCAAAATCCGGTTGGACAGACGCTTGAACTCAACGATGGTACGCTGCTGAAAGTAAGCGCTGTGGTCAAACGCTTTCCGCCGCAGTCGCATTGCCACTTTGATTTTTTGGCGCCACTGCAGGCCTTGCCGATCATCGAGCGCCGTCGTACGCATTGGGGTTCGGCGACCGTTTACACATATTTTGTACTCAGAGAAGGAGAGCAAGCTGCGGTGGTCGAAAGGAAACTGCACGATTATGTTGAAGAGAATGTGTTTGACCGGGAATCGAATCCCGCGGGAAACTACAGCCGCTTCTTAGTGCAGCCGTTAACGGACATTCATCTGCGTTCGCATTTTAAATACGAGCTCTCAGCAAACGGCAATATTCTGTACGTCTATCTCTTCTCCGTGATCGCCGTTTTCATTTTGGTGCTCGCTTGCATCAATTTTGTCAATCTCTCCACAGCACGATCCGCCCATCGGGCGAAAGAAGTGGGGCTCCGAAAAGTTCTGGGTGGCCAGCGCTATCAGCTCGTTGGTCAGTTTCTTGCCGAATCGTTGGTCTATGTGGCCCTGGCGGTCCTCCTCGGGATCGTATTGACAGAGCTCGCTTTGCCGGCTTTTAACCCCCTCGCAGACAAACAAATGACAACCCATTACCTCGACTCGCCGTCTACTTTAATTGCACTGACCTTGATCGCTCTTGCAGTGGCTGTCCTGGCCGGGATGTATCCGGCCTTCTATCTGTCCGCTTTTTGGCCGGTACGGGCGCTTAGAGGCCATGTCACTTCTAACACCGGACGGGATTGGCTGCGTAACGGGCTGGTGGTGACGCAGTTTTGTGTTTCCATTGGTCTGCTCGCGGGTACCTTTGTGGTCCGAAGCCAACTAAAATATATCAAAAATAAGCGACTCGGTTTTGACAAAGAACACGTGCTGGTGGTGAAAGATGCAAACGCGCTGGGCAATAAGTCCCCGGTCTTCAAGGACCGACTGAATTCTCATCCGCTGGTGGTTGCCGCTTCGGCGACGCAAAGCTTGCCGGGACGCACCTTCGATTCCACCGTGTTCGAACCTGAACAGCCAGCCAATTATGAGCAATCCTCGCTCACCTACGCCATGATTGACGAACATTATGTCGATGCGCTCGGACTTGAGATTGCGGAAGGGCGGAATTTCTCCAGGCAGTTTGCGACCGACTCCTCTGCTTTTCTCATCAACCAGTCGGCAGCGCAGGCGTTGGGGTGGCCGGATCCCGTTGGCAAACAAATCACCATGTCCGGTGTGGTCAAAGGTTCGGTCATCGGGGTTGTGGAGGATTTTCATTTCGAATCGCTCCATCACGAAGTGAAACCGGTGCTGTTTCCGTTCATCCGATGGCGTCCATCTTATATTGCGGTTCGACTGCAGCCGGGAGATTTGGCCGATGGCATCGCGGCGGTTCAACAACTCTGGGAGGAATTTGTACCGCAGCAGCCCTTTGAATACTCTTTCCTGGATCAGGATTACCAGCAAATTTACGACAAGGAGCAACGAGTTGCCAGGATCTTCGGTACGTTTTCAGCGCTGGCAATTTTTATCGCGTGTCTCGGCTTGTTCGGGTTGGCGGCGTTTACCGCCGAACAGCGCACCAAGGAAATCGGCATTCGAAAAGTGTTAGGAGCCACGGTCACGGGTATCGTCGGGCTGCTTTCCAAAGATATTGCCAAGCTGGTGTTGGCGGCAAATCTGATCGCCTGGCCGCTGGCTTATTACGGGATGAACAAATGGTTGCAAAATTTCGCTTATCGAACCGATTTCGATTGGTGGATATTTCTGCTGGCAGGTGGCCTGGCGCTGGCGATTGCGCTACTGACCGTGAGTACGCAGGCGGTCAAAGCTGCATTGACCAACCCGGTTGAAAGCTTGAGATATGAGTGAAATGTGCGACGCACTTCCGAAGTGCGTCGCACATTTGTGGTCATTATGAACCGCTAACTGTTGGAGAGAATATGTTCAAAAACTATTTCAAAATCGCCCTGAGAAATCTCATCAAACATAGAGTTTATACGCTCATCAACGTATTGGGGCTGGCAATCGGTATGGCGGCCTGCCTGTTGATGCTGACGTTTGTACTGCACGAATTGAGTTATGACAAGTTTCATGAAAAAAGCGAACGCATTTTCCGCATCAATGATCGCTGGACCTCAGGTCAGATCGAAGAGGAACTGGCGGTGGTACCGTTTCCCCTTGGACCAACAATGAAAGTCGAATATCCCGACATGATCGAGGCGGTGACGCGCCTGTATCGACCGGCTTCCTGGGCTAGCACCGTCACCGTCGTTTATGAAGATCAATCGCTCATCGAGGACGACGTTGTTTTCGCTGACCCGACTTTTTTTGACTTATTTGATTTCCAACTGGTGCAGGGGTCAGAGGCCGCGCTGCAATCCCCCAATGGTGTGATTGTCACCGAGGCGGTGGCGCACAGATACTTCGGTGAGAAGAACCCGATCGGACAGCACCTCACCATAAACAACGACCTGGAACTGGAAGTAGGCGCGGTAGTTCAGAATATCCCGGAGAATTCCCATATCCGCTTCGATTTTCTGGTAACCAGCGAGGCCCTGGCCAACTGGTGGAATAACACAGCCTACCGGGACAACTGGACCTGGACCGCCTGCTGGACCTATTTTCTGTTGAGCGATCCGGAACTTGCCAGCGCCTTGCAAAAGGAACTGCCCGGTTTTGTTGACCGCCATTTCCCCGATTCGATCGAAGATGATACCTATCTGCATGTACAGGCGCTGAATGATATTCACCTGTATCCGCAGGCATACTATGAACTCACTCCCGGAGGCAACATCATCTACGTTTACATCTTCTCGGCCATTGCCGGGCTGATTTTGTTGATCGCATGCATCAACTTTATGAATTTGGCCACGGCACGCTCGGCAAGTCGCGCCCGGGAGGTGGGCATGCGCAAGGTGCTGGGTGCTTATCGAACCAACCTGGTCCGTCAATTCCTGGGTGAGACGATTCTGATGAGCATACTGGCGTTGCTGCTGGCCGTAGCGCTGGTGGAGCTGGCTCTTCCGCTATTTAATTCGCTCACGGACAAAACGCTGGACATTCACTATTTTGAAAATATTTATGTCCTCGTCGGACTGCTGGGTATCGCTTTGCTGGTAGGCGTTCTTGCTGGCAGCTATCCGGCGTTCTTTCTGTCGGGCTTTCCTCCCGTTGCCGTGTTAAAGGGATCGCCGGGCAGCGGCGCGCGTACGAACCGCTCGGAAGCCTCGTTTCGAAAGGCTTTGGTGGTCAGCCAGTTTGTCATCTCGCTGGTATTGCTTATCTCTATTACGATCATTCATAACCAGTTAAATTATCTGAGAAATAAGGACCTGGGTTTCAACAAGGAACAGGTGGTCCTGTTCGACCGTTTCAATCTGGATTCGCAACGCTACCTGTCCTTGAAATCGGAATTGCTAAAACATAGAGATATCGTAGCCGTGAGTTCGCTCAGCGGCAGTGTACCGGGTCGAGCAGACGGAGTCGCCAATGCCTTCATCACCGACGGCATGTCGCCGGATGATCCTTTGTGGCTAAGCGTGATGTGGGGCAGTTATGATTTTGAAGACGTGCTAGGTCTTGATCTCCTCGCCGGACGATCGTTTTCNNTTTAGGTTGGAGCGTGGAAGAAGCTCTCGGAAAGCAGTTGCACCGGCTGGATGCCCAGGGCCAGGTGGGCCGTACTGGCGTTATTCTGGGCGTTGTAAATAATTTCCACTACCAGTCGCTGCACGAAACCCTCAAGCCATTGGTGATTCCGTTCGGCGCCTGGGATTATGCGGTGCGCATCAATCCTCATAATATCTCCGAAACCATAAGCTATATGCAGAAGACCTGGGAAACCATGGTTCCCGGGATGCCGCTCAATTACAGATTTCTTGATGACAATATCGACCAGCTTTATCGCAAAGAGCAAAAACTCGGGCAGATTATTCAGTATTTCACCATTTTGGCGATTTTTATCGCTTGCCTGGGTTTGTTTGGGTTGGCCTCCTTTACCACGCAAACGCGCACCAAGGAAATCGGGGTGCGCAAGGTGCTGGGCGCCACGGTACCCAGCCTGGTCTTATTGCTCTCGAAAGAATTCACCCGACTGGTGCTTATGGCCTTCGTCATTGCCACGCCCATTGCCTGGTGGGCGATGAACCGCTGGCTGGAAAACTTCGCCTATCGTATCGGGATTGAGTGGTGGATATTCGCGCTGGCTGGCGCCCTGGCACTGACGATTGCGCTACTGACCGTGAGTTCTCAAGCCATCAAAGCTGCCTTAACAAATCCGGCGGACTCATTACGATATGAGTAATTGTGGCTCCAGGATCGCCCGGTATATTCATGCCGGGCGAAAAATGTTTTTTGGATATTCATCCCAAAGGATGGCTGTTCTAAATCGAATTTGGAAGGACCAATGTTCGGTTGGGTTTCCTGCGTTTATTTTGAGGCCAGATAACCGCCAATGATACCCAAAATAGGTTTAAGTTTTTTGGCTGCTGGGTCGGCTTCCACACCGAAGTTCTCTAATGCAGTAGCACCGAGGAGATATAGGGAATCCTTCGGTGCAAATATGACTGGGCAAGTAAGTGTCTCGTTGAGGTCATAAATGGTAAATAAGGCTTCACCTAATAGACGACGGTCGCGACGACCATCAGCTAAAATCAACTCTCTGTGCAATGCCTCTAGACCGATGGCCTGTAATCGGTCTTCTGGTATGAAACTGTATAATGCACCTGTATCTACCCAAAAATTCTCTTCAAAAGAAAGTTCGGGCTTGGCAGGATTGGACACCTTGAGTCGTACTTTGAACATGCCCATACCGATGTTCCTTTCAATTGAACTTTCAGAACATTTTTACTTAAAAATACGTTTAGACAATTCAGGTACTCGAACAAGGTCTGCTTCGACCATAATCAAATCAAGAATTGGATCGATCTCAATTCCCGGAAATTTCTTGCCAAGAGCTTGCCCTACGCGGTGATACTCCTCGAATATTTCAGGGGAAATGACTAATGTGACTTTGCCATCTTGACAGGCTTTGAGAATTTCGTATGGAGGGCCGGTGAAAGATACTCCAGACACAAATACATTCGTATCAACGATAATCTTCACTTACGCGCACGCACTTCAGCAATCGCAGCAGCAATATCATTCCGCTTCATTCCGGCAGCCTTCGCCTGCTTTCGAACTTCAGTGATAAGGTCTTCGAAGTCATCGAGGGATGGAGGTGTGATGGCCTTTAGAATTCAAGTATCTTTATCCCCACTACGATGAATTGTGAGCCTGCCTTCAGACCGAGACGCTTACGAATTTCTTCCGGTATGACTACCTGACCCTTCGAGGACATTTTTGTCGTTGCTAAGCAAGACATGGATTCTTTCTTTCCTTGATATTACTGATTCGACTTACAAGTAAGAATATAATAAATGGAATCCTCACCAACAAGCGAAAAGTTTCTCACCAGTGCCAACGAATACGTATACTACAACTAAGCCGCAGGTTGATATGCTTGAACCTCTTTATCGAGACGCTCGGCTAATTCATCTTCAGCGACGTCGAGATCATAGTCCATTTGAAGACCTAACCAGAATTGAGGAGACATGTCAAAGTACTTCGCCAATCTTAAAGCGGTATCGGCAGTTATGCGACGTTTACGTTGAACAATTTCGTTAATTCTACGTGGCGGTACTCTAATATCGAGAGCTAACCGATTTTGACTAAGATTCATCGGCTTGAGAAATTCTTCGAAAAGAATTTCCCCAGGATGAACGGGAGCTAGTTTCTTAGAAGACATATGAAATCACTCTCCTTAATTCAATGATAATCGACTATTTCGACGTTTTGAGCGTCGTTCTCACGCCATTCAAAACAGACTCTCCATTGGTCATTAATTCGTATGCTATGTTGTCCTTTTCGGTTACCTTTCAAAGCCTCCAACCGATTACCTGGTGGCACACGTAAATCCTTTAAAGTTTTAGCTCGGTTTAGCATTCGTAATTTTCTCAGCACCGCCCGTTGGATATCATCAGGAAACTTCTTAGAGAATTGTCGTTTGAATATCCTCGCAGTTTCTTTGCATTTAACCGAGCTAATCATTATTCAATATATAACGCATGGCGTTAAATGTCAAGTGTATTTTCTCCATGTTATTCTTTCATAAGAGTTAGAAGCATTTTGACTGTCGCCCAATCTGTTTCTATCTCATTTCTGCTTCATGCGTTCCAAAATGGACATCAGCCGCTCGTTGCCCCCTGCCGGTGGACGCCAATCAACATGCACGACCTCCGCTTCCTGGGCTTTGAGGCTTTCCGTGAACGACTCCAGTCCAACGTTGAAGGCTTGTATGGGCTGCTGCAGAACACTCAGGTCGACGGGCGGTAATAGCGTTGATTCACCCAATGCCTGTAGGCGGCCGCCCACATAGAGCGCTGCCGCACGACTGCTGGTCTCGACACGCACGCCTGCCTTCTCAAGTTGCTCCACCTGACCCGACAAATCTTGTGGATCTTCATCCGTACCGACAACCACGGCAACGAATTCCAACTCTCTTCTGGCCTTTTGGGCTTGTTTGCGCACCCGGGAAATGACCGGTACGAGCTCACTAGCGGGATCGGGATGCGCCCCATGGCCCAAAACCACGTCGAGTAAGATGATGGCGACTTCGGGATCCTCGGCCTCTTCTTCGAGGCGCTGCAGGCGGAGCGTGTTGTCGAGCATGGGATGCAATCGACCCACAGTAAACTCATCCTCCCCAAAGTCAATAATCGAATTACCCTGGCTGGCCATCGGATTGGTGAGTCGCTGCTTTTCGCTGAGTGCAATGTTAGAGTGGACTTCTGGCAGATAGCTTTGCAGAATCAACAGAGTTTCGTAAGCCAGAGTGCCGCCGGAAAAAAGTCCACGTACATATCGTTGACTTGGAGCGAAATTCGTCGATTGCGAATGGTCAGCAATTGTGGAAACACCTGACTCAGCCAATTCGACCGCCCTATCTGCAGCGTCGTCCAGCGAATTTACGAAGAGAAGTGGGCTGTCATGGTTGGCGGGAGAGGACATGGGCAAACCGATAAAATTGATGATAACCGGCTTATTGGCAGCACTCGCCTGCCGCAGCACAGCCGCGGAGACTTCGAGATCCGGGGGTTTTGAAATGAGGACAATCACCTTCGTTTCCGGATCGCGGCTGAGCAAATCGAGGCTTTGTTGGGATGTTATGCCGCCAATTTTTTGCGTTAAGTCCCGTCCACCTGTGCCGAAAGCATGGCTGATGCCGCTGCCCATCTGGTGAATGCGTGAGGCCACTTGCTGCAGACCGGTTCCTGACGCACCCACCAGACCAATGGGGCCGCGTTGCACCTGATTCGCAAAGCCAAAGCCCACTCCATTGATGATGGCGGTGCCGCAATCCGGTCCCATCACCAAAAGGCCCTTTTCCGCGGCCTCTTTTTTCAAGGCGATTTCGTCTTCCGGAGCCACGTTGTCGCTGTAAAAAAAGATGTGCTTTTTCAAGCCTAATGCTTCACGGGCCACGCCGGCAGCATACCGACCCGGTACGGAAATCAGTACCCAGGAAGCCTCAGGCAGCATTTTGGTGGCGCTGTCGAGACTCCTGGGACGGTAATCCTTCTGCGAAGTGGTTTGGCGCTTGGAAAGGAGATCATCCACCTGGCTCAATGCGGTGTTGGCTGCAGCTTCGTCCTGACCTTCGATGCTCACGATAAGATCGTCAGCTTGGGCTGCTTGAGCTTCTTCGGTCAACAGGCCATTTTGCTCGAGCAGATCCTTGTTGGCAGCACTTCCCATCATGACACCGGCATTGGTGATACCGGGCAGCGCGTTCAGGGTGGCCTGCAATTGCATCAAAACAACCGAGTCGTAATAAGCGCCCTTTCGAATTTCCGATTTTATGACGGACATGCTGGTTTCAGAGACTCAGTTCTTATTAGTAAAAAGATGCAAAAAGCTTCTGAATTTTTCAAGGATTATCGAAAAAGCGACATCAACAATGCGAAGAAGAGCACGTATACAATGAATCCGATAAAGCAGACTCCAACAGCTCGAAACGTACTGGTGTAATCCAGGGCCTGTCGAACGGCGATCACCATAGCTATCAGCATCCAAATCATCGCCGCAAGCGATACCAGTAAGTGCAGGCCCGGAATGATCCCCACGATGCGAATGAGACCGGGAGAGCTTGAGAATCCGATGGTTCGCAGCAACTCTCCCAAGTCTGCTGAGGTTTGCGATTCCGGTAGCAATCGTGTGCCAATGAAATATGTTAGGAAGGCCCAGATAAACCAGCCGATCAGAGCTGCGATGGTCCCTGCGACGATGCCGCCAATGCCGGTCTCACCGATGCTGGCGATTCCGGCGGCAACGCTTGACAGCACCACCACCAACATTGCCTGGCCCGTTGCGGTAGTGTCCGCCTCCACCTCTTCGTACAAATTGACATCGAGTTTGGCCGCACGAAGCATGCGATTTTGTAAATTTGCCATCTTATCCCTCCTTCGGTTTTTTTAAAGCCTTTCGGCTATAATTGAGTAAATTGATTGGGTGACCTCACTTAACTCCTGTTTTGTGTTCAACCGTTTTCCTTCAAAAAAAACTTAATGTGAATTATTCAAAAAAAGCGCCGGGGCAGTCATTCCCGCGAAGGCCGAAGGCGGGAATCCATTATAATCATGACTTATGGACTTTTCTGGATGCCCGCCTCCGCGGGCAGGACAATTTAACACTTTGAGTATAAAAGAGCTATTTTTGAATAATTCAAGTTAAAATTCACTCCATGTTTTGGTACTTCGATAAGTCCTGTGCTCTATTTAGCTGAGTCCGTCTGTTGTAGCAACTTGGCTACCAGGGCGGTCCAGCCCGTTTGATGGCTGGCGCCGAGACCAGCCCCATTATCACCATGGAAGTATTCGAAAAACGGGACGTGGCCCTGCCAGTACTTATCCTGCTGAAAGAGTTTGTTGTCCCCAAACACCGGACGACATCCAAAATTTTGTGAGTCTTGTAAGAATATGTTAATGAGTCGTTTTGAAAGCTCGGATGCCACACTTTGCAAGCTGTGCCAGCAGTTCGAATAACGGGGACACTCGAGTTTAAAGTCATCTCCGTAATAGTGATGGTACTTTTGCAGCGATTCGATCATCAAGTAATTCAGCGGAAACCAGATGGGGCCGCGCCAGTTTGAATTGCCTCCGAACATACCGGTACTGGACTCCGCCGGTTCATAACTGACCGTGTAAGTCTGACCATCGAGGTGAAACGTGTACGGCTCATGCAAGTGTTGCCAGGAAAGCGATCGCAGCCCATATTTCGATAAGAACTGCGACGGGTCCAACATGCGCGGCAAAATCTTGTGAAGCTGTTGTTTGTTCACAATGGAGAGCAAACGACGTCCGCCATCGCCAGGCTCAGTGAGTGAGGCGATGTCCTGCACCAATTGCGGGCGGTATTTGATGAACCATTCCATTCGTCGACGAAAACGCGGAAGCATTTCCAGGAGATCCGGTTCGAGGGTCTCGACCGCAAACAGCGGAATCAGCCCGACGAAGGAGCGGACCTTGAGCGGGATGGCGTGGCCCTCGGCGGCGTGGAGGACGTCATAAAAGAAGCCATCTTCAGGATCCCATAGACTCAGATCGTCCTCGCCCAGATGGTTCATGGCGTGCGCAATGTATATAAAATGTTCGAAAAACTTGGTGGCCACATCCTCATAAGCCGGATTGGTTCGGGCCAATTCCACAGCAATGGCAAGCATGTTCAAACAGTACATGCCCATCCAGGCGGTGCTGTCGGCTTGCTCGAGATGTCCACCGGTTGGTATCGGGGCACTGCGGTCGAAAACGCCGATGTTATCGAGCCCGAGAAAGCCGCCCTGAAAGAGGTTCTTACCATGTTCATCTTTTCGGTTGACCCACCAGGTAAAATTCAGCAAGAGTTTGTGAAATGCAGCCTCGAGGAAACGGGAGTCAGTATGGCCGGTAATTTTGCGAGCAATCTTGTAGACCCGCCAGACTGCCCAGGCATGTACGGGGGGATTCACATCGCTGAAGGACCATTCATAAGCAGGAATTTGTCCATTCGGATGCATATACCATTCCCGCAACAGCAGCGTCAGTTGGCGTTTGGCCCACTCCGGATCGATGAGCGCAATGGGCAAACAATGGAAGGCCAAATCCCACGCGGCAAACCAGGGATATTCCCATTTGTCCGGCATGGATAGAACATCCAGATTATAGAGGTGACCCCAATTCTTGTTTCGACCTTGTTTGCGAGTTTCCGGCGGCGGTGGCCCACCCGGATCGCCTTTTAGCCACATTTCGACTCCGTAATGATAGAACTGCTTGGACCACATCAATCCCGCGAAAGCCTGGTGTTGTACAAGCGTCTCGTCCTGCGTAAGCACCGGATTTTGAATTGCGGCGTAAAACTCGTCTGCTTCTTTGATGCGCTGAGAAAAGAGTCTGTCAAAATCGGCGAAGGGTGTCGTGAGGTCGGTGTTGCTGAAACGAACATGCACAGAGCGGCTTTCACCTGGCGCAATTAGCATCTTAAAGTTTGCAGCCACTTTTGTACCCGATTTGTTGGGATTCACACGGTGCGTATGTCCCAGAACCACGGCATCATTTATGCTGTCCTTCACGTACGGACTCACATTCGGAATGTTGAACAGCCGCTCCTGATTTGTCTCATTCTCGGTGAAGAGCAGCTCCGGTTCCGCGCCATCGTCGCTGCTCACGTACCACCATCTCTTTCCGAGATGACGATGTGTGGTGAGAACGGTACCCCGGGCGAGTTCCTTAAGTTGGGGCTTGTCCTGTTTGTATCCCCAGGACCACGTATTCCGAAACCAGAGGTGCGGCAGAACCAAGATGGGCGCCGCTTCCGGGCCGCGATTATGAACGGTGATGCGGCACAGAAAATCCTCCTGGTCGGCTTTGGCGTATTCGATGAAGACGTCGAAATAGCGGTGTTCAGCAAATGCCTCGGGTAAAGCGTCGATGAGTTCAAATTCCGGCTGGTTGCGTCCCCGTCGCCTATTCTCCTCGATCAATTTTTTATAAGGGAATTCGACTTGCGGATACTTGTAAAGCATTTTCATGTAGGAATGCGTCGGTGTGCCATCGAGGTAAAAGTAGACCTCCTTCACATCTTCGCCATGATTGCCTTCCCGTCCATTCAGTCCGAAAAGGCGTTCTTTCAGAATCGGATCGCGCTCATTCCACAGAGCGACAGCCATGCAAATGTTCTGAAAGCGATTGCAGAACCCTCCGAGTCCATCTTCATTCCAGCGATAGGCGCGACTGCGAGCATGCTCATGAGGAAAAAACTCCCAGGCATTGCCCGACTCGCTGTAGTCCTCGCGAACCGTTCCCCAGGCACGTTCGCTGACATAAGGACCCCAGTTTTTCCAGTCGGCTTTGCGAGCTTCGGAATCGGCTAATCGTTTGTGTTCGGCTGTTTGAAGTGGCATCTATTTTCTTTACAATCGAACGGAACCAGGGATCGATCTAACTGACTACAGCAACCCATTATGCGGTCTGGTGAATGCAACAACTATCATGGTGATCACGATAATCCAAATACCAGCAAAAACAGGAACAAAATGCTGCCTCTTTTTTAACATCTCCGGATACCGGATTTCTTTGCCCGCAAATTTTCCTCGCGGTTTACTTGGAAAGAAAAAGGTTTTGTATGTCTCAATCGTACCAACGGTAAATCCCAGGGCGCCCAGTGCGATAAAAAGATAATTACCGGTAAAATTGGCGAGCATAAACGCGTACAGTAACGCAATGACCGGACTGCGAAAGAATTTCAGGATCGAGAAGCCTTCCTTCGGGGCATCTTNNGCTGCCAATCAGCAACACCGTGATCAGACCCGACGGATTGAATCCGATTTGCTGCAAATAATAAATGCCGTACACGCCAAGCAACACGCCGGTCATGTAAGCCGCGCCGACGGAGAGCTGCACAGCCCGGCTTTTCACAACATTGCCCTGAACGCTAAACTGCATGGGTATGAAATACTTGGATTGATCTTCGACGCGCAGGAACGTCTTATAAAATTCAATCATCGCACGTTCAACAACATATGTGAAGCCATACAACACCACTAAGTTGGGGATCTTTGTCGCATCGAGGTTGGTGATCAGAACCACGGTGACTGCAATAACGCCGCTAACAATAGTGCTTCGGAAATATTTTCGCCACGTGAATCCTTCGTAGGGGGCGTCTTTGTACATGCCCCAGGTGGATGTATGCAGTCCGGCCAAAAGTCCGACGATGAGTGCCATCAGTAGATTCATCAGTCCATTATCCTTTCAAATTCAGGTTTCGGCCAACGAGCCATTTGCCTTACGCGCCGATCGGTAAATCTCTTCGATGAGCTTGAGGTCTTGTTTCGCAAGGTCCAAACTGAACCGGGGATCCCGGTCGTTTTGAACGCATTCGATGAAATCTGCGAACATGGCTTTATAGCCGGCAATGTCTTTCAGCCCCGGGAAAATAAGCCGTTTTTTCTTTCCTCTGACAATGACAAATATGCCGTTTGTCTCAAAGGTAACGCTGCCTTCCTTCCCATAGATTTTTGAGATTCGCAAGCCCTTGAACAGGGAAGGAGTCTCCCAGGAATAGTAAAACGTTCCCACCGCACCCTCTTCATATTCCAGGGCCACGAGGATACTTTGCTCCATTTTTTTCTTTGTACCGGGTTGGAAACCATGGACGGACTTGATTTTGAGGCCCAGGTTTGCGATGAAATTTATCCAGTGAATCCCACCCTCGAAAAGAGCGCCACCGCCTGCCAGGTTCGAATCATCTCGCCAATCATTCGCCTCAATCACTTGCTTTTTCAAAGCGTTTACATGGACAAACAGAATTTCCCCGATCGCCCCGGACGCCATGATCTCCCTTAATTTAATCGCTAGCGGCTTGTAAAAATAGTTTTCAGCGATGAACACGCGCCGCCCGGACGTCTCCTGTGCTTGGCGGATGGTGTCGAAATCGTTTGAATTTAAGAAGGGCGGTTTCTCCACGATTACGTGCTTACCGGCTTCCAAAGCCTGCAACGTCAGGTCAAGATGTTGACTTGGCGGCGTGGCGACGAGCACCACATCGACTTCATTGGCATTGACAACCGACTCATAGGAACCGAAAGCACCCTGGCCCTTGTATTTCCGATTGTACGCTTCCGCTTTTCCTTTGTCACGACTGGCATAAAACCGGCGGATATTCTTGAAACCGGAGAGGGTTTTACTATGCAGCCGCGTCGCAAAGCCACAGCCAAGAAAGGCCAGATTCAAGGTTTTCTTCAATTCAGATTTCAAGTTTCGTTTTCAATCAAGTGTTCACCCACACGCAACGCATTTGCCGAAATCGTCAGACTCGGATTTAACCCTCCGGAAGTAGGCATGAAACTGCCATCCACCACAAACAAATTCTCCACGCCACGAAATTGACAATATGGATCCAAAGCGGACGTTTCCGGATTTTCCCCCATGCGTACCGTACCAACCGCATGAGAGAAGGTCTTGATCTTGTGTGTGTAACAGAATAAAGCGCCGGCCTTCTTCAAAATCGACTTGGCTTTTTCAAGCAGCGCATTCCTCGCCGCGTAATCACGCTTCGTATAATGATGCGTAATCAGCAGTTGTGGCAAACCGAAGTCATCCCTCTTACTGCGATCGATGGCCACATGATTTTCGTATCTAGGCTGATCCTCGGCCATCACCAGCAGTCCGGTCAAGTGCGGTACACCGAGTCCAATCAAATGACCGAGCGGCGTGGGCAGGAGTGTATGAACCAGTCCGATGGGAGGCGTCTGCACTTGCTGCATGCTGCCTAATTTTCCCGGTGGCTCCTTAATGGTTGAGTGTCCGAAGTAGAAATCATGAATTCCAAGCTGTTTATGAAATTCCCCCATTGGATCGGGTCGCTTTGGGAAAAAGCCAAAGGCGATGGCATTGCAATGTCGCGTCAAATATCGACCGACTGTGTCCTCTCCCGGATTCAATTTCTGCAAATCCGAAGCGAGAAGTAGATGGGGCGAAGCCAAGGCGCCAGCCGAAAGGATAAACTTCTTAGCACGGTAAGTTGTTTTTCGGTTCAACTTTTTGTCGAAGCATTCGACTTCCGCCACTTTGCCCTCGCGAACCACGAGCTTCGTCACCACGGTGTTTGCCTTTAGCTGCATGCCTTTATTCAAAAGGTTCGGGATGACTCGAGAAGCAAGATCGTTTTTGGCTTCCACGGCGCATGCGAATGTGTCGCAGGTGGTACATTTCACACATGTGGGATGTCCATTGTTCTGAGAATAGTTGATGGCCAAAGGCAACCGGAAAGGGCGCAAGTCGAGGTTTTTTGCCGCCCGGTCGATCATTTGTGAGGCATCGGAAAGGTGGTTTAGTCTCTGTGGATAGGGATTGCTACGTCGCGGTTCCGTCGGATCGCTGCCGGATTCTCCGGCGATGTTCAGAATCTGTTCAGCTCTGGCGTAATAGGGTTCCAATTCCGAGTATGTGTAAGGCCAGTATGCCTGGGAGTCGGCCACAATTTCAGGGGTAGGCTCAAAATCGGCCTCACGAAGACGCATGGACACGGCTCCGTAAAACACCGACGGGCCGCCCACGCAGTTATAGGCTCCCATGACATCGCTGTTGCCCCC
>JABAHS010091255.1_pt1 | contig 19601 bp, 12 predicted proteins | sample 7062111 | NCBI WGS metagenome assembly JABAHS01 (sample SAMN14534600, study PRJNA622989) | marine sediment metagenome | biome: marine biome [ENVO:00000428]; feature: marine pelagic biome [ENVO:01000023]; material: deep marine sediment [ENVO:00002113]; isolation source: pool of 4 deep marine... | reverse complement strand
GGCCTTGCCGCCGAAATACTTCGCGGACAAGCATCTGCCGGGGGCGATCAACATCCCCCACGACGAGGTGGACGTGCTGGCGCCCACCGTGTTGCCGGACAAGTCCACCGAGATCGTCGTCTACTGCGCGAGCGCGCCGTGCAGGAACTCCGGCGTCGCCGCCCAGCGTCTGGCCGCACTCGGCTATACCCGCGTCTTCGATTATCACGAGGGCAAGCAGGACTGGATCGAGGCCGGGCTGCCGGTGGAGAGCGCCTCGCAACCTCAAGCACGGATCGCCTGAAGATCCTGCCTGCAAGACGGCGGGGGCGCACGACCACCGGCGTGCGTCCCCGCCGGCAGTACCGCGTGGGATAGTAACCGGATCGCTCCCAGGACCGGGGCTGCTTGATGGGTGCGCAGAGGTTCGGCCGACTCATCAGGAACGCATGGGTGATCATCGGCTCGTAGAAGGTGAGGTGGCCGTCGTACGCGCCGAAGATCCAGGTGTGGGTGAACTTCTGCGGCGGCTCGGCGAACTCTGGAGAGGTGGGGTCGATCAAGTGATTGCCCATGGCCGCCACGACGGCGCCCACCTCGATGTGCTCGTGAGGCACGTATTGCGCCGCCACGGGCATTCTCCCGCGCTCGAAATCGTCGCAGTCCACGAAAAAGCCGCAAGGGCCGGTGCGAATGCCCCGCACCGCCTCCCGGTCCACCATGTAGAAGTGGTACGTGTGGGTTTCGGAAGGGGGGCGCGAGCGAGCCGAGTACAATGGCGGGCTTTCGTTCCACCCTAGAGGCGCACGCGTCTCGCCCACGGAGCCCGGGTTTTGGCCGTTTACGCCATCGGAGATGTCCAGGGATGCTACGAGGAGCTGCGAAGCCTCCTCGAGCGCATCGCATTCGACCCCGAGCGCGATCGGCTGTGGTTCGTGGGCGATCTGGTCAACCGCGGCCCGCGTTCTCTGGACACGCTGCGCTTCGTGCGAGATCTGGGCGAGCGCGCCCTGGTGGTGCTCGGAAACCACGACCTGCACCTGCTCGCGGTCGTCGAGGGTGTGGACAAGGTGCGCCGCGAGGATAGGTTCGGGGACGTGCGGCAGGCGCCGGACAGGGATGAGCTGCTCGCGTGGCTGCGGCGCCGGCCGCTCCTTCACCGCAACGAGGATCTCGGATTCACGATGGTACACGCGGGGCTGCCGCCGCAGTGGGACGTCGACGAGGCGGCCGAGCGGGCGGCCGAGGTCGAAGCCGCGCTCAGGGACGATGCGTACCGGACGTACCTGAAACACATGTACGGGGACGAGCCGGCCCGGTGGTCGCCCGAGCTCGAGGGCTGGGCGCGTCTGCGCTTCATCACCAATGCCCTCACTCGCATGCGTTACTGCGACGACCGGGGACGCCTCGTGTTCGGCGAGAGCGGCCCCCCGGGCACGCAACCGCCGGGCTGTCATCCGTGGTTCGCGGTGAGCGGGCGCAAGAGCCGTTCGGAGCGCATCGTGTTCGGGCACTGGGCCACGCTGCAGCTCGAACGCCCGGTGGCGCCGCAGCACCGGGTCTACCATCTCGATAGGGGCTGCGTGTGGGGCGGATCCCTCACCGCCTTGCGATTGGACGACCAGCAGTGGTTCGCGGTCCCGTGCAGGCCCAGCCACGCCGCCCGCTGACCCGGCCGCACTATGCCTCGATGCTCCGCCCCGCGGCGGCTTCCGAGTTAAACCGCGGCCCCCTCGCGCCGAGTTAGTGCACGTCGAGCGCGCCCTTGGCGGCGCGCGAGAGCAAAGGCGCGCAGGCGTACTTGACAGTACGTCGAGCACCTTTGCCGAGCGCCAGACCGAAGACCAAAGGGGACAGATCTATTTTTCACCCCCGTATATACGAGCTGACAGGCTTCAATGAAAAATAGATCTGTCCCCTTTGGTCCAGATCCGCGTTCGCAGCCGTGGGTTGGTGAGAAATGCGGGCTACGGGAGGCGGCGCCGGCCGCGGGCCTGTACCTGGTGCTGGCCCTGACGGCGGCGTGCTACTGGCCGGGGCTCTCCGGCGATCTGGTCCTCGACGATTACCCGAACCTCCAGCCCCTCGCCGCCATGGAACGCGGCGAGCTCGGTTGGCGCGAGGTGGTGTTCTCGCGCATCTCCACCCAAACCCCCGGGCGGCCCGTGGCGCTGGCGAGCTTCGTCGCCAACTGGCTCACCAGCGGACCGGACGTGTGGGTCATGAAGTACACCAACCTGATGATCCACCTGCTCTGCGGGGCGCTGGTCTTCTGGTTGAGCGGACGCTTGCTGGCGGCCCCCGCCGTCGGCGTCGGGCCCCGCCGCTGGTGGATCGCGCTGTGGGTGAGCACCGCGTGGCTGCTGGCGCCGCTCATGGTCAGCACGGTGCTCTACGTCGTGCAGCGCATGGCGCAGCTCGCCGCGCTGTTCGTGCTGGGCGGGCTGCTCAGCTACGTGGTCGGCCGTCAGGCCCTCACCACGCACTTCGCCCGCGGCGTCGGTCTCATGGGGCTCGCCCTGGTGCTGTTCTGGCCTCTCGCCACGTTCAGCAAGGAGAACGGCGCGTTGCTGCCGCTGCTGATCCTGGTGGTGGAGCTGTGCTTCTTTCGCTTCCGGGGACCGGTGCGCGCACGCCGTGCGGCGATGGCCGCCGCCACGCTGCCGGTGGTGCTGGCGGCAGCGGCGGCGGGCGCTCTGGCGATGCGCAACCCCGACTGGATAAGCGGCGGCTATGCCGCGCGTGATTTCACGGGGTACGAACGGCTGCTGAGCCAAGCGCGCGTGCTGTTCGACTATCTGGCCAACCTGCTGCTGCTTCCCGGCGGCAGCGCCATGAGCCTCTACCATGACGACTATGCCAAGTCCACCGGGCTGCTCGCACCGCCGACCACGCTGCTGAGCGTGCTGGCGTGGGGGGCGCTGCTCGTCGCCGCGTGGCATCTCAGGCACGCCCGCGCCGCGCTCGTCCTCTTCGGACCGCTGTTCTTCCTCTCGGCGCATCTCGTGGAGTCGACGGTGTTCCCGCTCGAGCTCTACTTCGAGCACCGCAACTACTTACCCGGCGTCGGGATCTTTCTCGGCATGGCGCTGGGCGCGTGGTTTCTTTCGTCGCGGACCCGCCATCCGCGGGTGCTCGTGATCGTGCTCGTCGTCATCCCGCTCGGGTATGCGGTGACGACCTATCAACGCGTGCTCCTCTGGCAATCCTGGGAGGGAATGCTGCTCGCGGCGGAGCACACCCATCCGCGCTCGGCACGCGTGCACATGGGGCTCGCGAGCTTGTACATGAACCGCCCCGATCTCGAGCGCGCCTTCGGGCATCTGGAGCGGGCCGCCGCGCTCGACGGCGAGCGGCGTGCGTACGGCATCGGGCTGCACTATCTGAGCGCGTACTGCGTGACCGATCGGCGCGCCCCCGAGCGCGCCTACGTGCGCCTGGAGGCGCTGTCACCGGTGGGCGACGACACCTACACGGTGAACGCGCTCGCCTGGCTCGCCGGGGCCGCCGAGCGCGGCACGTGCCCCGGCGTCGATCTCGCGCGCGTGGCGCGGGCCGTGAGTCGCACGCTCGAGGGCAGCGCGGGCGGGGGACGCCACCGACGCGCCTGGCTGCTGCACGCCCACGCGGCTCGGCTGCTGCGGGCGGCGGGGGATGCGGATCGGGCGCGCCTGCACGCGCGCCGTGCGCGGACCCTGCGCGCACCCCGGGGTCAGGTCTTGCAATGACGCATCCACGAGTCGCGTGGGGGAGCCAACAAACCTCGCGGTCAGGTCTTGCAATGCCGCATCGGGTCANNCATCGGGTCACGGAAAACCCTTAGTTCCGCCACGCGACCCACCGATGCGGCATTGCAAGACCCGACCCCGAAGTGAGCGAGTGCTCACTTTTGTATGGACGGCGAGTGCAGGGTGCGGGCGAGCAGAGATTCGACCCCGTAGATGTCCAGCGGCTGGGAGAACCAATAACCCTGCGCCTGGGGACAGCTCATCTCCCGGAGCTGGCGCAGCTGCTCCTCGGTCTCCACGCCCTCGGCGATGACGTTCATGCCGAGCGTCTGCCCGAGGGTCACCATGGTCTTCACCACGGCCCGGCTCCCGCCGGTGTCCAGGCTGCTCACGAACGAGCGGTCGATCTTGAGCGAGTGATAGGAGAAGCGCTGCAGGGAAGTGAGCGAGGAGTATCCCGTGCCAAAATCGTCCACGTGCACCTGGATCCCCAGCTCTCGCAGCTCCCTGAGCCGGGCCAGGGCGAGATCCCCGTGATTCATGATGGCGTTCTCGGTGATATCCAGGCGCAGGCTCTCGGGCGCCAGCCCGCTCTCATCGAGTATCGCCCGGATGCGTTGCGCCATGCCCGACTGCACGAAGAGCTTGCCCGGGATGTTGATGCTGACGTAGAGCGGCGGGTCCGCGGGGAAACATTCCTGCCAGCGGCGCATCTGCCGGCACGTCTCGCGCAACGCCCACCACTCGATGGGCACGATGATGTCTTTCTCCTCGGCGAGGGGCAGGAAGCCGTGGGGGCTCATCAAACCCTGCTCGGGGTGATTCCAACGAATAAGCCCCTCCAGACCCACGATGCGTCCGCTCTCGAGCGCTACGATAGGCTGGTAATGCATGAGAAATTCCTCGCGCTCCACCGCCCGGCGCAGCTCCGACTCGAGCCGCACGGCCCCCATCTCGTGCTCGTAGAGGGCGCTGTCGAACACCTCGTAGCAGGCCTTGCCCGCGGACTTGGCCCGATACATGGCGAGATCGGCGTCGCGCAGCACCTCCTCGGGACGCTCGTATCGCTTCGAGCCCAGCGCGATCCCGACGCTGGCCGAGGTGAGGGCCTCGTGTCCCCGGACGATGAACGGCTGCGAGAGCAACTCGTGAATGCGTACCGCCACATGGGTCGCATCGGTGACGCTGGTGACGTCGGTGAGCAGAACGGCGAACTCGTCACCCCCGAAGCGCGCGAGCGTATCGCCGGGGCGCAGAAACTTCTTCAGCCGGTGGGTGACGCTCATTAGCAGCTCGTCCCCGGTGCTGTGCCCGAGGCTGTCGTTCACGTGCTTGAACCGATCCAGGTCGAAGAACAGCACGGCGAAGAGCTTCTCCTCGTCGCGGCGGTGCTGGCGCAAGGCGAGATCCAGCCGATCGAGGAACAGCCCTCGGTTGGGCAGACCGGTCAGGCTGTCGTGCATGGCGTCGTGCAGCAATTGCTGCTCGGCGCGCTTGCGCGCGCTGATGTCGGTGAGCGAGCCCGCCATGCGATACGCGGTCCCCGTCTCGTCCCGGACCGCGAGACCGCGGCTCAATACCCACAGGTAGCCCGAGGCCCTGGTGTGGATCCGATGCTCGTGTGCGAAGTGATCGGCGCCGCCCCGCAGATGCGCGTACAACGCGCTCTTCAGCCCCTCGATGTCCGCCGGATGGACGCGGTCGAACCACTCGGCGACATCGTCGCCGATCTCGGCATCCCGGTACCCGAGCATGGTCTTCCAGCGCGGTGAGAAGTAGACCCTGTCGTTGGTGATGTTCCAGTCCCACACACCGTCGTTGGCTCCGCTGACCGCGAGCGCATAACGCTCCGCGCTCTCGCGCAGCGACTCCTCCGCGTGCTGGCGTTCGATGGCATATCGTATCGCGCGCAGCAGCAGGTTGGGCTCGAGCTCGCGTTTGAGCAGATAGTCCTGCGCGCCCTCGCGCACCGCCGTGGCAGCGACCTCCTCGTCCTGCATGTTGGTGAGGATGACGACGGGGACGTGCGGGGCGTGCCGATGGACTTCGCGGAAAAGGGGCAAACCGCCCGCATCGGGCAGAAACAGGTCGAGGAGGATCACGTCCAGCCCCTCCGCAGGCAGGCGCTCGAGAGCCGCCTGCATGCGCTGCACGTGCTCCACGGCGAAGCGGTATCCCCGCGCACGAGAGAGCGTATCGCGGATGAGATGCGCTTCCGCCGGGTTGTCCTCGACCAACAGCACTTTCATCTCGCCGCCGGCCGTCACCTCACACCACTCCGCTTCAGTTCTGCCAGACAGTGTCGTCCGCGGGCGCCTTCGGCAGAGTCAGGTAGAAGGTCGAGCCCTTGGACGGCTCCGAGCGAACCCAGATCTCGCCGCCGTGACGCTGGACGATCTTCTTGCATACAGCCAGCCCGATCCCCGTTCCCGGGTATTCCTGCTGGGTGTGTAGACGTTGAAACATAGCAAAGATCCGCTCAGCATGCCTGGGCTCCACGCCGATGCCGTTGTCCTCCACGGAGACCAGCCACTCGTCCTCGCGCGCCTGCGCTGCGATGCGTATGCGCAGCGGCTCGTCCCCACGGAACTTGATGGCATTGCCGATGAGGTTTTGGAAGAGCTGCACTATCTGGCGATCGTCGGCCATCACCGTCGGCAGATCCTCGCGCTCGACCCGCGCCTCGACTTCGTCGATGGCCCCTCTCAGATTCTCCACCGCCTCGTCCACGGCGGCTCCCAGGTCGAGGGGCTTGAAGCGCCGCTCCTCCGTCCCCAGCCGTGAGTAGTCGAGCACGGCGTCGATGAGCGACTGCATGCGTTCGGCGCTGCCGGTCAGATGCTCGATCAGGGGCCTGGCCTCCGCGTCCAGCTCGCCCCCGTAGCGCTCGGCGATGAGATGCGCGTACCGGGAAACGAGCTGCAATGGCTCTTGCAGGTCGTGCGAGAGGGCATAGGTGATCTCTTCGAGCTCCTCGTTCGAGCGCTTGAGCGCCTCCGCCTGCCGGGAGAGCTTCGCCTGCGCCTCCTTGTAGGGCAGGATGTCCTGGATGGTGCCTTCGAAGCGTACGATCTTGCCATTCTCGTCGGTGACCGGCCAAGCGCTGAGGCGCACCCAGGTGGCGTCGCCCGAGGCGCGGCGGACCTCGACCTCGAGGTCGTTGACCGGCGCCTCTCCGGAGAGCAAAGCCCGCCACGCGCCGCGCGCCGCGAAAGTCATGAACAGGTCCTCGAGCGCCCGCCCGCGCAGCTCGCTGCGGGTCGCGAATCCCAGAATTGCGGACGCAGCCGGGTTGGTGTCCGAGACGAGGCCGCTCGCCGATAACGAGAACACGCCCACGGGCAGCCCCTCGACGAGCGTCCGATAGGGCGTGTCGCCCGCGAAGGTGCGCCTCCGCGCGGCCCTCTCCGTGGCCCGGCGAATGGCTTCGGGAAGCTCCAGGTAACCGGCGCTGCTCTTCCTCACGAAGGCGTCGATGTCGGGGTACACGCCCCGTTTTCCGACCTCCTCCAGCCCGATGCTGCTGAATACGACCAAGGCGCAATCGGGATGGCGCCGACGCACGATCTCCAGCACCTCGGCGCCTTCGCTCCACGAGAACTCGGATTCGGTCACGACGACGGAGAAGCCGCTTCGAGCCAGATGCTCGGCAAAGGCGATGGCTCCGTCGACTTCCTCGACGTGCGCATCGGGCAGGCTCTGCCGCAACACGAGCGACGCCAACGCGCGGTCACTGGCATCATCATCGATTACCAGAATCGACAGCGTACCAGGCATCGGTTGCGGCCTCGCTCCCACGCGTGACGTGACTCTTCGCCCATTGTCGGGACGCCGACACGACCCGGATCAGCTTGGATTCAAGACAGGGTTGCCGGTTGTTTCTTATTCTCGATTCTTCTCTGGCAAAGAGTCGTCGTGACTGCCTTTATCTCGCATTACTCAATCTCCCGCCCGGGAGAATCCAACCTCCTGATTCAAAGGCAGGCCCGGCGCATGCCAAGAACATTCTTCGCCCCCCTCGAAGAAAGCCGGCACGAACCGAGATAGAGAGGATATTTATCGACCGCCGCACGCAGACTACCTCAAAGCGCCCAAAAAATGAAGCGTCGCGCAGAAGCCCGTTCCCTCGAAGAACTCTGGTTCTTCGCAGAGAACGACACTCAGCATGTTTCATCCGAATGAATAGGGTTCCGCATGGCGGGTGGATTCGGGCCCGCAGCCCCGGATCCCGAGAAATGCGGGCTAACGGCGCTCCAAGATCAGGAACGTGTACGGGAAGGGATTGCGCGCATCCGGTGCAAAGTGGCGCCGTTCCACCTCGCTCCACGCGTCCGACTCGAACACCGGGAAGAAAGTATCTCCTCTAAAACGATGATGAACGAGGGTCAGATACAGCCGTTGCGCGAGCGGAAGCGTCTGCCGGTACAGGGACGCGCCGCCTATCACCATCGCCTCGGGGTGCGGCTCGCACAGTCGCAGGGCTTCGTCCACGGACTGCACCACCCTGCAGCCTTCGGCCGCGTACTCCTCGTCGTGGGTGATGACGATGTTCTCTCTCTCGGGGAGCGGAACGCCGATGGACTCGTACGTTCGGCGCCCCATCAGCACGGGCTTACCGAGCGTGAGCTGCCGGAAACGGCGCAGATCGCCGGGCAGGCGCCACGGTAGCGCGTTGTCCACACCGATCACCCGATCCTGGTCCATGGCCGCTATGAGCGACACTCTCATGCCCGTGCTTCCCGACGTGCAATCAACCACCGGGCGCGATCTCGCCGCACGGCATCAAACTCAAGCCGCCGCCTGCTCGTCGTCTTCCGTGTCGTAGCCCAGCACGTGGGCCAGCCATCGCTCGGTTTGCGCCACGGTGAGCCCCTTGCGACGCGCGTAGTCCGAGACTTGATCGCGCGCTATCTTGCTCACGCCGAAGTAACGGCTGTCCGGATGGGAGAAGTACAATCCGCTGACCGAGGCCGCGGGCAGCATGGCGTAGCTCTCGGTCAAGGTGACCCCGGTTCGCTCCTCGGCGCCGAGCAGATCGAAGAGGATACGCTTCTCGGTGTGATCGGGACACGCCGGGTAGCCCGGCGCGGGTCGAATGCCGCGATACTCCTCGCGGATCAGTGCGGCGTTGTCGAGCGTCTCCGCCGGCGCGTAGCCCCAGAACTCGGTGCGCACCATCTGGTGCATGCGCTCGGCGAAAGCCTCCGCCAGACGGTCGGCGAGCGCTTTCGCGAGGATGGCGCTGTAGTCGTCATGGCGCCGCTCGAAATCGGCCACGATCTCGTCCACCCCGAAGCCGGCCGAGACCACGAACCCCCCGATGTAATCGCTGAGACCGGACTCTTTGGGAGCGATGAAATCGGCGAGCGCCAGATTGGGGCGCCCCGCGCGCTGCACCGTTTGCTGCCTCAGCGTGTGGAGCGTGGCGCGCACGCGCTCGCGATCCTCATCCGCGTACACCTCGATGTCGTCGGACCCTACCGTGTTTGCGGGCCACAATCCGATGACCGCGTGCGCCTCCAGCCACCGCTCGTCGATGATTCGGCGCAGCATGGATTGCGCGTCACGGAACAGCGTTCGCGCCGCCTCGCCGACGGTGGGATCCTCGAGAATGCGGGGATACGTCCCCGACAGGTCCCAGCTGCGGAAGAAAGGCGTCCAGTCGATGTAGCCGCTGAGATCCTCGAGATCGAACGTCTCGAAAGTGCGCAGTCCCAGGCGCTCGGGCGGCGGCGGGGCGTAGGCGGACCAGTCGCAGGGATGCTTGTTCGCCCGGGCGTCGGCGAGGCTCGCGCGGCGTCCGGTGCGCCGCTCCTGCGCGCGCCGATCGCGGATGGACGCGTACTCCGTGCGTACCGACGCGACGTATTCCTCGCGCTGGCTGCGGGTCAGGAGCTTGCCGACCACGCCCACGGCGCGCGATGCGTCCGGCACATGGATCGTGGGTCCACGATACCCCGGCGCGATCTTGACCGCCGTGTGCACGCGGCTGGTGGTGGCGCCGCCGATGAGCAGCGGCATGTCGAAACCCTCGCGCTCCATCTCCTTCGCCACGTAGCACATCTCATCGAGGCTCGGCGTGATGAGCCCGGAGACACCCACGATGCTCGCGCCCTCCGCGCGCGCCGTCTCCAGGATCCGTGCGCTCGGCACCATGACGCCCAGATCGATCACCTCGTAGTTGTTGCAGCGGAGCACCACGCCGACGATGTTCTTGCCGATGTCGTGCACGTCGCCCTTGACGGTGGCCATCACGATCTTGGCCGCGGGCTCACGTTGGCCCTCCTGCTCGGCCTCCATGAAAGGCTCCAGGTAGGCCACCGCCCGCTTCATCACCCGGGCGCTCTTCACCACCTGCGGCAGAAACATCTTGCCCGAGCCGAACAGATCGCCGACCACGCTCATGCCCTTCATGAGCGGCCCCTCGATGACCTCCAGCGGCCGCCCGAGCTGCACCCGCGCCTCCTCGGTGTCCTCCTCGACGTAGTCGGCGATGCCGTGCACGAGGGCGTGCACGAGCCGCCCCTCCACGTCCGTCTCGCGCCAGCTCAGATCGTCCGCGCGCTCGCGCGCCTGCCCCTTGACCGAGTCGGCGACCTCGAGCAGGCGCTCGGTGGCGTCGGGGCGGCGGTTCAGGATCACGTCCTCGACGCGCTCGCGCAGCTCCGCCGGGATGTCCTCGTAGACCGCGAGCTGGCCGGCGTTGACGATGGCCATGTCCATGCCCGCCCGGATGGCGTGGTAGAGGAACACCGAGTGCATCGCCTCGCGCACGGGGTTGTTGCCCCGGAAGGAGAACGAGATGTTGGAGAGCCCGCCGGAGATCTTGACGTGGGGCATATTCGCCTTGATGCGCCTCGTCGCCTCGATGAACGCGACGGCGTAATCGGCGTGCTCCTCGATTCCGGTGGCGATCGCGAAGATGTTGGGATCGAAGATGATGTCCTGGGGCGGGAAGCCGACCTCCTCGGTCAGGATGCGGTAGCAGCGCTCGCAGATGGCGACCTTGCGCTCGACCGTGTCCGCCTGGCCCTGCTCGTCGAAAGCCATGACGACCACGGCCGCCCCGTAGCGAAGGACCCGCCGCGCCTGCTCCACGAACGCCGCCTCCCCCTCCTTGAGGCTGATGGAGTTGACCACCCCCTTGCCCTGGAGGCACTTCAGCCCCGCCTCGATGACCGACCACTTGGAGGAGTCGACCATCACCGGCACGCGGCTGATGTCGGGCTCGGCGGCGACGAGGCGCAGGAAGCGCGACATCGCCTCCTCGGAGTCGAGCATCCCCTCGTCCATGTTGACGTCGATGAGCTGCGCGCCGTTCTGGACCTGCTCGCGCGCGATCTCCAGGGCCGTGTCGTAGTCGCCCTCCCGGATGAGGCGCGCGAAGCGCGCCGACCCGGTCACGTTGGTGCGCTCGCCGATATTCACGAACAGGCTCTCGGGCCCGAGGGTCACGGGCTCCAGCCCGGACAGACGGCAACGCACCGGCAGCTCCGGAAGCTCGCGCGGCGCGACGCCGCGCACCGCCTCCGCGATGGCGCGCACATGCTCGGGTGTCGTCCCGCAGCAGCCGCCCACCAGGTTGAGCAATCCCGAGCGCGCGAACTCCCCGAGCTGCTCCGCCATGTGCTCTGGGGAGTCGTCGTAGCCGCCGAACTCGTTCGGCAAACCGGCGTTGGGATGGCAGCTCACGTAGACGTCCGCGACCCGGGCGAGCTCCGCCACGTACTGGCGCAGCTGCTTGGCGCCGAGGGCGCAGTTGAGCCCCACGCAAAACGGCGCGACGTGACGGATGGAGTTCCAGAAAGCCTCGGTGGTCTGCCCGGAGAGCGTGCGCCCGGAGAGATCGGTGATGGTCCCGGAGACCATCACCGGAAGTCGCACGCCCTCGGCCTCGAAATAATCCTCGATGGCGAAGAGCGCGGCCTTGGCATTCAAGGTGTCGAAGACCGTCTCCACCAGCAGCAGGTCCGCGCCGCCCTCCACGAGCCCGCGCACCGCCTGCGCGTAAGCCGCTTTGAGATCATCGAAAGTGATGTTGCGGTAGCCCGGGTCGTTCACGTCCGGCGAGATGGACGCGGTGCGGTTGGTCGGGCCCAGCACCCCGGCGACGTAGCGGGGCCGCTCGGGGCTGGCCGCGCTCGCCGCATCCGCCGCCTCGCGGGCGAGGCGCGCGCCCGCGTGGTTGAGCTCGTGGACCAGCGCCTCGAGCCCGTAGTCGGCCTGCGAGATGGCGGTGGCGTTGAAGGTGTTGGTCTCGACGATGTCGGCGCCGGCCTCCAGAAACGCCGCATGAATCCCGCGGATGAGATCGGGCTGGGTGAGGCTGAGGAGGTCGTTGTTGCCTCTGAGCTCGCCCGGGTGGTCGGCAAAGCGCCTCCCGCGATAGTCCTGCTCCTCGAGGCGATGGTCCTGAATGGTCGTGCCCATGGCGCCATCGAGCACCAGGATGCGCTCGGCGAGCGCCGCACGTAGTGCTTGCATCAGCTCCTCCCCTCCTGGATTTCGTTGTCGTTCCGTCACGCCCGGGCCCGCCACTCGGGTGCATCCGCGGGCGGCTGCGGCTCCACCGGTCGCAGCCCCAGCATGTGGCATACCGCGTACGTGAGCTCCGCGCGGTTCAGGGTGTAGAAGTGAAACTCGCGCACGCCCTGCTCGCGCAGGCGCGTGCACTGCTCGGCGGCCACCGTCGCGGCCACCAGCCGGCGGGTCTGGGGGTCCTGGTCGAGCCCGTCGAAGAGCTCGGTCACCCAGCGCGGCACGCCCGCGCCGCAACTCGCCGCGAAGCGCAGCAGCCCCTTCACGCTGGTCACGGGCAGGATGCCCGGCACCACGGGCACGTCGATGCCGGCCGCCCGGACCCGGTCGATAAAGCGGAAATAGAGATCGTTGTCGAAGAAGAACTGGGTGATCGCGCGGACCGCGCCGGCGTCGATCTTGCGTTTCAGATTATCGAGATCCGCCTGCGGCGACGGCGCGTCCGGATGCACCTCGGGGTACGCGGCCACGCTCAGCTCGAAGGGGGCGATGCGCTTGAGGCCGCTCACCAGCTCGGCCGCGTAGGGGTAGCCTCGGGGGTGGGGCCGGTACGTGTTGTCGTCGCCGGGCGGGTCGCCGCGCAGGGCCACGATGTGCCGGATACCGGCGTCCCAGTAGCCGCGCGCGACCGCGTCGACCTCGGCGCAGGTCGCGGCCACGCAGGTGAGGTGCGCCGCCGGCACGAGCGACGTCTCCTCGAGGACACGCCGCACGGTGGCGTGGGTGCGCTCGCGCGTGCTGCCCCCTGCGCCGTAGGTGACCGAGACGAAGCGCGGCTGCAGCACCGCCAGGCGCTCGATGGACGACCACAGGGTCTGCTCCATCTCCGGCGTCTTCGGCGGAAAGAACTCGAACGAGACGTCGATGTCCGGTCCCGGTGCCGGCGGCACCGCAGACAACCCCTTCTGGGCACACCACGGCGTGCGCGTCGGCGTGCCGGATCCTTCCCCCGCGCGCGGTGTTCTCATGATTTCACCTTTTGCACCCGGCTGCGTGCCCGGGCCCTTTTGACCGCCAGCCACAGAGAGACGGTGAGGGTCTGTCCCGCTCCCGGCTCCCCCGCCAGGTGGACCACCGGTGAGACATCGAGGCCCGCTGCCCGGCACCACCCGCTCACGGCCTCGTCCGAGATACCCAGGCGCCGGTGCGCATGCTCGGTGCGCAGGAACTCGAGGTCGTGCGGGGCGAAGTCGACCACCAACAGGCGCCCGCGCGGTCGCAAGACGCGCGCCGCCTCCGAGATGCCGCTGCGGGGATCCTCGAGGAAGTGGAGCACCTGATGAATGGTGACCACATCCACGGAGTCGTCCGCGAGGGGGAGGTTGTAGAGATCGCCGTAGCGCACGTGGCAGTGGTGGATCTTCGCCTTGGCGAGGCGCGCCCGCGCCACGGCGAGCATGGCGTGGCTGAGATCGAAGCCCACGCCCCGCCGTATCCGGGGCGCGAGCACCTCCAGGATGCGCCCGGTGCCCGTGCCCAGATCCAGCATCTCGCCGATGGGGGCATCCCCCAGCGCCTCGACCATCGCGCGCTCCACGGCCGACTCGGGGACGTAGAGCGAGCGGATGTGGTGCCAGTATGGCGCCACCTCCCGGAAGTACCGGGCCGCACCCTCCTCGCGCTCGTGGCGCACCGCCTCCACGCGTCGCAGATCCCGGGTGAGCGCGGGATCGTCGGCGGGAATGAGCGGCAGCAGCGCGTGGGCCACCTGAGCGCCGCGACCCGCGTCGGTCAAGCGATAGAAAGCCCATGCCCCCTCGCGGAAGCGTTCGAGCAGACCCGCGTCGCACATGACCTTGAGGTGGCGGCTGACCCGGGGCTGGCTCTGGCCCAGGATCTGGGTGAACTCGCTGACCGTCAGCTCGTTCTCGGCCAGGATGGCCAGGATGCGCAGCCGCGTGGGCTCGGCGGCGGCACGCAGGGCGGTGAGCAGTATGTCCACCTTGGGCGGTTCCAAAACATGCCGAGGTGCGGATATAAACATATCTTTATGCGAATCGCAACCCTCGATCGGGGGAGCGCGACAAAAAAGAAATCAATCTATTTTTCGCCCGCGAGGCGCCGGCTACTGACAGGCTTCACTGAAAAGCAGATCTGTCCCCTCGGGCACACGGCCCCCAGCCGTGCGGGCGGGAAACGCGGGCTAAACGGCCACCGGGGCCCTGATGGGCGGATGATGCCGGTACCCGCTCAGCTCGAAGTCGTCGTAGCTGAAATCGAACAGCGACGTGACCACCGGGCTGAGGATCATCCTCGGCGCCGGATAGGGCTCTCGCGAGAGCTGGATGTCCACCTGCTCGAGATGGTTCGAGTACAGGTGCGCGTCGCCGAAGGTGTGAACGAACTCGCCCGGCGCGAGCCTCGTCACCTGCGCGACCATCAGCGTGAGCAAGGCGTAGGATGCGATGTTGAACGGAACCCCAAGAAATACGTCGGCGCTACGCTGATAAAGCTGGCAGGACAGCCTTCCCTCGGCCACGTAGAACTGAAACAGCGTGTGGCAGGGCGGCAGCGCCATGCGCTCGACGTCCGCGGGATTCCAGGCGGTGACCACCAGGCGCCGTGAATCCGGGTCGCTCTGGATCCGCTCCACCACGCGCGCGATCTGATCGATGTGCCCGCCGTCGGGCGTGGGCCACGATCGCCACTGGTAGCCATAAACGGGTCCCAGATCGCCGCTCCCGTCCGCCCACTCATCCCAGATCGTCACGCCGTGCTCGTGCAGATAGCGCACGTTGGTATCGCCCCGCAGGAACCACAGCAACTCGTGGATGATGGATCGGAAATGTAATCGCTTGGTGGTGACCGCAGGGAATCCCTCGGCCAGGTCGAAGCGCATCTGGTAGCCGAAGATGCTCAGCGTACCCGTTCCCGTCCGGTCCTGCTTGCGCACGCCGTGCGCCTTCACGTGGCGCATGAGATCGAGGTACTGCTTCACGTGCGGGCCCTCCGCTTGCGATGATGGCTGCCGGCGCCGACGCTCTGCGTCCTGCCGGGGGAGCCACGCCGATATGCATACCACAGCAATCCCAGCCCCAGAAGCATCATGGGCGCCGTCAACACCTGCCCCATGGTGAGCCAACCGAAGGCCAGATAGCCGATGTGCGAATCCGGTGCGCGTACGAATTCGACGCCGAAGCGAAACACACCGTACCCGAGCAGGAAAGCGCCGGATACGGCCATCGTCGGCCTTGGCCGGCGCGAGTAGAGCCATAGAATCACGAACAGCACGACGCCTTCCAGTAAAGCCTCGTAGAGAGGCGATGGATGACGGGGCACGCCGCCTGCGCGGGGATCGGGAAACACCATCCCCCAGGGAAGCTCGGTGGGAACCCCCCAGAGCTCGCCGTTGATGAAATTTCCGATGCGACCGAACCCCAGCCCCGCCGGAATCAACGGCACCGTGAAGTCGGTGACCGTGAAGAAGCCGCTTCCGCGCCGTCGGGCGTACATCCACAGGGCCACGATGGCGCCGAGAAGCCCACCGTGGAAAGACATCCCGCCCTGCCAGATCGCGAACACGCTCCACGGGGCGCGCGTGAAGCTCGCAAAATCATAGAAGAACACATAGCCGAGCCGCCCGCCCACGATGACCCCGAGGGCGATGTAGAACAGCAAATCGTCGACATCGGTCGGCTTCCACGACCACTGCGGCTGCTTGGCGCGCACGCGCCCGAGCCACCAGCCGGTGAGAAAGCCAAGCAGGTACATGATGCCGTACCAGTGCACCTGGACCGGGCCGATTCGGAACGCAACGGGGTCGATGTCCGGGTAGGGGAGCATGAGCCGCTATGTTAACCGCGGAGGCTCGCGCCGCGAAAGCGCGACCGCTGGCAGCGGGGGGTCACTCGGGTGTCGCATGCAGGAGCAACAGCTTCAAGTAAGCGCTCTCGGGCAGCGCCGGATGCACGGGGTGATCCGGGCCCTGATGGCCCTCTTCGAGGATCTGCAAGGCGCGCCCGTTGGCGCGCGCAGCCGCCGAGACCACCTCCAGGAGCCGATCGCGCTGCAGGTGCGTCGAGCACGACGCCGACACCAGGATGCCGTCCTCGGGGAGCAAGCGCATGGCCAGACGATTCAGACGACGGTAGGCCTCGAGCCCGCTGTGCAAATCTTTCTTGCGCCGGATGAACGCCGGCGGATCGAGCACCACGACGTCGAAATGCTCTCCGTCCGCATGCAACGCCTTGAGGGTGCCGAAGGCGTCGCCGCGCAGAACCGATACCGCCTCGCGCACCCGGTTGCGGGCCGCGTTGCGCCCTGCCATCTCCAGCGCCGGGCCGGAGGAGTCCACGCACAGCACATGGCGGGCGCCGGCGACGGCCGCCTGCACGCCCCACGCACCCACGTAGCTGAACAGATCGAGTACCCGCCGCCCTGCCACGTAGTCCTGGAGGCGGCGACGATTGAGGCGATGATCGAAGTACCAGCCGGTCTTCTGACCGCTCAGGGGGCAGATCTCGAAGTCGACGCCGTTCTCCTCGCACGGGATGGGCTCGGCGAGCCGGCCGACCGGCGTCTCCACGTAGCTCGGCAACCCTTCGAGGGCGCGGCTCCCCATGTCGTTGCGCAGCACGATCGCTGCCGGTCGCAGAACGGCGCTCAACACGCCCAGTACCTGCTCGCGCAGAACCTCCATGCCGGCGGTCCCCATCTGGNNCGCTCTCGCCGAAAACCAAGCGGTAAAAGGGGCGCGGGAACAGCCGCTCTCGCAGCGCGAGGGCACGCCGAACGCGCGTGAGCACAAGCGCTTCCCCCAGATGCTCTCCCGGCGCGCGGCTCACGAGCCGCGCACAGATGAGCGAGTGGGGATTGGCGTAGGCGTTGCCGAGGAATTCGCCGCCGTGGCTGCGCACCTCCACGGGCTGGCCCGGCTCGATGTCGGTGAGGGGACTGCGCCCGACATCGATCTCGTTGCTGAAGATCCAGGGGTGACCGCGGCGCAGCCGCCGGGCCTCGCGCTTTTTGAGATACAGCGGTGTCAAATCGGCTGCCATGTGCTGGAATTACGGCGGCACGCCCGGCGCGGGCAAGTGAGCGCGGAAAACTTCTTTATAATGGCCCTGGGCCGGCAATGCCAGATGAGGTCTTCCATGAGCCGCACGTCAGCGGGCAACGCCCTGGCGGGTGAAACCAGTCCCTACCTGCTGCAGCACGCTCACAATCCGGTGGAGTGGTGTCCCTGGTCCGAGGAGGCCCTGCAAAGAGCGCGCAGCGAAGACAAACCCATTCTCCTCTCCATCGGTTACTCCGCGTGCCACTGGTGTCACGTGATGGCGCACGAGTCCTTCGAGGACGAGGGCACCGCGCGCGTGATGAACGAGCTCTTCGTCAACATCAAGGTGGACCGGGAGGAGCGACCGGATCTCGACAAGATCTACCAGATCGCGCATCAGCTACTCACCCGGCGCGCCGGCGGTTGGCCGCTCACGATGTTCTTGACGCCGGACGACCTGACGCCGTTCTTCGGAGGCACCTACTTTCCCATGGAGCCCCGCTTCGGGATGCCGGCGTTCAAGGACATTCTCGTGCGCGTGGCTCAGCTCTACCGCGAGCACCACGGCGACATCAAACGCCAAAACGCTTCCCTGCAGAACGCACTCAAGAGCCTCGAGCCCAGAGCCGGCGAGCACGATGTCATCACACCGAAACCGCTCGACGCCGCCCGAGCGCAGCTCGAGCACGAGTTCGACGGGCGTAACGGTGGCTTTGGCAGCGCCCCCAAGTTTCCGCATCCCACCAACATCGACCGGCTGCTGCGCCATTACGCGGCGACGGGCATCGCGGAGCGCTCCGACGATCGGGCGCTGGACATGGCCACCTTCACTCTCAAGCGGATGGCGCTGGGCGGGCTCTACGACCAGCTCGGCGGGGGCTTCTGCCGCTATTCCGTCGACGAAGCGTGGATGATTCCGCACTTCGAGAAGATGCTCTACGACAACGGACCGCTCCTCACGCTGTGCGCAGAGACCTGGCAGCTGACCCGCGATCCCCTGTTCCAGCGGGTGACGCGCGAAACAGCCGAGTGGGCGCTGCGAGAGATGCAGTCGCCCGAGGGGGGATACTACTCGACCCTGGACGCGGACTCGGAGGGGGAGGAGGGCAAGTATTACGTCTGGACGCGGTCCGAGGTGCGGGCGGTGCTCTCCGATGACGAATACGCCGTGTTAACGCGCCGTTTCGGGCTCGACCAGGCGCCGAACTTCGAGGGGCGCTTCTGGCACCTGCACGCCTTCGCGGACGTGGAGGAGATCGGGCGCGAGCTCGACATGAAAACCGAACGAGCCCAGGAACTTCTGGATACTGCGCGGCGCAAGCTGTTCCGGGCACGCGAGCAACGGGTACGGCCGGGCCGCGACGAGAAGATACTCACCTCATGGAACGGGCTCATGCTCAAGGGCATGGCGACCGCCGGGTGCATCCTCGACGAACCGCGCTTCACCGCATCGGCCGAGAACGCGCTCGGGTTCGTACGCAACACGCTGTGGCGCGATGGACGCTTGCTCGCGACCTATAAAGACGGGCGCGCCCATCTGGCCGCCTATCTCGACGACTACGCGTACCTTATCGACGGGATCCTGACCCTGCTTCAGACCCGGTGGCGCGCCGAGGATCTCGCCTTCGCGGTCGCGCTCGCCGACGTGCTCCTCGAACACTTCGAGGACAAGGATGAAGGCGGCTTTTATTTCACCGCTGACGATCACGAGCGCCTCATGCACCGCCCGAAGCCCACCATGGACGATGCGCTACCGTCGGGGAACGGCGTCGCCGCCTTCGTGCTCGCGCGACTGGGGCATCTCCTGGGCGACACGCGCTATCTGCAGGCGGCCGAACGCGCCATTCGTCTCGCCTGGCCGATGCTCACTCAGATCCCCCACGCGCACACCGCGATGTTGCTCGCCGTGGAGGAATACCTCGAGCCGCCCCAGACCATCGTCCTGCGTGGTGAGGAGCAAGCCATGGACGCCTGGCGGGAGCGCTGTCGGAGCCGCTATGCGCCGCGCCGCATGACGCTTGCCATCTCGGTGGATGAGGACGCCCTTCCGGGGTTGCTCGCGGAGCGCACGCCGCGCGGCGACGGCGTGGTGGCCTACGTGTGCGAGGGCCATCGCTGCGGTCCACCCGTCACCGAGTTGAGCGAGCTCGAAAGCGTGCTCGCCGGGACCGAGGTGCCCCCCGCAACGCCGCGTACGACGGGCTGACCCCCTCCCAGGACCGGTGTAGGAGCGAGCTTGCTCGCGGACCAACGATGCCGCGAAGCTGTTCGCGGCCAAGGCCGCTCCTACGGGCGCGAGGTCGCCCCGGTAGGAGCGAGCTTGCTCGCGGACCAACGATGCCGCGAAGCTGTTCGCGGCC